>CEQK01060326.1_pt1 | contig 14172 bp, 13 predicted proteins | sample 531051 | NCBI WGS metagenome assembly CEQK01 (sample SAMEA2621229, study PRJEB7988) | marine metagenome | biome: marine biome (ENVO:00000447); feature: deep chlorophyll maximum layer (ENVO:xxxxxxxx); material: "saline water (ENVO:00002010), including plankton (ENVO:xxxxxxxx)" | depth 150 m
CGGCGACGGCCCGCCCGTGCAGCGCACCTGCGCGGCTGCCGACCGAACCGGCCACGCCATCCTGCACACGCTCTATGGCCAGTCGCTGAGGAACAACGCGGAATTCTTCATCGAGTATTTCGCCCTCGACCTCATCATGGAAGAGGACGGCCGCTGCACCGGCGTGATCGCCTGGAATCTCGATGACGGCACCATTCACCGCTTCGCCGCCAAGATGGTGGTGCTCGCGACCGGCGGTTACGGCCGTGCCTATTTCTCGGCCACCTCGGCCCATACCTGCACCGGGGACGGCGGCGGCATGATTGCCCGCGCCGGCCTGCCGCTCCAGGACATGGAATTCGTGCAGTTCCACCCGACCGGCATCTACGGCGCAGGCTGCCTGATTACCGAAGGCGCGCGCGGCGAAGGCGGCTATCTCGTCAATTCCGAGGGCGAGCGCTTCATGGAGCGTTACGCCCCTTCGGCCAAGGACCTGGCATCGCGCGATGTGGTGTCGCGCTGCATGACCATGGAAATCCGCGAAGGCCGCGGCGTGGGCAAGAACAAGGATCACATCTTCCTTCATCTCGACCACCTCGACCCCGCCGTTCTCGCCGAGCGCCTTCCGGGCATCTCGGAAAGCGCGAAGATCTTCGCCGGTGTCGACGTGACCCGCGAGCCGATCCCGGTTCTGCCGACCGTCCATTACAACATGGGCGGCATTCCGACGAATTTCTGGGGCGAGGTGCTGAACCCGACCGAAGCCGAACCTGACCGCGTGACGCCGGGCCTGATGGCCGTCGGTGAAGCCGGCTGCGCCTCGGTGCACGGCGCCAACCGCCTCGGCTCCAACTCGCTGATCGACCTCGTGGTCTTCGGCCGTGCCGCCGCGATCCGCGCCGGCGAGGTGATCGACCGCGCAAGCGCCATCCCGCAGATCAATGCGTCCGCATCCGAGAAGATCCTCGAGCGCTTCGACCGTATTCGTTACGCCGATGGTTCCAAGCCGACGGCTGAACTGCGCGAGAAGATGCAGCGCACCATGCAGGAAGACGCAGCCGTCTTCCGCACCCAGGAATCGCTCGAGCAGGGCTGCAAGCGCATTTCCGAACTCTGGACCGAACTTCCCGACGTGAAGGTCACCGACCGCTCTCTGATCTGGAACTCGGACCTGATGGAGACGCTCGAACTCGAGAACCTGATGGCCAACGCCATCACCACCGTCTATTCGGCCGAGGCCCGCAAGGAAAGCCGCGGCGCGCATGCCCGCGAGGATTACAAGGACGGTCCTATGGACGGTCGCGACGACGAGAACTGGCGCAAGCACACGCTCTCCTGGGTCGACGCATCCGGTAACGTCTCTCTCGACTATCGCCCCGTCCACACCGAACTCATCGCCGACGGCATTGATTACGACAAGATCAAGCCGAAGGCGCGTGTATACTGACCGAGGATCAGGCTCATGGTTGAACTCACACTTCCCAAGAACTCGGTAATTTCCGAGGGCAAGACCTGGCCGAAGCCGGACGGCAAGAACGTTCGTGAATTCAAGGTCTACCGCTGGTCGCCCGACGACGGAAAGAACCCGCGTCTCGACACGTTCTACATCGACCTCGACGATTGCGGGCCGATGGTTCTCGATGCGCTTTTGTACATCAAGAACAAGATCGACGCGACGCTGACGCTGCGCCGCTCCTGCCGTGAAGGCATCTGCGGCTCTTGCGCGATGAACATCGACGGGACCAACACGCTGGCCTGCACCAAGGGTATGGACGAGATCGACGGTCCGGTAAAAATCTATCCGCTGCCGCACATGCCGGTGGTCAAGGACCTGATCCCGGATCTGACGACGTTCTATGCCCAGCACCGCTCGATCGAGCCTTGGCTGCAAACCACCACGCCGGAACCGGCCAAGGAATGGAAACAGAGCCACGAGGATCGCACCAAGCTCGATGGTCTCTATGAGTGCATTCTCTGCGCCTGCTGCTCGACCTCGTGCCCCAGCTACTGGTGGAACGGCGACCGCTACCTCGGCCCCGCCGTACTGCTGCAGGCCTACCGCTGGCTGATCGACAGTCGCGACGAAGCGACCGGCGAACGCCTCGACAATCTTGAGGACCCGTTCCGCCTCTATCGCTGCCACACCATCATGAACTGCACCCAGGCCTGCCCCAAGGGCCTTAACCCGGCCAAGGCGATTGCGGAAATAAAGAAGATGATGGTCGAGCGCCGAGTCTAACCGCTCAACCATTCGCAAATTCGAAGGGGAGCTCAGGCTCCCCTTTTTCGTTTCCGGAGCCTGCCGAGAATCCGGCTACCCGCTTGCCGTGTGTCGTGATATTTTGCCCGCCGTTTTGCAGGAGGAGCGGGCATGGCGGATGGTCTATCGGTGCTGGTGGGGACCACCAAGGGGGCGTTCGTCATCGACGGTGACGACTCGCGAAGCGGCTGGACCGTGCGCGGGCCCTATTGCGACGGCTGGGTGATCAACCATGTCAAGGGCGATCCTGCGTCCGGCACGATATGGGCCGGTGGCGGCAGCGAGTGGAGCGGCGCCGGTATCTGGCGTTCGACCGATCGTGGCGAGACATGGACGCTCTCAAAGCTCGCGCGCGGCAACATGGACGAGTGGGCCGCCAACGATCCCGGTTTTGCCGAAATGATCGGCTGGTCCGATCCAAAGACCGAATTCGATGGCGTGGTGCAGGCCATCTGGTCGATCGCGCCGGCGCCGGGCATTCTCTGGGCCGGCGGCAAGCCCGGGGCCCTGTTCAGGAGCACGGACGACGGCGCCAGCTGGCAACCGGTCGACAGTTTCAACAAGCATCCCGACCGCGAGAGCTGGAACCCCGGCGGTGCGGGGCTCACGCTGCACACCATCGTGCCGGACCGCACAGACCCGCAGAAGCTGTGGCTGGCGATTTCGGCGGCGGGCGTCTTCGCTTCGTCGGACGGCGGTGAAAACTGGGAGAGCCGCAACCGTCTCGCCAATGCCGAAACCTGCGAGGGACACGATCATCCCGCCGGGCCGTCAGGAGGGGCGACGGGCTTGTGCGTGCACAACATGGTCAAGGCCCCGGGCGAGGACAGCGAGATCCTCTACCAGCAGAACCATCACGGCGTGTACCGCAGCCCCGATGGCGGGCGCAGCTGGCAGGATATCACCACCGGCCTGCCCTCGACCTTCGGCTTTCCGGTGTCCGTCCACCCGCGCGATCCCGACACGCTCTGGACACTGCCGCTCAACACGGATTTCCAGCGTTTTCCGATCGATGCGGCTGCCGCCGTCTGGCGCTCACGCGACGGCGGGGCGAGCTGGGAGGCGCTGCGCGACGGCCTGCCCCAGACCGGCTGCTATTTCACCGTGCTGCGCCAGGCGATGACGACGGATAGCCGCGAGCCGGCGGGAATCTATTTCGGCACCAACAGCGGCTCTGTCTTCGCCAGTTTTGATGAGGGCGACAGATGGGAGGAAATCGCCCGGCACCTGCCGACGGTCCTGTCGGTGGAAGTGCTGGAGCACTCAGGCTCTCAGACTGCCGCGAGAACCTGAACTGCCGCAGCAAGCTCGTCGGGCTCTCCCTCGATCTCCACCGTCTTCACCCGGCTCGTCTCGCCGGAGACGATTGCAATCGCGCCCTTGGGCACGCGGAGGCTTTTGGAGAGAAGCGCGATCAGCGCCTTGTTGGCCTTTCCCTTTTCAGGGATCGCGGTCACCCGCACCTTCAGATAGGGCTTGCCGTCAGCATCTTCACCGACGCCCGCCACCTCGTTACGACCGGCATTTGGCGTAAGCCGCACCTCGAAACGAATGCGGTCGTCGAGTCTCGTAATCCAGCCGGCGCTCACACTCAGTAGAGAACGCCCAATGCCGGTGCGACCGAGGTCCTGAGGAAGGTGCGCAGGAACATGATGATGAGAAGCAGCACGATCGGCGAAATATCGATACCACCGAGATCGGGCAGAATACGCCGGATCGGCCTGAGCGCCGGTTCAGTGATGCGGTAGAGGAATTCACCGATCATGCCGACAAAGCGGTTGTTCGGGTTCACCACGTTGAAGGCATAGAGCCACGAGAAGATGGCGCTGGCGATCAGAAGCCAGGAGTAGAGGTTCAGGGCAACGTCGATCGTCAGAAAAAGGGCAAGCATGTTCGGCTCCGGACTGGGGGCGGCAAAGCCCCTGAGTTTTGTGACATGTAGCCATTCACTTCCCGGGCGGCAAGCCCGCAAGGCCGGGCTTTCTTGCCGCAAGGGTTAATGGCTATCGGCCACACCCCTCGAGCCAGACATCGTTCAGGCCGGTCGGTTCGCATTCACCCGCAATCAATCTCTCGAGACGGTTCACGCGTTCATCGAGTTTGGCATCCGCTTGTGTGAGATCATAGGCGCCCGGCGCGATCAGCACCGCCACCAGCCGGAGGAACTCCTTGTTATCGAGTTCGGAGGGCGGTCGGTCGTAGACCGCCTGGCTGGCGGCGTGAAATCCGGTCATCCAGCCGTCGGGGCCGTTACCCATCTCCACCGTGTCCAGCCAGAGGGCAAGAATCTGCGTCTTGTTCAACCTATCCTCGAGACCCAGTGCATAACCCGTCTGGCGGATCTTGGCGAAACCCGGCCGGAAATCATCGAAGGCAAGGCGTTTGGCAAGCGACTGGGTGATTGTCGTCAGACCCGCGCCCGGTGTCGTGAGATCGACGCCCTTGTGATCGCTGAAGCCGGGGTCCTGAACTCTGATGAGCATCGCCAGGTGCTCGGGACCAATCGAGGAGCCGCTCCGCCGCTCCCCGATCAGGCGATCGGCACGAGCCGAAAGCTGTTCCGCCTCCGCCAGCGCATCGTAGTACCCCTTCCCGCCCGACCAGATGACGACAAGAACAATCACGGCCGCGAGCAGCGCCACACCAAGAAGGACGAACTTCAAGAGCTTTTTCATGTTTGCTGAATTAGCGAGCGTTTATGGCAAAGCCGAGATGAGGGCGCTCGACTTCTCGCTGCAAAGGTGCATAGAGTGCCGCTCTCACGCCGGAATATCCCCCGATGCCAACATCTCCCGCAGCCGCCCCCGTCGAAGACCGCTTTGCCGCCTTCCGGCACAAAGCCTACGCACGGTACTTTTTCGCCCGGTTTCTCTCCTATTTTGCGCTGCAGATCGTCATCGTTTCGGTGGGTTGGCAGATCTACGATCTGACCCGCGATCCCTTCGATCTCGGACTAGTCGGACTGATCCAGTTCGCGCCCGCCCTCCTCCTGATCCTCGTCACAGGCTCGGTGGCCGACCGTTTCAGCCGACGCGGCATCATTCTCGGCTGCGATCTGGTCGAGGCCGCCAGCGTTCTGGTTCTCTTGCTGATCACATGGTCGGGCCTCACCTCGCCGCTGCCGATCTTCGCCGTGCTTCTGGTCATGGGCATCGCCCGCGCCTTTCTCGGCCCCGCTGCCCAGGCCCTTGCCCCCAATCTCGTGCCTGCGAAGGACCTGCCGAACGCCGTTGCCTGGAATTCCAGCGCCTGGCAGACCGCCGGGGTCGTCGGCCCGGTGGTCGGCGGACTCCTCTACGGCCTCGGCCCGCTGGTGCCCTATGTGACCGGCGTCGTGCTGTTGCTGCTGGCAGCGACGGCGATCTCACTCGTCCCCGCACAACCACACCGGATCAGCCGCGAAAAGCAGAACTGGGACAGCCTGATGGCAGGCTTCCGTTACATTCGCCGCGAACGGGTCGTCTTCGGCGCCATCTCGCTCGACATGTTCGCAGTCCTTCTCGGCGGCGCGATTGCGCTGATGCCGGTCTATGCCCGTGACATTCTTGAACTCGGTCCCGTGGGGCTCGGCCTGTTGCGGGCGAGCCCCGGTGTGGGCGCGGTGCTTATGGCACTCTACCTGGCCTCCCGCCCCATCAAGACCGGCGCGGGCATCAAGATGTTCATCGGCGTCGGTCTGTTCGGGCTGACGACGATCATCTTCGGCCTGTCGACCAATGTGGAGGTGTCGCTGCTGGCTCTGGCTTGCCTCGGGGCTGCCGATACAATTTCCGTTTATGTCCGCCAGACGCTGATCCAGCTCTGGACACCCGACGAACTTCTGGGCCGCGTCAGCGCGGTGAACATGGTCTTCATCGGTGCATCGAACGAGCTCGGTGAGTTCCGCGCCGGCACGATGGCCGCCTTTATCGGTCCGGTCGCGGCCGTCACGCTGGGCGGCGTGGCTGCGGTCGGCGTGGCCGGTCTCTGGGCCTGGATGTTCCCGCAACTCAGGACCATTCAGACACTCGAACGCGAACGCAAGACGCTCGATGAGGTGTCCGGGACCTAACTAAAGCTCTGCGCCGAGCGCCTTCACCCAGGACAATCCGTCATCGGTCTCCCCGCGCGGCCTGTACTCGCAGCCAATCCAGCCTTCATAGCCGAGCCGATCGAGTGCTGAAAAAACGGTCTTGTAATCGAGATCGCCCTCATCCGGCTCCGCACGGCTGTCGACAGCGGCGATCTGCACATGATCGACATAGTCGATGAATTCCTCGAGCCTCGGAACGACATCGTCGGCGCCACCGGTGACCCCGACGTGGTAGCAGTCGAACATGATCTTGACGTTCTTGGTCCCAACCGCGTCGATGATTGCCGCGGCCTGGGCGATCGTCGAATAGAAGTAGCCCGGCTTGTCCCGCTGGTTGATCGGTTCCAGCAACAGCGTCATGTCCGGTGCAGAGGCAGCGGCATGAACGAGGTTCTCGACGAACACGTCCTGGGCCTTCATCCGCATCTCGGGCGTCGTGACACCCGCCATCACATGGATCGCAGACGCGCCAGCCTTCCGCGCATATTCGAGCGTATTGCGGAACGTGTCACGAAACTCGTCCTCCCGCCCCGGCTGCGCGGCGAGCCCGAAATCGCCATGCTCCGCATTTCCGACCGGCGTGTTGACCCCAAGAAGCGCGAGCCCCGTATCATCGAGATGTTCACGCAGATCCTGAGCGGGCGTGTCGTAGGGCCAATGCAGTTCCACTGCCCGGAAGCCCGCCTTTGCGGCTGCCTGCAACCTGGCGGGCAAATCGAGACCTGGCCAGAGGAAACCGAGATTGGCTGAGAAATTCGGCATGCGCTGACCTCTCCGTTATTCCGGCAGTTTGCCGCCCAGCTCATCTTCGATATGGGCCTGGATGATCTCGTCAAATGAGGTCTCCGCCTTGAACCCGAGTTCGATTGCCCGTTCGGCAGTAAAATTCTTTGGCCAGCTTGCAACGATCCGCATGATGGTCTCATCGGGCTCCTGGCGAATGAGGGTCGCGATCTTTTCGCCGGCAACCCGCCGCAATGCTTCGATCTCTTCTCCGACGGTGGCTGAAAGACCCGGCATGGACAAGGTGCGTCGCGCGCCGAGCGGTGCGGTATCGAGTTCTGCCGCATGGATCAGGAATCCTACCGCCGCACGCGGGCTCGCGAACCAGTGGCGCAGGCTTTCATCGACCGGCAGGATCGCCTCCTTGCCGGAGAGTGGTTCGCGCAGGATCGAGGAGTAAAAGCTGGAGGCAGCAAGATTGGGCTTGCCCGGCCGGACCGTAATCGTCGGCAGACGAATCCCGATTCCGTCGAGAAAGCCGCGGCGGGAATAATCGGCCAGAAGCAATTCGCCGATCGCTTTCTGGGTCCCGTAGCTCGTCAGCGGCGCGAGCAGGAAGGTGTCACTGATCTCTTCGGGCAATGGCTCGCCGAAGACCGCAATGGACGAGGTGAAAACGACCTTTGGACACCAAGTCCTCTTCTCGCCTTCAAGACGGATCGCCTCGAACAGAGACCGCGTGCCGTCCATGTTGATGCGATAGCCCTTTTCGAAATCGGCTTCGGCCTCGCCCGAAACGATCGCGGCAAGATGGAAGATGAGATCGGGCCGTGAGGCGACGAGCCGTTCGGCGGTCCCTTCAGCGGAAAGATCGGCGGCAATCGCTTCGCATTCGCCGGAAAATTCGGGCATCCCGGGTTCAACGATGTCGACGCCGGTCAACCGCTCGATCGTCTGGCCATTGATCGCGCCCTGTTCAGCCAGAACACCCGTCAGCTTGCGGCCGATCATGCCGGCAGCACCGATAATCATAACATGCATGCAAAAATCCTCCTTGGGACAGTTAGACCAGTCGCAATGGAGGTGTCACGGGTATTTCGTGGCTTTCTTGTATACTTGGGAGCAGGCTCGGCTAGATCGACCGCGAGACGGTCGCCTGGTTATGCGCGGAAGCAGGGCCGTAAACCACCTCGAGGAAGCGGTTGAGCCAGTTGAACAGCGCAGCATCATGGACCAACCGACCGGCGAGGTGTTGCGCGCCCACCTGAGCACCCGGAAGCTCGAAGCGCTGCGCACCGCGGACAGCCCAGCGGTGCATCATGGCAAGCGTGAGTTCGGCGTGAAACTGGATGCCCCAGGCATTATCGCCGTAACGGAAGGCCTGGTTCGGATAGGTTTCCGAACACGCAAGAAGCTCGCCGCCTTCCGGCAAATCGAAGCCCTCGCGATGGAACTGGTAGACCATCGAAGGCCAGTCCATCAGTTCCTTGCCGGCATCGGTCGGACGGATCGGATACCAGCCGATCTCCACATGGCCATCCTCGCGGCCATAGACCCTGGCCCCCAGATGCCGTGCGAGAATCTGTGCGCCGAGACAGATTCCGAGATAGGGCTTGCCGGAGTTGAGCACCGTCTCCATCCAGGCGGTCTCGGTACGGATGCCCTCGATATCATCGTCGTTGGCGCTCATGGGGCCGCCGAAAACAACGGAGCCCGCATGTTGATCGAGCGACTTCGGCAGCGGATCTCCGAGAACCGGTCGGCGAATATCGAGCGCGTAACCCATCTTGGTGAGGACCTGCCCCACCCGACCGGCGCTGGAACTCTCCTGATGGAGAACGACGAGAATGCGCGGGCTCTGCCCCAGTGAATGGTCGTGACGTGTCACGCGTCCGTTTCCCCCGTTATGCCCCTACGTTCGGCGACGCGCTGGCGGGCAAACACCCGGTCGCGCCCGTCCACGCCCATCAGATCGGCGATGCGCCAGACGACATGATCCTCAAGCTCGTGACGTTCGCCATCGGCATAGGCAAGTTCCCACAAAAGCTCGATGAAGTGGATCTTTTCTTCCGGTTCCAGCCGGCGATTGAGTACGCTGGTAAAGGTGTAGAGGTCGACGGAATCACGGTCGGCCGCTTCGGCCTCCCTGAGAAGATCGCGGATATCGGCATCCGAATCGGCGTAATCCTGCGCAACGAGATCACGCAGCATGGCGCGTTCGGCGGGGGTGACCTCGCCGTCTGCGCCGATCACCGAGAAGAACAGCGCAACGGCTGCGACATCGGCTTTTTCACGGGGGGACTTGTTGCGGCTCTCTCCTTCCGAGAGACCGTTGATGAAGTCACGGATAATATCAAACATGAGGCGGGCCTTGTCTCGGTCCCGGCTTAGAACAGCCGGAACCTCTGTTTCGTCTCCGGTTCGGCAGTTTCGTCGATTCCCGGATCGTCCGGACGGTGCTTGAGGAAGGCGTGGTCCTCTTCCTCGGCCTTTTCCGGCTTTTTGGTGTTTTTCGCGTCAGAAGGCGCGGGCTTCTCTTCCGATATAGGAACCGGTTTGGCAGTTTCGACCGTCTTGCCGTCCGTATCCGGCTTGGAAGCCGTTTCATCATCGGCCGCCTTCTCCGCAACAACAGGCGCAGGCGCGGAATCGGATTTCGGCGTTTCCTCCGTGTCGAGACCGGATGCCTTCGGCTCCGGCGCTCCTGTCAGCGGCGTCGCCTTGGCAGGCTCCTTCTCAGCCGTCGCTTCCGGCTTTTGTTCGGCCGCCTTGACTGCTGCTGGCGCCGGTTTGGGCGTCTCTGCCTTCACAGGCTCGGCATCGATAACCGGCGCGGTGTCGGCATCTGCATCCTCCTCATCGATCTCGTCTTCGAGGTCATCAAGATCGTCATGGTCTTCTTCCGCGGCAAGCGGCGGCAGGCTGGCGATCGCCTTGTCGGCGGGCGCAGTTCCATCCTCGCCATGCTCGATGGTACCGCCGATGCGCGAAACCGGCACCTTCCATTCAAAGGCATCGAGCTTGCCGGTGACCGGCGAAACGGGCTCCCATTCTTCCGAGACCAGGCCATCGGTCGTCCAGACCGGATCGCGGGGCGCACGAAGTGCCGCCGAGAGCCAGTGCCGCACGCGGCCCTGATCGCCGGTTTCCGCCTCCTCGATATCGGCGAGAAGCAGATAGATACCCTCGCGCGGCGCCAGTCGGGACGCGGCCTCGGCCTTTTCACGCGCCAGATCAAAGCGGCGGGCATGAAGGGCTGCGCGTGCCACCGCATAGAAGGATTCGGCATTGTTGGGACGTAGTTGTTCCAGCTTCTGCGCGCGCTTCAGCTTGTCGTTGGGGGTATCACCCAGTCGCGCATTCACATAGGCCTCGGCGACGTCGGGATGCTGCTCTGCGCGCCAGGCGGATTCGAGAAGCTTGGCGCCGCGCCGCGTCTTGTCCTCACGGAAGAGCGCCTGTGCCGCGACGAGCGCCGCCGGCACGAAATCGGGCTCGAGCTTCAAGGCTGCCAGCGCATCGGTGCGGGCAGCTGCCGGATCGGCTTCCGCCTTGTCCTTGGCGCGCGCGGTAAGAAGCACGGCGCGTTTCCGTTTCACTTCGTCCTTCGGATACATGCCGGCAAGCCGTTGCTTGTCGAGCAGCGAAAGAGCCGCGTTCCAGTCACCTTCCACCGTGCGGTTGGAGAGTGCTGCCTCGCCCGCCCACGGCAGTTGCGGGGCCTGTTCCGCGGCCACATCGGCATAGTGACGGGCGGCTTCGTCGGCACCCTGACGGCGGGCTTCGAGATAGAGGCCGCGCAGACCCAGAAGACGTGTCTCGGGGTCTTCCGAGAGTTCTTCGAACATCTTGCGGGCCTCGTCGTTGCGCCCCTCGATCAACGCAGTCTGCACTTCCAGAAGATGGATCAACGGCTCCTGATCGGCATTGAGGAAACCCTTGGTACGCTTAGTCATCTTGTGGGCTGTCGGCGCATCGCCCGCACCAGCCGCGATCAGACCGGTGGACAACGCCTGATAGCCGCGATCCCTGCGCGAGGCGCGGAAATAGCGGCGGATCATGTGCGGCGAGGTCCAGATCACCTTGACGATCCACCACAGGATCATCACCGCGGCGACGATGGAAACGATGGCCGCGACTGCCACCATGAGCGACATTTCGATCTGCTGACCCTGCCAGGCAATGATGAGATCGCCGGGACGATCGGCCAGCCAGGCAAAGCCGAAACCGAGAGCGAGGACGAGGGCGACGAAGAAGAGGATCTTGATCATGGGGTTCTCTCCTTACTCGCTCTGGGCCGGGGTTTCGGTCGGCGCATCTGCGCCACCACCCGATGAACCATTCGTCTGGGTCTCCGGTTGCGCTTCGGCTTCAGGCGCAGCCTGTTCGCTGGACGCGGAAGGTGCGGCCTCTTCCGGGGGCTTGGGGGCAATCTCCGTCTGGCTTGCGGCAACCGCCGGAAGCTGGACTTCCGTCAGGAGCTTCTCCACCTCCGCGCGGGCTTTCAGGCCCTGACCGAATTCGGGTGCCGCCGCCTTGGCGTTTTCCGGCAGCGCATCCCATTCGCCAACGGCGGCATCGAGATTGCCGTTTTTCAGCTGGTATTCGAGCCGCGCGGCAATGGCTTCGGTGCTGTCACCCTCCACGTCACCCACCTTGCGGACCTTGACCATGGATTTCGCGCTTGCCGCCAGTCGGTCGAAGATACCCGCATTTTCGGAAACGGGGTCCATTGCCTCGATCATCGCATTGGCGGCATCCGGGAACCGTTCCACCAACTCACCCTGTGTGGGCACGCCGGATGCGGCGAATTCGCGCAATTTGGCAACAGCGGGATTGTCCGGCGCAACCGAAGCGAAGGCTTCGAGTTCTGGCGCGAAGGAGCCGCCGCGATCGACAGCCGATTTCAGCCCGGAAACAGCGATCGCCTTGGCCATCTCCAGCTCGCGTCCGGGTTCCTCAATCGCTTTTTCCGCTTTTTCAATACGTCCGGTGAGGGAGTCGGAGAGATCTGATTGCCCCTTCTCGATACCGTCGATTCGACCACTCAGCTCGCCAAGTTTCGTCTGCAGGTCGGACACATTACCGGACATGTCGTCCACACGGCCCGAGAGCCCTGCGATCTCCTCGCGGATACCGGACGTATCGCCTCCCGAGCCGGTGAGACCATCGACTTTTTCCGAAATCTGGTCGAGACGGCTGGAAAGTTCGCTCAGTGCGGAGCCCCCGTCCGTGGAACCGGAACTGGCTTCGAGCGCATCCAATCGGCTCGTGATGTCCGAATTGTCGGACGTCCCGGGAGCTGCGGCAACGCTGGAGCGCAACTCGTCGACACTCGCGCGCAATGTGGAAATCTCGTTTTCCAGTGATGCGGTTTCAGTACCATCGGACGACGCCCCGGGAGCCGGGAGCATGTCGGCAGCCTGCAGGCCGAACAGGGCCGCAATACCCAGTGCCGCGCCTATCACGCCGCCGACTATCGCCCCGCCGCCGGAGCCACCGGACTTTTGTCCGGACGATTTGGCAGACGTCGTCGTGCTGTCCTTGCGCGCAGACGACGCTGCTGTCCCCGGGACGGAAGTGGGCTTTGCGCTAGCGGAGGCCGCAGCCGCCGATGAAGCCGAACCCATTGCCGAGCCGGTGGTCGGCTTGCCGTCGAAAGTCGTGCTGCCTTTGTCCGAGGACGATTCGCGGGCCTTGTCCGTCTGGGACGCGGCAAGCCCGCTGGCAGCCGTAGAGGCCGTGCTGGGCTTTCCGTCATCCGTTGTCGGACCGTCCTTTTTCACGTCGGACACGGATCCCATGCCAAGGCCACTCGCAGCGCTTTTGTCAGCACCACCAGCCTTGTCTGCCTCCGCCTTGCCGGACTTCTCATCTTTTGGCTCCGTCTCGGCCTTCGGGGGAGCGCTGCGATCTTCGGAAGACGGAGGGCTCTGCGGAGCAGTTGCGGAAACCTCGTCCTTGCCGTCGCTTCCCTCTTCGGAGCGGGTCACGTTCTCCGCCTCGAGATCGATGGTAACCGGCTTGGATTGTTTCGAGTGGCGCGGTGTCGTCGGCTTGGTCATGAAATCTCCAGGTAAGCGAGCGTCTCGCGAATTGGGAACATGACCCTTAAATCAGCGCAGTAACCCCAAGGTTTCAAGGAGGGCCGCCTCGTTGGGTGCTTCGGCGATGCGTACCCGTTCACTGACGGACCCGGGACACGCCGCGGCAACCTCGTGCGAAAGACACGCGACGATCATGCCACCTGCCGGAGACTCAAGGGTTTGTGCGGTGGCAACCGCAAAAAAACGGCGTGCCGCATTGGGCGAGTAGAGGAGAACAGCGTCCGGAAGCGGAGTCATTTTCACCGAAAGCACAAAGTCAGTCGAATAGCTTATTTCTTCCATCCGATAGACGAAAGCGGCTTTGACGGGGATACTGGCGCCTGCCAACCCGGCTTCGAGATCCGGGCGACGATCGTCGGTCGTGAGATAGAGGATTGGCGCTTCGCCGCGGAGCGCCAGCAAACCGGAGGCTACGTCGGCCGCAATCAGCTCCGCGAGCTCGCGGCCTGCACCAGCGCCTGTGCGGACATCCGTATAACCGGCGGCACGCGCGGCATCCGCCGTGGCCTTGCCGACCGTAAAGACCGGAATTCCGTGCGAGACGAAGCCATCTCCCACGGCCTTCACCGCATTGGCGGAGGTAAAGACCAGCGCCGACCAGGATGCCGCGATGAGCGCTGGATCCGGTTCAAGAAACCGGGTTTCGAACAACGGCAACAGCACCGGATCGTGACCGAGATCGACAAGCCGCTGCGCGGTGCGATGCGCCGCGGGCTCCGGACGGGTTACAAGCACCCGCACGGTGTCAGACCCAGGTCTCGAAGAAACCCGCGCCGGCACGGGCGCGGACATCTTCGCCGGCCTTGTGGCCGATGGTGACCGCATCTTGCGCCATGCCGTCGAGACGAACCTCGTGCACGGTCGCGCCATCCGGCGTCAGAACCATGCCGTGAAAACTGAGTGCCGCACCATCGATCTTCGCATGGGCGGCGATCGGCGTCCGGCAGGACCCGTCGAGGACCGCGAGGAAAGCCCGTTCGCAGGCAAGGGCCGTGGCGGAATCCGTGTGATTGATCGGCTCGAGGAAATCG
>CEQK01003347.1_pt1 | contig 14088 bp, 12 predicted proteins | sample 531051 | NCBI WGS metagenome assembly CEQK01 (sample SAMEA2621229, study PRJEB7988) | marine metagenome | biome: marine biome (ENVO:00000447); feature: deep chlorophyll maximum layer (ENVO:xxxxxxxx); material: "saline water (ENVO:00002010), including plankton (ENVO:xxxxxxxx)" | depth 150 m
ACCGCCGCCGATGGGAATGCCGTTGAGACCGGCCGCATCGCCAAGATCCTGGCCCGCGCCGGCGTGGCTTCGCGCCGTGATGCCGAGCGCATGGTCAATGACGGCCGCGTGAAGGTGAACGGCAAGCTTCTCGAATCCCCGGCGGTCGTGGTTTCGACGTCCGACAAGATCGAGGTCGACGATAAGCCGATCGCAGCGATCGAGCGCACACGGTTGTGGATCTATCACAAGCCCGCCGGTCTCGTGACGACCAACCGTGACCCCGAAGGCCGGACGACGATCTTCGAACGCATGCCGTCCGAATTGCCGCGCGTGGTCACCGTCGGTCGCCTCGACATCAACACCGAGGGGCTTCTCCTTCTCACAAACGATGGTGGGCTTGCCCGCCAGCTCGAACTGCCGTCCACCGGCTGGCTGCGCCGCTACCGTGTGCGCGCCCACGGCGAAATCGATCAGGCTGAGCTCGACAAGCTGCAGGACGGGATTGCGGTCGAAGGGGTTCTCTACGGCGCGATCGAAGCGACGCTCGACCGTCAGCAAGGCCGCAATGTCTGGATCACGATGGGCCTGCGCGAGGGCAAGAATCGCGAGATCAAGAACGTGCTCGGCGCACTCGGTCTCGAGGTCAACCGCCTGATCCGCATCTCCTACGGTCCCTTCCAGCTTGGTGATCTGCCCGAAGGTGACGTGGTCGAGGTGCGCAGCAAGACATTGCGCGACCAGCTCGGCCAGAAGCTGATCGAAGAAGCCGGCCTCAATTTCGATGCGCCGATCGTCGATCACAAGCAGGAGCAGAAGAAGGCCGAAAAGGAAGCTGAAAAGCCCAAGAAGCCGGAACGCGAGTGGATTTCCGCGTCCGAGCGCCGTGAGCGCGCCCGAGACCGGCTCGACACGAAGCCAGGCACCTTCGGTGACAAGGCCGGCCGTGGCGGCGATCGTGGTAAGTCCGCCGGCGGTCCCGCCGGCAAGGACGACAAGCGTCGCTCGGCTCCCCGCAGCCGTTCGGCCAATGTCTGGATGGCGCCGGGCGCCCGTCCGCTCGGCGAGAAGAAGCAGGCAGAAGCCGCTCAGCGTGCGGAACGGCGTGACCGCGATGCGTCGGCCGGCAAACCGGTCGGTCGCGGCAAGCCTGCAGGCGACAAGCCGCGTTTCTCCAGATCCGATGAGAGCCGCTCGGGCGAAGGCCGCCCCGCCCGCAAGGATGGCGGCTTCGGCAAGGGCAAGCCCGGCGGTCGGCCTGAGGGCAAGTCCGGCGGCTCTGGCAAGCCGAGCGGAAAGCCAGGCGGCAAGTTCTCCGGAGATCGCTCCAGCCGCGGACCGGACCGCAGTTCGGATCGCGGCCCCGCCCGTGGTCCTAAGGGCAGGGGAGGCCCGGGTGCGGATCGTCGGAGGTGATCTTCGCGGCCGCAATCTCGCCGCACCCAAGAGCCACTCGATCCGCCCGACGACGGACCGCACCCGCGAGAGCCTGTTCAACATCCTGAGCCACGGCTATCCCGAAGCGCTCGATGGCACCCGCATGCTCGATCTCTTCGCCGGAACCGGCGCGGTCGGCATGGAAGCCTTGTCGCGCGGATGCCGGTTCGCCTTGTTCGTAGAGCAGGGCGTCGAGGGGCGCGGCCTGATCCAGTCCAACATCGAAAGTCTTTCGCTTCGGGGCAAGGCCAAGATATTCCGCCGTGACGCCACCCATTTGGGCGCCGCAGGCACAGTCGCACCCTTCGATTTCGTCTTCGCGGATCCGCCTTACGGCAAAGGACTTGGCGAGCGCGCGCTCCGCTCGGCAGCGGATGGTGGCTGGCTCGTGCCCGGGGCGCTTGTGATCCTTGAGGAAAATGCCGAGGCCGAACCGGAACCGGGTGCCGGTTTCGAACTTCTGGAGATGCGCCAATTTGGCGAGACACGGATGCGATTTTTCCGCTATTCTTGAGATATCACAGACAAGAGATCCGGGAGCCATGAATGAGCCTTGCCGAAGGACTTGAGAGCGAGTCGTCTCCTGCGTCGCAGAGCTCGGACCCGACCGTCGCCATCGCGTTCGGGGGTGGTGGTGCGCGCGGGCTGGCTCATATTCATGTGATCGAAGCGCTTGATGAGCTCGGCATCCGCCCCGTGGCGATTGCCGGCTCCTCCATCGGCGCGATGATGGGCGCCGGCATGGCGTCCGGCCTCACCGGGGCCGAGATACGCGATCACGCGCTTAATACCATCGGCAAGCCGACGACGGCGATCACCCGGCTCTGGAGCGCGCGTCCCGAGACAATGCGGCAGGCCATCGAGAACGGCTGGCGGCTGGGGCAGTTCAATGCCGAGCGGATCGTCGGTGCTTTCCTGCCCGAAGGCGTGCCCAAGACCTTCGAGGAACTCTCGATTCCGACCAAGATCATCATCACTGATTATTTCGATCACTGCGAGAAAGTCTGCGAGACCGGCGATCTGCGCAATGCCATCGCCGCCTCCGCCGCCATCCCTGCGATCTTCCGCCCGGTGGAGCGCGATGGCCGGATATATGTCGATGGCGGTATCTACAATCCGGTACCGTTCGACCACCTGGCAGGGCTTGCCGATATCGTCGTCGGCATCGATGTTGTCGGCCTGCCGAGCGGGATGCCCGGCGAGAAGCTGACCACCACTGATTTGATGTTCGGCGCCAGCCAGCTGATGATGCAGTCGATCATCGAGATGCGCCGCAAGGCCGCCCCGCCGGATATTTTCCTGCGGCCGGAAGTGCACCAGTACCGGGTGCTCGACTTCCTCAAGGCCAAGGAAATCCTCGAAGCGTCCAAGGGTATCGGCGAACAGCTCAAGCGCGATCTCGACGCAGCCTTTGCCTTCCGGAAGAAGGTCTAGAGTCAGGACCCTAGCTCGCAAACACCTGCGAAAGATCCGCGAAGCCCTTGAATTCGAGCGCGTTTCCCGAAGGATCGCGGATGAAAAGCGTGGCCTGTTCGCCCGGCTGACCCTCGAAGCGGAATTTGGGCTTCATCACCCAGTCGATGTCATCCCGGGCTTGGAGGCGATCCCGAAGCGTCTTCCAGTCGTCCATCTCCAACACCACGCCGAAATGCGGGATCGGTACAGTATGGCCATCGACCTGGCCGGATGCAGGCGGTTGTGCGGTGTCGGGCCGAAAATGGGCCGACATCTGGTGGCCGAAGAGATCGAAATCCACCCATGTTTCCGCACTGCGGCCGATGCTGCATCCCAGTACGTCGCGATAAAAGCTGCGTGTCTCTTCAATATCGCGGACGGGAAAGGCGAGATGAAACGGTGTCATGATGTCCTCCTGTCAGGCCTGCCCCGAGAGTTCCTCGTGCGAGCCTTTGCGTATCTTGTGCTTCTTGCCGGACGGCCCTTCACCTTCCGGCGTTTCCGGGCGGTCCTTCTTGTCCTTCGGCTTGATCAGCGGCTCCGGCACCACCGGTCGCGTCAGCACCTTTTCTGCCCCCGCATAAATACCCTCGGCAGCCTGCAGCGCCAGCCGCTCCTCGTCGAGCTTGCGGATCATGTCCTCCACTTCGATGGCCCAGGATTCGGATGATCCGAGCGCTTCCAGCGTCTTGCGCCCGAACTTGAGGCCGGATTCCAACGTCTCGCGGATTTCATACGAAACGCCTTTTGCCCGCAGGGAAAGGGTGTGACCGCGGTCATAGGCGCGAACATAGAGTTTGGTGTCCGGAAACTCGTTCTGGATGAGGTCGACCACGCGATCGGTGATCTCCTTCTTTTGTGTCGTGACCGCCACGATCTTGGCGCGCTGGACACCGGCGGCCAACAGCACCTCCTTGCGGGTTCCGTCGCCGAAATAGATGCGGAAGCCGAAGCGGCCGGCAGCCCGGATGCGCTCGGCTGAATGATCGATGATCGTCACATCGGTGCCGCCGGCCATCAGAACCTGTGCCGCAATCTGGGCAAAGCGAGAGAAACCGATGATCAGAACATCGGCGCCCGCGCCTTCGAAATCCTCTTCCATCTCCTCGTCAGGGGCCTCGCGCATCAGCCGCTTGGACAAGGTGGAGAGGATCGGTGTCAGCGCCATGCTGAGCGTCACGATTGCCACGAGGATGGAGGCAGTATCCTGCGCGAATATCCGTGCGCTGACCGCCGCCGAAAACAGGACGAAGCCGAACTCACCGCCCTGAGGCAGCAGGGCGGCTATACGGATGGAATCATTGTGCGAACTGCCGAACAGGCGGGTAAGCCCGTAAAGCACGAAGGCTTTCACCAGAAGCAGTAAGGGCACGCACAGAAGGATCAGGCCAAGATTGTCGATCAGCACCCGGAGATCGAGCGAGAGCCCCACGGCCATGAAGAACAGCCCGAGCAGAATGCCGCGAAACGGTTCGATATCCGCCTCGAGTTCATGCCTGTAGCTCGATTCGGCAAGCATCACGCCGGCGAGGAAGGCCCCGAGCGCCATCGACATGCCGGCCATGCCCATCATGGTTGCGGCACCCAGAACGACGAAGAGTGCGGCGGCTATCATCGCTTCATGCGCCCCGGTGCTGGCGATCAGCGAAAACAGCGGGTTGAGCAGATACCTTCCGGCAAGGAGAAGGGCAGCAATCGCGCCGACGGCGATCGCCGCATCCATCAAGGCATTACTGTCTTCACCACTGCTGAAAGGCGCGAGAATGGGGATGAGCGCCAGGAGGGGAACGATGGCAATGTCCTGAAACAGCAGGATCGAGAAGGATTTCTGGCCATAGGCGGTATTGAGATCGCCGTTTTCGCCGAGCAATTGCAGCGCGAATGCCGTCGATGACAGCGCAAGGCCCATGCCGATGATGATGGACGCACCGAAATTCTGGTTGGCGACGTAGTAGGCGAGCACCGAAAGCGCACAGCCGGTGATGACGACCTGGGCGCTTCCCATCCCGAAAATGTCGCGCCGCATCTTCCACAGCCGTTTCGGCTTGAGTTCGAGCCCAATCAGGAAAAGCAGCATCACCACGCCGAGTTCGGCGAAGTGCAGGATCTCCTCACCGTCCGTAATCAGCCGCAGAATCGGGCCGATGACGATGCCGGCTGCAAGATAGCCCAGCACGGTGCCGAGGCCGATCCGCTTGAAAATCGGGGCCGCAACGAGTGCGCCTCCCAGAAGGACAAGCCCTTCAAGGTAGAATTCGGAACCGGCAGCGGCCATCGACAAACACCATCAGACAGAAATGAACTGGACGCGCCTGCACTTGATGCAGAGCAGCATGGACAATACATGATTGCCTAACCAATAACCAAACGGAATGCCATCTTGACCCGATCCCAGGACCTGCTTCAGCGGGCGGAAAAACTCATCGATCTCGCAATCAAGGCTGGCGCGGACAAGGCAGACGCCGTCGTCGCCCGCCAGCGCGCAAGCTCTGTCTCGGTCCGAAACGGCAAGGTGGATAGTACGTCGGCCTCCGAAGCAGATGACTTCAACCTGCGGGTTTTCGTCGGTCAGCGCGTTGGCAGCGTGTCTGCCGGCCACGGAGCGGATGAGAAGGCGCTTGCCGAGCGCGCGGTCTCAATGGCCAGGGTTTCGCCGGAAGACGAGTTTGCCTGCCTTGCCGATGAAAGCCTGTTGGCAAAGGATTGGCCGGATCTCGATCTCTATGATCCCACCGAGCCGGGGTCGGATGCATTGACCGATGCCGCGATGGTGATGGAAGAAACCGCTCTCGCGGTTCCCGGCGTGACTGCTTCGGTCGCTGCAGGCGCATCCGCGGGGATGGTCGGTCTGGTTCTGGCCACGTCGCACGGCTTTGCCGGGTCCTATCAGCGCTCGGGGTTTGGCCGCTCGGTTTCGGTCATTGCCGGCGAAGGCACCAAGATGGAGCGCGACTATGATTTCGACAGCCGCGTCTTCTTTTCAGACCTCGACAATCCCGAACTGATTGGCCGCAATGCCGGCGAGCGGGCGGCAAAGCGCGTCAATCCGCGCCGCGTGCCCACCGGCTCCAACATGAATGTCGTGTTCGATCCGCGCGTGTCACGCGGGCTGATCGGTCACTTGGTGGGTGCCATCAACGGTGCCTCCGTTGCCCGCAAAACCAGCTTTCTCAAGGACCGCATGGGCGAGCAGGTCGCAATCTCGGGTCTGACTATCAACGACAATCCGCATTTGCCGCGCCGTCCCGGCTCGCGTCCGTTTGACGGCGAGGGCGTAGCGAACGGACCGCTTCTGATGGTCGAGAACGGCGTCCTAAAACAATGGTACCTCGCCTCTCCGACGGCCAAGGAACTCGGGCTTTCCACCAATGGCCGCGCCACCCGCGGCGGCAACTCCACCGTTCCGTCGTCAACCAATGTGATCTGCGATCCGGGGGATGTGACACCCGAGGATCTCATCAAGTCGATCGGCACCGGTCTGTATGTGACCGAACTTATCGGTCACGGCGTGAACATGCTGACGGGTGAATACAGCCGCGGCGCCTCGGGCTTCTGGATCGAGAACGGCGAGATCGCCTATCCGGTCTCCGAGATCACGATCGCCTCGAACCTCAAGGACATGTTCAACCGCATGACCCTCGCCAACGACATCGATCCGAAATACTCTGTGGCAGCACCGACCATTGCCGTCGAAGGCATGACGCTGGCCGGCGAATAACGGAGTGACGATGAGCTCCGACTGGATAGCAGACGATCTGGCCCTTCTAATCGACGCTGCCCAAAAGGCCGGCGAGATCGCGCATTCCTACTTCGGACGCTCACCTGAAACCTGGTACAAGGGCAAGGAACGCTCGCCCGTCAGTGAGGCGGACATGGCCTCCGACCGGTTTCTGCGCGACACGCTTCTTGCCGCGCGTCCTTCCTACGGTTGGCTGTCGGAAGAAACCCTGGACGACCCTTCGCGACTGGCCCGCGAGCGCATCTTCATCGTTGATCCGATCGACGGCACCCGTGGTTTCATTGGCGGCAAGACAGATTGGTGTGTCTCCGTCGCCATCGTCGAAAACGGCGTGGCGGTGGTTGGTGCGCTTGCGTCTCCCGCTCGCGGTAACATCTGGTGGGCCTCACGCGGTAACGGCGCGTTCCTGAACTCCGAACGTCTGTCGATGGCTGCGGATCGCAAGCCGATGCGTCCGCTGAAGCTGTCGATGCCCGACATGCTGGCAGGAAAGGCGATCGAAGAACCAGGTTTTCCGGTCGAGCGGGCTCCGGGTGGTCCGTCATTGGCATTGAGGGTGGCGCGTGTCGCGTCGGGTGAACTGGGAGCGGTGCTCGTGAGGCCGAGATCGAACGAATGGGATCTGGCCGCGGCCGATGTTCTCTTGAGCGAAACCGGCCATTGCATCGTGGACGAGCACATGGAGCGAATTTCCTTCAATCGCCCGGACCCGTCCCACGGTTTTCTCATGGCGGCAGCCAAGGATGATGTCGCACCGCTCAGGGCCTGCTTTCCCGACGTGCTTGGGCATTGACCTTTCGGGCAAATTCCCCCAAACCGCCGCCAACACTCCCACGAAGTCCGGAGAAATCCCCATGGCAGAAATCGAATCCAAGCAGCTCCTCCATCTCGTGTTCGGCGGTGAGCTGAAAAGCCTGACCTCGACCGAGTTCCGCGATCTCGACGCGCTCGATATCGTCGGCATTTTTCCGAACTACGCTGCCGCCCACCAGGCGTGGAAATCGAAGGCGCAGATGACGGTCGATAACGCGCACATGCGCTACTTCATCGTCCACATGCACCGTCTTCTCGATCCCGAAAAAGCGTAAAGCTGAACCGTTTGGCGTTTCGGCTGGGGACGGTCGGAGGTTTCAAACGGATTTGCTTGTGAGCCCGGCCAAAAACCGGCAAGTACGGCTGTATGCGTCAACTTGGTAAAACCATTCTGCGGTCAGACGGCTTTCAGAACGCGGCTTCCGCGATCCTTGAGCGATGGCTGCGGTTTACCTGGACCAGCAATACAGAGGTCGTCGAGAGTGACGATCCTGCCGTTCTTGACGGACATTGGCCGGCAATTTTTGCGCTCTGGCACGGACAGCAGTTACTGTCACCTTACGCGGCGCCTAAGAACATCTCGTTCAAATCGCTGGTGTCGAAGAGTGCCGACGCCGAGATAAACGCACGCGTGATCGAGCGAACGGGGCACGGGGTTATCCGTGGCTCGGGGGGCCGTGACGCACGTGCCGCCGCGCAAAAAGGGGCCATCGGCGCGACCAAGGCAATATGCGATGCCTTGAAGGACGGCTACAGCATCGTGATGGTTGCCGATATTTCCAAAGGCAAGCCGCGTCAGGCAGGCGAGGGGATTGTTCGCATCGCGCGGATTTCTTCCCGGCCGATCGTTCCGATTGCAATCGCTACCAGCCGCTACCATGTTCTCGAAAAGTCGTGGGACAAGACGACGATCAATTTGCCCTTCGGTAAGCGTTGCCTGAAAATCGGTCAGCCGATCTACGTAGCAACCCGCGAGGAGGAACCCGAGATGCGCCAGAAGGTCACCGAGGAACTCGATCGGGTTACCCGCGATGCCTATCAGGCCGTGGAGGGGGGAACGTGAGCACAGGTTGGGCCCGCGCGACGCTATTCACCTATCGCTGGCTTGGCGCGCTGATTCATCCGTTGCTTTGGCCTTACCTTGCCGTCCGCGCCGCCCGTGGCAAGGAAGATTCCAGCCGCCGTCAGGAGCGCTACGGTCGCTCGAACATCGCCCGTCCTGAAGGCCCTATGGTCTGGTTTCATGCGGCAAGCGTCGGCGAAACCGCCGCGGTCATCCCGCTCATCCGGGAGGTACGCCGTCGCTCGGTCAATGTGGTACTGACCACCGGCACCGTGACCTCCGCGACCATCGCCAAGGAGCGGCTCGGCAATTCAGTCATTCACCAATACGTGCCCCTCGACATCAAGACCCCGGTTTCGCGCTTTCTCGACCACTGGAAGCCCGATCTGGCGATTATCGCAGAATCCGAAATCTGGCCGATGACCATTCTCGAGCTCGGTGCGCGCCGCACGCCGCAGGTGCTGGTCAACGGACGCCTTTCGGACCGTTCCTTCGAGCGTTGGAAAAGCCGTCCTAGCCTAGCTGACGCGCTGTTCGAGAACCTTTCGCTCGTCATTGCCCAGTCCGATCTCGATGCCGAACGGTTCTCGACGCTTGGCGTTCATCAGGTCGCTGTTTCCGGCAACCTCAAGGTCGATACGGTTGCGCCACCATGGGACGCACACGAACTGGAAGCCTTGCGCAAGCAGGTCGGCAATCGTCTCGTCTGGGCTGCGACCTCGACCTTCGAGGGAGAGGAGGACATTGCGGCAGACGTGCATCAGAGCCTCAAGCCTGTCCACGGACAACTGACCATCATAGTGCCGCGTCATCCCGAGCGCGGTGACGTGATCGAGGCGATGCTCAAGGCACGCGGGCTCGTCGTTGCCCGCCGGTCGCGGGGCGAGGCAGTCGAGCCCGGCGTAGATATCTATCTGGGCGATACGATCGGCGAGATGGGGCTCTATCTCAATCTCGCTTCGGTGGTCTTTGTCGGCCGGTCGCTCAAGATGGGTGGTGGCCAGAACCCGCTCGAACCCGCCATGCTCGGCTGCGCCGTGCTGTCGGGAAGCGATGTCACGAACTTCCGTGAGGTCTACGCCAAGCTTCTCAAGAATGGCGGCGGCCGCTTTGTCCGCGACGGCGCAATGTTGGCCAAGGGCGTGAACTTTCTATTCGCCAACCCCAAGGCGCGTGCAGCCATGGCCGCCGGCGGCGAAAAGACGTTGCGCGACCTGCGCGGCGGCCTGCAGACGACCGTGCGCGCGCTTGAACCCTATCTCAACCCACTTACGGTCAAGGCACGCCTGCAGTCGAGCGACGCGGGCAAGGAGGTGACCGAGGGCAGGAGACGAACATGGTGAGCGAGGCCCCGCCGTTCTGGTGGGAGAAGCCGGGACTGCAGGCAGCCCTTCTCTCGCCTCTGGGGTGGGTGTACGGACGCGTGGCCCGGCGGATCATGGAAAAGCGCCAGCGCAAGGCTGTCTCCGTTCCCGTCATCTGCGTGGGGAATTTTACTGTCGGAGGGTCCGGCAAAACCCCGACTGCCCTCGCACTCGCCGATGCCGTCGAAGCAATCGGCCTGAAGCCGGGATTTCTGACCCGTGGCTACGGTGGCAACATCCGTCACGCCACCGTGGTCGATCCCGATCAACATTCCGCGCGCCTTGTCGGTGACGAGCCGATGCTTCTCGCCCGTCGCGCGCTTACCGTGGCTTCGCCCGACAGGCCCGCAGGCGCGGAGTTGCTGATTGCGGAAGGGGCCGACATCATCATCATGGATGACGGCTTCCAGAGCGCACGCCTGGTATTTGACCATGCCGTCATGGTCATCGATGCGCGCAAGGGCGTCGGCAACGGTCGGGTCTTTCCGGCGGGCCCCGTGCGCGCACCCGTCATCGCTCAGCTCCGCCATGCCGATTCCCTGCTTGTCGTGGGCGAGGGAACGGCTGCCGACCAGATCATCCGCATGGCTGCGCGTGCCGCAAAGTCGGTTAATACCGCACATCTCGTCCCGCTGGCTCCCGAGAAGCTCAGAGGGCAGAACTGCCTCGCCTTTGCGGCTATCGGAGATCCCGACAAGTTCTTCGAAACGCTCGAGGCTGCCGGCATTCGCGTGGCGCACGAGAAGGGTTTCCCGGATCACCACACCTTTGCCGATGACGAGATTCAGGAAATGTTCGACGAGGCTGATCTCTATGGTCTCACGCTGGTGACCACCGCAAAGGATCTGGTTCGCCTCCAGGGGGGGCACGGCAAGGCGCATGAAATGGCCGATCGTGTCGAGGTGCTGGAAGTGCGCCTGGACTTCGATCAGTCCGATACGGCGGGAAAAATCGTCAAGTCGGCTATTGAAAAGTGCAAGCGCCGGCGGATCGCATCCGGTCGGAAAACCGGCTGACGCCTATTTCGTGACGGGCAAGGTGCCTGCCTTCTTTTCCGCATCGAAGGAGGCCTGCGCGTCGACATAGGCTTCCTGGCGCTGGACGCTCCAGTATTTCAGCTCGTCGATGGCAATGCGTTCGCCAGTGACCGCACACACGACATAGCTGCCGGGCGTGACCACCTGAATGTCGCCATCGAGGTATCTGAGCGATGCCGGACGCGAACCCGGCCCTTCGAAACGGTTCATGATGTCTCCGTGGGCAAGAATATCTCTATTATCCTTGCGACACTTCCCATTGCAAGGCGAGCTTACCTGCGGGCGAAAAGTCTTTCGATATCGGCCAGACTGAGCGTGATGTAGGTGGGGCGCCCGTGGTTGCACTGGCCCGAGCCGGGCGTCGCTTCCATCTGGCGCAGAAGAGCGTTCATCTCCTCGGGCTTGAGAAGCCGGCCCGAGCGAACCGAGCCGTGGCAGGCCATGGTGGAGGCTACCGATTCCAGCCGGTCGCGCAGGCCCGCCGCATCGCCCCATTCGGCAATCTCGTCGGCAAGGTCGCGCACCAGGGACGGCACGTCCACTTCGCCCAGCAGCGCCGGAGTTTCGCGAACGGCGATCGCGCCGGGACCGAAGCGCTCGATCCCGAGACCGAGCTGTTCGAAATCGGCAGCCTTCTCGGCGAGCCTGTCGCAATCTTCTTCCGGCAGATCGACGATCTCCGGCAGAAGCAGCATCTGCGAAGGCAGCCGGCCGCCCGACATCGCGCCCTTCAGTTTCTCGAAGACGAGCCGTTCGTGAGCGGCGTGCTGGTCGACGATCACAAGACCATCCTGCGTCTGGCTAACGATGTAGTTCTCATGCACCTGTGCGCGCGCGGCACCGAGAGGATGGGAGGCTTGCGGCGCAACTGTCGGTGCCGGGGTATTGTCAGCGCGCGCCGAAGGCGTTTCGGCATCGCTGAACACTGGCTGGATGGGTTCGGCAAAACCGAAGGGAACCACCGTGTTTTGGGGCCGATAGGGGGATGTCTCCTGCGACCAGCTTGCCGGCGGCCGATGCGGATCATAGGCGGGGCGGTAGGCCGGTGCAGCGCCTTGCGGGCGGAGCGCCGACAGCATGCCTGTGGTGCCGGAGGTCGAGGCGCGGTCTCCTTCGCGCTCCAGCGCCTGGCGAATGGCGCCGATGATCAGACCACGAACCAGGCCGGGATCACGGAACCTGACGTCGGCCTTGGCGGGGTGAACGTTGACGTCCACTAGGGCCGGATCGAGCTCGATCATCAGAACCGCGACCGGGAAACGTCCGCGCGGGATGCGGTCGGAATAGGCGGCCCTCAGGGCCGACATGATCTGCTTGTCTTGCACCGGCCTGCCGTTGACGAAAGCGTACTGGCTCAGCGAATTGGCGCGATTATATGTTGGCACACCGACATGTCCTGTCAGGCGAACATCCTCGCGCGCCGCATCGATTTCGATCGCGTTGTCAGCGAATTCCCGGCCGAGCACCTGCGAGACCCGGTCGATCGGTTTGGACGCGGAGGAGAATTCGGTTGTCATCCGGTCCGGCCCCGAGAGCACGAAGCGGACATACGGGAAGGCGATCGCCATCCGGCGGACGACTTCTGTAATCGCCCCGCTTTCGGCACGCTCGCCCTTCATGAACTTCAGACGCGCGGGTGTGGCGAAGAACAGATCGCGGACTTCAACCATGGTGCCGGGATTGGCAGGGGCCGGTCTTGGCTCGCCGCCTGTCCCGCCATCGACGCGGACTTCGTAGCCGCTCTCTGCTCCCGGCTCCCGGCTGACTATCTTGAGCTTGGCGACGGAACCTATCGACGGCAGCGCCTCGCCGCGGAAGCCGAGCGTGCGGATATCGTTGAGCCCGCCGCCGAGCTTCGAGGTGCAATGTCTACGAACGGCAAGGGCGAGATCCTCAGGCGACATGCCGGAACCATCGTCAATGACACGGATCAGCGACTTTCCGCCGCCTGCGGTCGCGATCTCGACGCGCTTCGCACCGGCGTCGATCGCGTTCTCGACCAGTTCCTTGACGACACTCGCCGGACGCTCGACGACTTCGCCGGCGGCAATCTGGTTGATGAGCGTGTCGGGTAGTTGTTGGACGGCCATGCCCCATGTTCCCGGATTCGGAGCAGGCTGCAATGACCAAGAGGCAGAATTCCCTGCAAATTCGTCAGGCTTTGTTGCAATCGCGCAGCGTGACGGCTTTTCTGTCTCCGTCCGGTTATTGGAGTTGAAAAATGACGTCACATGATGCGGCCCGCGCGGCTCTTCGCGCCCTGTTCGATGCCGGCCTCAAGGCCGCCGATCCGGCTGTCTGCGTTCCACCGCATCTGCCCGAGCCTCCCAAGGGGCGGACCATCGTCATTGCGGCCGGAAAGGCTGCTGCCTCCATGGCCCGTGCGATCGAGGACAACTGGCAGGGCGATCTCGAAGGCATCGCCGTAACCCGCTACGGCCACGGCACCGAGTGTCATAAGATCGAGGTGATCGAGGCATCGCATCCGGTTCCAGATGACCGGGGGGAGGTCGCTGCCCGCAAGCTCATGCAGACGGTCACCGGTCTGGGTCCGGACGATCTGGTTCTGTGTCTGATATCCGGTGGCGGATCGGCGCTGCTGGGGCTGCCTGCGGAAGGGCTGACGCTCGACCAGAAGAAGGCGATCAACAAGGCCCTTCTCGCCAGCGGCGCTCCGATCGGGGAGATGAACACGGTGCGCAAGCATCTCTCGGCGATCAAGGGCGGGCGGCTTGCCCAGGCCGCGCATCCCGCGCGTGTCGTGACACTCGGTATCTCGGACGTGCCCGGCGATGATCCATCCGTGATCGCCTCCGGTCCGACGGTTGCCGACAACACCACACTTGCCGATGCCCTCAAGGTCATCGCCAAATATTCCATCGGGATTCCTGACGAAGTGCGCGCGCACCTGGAAAAGCCCGAGAGCGAAACGCCGAAGCCCGGAGATGCTGTATTTGACGGGAACCGATATGTTCTGATTGCCCGGCCTGCCGACATGGTCGAAGCCGTTGCGGAGGCAGGGCGGGATATGGGTTACGATGTCGTCTCGCTCGGCGCGGATATCGAGGGTGAGGCTCGCGAGGTCGGGGAGGCGCATGCCGAAATGGCGCTCAAGATTGCCGAAGAGATGAAGCCGGACGCGAAGCCGGTTCTCATCGTGTCCGGCGGGGAGACCACGGTAACCGTGGATAAGCCCGGTGG
>CEQK01072494.1_pt1 | contig 14077 bp, 11 predicted proteins | sample 531051 | NCBI WGS metagenome assembly CEQK01 (sample SAMEA2621229, study PRJEB7988) | marine metagenome | biome: marine biome (ENVO:00000447); feature: deep chlorophyll maximum layer (ENVO:xxxxxxxx); material: "saline water (ENVO:00002010), including plankton (ENVO:xxxxxxxx)" | depth 150 m
GTGCCACGGGCTGTCCGGCGACGGAAAGGGCATCAACGCACCCCAGCTTTCCGTCCAGCCGCGCAATCACCGGGACCGGGCGGAAATGTCGGCCCGCACCGACGACGACCTGTTCAAGGCGATCAAGGAAGGCGGTCAGGCGGTCAACAAGTCGATCCTGATGCCCAACTGGGACGGCAACATGACCGATGCCGAAATCCACGACGTGGTCGCCTACCTTCGCGCGCTTTGCTGCGCCGGCGCCAAATAGGAGAACGTGACATGCAAAGATTAGGACTGCTCATCCTTGCCTTGGCGCTGGGGGGGCTGTTGCCCGCCGGGGCCTGGGCCGAGGCCCGCCATTTCGACATGACGATCGAGGAAGTAACCATCGATGTCGCACCGGGCCTGAAATACAAGGTCTGGGCCTACAACGGGCAAGTCCCGGGCCCGCTGCTGCGGGTGAAGGAAGGGGACGATGTCGAGGTCACGGTGACCAACAACACGACCCTCAGTCATACCATTCACTGGCACGGCATGTACCAGACCAACAGCTGGCGCAGCGACGGCGTGCCCAATGTGACGCAGAAGGCGGTCGAGCCGGGCGAAAGCTTCACCTATCGCTTCGTCGCCGACAAGGTGGGCACCCTTTGGTACCACTGCCACGTCAACGTTCCCGAACATGTGGGTCTGCGGGCCATGTGGGGGCCCTTCATCATCGATCCGAAGGAACCGATCCCCATCGAAAAGGAAGTCACCAAGGACGCCATCCTGATGTTCTCCGGCTGGAACCCCGAGGTCGCGCAGGAGTATGGCAAGGGGGGCCATCCGGGCGAGCCGATCACGTATTTCTCGATCAACGGAAAATCCTTCCCGACGACCCAGCCGCTCCGGGTCAAGAAGGGCGACGTCCTGCGTCTGCGCCTGATCGCCGCCACGCTTGATGTCGCGTTCCACCCGCATGGCCATGACATGCTGGTCACCCATAAGGACGGCCTGCCGTTGGCTTCGCCCTATGAGGCAGACGTCATTCACCTGAGCCCCGGGGAGCGTTACGACGTCATCATGCGCATGAATAACCCCGGGCGTTGGATCGCCCATGACCATATCGAGCACCATACCTCCAACAACGGCAAGGCACCGGGCGGCTCGGTCCTGGTCATCGAATACGAAGGCATCAAAACCGACGACTGGTACGTCTGGAAGGACAAGGCCTACGACGCCGATTTTTATTATTCGGAAAGCATGACCAAGGGGCCGGGGATCCATGACGTTCCCGAACATGAGGGCAGGTTCCCGGAGCTTCGCCGCTGACCGCTTTTGATCCACGGTGTCCCCCCAGCCGAACGGCGGCGCCAGGTGCGAGAGCACCCGGTGCCGCCCTGGGCGTTCCCGCTCCGGCGGAGGGCGGGTGTTGCGAGTGGCGGCATCCTTTTGTGTGATCTATAATCCGGCGCATGCATTTAAGCCGCCATTCAGATTATTCCCTGCGTGTCCTTCTGTATCTTGCGGCGCGTCCCGACGAGCGGGGCACGCTGTCCAAGATCGCCGCCTACTTCAACATTTCGCATGAACATCTGCGCAAGGTCGTTCACGAATTGGGCAAGGCCGGCTTCATCAATACCTTTCAGGGCAAGGGCGGGGGCATGGAGCTTGCCCGCCCGCCGGACCAGATCAATGTCGGCGACGTTCTGGCGCGGCTTGAAGGAGCGGCCCCCTTGATCGACTGCGCGGCCATCGAATGCCGGCTGTCGCCGTACTGCTCTCTCAGCAATGCCCTTGCCGAGGCGCAGAAGGCGTTTTTCGAAAGCCTCGGGCGGCACACGCTGGCGGATCTCATTTCCAGCAAGGACATGATCCGAAAGCTGATTGCGGTGGAGTGACGACGCGCCGCCGGGGCGTCAGGCGGCTTCCGCGGCGACCCGGCGAATGCCGTCAAGCGCCGGTTCCAGCAGGCGCCGGTCCGCGTCGCTGGAATAGACCAGGTAGGCGGGCAACGGGAAGGTCGGCGCATCGGGCAGCCGGTGCAGTTGCCCATCCTGCAGGTAGGGCTGCACCAGACGGATCGGAAAGTATCCGGACCCGCCGAACTGCAATACGTGCTGCAGGCCGAGCCAGCCGATGTTGGCGGTGATCCCGGCGCCCACGAATTCGGGAAATCGCGCATTGTGCTTGGCGTAAAATTCGGGCCCCCAGTCGACATAGACGTAATCGGCATCCGGTTCCGCCCGCGCCGTCGGCCGGCTCGAAACCATGACCAGGCTTTCCTCCATCAGGGCCTCGACGGTCAGGCCCGGGCGGCTTTGCGGCGTGTACATGACGCCGATGTCGAGGCGGCCTTCGATCAGGCCCTGCATGAGGTCCGTTTCGAACCCGATCTCCGCGCGGACCGAAACGTCGGGGGCGGTCTGGCGCATCAGCGGCAGCCAGCGGAGCAACAGGCGTTCCCACAGCCCGAACCGCCCCCCAACCGTGAGTGACGCCCGGTAGCCCCTGGAAATGCCCACGTCCTGGCGGGCGTGCTCGACCGTGCGCACCAGCACCGCCGCGTGTTTCTGAAACTGATGCCCGGCCGGGGTCAGGGCCGTCCCGGCCTTGTTGCGCACGAACAGCTTGCAGCCCAATTGCTCTTCCAATGAATGGATGCGGGCACTGACCGTTGATTGGGTGACGTGCAGGCGGTCCGCCGCGCCGATGAAATTACCGGCGTCGATCACGGTCAGAAAGGTGCGGGCGAGTTCGGTATCCATCGCAAGATCCTTGATCGGCGATTGCGTTTATATCGCTATATTCGATTTAATCGACAATTTTTTATCGTTTGCAAGATATAAAAGCCAAGTCGTACCCTTTTCAGGTCACCACGCAGAGATGTGCAGGTGCCGCTTCCGGGTAGGAAGCGCGCCTTAGACCGAAGGAAACGACCGTATGCAGCTTACCCATGCCAGCCTTCCTTACGCCTATGACGCGTTGGAGCCGCATATGTCGCGCGCGACCCTTGAAGCCCACCACGGGCGGCATCACCGCGCCTATGTGGACAAGGCCAAGGTCCTGGCCAAGGAAATCCGCATGGACGACATGCCGCTGGAACAGATCATTCAGCAGGCCGCCAAAAATGCCCATCAGCGGGACCTTCTGAACAATGCGGCGCAGGCGTGGAACCATGCGTTCTTTTGGCGCTGCCTGCGCCCGGACGGTGGCGGCCGGCCCGATGGCGATCTGGCGAAACGCATCGACGCGACGTTCGGCAGCCATGACGAATTTGTCGATGTGTTCACCCGCACCGCCCTGGGCGTGTTCGGCAGCGGCTGGACCTGGCTGGTCATCGACGGCCCCGGGCTGGCGGTCATGCACACGCCCAACGGCGAGACGCCGATCATGCACGGGCTTTCACCGCTGCTGACAATCGACGTTTGGGAACACGCCTATTACCTGGATTACCAGAACCGGCGGCCCGATTACGTGGCCGCGGTCATGGGCCACCTCATCAACTGGGACTTCGCGGCGCAGAATTTGGCGCGGCCGCGCTTGGCGGCAAGCGCCGCCGGTCCGCAGATATGGAACAGCGCGGGGGGTTGACGATGGTGCCGTCGGACATCCGGTTCTGGTTCGGCTATTTCTTTATCGGCCCGCCCGCGTCGGGAAAGCTGCATCGCATGCTGGGCCTGGGGGCCCGTCCCCGCGAGGCATCGAACAACGACCATCGCTGCGAGATCATTCCCTTCCCCGGTGCTGATCATGTGGCGCCGCGGCCCGTCGAGGTTTCTCGCCCGGTCTGGGACCGCGCCCGCCGGAATGCCGAAATGATCTGGAGCCACCCGAAAACGCAGGGGGCTTTCGTCGTCCAGCGGCTGGTCGCGATCACCCTCGCGGTCACCCTGGCGTCTCTGTTCGAACGGATATGTGAGTAGGGCCATGGACGGAATGATGATGAAATCGACACTCTGCGCGCTGCTCGGCTGCCGCTACCCGGTGCTTCAGGCGGGCATGGGCGGCGTCGCGCGGGCGGACCTGGTCGGTGCGGTGACCCGTGCCGGCGGTTACGGTTTCCTCGGCATGGTGCGCGAAAGCCCGGATTTGATCCGCCAACAGATCGAGGCCGTGCGGAACGGCACGGACGGGCCGTTCGGGGTCAACCTGATCCCTGCCGCGACCGATCCCCAATTGCTCGATGACGAACTGGCGGCCTGCTTCGATGCCGGCGTGCACTCGATCTGCCTGTTCTGGGATGTCTATCCGGACGTCATCAAGCGGGCCAAGGACCATGGCTGCCTGGTGTTCCATCAGGTCGGCACGGTAGAGGACGCACGCCTGGCCGAACAGGCCGGCGCCGACGTGATCATCGCCCAGGGGGAGGAGGCCGGCGGGCATGTCCACGGCACGACATCGTCGCTGGTTCTGGTTCCCCAGGTCGTGCGGGCGGTATCCGTTCCCGTGGTCGCCTCGGGCGGGTTCGCTTCGGGACGGTCGCTGGTCGCGGCTCTGGCGTTGGGCGCGGCAGGGATCCACTGCGGCACGGCGTTCCTGGCGACGGAGGAATCCTTCGCCCATGCCTATCATAAGGAACGGGTCGTCGGCGCGCGTTCGGAAGACACCCTGCGCACCGACCTGTTCGCCCTCAATTGGCCCGTCGGGGCGGCCGTGCGGGTCATCGGCAACAGTCTGACGGCCAAGGCCGGCACCGCACGTTTCGGCCATGACCCTTATTTGCGCAAGCGCGAACCCATCGCCCTGGAGGACGATCGGCCGATCTATCGCTACAGCACGGATTCTCCCCTGCGCAACATGCGGGGCGAGCTTGAACAGCTGGCCCTGTTCGCGGGGCAGGTGGCGGGCGAAATCGACGACATTCCCACCGCTGCGGTGCGGATTGAGAGGATCATGGCAGAGGCGGCCGGGATCGTCGCCGCCCTGTCGGGCCGTTTCGAGGAGGTTGAGTAAATGGAATGGCGTGAGGTCAACAAGTGGCGGCGGGAGATGCGGAACGAGATACTTGCGGCCCGGCTGGCGCGGCCGCTGGCGGTCCGCAAGGCCACCCGGGACAAGATCGTGGCGCATCTCAGCCGTGAAATGCCCTGGCTCGGCCGGGACGGGTTCGGTTTTTACTGGCCGTTCCGGGGCGAACTGGATCTGCGTGACTTCGCCGCCGCGGCGACGTCCGGGGGCGGGGCGATGGCCTTGCCGGTGGTCGTGACGGAAAAGCAGCCGGTCGAATTTTGGGAATGGCGCCCGGAAACCAAGATGGTCCCGGGGGTATGGAGCATCCCGGTGCCGGCATCGCGCAAGCCAATCCAACCGCCCGCGTTGCTGATCCCGTTGCTGGGTTTCGACGATGCCGGATATCGGCTCGGCTATGGTGGCGGGTATTATGACCGGACCCTGGCGGCCTGTGCGGAAAAACCCCTGGCCATCGGCGTCGGCTATGCCGCCGATCGCCTCGCCACCATCCATCCGCAGCCCCACGACATCCCCATGGACGCCATCGTCACGGAAGAGGGCGTGCGATGGATTTCGCCGCGAAATCCCCTGGCGGGTGGCGACGCGGGAGAATCGCCCTGCATGATGGGCGAGGCCGACCCGGCCTACATGGGCTATCTCACCGACGAGGAAACGGCGGCGGTTCTCAATGAACTGCTGGAAGGGGAGCGCGCCGGCGCGCGCGGCGTCATCGAGATGGCACGAATGACCCCGGATCTGGAACTGCGCGTGGCGCTGTCCGCCGTCGCCCAGGACGAGGCCCGGTACTGCGCCATGCTGTCCCGCCACATCGAACGCCTGGGCGGGCAGCCCAGTTCGGAAACCGGCGCGTTCCTTGAAAAATTACGCGGCATCGAGGAACAGAATGCAAAGATCGATTTGTTGAATAAAGGCCAGTCCTGGGTGTCGCGCCGCCTGGCCGAGATCCTGCCGAAAATCGCCGACCCGGACCTGTACGACGATCTGTGCGACATGCGCGAGGTCCACGACCGCAACGTGGCGCGCTGCGCGCGCTTTTCGAGGCAACCGGCCTGACGCCCCTCTCTGTCAGGCCACGAGGGCGCTGCCGTTCCCTGCGGCCCCGCCTTCAAAGCGAATCCCCGGATGGCCTGCCTGCCATCCGGGGAATTTCGTGCCGGCGCTTTCGGGTGAGCAATCGACCAGCCGGCGGCCGTCTATTTCTGCCGGTAGACCTCGGTCCCGGGCCCTAGGTGCCAGACCTTGCCGCCGCCGAGGGCAACCGCCGTGCCGTCGCGGCCGGTGTTCCGCCAGGCGTTGCTCGTCATGTCGAAGACTTGCACCTTGCCCGTCCCGTCCACCACCACCGGGGCACCGAAAGCGTCGACGGCGATGTCGCGCGCCGAACCGGTGAAGGGCTGCCACTTGCCGTTGACCAGGGCGAAGATCTGACCGGCCGCGTTGGTCAGCCAGGGATTGCCGTCGGCATCCACGGTGATGCGCGTCCCCCAGGCCGACTGATCGCGAAGCCATTGCTTGCCGGTCCAGCGGTAGACGGCGAAGTTCCCCTGCTTGGTGGGTTCTGCAAGCGCCCACACCCCCTTGGCGCTGGCGCCCACATCGGCTGCCTTCATGATCTTGCCACCGGCCAGCACCGGCCGGTCAGCCCAGTTGGCGCCGGCCCGCTCGAAGGCGATGCCCCCGTCGTTGACCAGCCAAGGGGCGGTGCCGGCGATGGCGATGCGAACGGCGCCGCCCGGCACGGATTTCCAATCCCGGTCCTTCGGTCCGCGGAAGTAAATCCCGCGCCCGCCGGGCACCTTGTTGTCGCCGATCACCCAGACGGTCCCGTCGGTGGCGAGGGCGATGTCGTGGGCACGGCCGGGGATTTGTTCCCACTGCAAGGGGCCGCTCTGCGGCAGCACATTCCCGATGATTACGCCGTCCAGCTGGATGACCATCGTCGGAGTGCCTGCTGTATTTGTCTTGTCCTTCTTCATGCCCAGGGCGTCCTCGGCGATGGCAGCCATTTCCTGCGCCGCCTTGCCAGTGGGCTTGCGCTTGCCCGAGGTCGCCAAGCTCCAGTAGCCCGTGATGTTGCCGTAGCCCGCATCGTTGTCGATCATGCGCCAGAACTCGGGCAGCCGCTGGGCGGCGGCGATGGAGGTCAACAGTTTCGGCCGCGCCTCGGCGATGGCGATTGCCTTCTCGATCTCGGCGGTCACGATCTCGGTGGCGATGGTGATGATGATCGTCGGACCGATCGACGACAGGGCCTTCATGACCGAGGCCAGTTTCTGCAGGGACTTGGCGGCCGCCTTGATGCCTTCCTTGGCGACCTGCTTGCCGATCTCGGTGCCGAACTTCTCGATCGCCTCCTCGGTGATCTTCAGGGTCGCCTTCTCAAGTGCGCGGTCGAGCGACTTCTTGGCGAAGGGGAAGATCGCCTTGTGGATCGCGGGATTGGAGATGGCGGCGGCATAGCCGGCGCCCATGGCCGCGCCGGCGCCCAGCCCGACGAACACGCCGGCATGGACGACCTCGTAGAAGTCCGGCGGGGTGGAGCCGGTGTCGATGAGCGTCATCATGGACGGCTGCTTGGCCGTGTCGCGCGAACGGAAATACTGGCCGGCCGCGGCCCAGGCGTCATAGGCGGCGAGGGCGTCCTTGGCCAGGTATGTCTGTCGGTCTCGGTAATACTTGGCGAAATTGTTGACCAGGGCGCGCTGCGCCGGGGTCGCCTTCGCTGGCGCCTCGATGGCCGCCATCAGGGCGGCCTGCGCCACGGAAACCAGGATCGGGCTGGATTCCGGCTCGTCGCGGATTTCCTCCCAGAAGGATTTGCGCGCGCTGTCCAGGGATTGCTTGCTCTCCTTGGCGATGGCCTCGATGGCGGCCTCCACGCCCTTGCGGTCGCGCAGGATTTCCAGGACCACGTCCTCGGCGCCACCAATACCGAACAGGCCCGGCTCCGGGTAGGGTGCTGTGTACCATTCAAAGCCGGTTCCCGCGCAGGCGGCGTTGGTCCTGACGTCGTAGACCGAGCGCTTGAAGCCATGCGGGCAGGACCAGCAGGTCCCGCTCTGCGTCGCCTTGGCCCCTTGGGCGGCCAGCTTGCGCGATTGCAGGTTGCGCAGGTCGGCATCCGAGACGCCGATGAAGTCGAAGTGCTGGCCGGCCTGGCAGGTCAGGGCCGCCTTCTTTTCGGCCTTTCGGAAGACGAACCCGCCGCCCTTCTCGCAGGCTTGGTTGCCGTCGACGGGGAACACGGTACGGTCCCAGGCCTGTGGGCACTTCCAGCAGCCGCCGCCGGTATCCACGTTCTGCGCACCCTGGATTTTGGCGTCCAGGATCTCACCGGGCTGGCATTCGCCGCGGGTGACCACCGTGGCGCGCGACTGCTGCTCGCCCACCGCGCGCGAACAGGCCCGGTCGTCCCACGCGGGGTGGCCGGTGCGGCTGAAACCGTTCGGGCAGGTATAGCAATCCCCGTTGGGATCTCCGAACTGGCCCTTTGGGCAGGGGCTGAAGATGGTCCAATTGCCGTGGTGGATGGTGCGGGCGAAATCCTCGCGGGCCGGGATGAAGCAGGCGTTGCCGGCCTCGATATGCGCGGCCGACCGCCGGTATCCGGCGGGGCAACTCCAGCATTCGCCGCCGCGGATCGGATCGAAGAACGACCCCGCCGGGCAGCGCGGGCCGCGATATTGGGCCGGGCCGAAGTCGCCGCGGACGTTCTTGTCGGGCTTGGCGCAAGCGCGGTCGGTGTCGACGGCGGCGGCGCTCCGATCATACCCGGCCGGGCAGGTCCAGCATTCCCATTTGCCGATATCGAAGAAGGACCCGGCGGGGCAGGTACCCAGGGCGGCGCCTTCGTAGGTGGCGCCCTTGGAACCGCAGGGCTGTTGCGGCTGGCCGTTGACCACGCCGCCGCAGACGGGGCCGGAGGCCCTGGGTGCCTTCGATTTGTCGAGGATGATGACCTGGGCGGCGGCGGGTGGCGCGGCATACGCGACGGCGGCCACGATCACCAGCGTCAACACCGGCACGGCCAAAAGAGCCCGCATCGTGCGTGGCGCAACGCCGCCAAGCGCTGCGCCATGCGTGAACCCATGGCGCAGCGAGGCCAGTAGCATGCAGAGACCCACCATAATCTTCTCCTTCGTCTCCAGTACCCGTTCCTGGGTGTGGAAACCCTTCCCTCGTCAAGAACTGCCGCGCAGGTCGAATTTCACCCGCGCGGGTTCGGCTCTTCCCGCCGTCTGATCGCGGCGATTTGAATTACATTATTCATTGCTTATTCATGGTGCCGAGGGTCAAGCAAACCGTTATATGGATGACCGCAGTGCTATGTAAAATCGTCCAAAAATCTCAATATCATGTATTAGTTGTGGTGCTGGGGCATGGTATTCCGATATTTTCAGCATGATCGCCGTCTTCTGGATCGGGGCATTGCACAGGGAGAGCGGAGTTCAACTGCCATGTCGAATAATGTCGAATGGCTTCTGCAGGAAGCGACCGGTGACCGCAGTCTTCACGTCGAAAAACGCATGATGATCGACGACGGCAATTGGACGGCGGAAATCGAACGGCTGGAAATCGGCCCCGGGCTTCGGGTGTTTCTTGCGACGGCGGATGTGCACAAGGATCTCACCGTGCAACCGGCCGACGGCGAGGCCGACATTTGGCTGAACAGCGATGTCGCGGTTTCGGGGCGCGTCGATATCCATCTGAGTGATGGACCCAAGACCCATGTCGGTCCCGACCACGCGATCCTGTTTCGTCCGCTGGTTCGTGTCGTCGATTATCACCTGGCGGCGGGCCAGCAGATTAAGATGGCGGGTTACGGCCTGCATATCGACCGGGTTATCCGCCTGTTCGACGGAGATGTGCCTGACGAATTGCTGCCGCTCGTTGAGCCCACCATCGGCGAAAGCCGAATCTTCGGCATGAAGAGAACGCGCCAGCTCCGCAATCTGGCGCAGAATCTATTCGCCCCGGGCCTGAACGGTCCGCTGCGAACCTTGTTCATGGAGGGCACGATCCTTCAACTTCTGGCCGCGCAGGCCGCGGGCCGTCCGCGCAACCGTATATCGGGGGAGTTGTCGAAACCCGAGCGCGACAGCGTCCGCGCCGCGCGGGATCTTTTGCTCGCGGACATGCGGAATCCGCCAAGCCTGGGCGAGCTTGCCAGCGCCGTGGGGCTGACGGAAAAGCGGTTGAATGCGGGATTCCGCAAGATCTTCGGCGCGACGGCCTTCGAAGTTCTGCGAAACCACCGCCTTGCGCATGCGCGCATCGCGTTGAGCACGGAGTCCACCCCGATGAAGGTCATTGCCTACCGGGTCGGCTACAACCACGTTACCAACTTCATCAACGCCTATACCGCGCGCTATGGAGACCCGCCGGGCCGCCACACCCGGCATGAAAAGCTTTAGGCGGGCGTACACCAGCGGGGGCGAATTTCTCGAACGTCGGGCCCATCGACAACCCGTGTGCCCTGGGAACAGGCGCCGCCGTGTCCGCACCGTTGGCCGACATGGATTGCCTGCCGACGGGGAGCGCCACCGATTGTGTTTTCCTGGCTGATGTTGCAAAATTTCCGGCATCCGTTCCGGGCCCATCCCGGAACGCCGGGAGGATCATGACCCAGACGACGGCAAAAAAGGCGGCCGGTTGGCTTGGCGAAGTGTCGGGTGCGGTCGCCGATTTCGGCACCTTCCTGCCGCTGGTCATCGGCGTGCTGGCCGTGCGCGGTTTCGACGGCACGGGCGTGCTGACCGGCTTCGGCCTGTTCGCCCTGGCCGTGGCCCTGGTCTACCGCCGGCCCATTCCCATTCAGCCCATGAAGGCCGTGGCGGCGCTGATCATCGTCGGCGCCGTGACCCCGGCCGAGGCCATGGCGAGCGGCCTGATCATTGGCGGCGTGCTGGTGGTTCTGGCCGTGACGGGCATCATCACGCGCATCGCGCGGCTGGTGCCGGGATCGGTCATCATGGGGGTGCAATTGGGGGTCGGGGCGCAGCTGGCGCTGCTCGGCTTCCAGCATATGTGGGACGAGCCCCTGTTCGGCGGCGCGGCGCTGGCTCTGTTGTTGCTGCTGTTCCTGACTCCCTACCGGCATCTGGGCTCGCTGGTCGTCGTGGTGACGGCGGCGGCGGCGTTTCTGATGACCGGGGGTGGCGGCTTTGCGGTGACCGGACCCGGGCTGCATCTTCCGGCGCTGTCTTTCCCCACCATCGCGGATTTCCAGGCGGCGCTGACCACCACGGCCCTGCCGCAACTGGCGTTGACCCTGTCCAATGCGGTTCTCGCGACCTCGGCCATCGCCGCCGAATATTTCCCCGATGACGCCCGGGAACGCACCAGCCCCCGGCGTTTGGCCCTGTCGACGGGTGTTCTGAATGTCGTGCTGGCGCCGTTCGGCGCCCTGCCCATGTGCCACGGGTCGGGCGGGCTGATCGCGCAATACCGCTTCGGGGCGCGGACCTGGGTGGCGCCTGCCCTGTTCGGGTTGTTCTGTCTGGCGCTCGGCATCGGGTTCGGGCCGCAGGCCCGCGATGTGCTGATGCTGGTGCCGGTCGGGGCCGTGGGCGCGATCCTGGCCGTGGCGGGGAGCGAGATGGCCGTCAGCCGCAAAATCCTGGGCGTCAAGCCGAGCTGCCGCGCGGTCATCGTACTGACCGGCGTGGTCTGCGTCGGCGTCAACATGGCTGCGGGCCTGGCCGTCGGCCTGGCGGCGGAAGCCCTGCGCAGCGCCTACTACCGCCGCCGCGGCGAAACCTCGGGCACTTGAACGCCGAGACCCCCAACATCACATCCGACGCCTTGATGATGACCGTCACTTCCTTGCCGGCGGCGAGGCCCCGGCTCCTGACCTGTCTCCGGGGCATTTACAGGCTTTCATAAAACTGCATAATTATGCAAATATTACGGAATGAAAAATGCCGGATTATCGGGTCGGAGGATCAAGCCCATGCGAATCGCCGTTTTTGTTGCCTGCCTGCTGATGTCCGGAGGGGCCATGGCCGACACTGTGAAACTCCATGCGGCGGGCAGCCTGAAGGCCGCCCTCACGCAGGTCGTCCGTGATTTCGAGGCGGCCGCGGGCCATAAGGTCGAAACGGCGTTCGGGCCGTCGGGCCTGCTGCGTCAGCGCATCGAAAAGGGTGAGTCGGCCGAAGTCTTCGCCTCGGCCAACATGACGCATCCAAAAACTTTGGAAAAGGCGGGCAAGGCGGGACCCGTGCGCATGTTCGCGCGCAACAAGCTTTGCGCCATCGTTCAGTCCGGCGTGACGGTGTCGACGGACACGCTTCTGGATGTGTTGCTCGACCCCAAGGTCACCGTCGGCACCTCGACGCCCAAGGCCGATCCCTCGGGCGACTATGCCTGGCGGTTGTTCGCCAAGGCGGACAAGGTTTCGCCGGGGGCGGAAAAGGCGCTCGACGCCAAAGCGGTGAAGCTGACCGGCGGGCCGACCTCGCAAAAGGCGCCCAAGGGCCGCAACCAATATGGCTGGGTCATGGAAAACAGGCGTGCCGACGTGTTCCTGACCTATTGCACCAACGCGGTGCTGGCGAAGAAAGAGGTCCCGGGCCTGCAGATCGTCGCCGTGCCGGATGCCCTTTCCGTCGGCGCCGATTACGGCATCACCCTGATTGCGGGCGCGTCCGAGGCGGCGGCGCTGCTTGCCGATTTTATTCTGGGTCCCGACGGCCAGAAGGTGCTGGCCCGCTTTGGGTTTGACGCCCCGGAAAAGTAAGGCCGGGGTGCGGACCGAAGGAATCGCCCGGACGGGCCCGATACGGGTAAGCTCAGAAAACCGCCGGAAACCCGACGCAGGTGTTTTCTGCAAGCGCTTACTATCCGGTTTGCGTAATCGATATCCGATTTACGCGGCAAAAACCGATGTGCTGCCTATTCACGCTTTCGATCCCCGACTTTCTATCGCTTAATCCAAGGTGGAAAGAACAATGTCAGGGGTAAATGGGCGCGCGGCCATGTCATGCTGGCCCTGTAGCATAATTTAGCGCTTGATCATAAAGCAGTACGCTTGGTCTTGGCCGTCAGGCCGTGTAGCAGTATTTCGCCGGTTTTTCACAGGAATACATTGTCTTCGTATTCACGCGGTAGGCGGGAAGTTACGGCGGATGGTCGCGGTGCAGGGGAAAAGTGGATGACTTTTAGTAATCTTGTGTCCCTTTTTCTCTAAATAATATACGCGCTTTGTGAGCAATTGCTGAGTAATCGGGGTTATGGAGAAGATGGCCTGCAACAGGCCGCAGTGGGGGTAATAGTGAATAACGGATTCGTGTTTCGTATTCAGCGGAGCGGTTTACCAGTTGTGGCGTTGGCTGCCTTCCTTAGTGGATGCCAGACCTTGAATTTCGACACCTCGGCAACCGTATCGTCCGGAGACGAGAGAACAAACCTGTCGGCGCAAATGTCGCAGCCGCGCGAGCTTGTTGCATTGATCAGGGAGGGCGAGCAGGCGCTTCGGGACAAGGACCTGGATAAGGCGCAGCGCCTGTTCAGCGGCGCGCTCAAACTTGATATCACCAACGCGGATCTGCAGTTTCTCAACGGCCTAGCCTATCACCTGATCGGCATTTCCAAGGATCGGTCCAAGCTGGAATTGGCCGAACAGGGGCTGCTGCTTGCGCTCAAGTTCGACCCTAGCCATCTCGCGGCGCGCTATCAGTTGGGCCTGCTTTACATGGATCAACGCCGCTACGCCCTGGCTCAGGGGCATCTTGCCGCCGTTGCCCTACACCGGCCGAGCGATGCCGCTCTGCTGTACAATCTGGCGGCCAGTTCATATTACAGCCACGATCCGCAAATGGCGGAAGCGGCCTTGAATCAAATGGCCAAGATCTCGCCGGAAGCGGCGGCCGACCCCGATATTCTGTGGGCCCAGGCCCTGGTCAAGGCGGCGCTTAACGACAACGAGGCCGCGAAGGATTACCTGCAATCCTTCCGCGACAAGGATGCGCCGGGCGATCAGGTGAAACAGCTTGAACGGCGGCTTTATTCTTGGCGCGGGTTCTACGAGCACGACGCCAAGATCATCCCGGCTCAGTTCGGTCAGCAAAACCCTTATGGCGCGCCGTCCGGTCAGAGCAATCCCTACGGGTCGCCGACCAGCCCTTACGGCAGCGCCCCC
>CEQK01003890.1_pt1 | contig 14063 bp, 12 predicted proteins | sample 531051 | NCBI WGS metagenome assembly CEQK01 (sample SAMEA2621229, study PRJEB7988) | marine metagenome | biome: marine biome (ENVO:00000447); feature: deep chlorophyll maximum layer (ENVO:xxxxxxxx); material: "saline water (ENVO:00002010), including plankton (ENVO:xxxxxxxx)" | depth 150 m
ACAGTTCCGCCGTGGCCCTTCCCGGCGCCTTCACGGGTAGGAAGCGGTCACCGTCCCGGCCGGCATCGGCGCCCAGCGTCCAGGCGCGGCCGTTCCATTGAACCTCGCGGCCCGGGCCCTGGGGGCGGTCGTCGGGGCGCGCGCGGTGGCTGTCCAAGGGCGGCAGGCGGGTCAGTGTGGGGGCCGATCCGTCCCCGTTCCGATGCCATTTTAGGCGCCAGCGGTTGAAGTCGACGGAAAGCGCGCTGACGCCCGGGTTATAACGCGCCTCGGCCGGCTGGTCCGGGTTGATGGCGGGCAGGGCGGGCAGCAGACTTTCGTCATAGAGGAAGCGGCCCGTGACGCGTTTCAGGCCCAGGTCGCGAAGCCGTACCGCCAGGCCGTACAGGTCCTGCGGCGTCAGCAAGGGGTCACCGCCGCCGGCCAGCACGAGATCGCCTGCAAGCGTTCCGGCGGCATCCGGCGCTCCGGTCGCCAGCACACGGGTCTGGAATCGGAAATCGGGGCCCAGCAGTTCCAGGGCCGAAACCATGGTCGCGATCTTGGCGGTGGAGGCAGGGGGCATCGGCCGGTCCGCCGCCTGGGCCGCCGTGACGGCGCCCGTTTCGGCGTCGATGACGACGAAGGAGATCTCGGCCGTCGGCCCCAAGGCGGTGACGGGATCGGTCTCGACCGCTGCCGGCGGCCCGGCGCAGGCCGTCAGCGCCAGCGCGCAGATCGCCGCCAAGGCCAGGCCCCCCGTCTTTCGGGGGCTGCCAAGGGATTGAAATGCTTTAACTTGCGATGAACTGTCCATTACACTAGGGGCCAACAATAACCGGCGAAATGGAGGGATGCATGCCCTATGTGGTGCGTGACGGTGAGGGCAATGTCCGCGCGGTCTTCGATTCACCGGTCGACGGCGCGGAAGAGGTCGCGCCTGACGATCCCGATCTTGGCGCGTTCATCAACCAGAACGCCCAAACCGGCATGGTCCTCGACGAATGGGTCCAGTCGGATTTGGAACTCGTCCGCGTCGTGGAAGATTTGGTCGAGGTTCTGATCGACAAGGGCGTGTTCATGTTCAACGAACTGCCGGGCGGTGCGCAGCGCAAATTGAACACCCGCCGTGGACGCCGTAAGGAAATGGACCTGATGGAAAGCCTATTCGGCGAAATGGCCCTGCCCGAAGGCGAACAAGGCGGCACCATCGCCGACATTCCCGAAGACAGCGACGATAATTCGATCCTTTAGACGCGGCTTCTAAGCGTCCTCCCGACCCGTCTCGGTTTTCCCTTGGGTGACCAGGTAATAACCGCTGCCCGCGAAATGGGGCAGGGGGCTGAGCTTGGCCAGCAGACCCTTGCGCCGGAGATCAAGCAACAGACGGCCGATGGGCTGGAATAGGGTTTCCCCCGTGTCCGGCCCGGCCGGGTCCAGGCGCACGATGACCGAACGCGCCGCGCGGAACCGCGACCGTTCGATCATGCGGTTCACGGATTCCGTGGCATGGGCAAGGTCGAGCCCGCAGAGGTCGAGCTCGTACTCCGCCGTGTCGTCATAGCCGACCAGGCGTTTCAGGCCGACGTCGTCTATTTCGGGAGGGTCAGTGGCCAAGCCGGAATCCTTTCATCTCAGCACCCCAGGGCGATGGCCAGATCCTCGACACTATCGACGATTACGTCGTAGTCGCTGGTCGCTTCGAAATCCTTGACCTGGTCGACGCCGTATTCCGTTGGCCGGTTGATATAGGCCGTGCGCAAGCCTTCCTTGCGGGCGGCCTCCAGGTCGTCGTTATGGGCGGCCCCCATCATCACTTCTTCCGGTTTGACGCCCAGCAGGCGCACGGCGTTGCGGTAGACCTCGGGGTCGCGCTTGTAGGCCATGTGCATGTCCGACGAATAGATGAAGTCCCAGGGCAGGCCCGCGTGCTTGGCCATGTTGGCCAGCAGCATCAACGAGCCGTTGGACAGCGGCGCGATCAGGAACTTGGTTTTCAGGCGCAGCAGGCCGGGGATGCTGTCCGGCCAGGGCGACAGGCGGTGCCAGAACATGTTGAGGTCGGCCTTTTCATCCTCCGTGAAATGGCCGGCGATCCCGAATTCGACCAGGATCTCGTCCAGGCGTTCGCGGTGGATGACGTCCAACGGCGTCCAGGCCCGCTGGCCCGAAATCACCCGGTGCAGACCCGGCCGATAACCGGCCCGCCAGGCCCGGGCGAAGGCTTCCCAATCGACGCCCTCGATGCCCTTTTTCTTGGCAAGGGCCTCGCCCATGCGGGTGACCGACCCGCGCCAATCGGTGATCGTCCCGAAGGTGTCGAACACGACGGCCTTCACGTTGTTGAAATCTTTCTGGTCCGCCATGCTGCGACCTCCGTCTTGGTATGCCCACCCCGGCAATTCACATAGCGGGTTCCGGGACGGGATGCCAGCGTTGCCGTTGGGCGGCGCGGTCACGCAGATGTGCGGACTGTCCCCTGCGGGAATCGCTTTACGCCGTTCCTGCGGCGGTGTTTCATAGGTTCATGGGCACACGTGGATGGGCGGCGTGCGTGGCGGCGATGCTGGCGATGGCGGCGCCGGCCGAGGCCAAAGAGGCCAAGGACGTTGACCTTGAACTGGTGCTGGCCGTGGACGTTTCCGGCAGCATCGATGAGGACGAAGCGCGTTTGCAGCGCGAAGGTTTCGCCACGGCCATCACCAACCCGCATATCCTGCGCGCCATCCGCTCCGGTCCTCTTGGCCGGGTCGCCGTGATGTATGTGGAATGGTCGGGCCTGGACCGCCACCATATTGTCGCCGACTGGACCGTGATCGCCGACGAGGGCGACGCCCGCGATTTCGCCGAAACCATATCCGACGGGTCGCCGTTCCGCGGCCAGTGGACCTCGATCTCCAGCGTCATTGATCAGAGCATGAAGTATCTGGAGAGCAGCCCCTACCGGGGTGCCCGCCGGGTCATCGACATTTCCGGCGACGGCGAAAACAACAACGGCGATCCCATCATGGGGGCCCGCGACCGCGCCATCGCCGCCGGTGTGACCATCAACGGTCTGCCCATCATCAACGGACGCACCGGCCCCAACGGCATGGCGCCGCCGGAAGACCTGGACGGTTATTACCGGGATTGCGTGATCGGCGGTCCGGGGGCATTCCTGGTGGTCGCCCGCGGATTTTCCGACTTCGCCCGCGCCATCCGGCGCAAGCTGTTTCTGGAACTGTCGGGATGGCAGCCCGCCCCCCGGCGGGTGCGGGCAGCACTGCGGCCGAAGGTTGACTGCCTGACCGGCGAGAAACGCACGCTCCGCGCATTGCAGGAACTGAATGACATCCAGAAGGACCGATACAAGGGCGGGCCCTCGAAGGCGCATTGAGGTAGGATAACGGCCATGTGGATTGTGCGTCTGTTACCGATGATCTTGGCGGCGCTCGTGGCCGGGATGCCCGGCGCGGCCCGCGCCCTCGAGGTTGACCTGGAACTGGTGCTGGCCGTGGACGTTTCCGGCAGCATCGAAAAGGACGAGGCCGAACTGCAACGTGAGGGCTTCGTGCAGGCATTCCGCAACGAGGCCGTGATCCGCGCCGTCACCAGCGGCGAGCACAAGCGCATCGCCGTTACCTACATTGAATGGGCGGGCGTCAGCCATCAACGCATGGGCATTGACTGGCGCCTCATCGACAGCGCCGAGGCGGCCCATGGCTTCGCCGCTGAATTGTCCAATCTGCCCTTCGCCTCGGCGCTTTGGACCTCCATATCCGGGGCCATCGATTTCGGCATGGACCGCCTTGGCGCCAGCCCCTATCGATCCAAGCGCCGGGTCATCGACATTTCCGGCGACGGCGCCAACAACCACGGCGAGGCGGTCCTGCCGGCCCGCGACCGCGCCGTGCGCCAGGGCGTGACCATCAACGGGCTGCCCATCGTCAATGGCCGTCCCAGTCCCTACGGCATGCCGCAGTTGCCGAACCTGGACTGGTACTTCGAGGACTGCGTGATCGGCGGTCCCGGCGCCTTCATCGTCGTCGCCGACGGTTTTGCCGACTTCGGCCGGGCCATCAAACGCAAGCTGATCCGCGAGATCGCGGGCCTGGCTGGGCCGAAGACGACGCGGGGTCTTTACCATCCGGCGCGCATGGAACGCCGCCCGCCCTGCGACGCGGGCGAACAGCGGCTTCTGGAAATGGACGATACCTAGATCTCGATCTCGCCGCGCATCACCGCCGCGCAGGCCCCGCCGACGCGGATCGCCGTGACCGTGCCGCCGGCGACATCGGCCGCGGTTTCGATCAGCGACGGACGGCCCATCTCGACCCCCTGGATGATCCGGTAATCATAACTGCCGTCGCCCGCCGCCAATGTGCCGAACAGGCCCGTCAACGCCGCCGCCGCCCCGCCCGTGGCCGGGTCCTCGGCAATGCCCAGCCCCGGGGCGAACATGCGCGCACGGAAGGTGCCTGGGACATCGGGGTCGGGAACGTAGACAAAGATATGGCCGCCCATGGCGGGATGCCGGGCCATGGCGTCGGCGTTGCCCCGGGCCCGGCCGAGGGCGTCGACCCCGCTCAGCCGGGCGATGGGAAAAGTCATGCCGGCGGACCCCAGCAGCGGCGGGTGGGCCGAGGTATCGATATCGGCGGGGGCCAAATTCACGCAGGCGGCGAAATCCGCGGGTGAAAATTCATCCGTGCGGGAAAATTCCTGGGGCGTCGTCAGGCGTGCCCCCGCCGGGCCGTCCGGTCCCGTTCGGATGTCGACAAGGACCAGACCGGCCGCTTCCTCGAACCGCAGGATTGATCTTATGGGTTTGCCGAACAGGCTGCCCTCGCGGGCCAGCACGAAGGCCGTGCCGACGTTGGGATGTCCGGCGAAGGGCAGTTCGCGGCCCGGGGTGAAGATGCGCACGCGGGCCGTGTTGGCCGGATCGGCGGGCGGCAGCACGAAGGTGGTTTCCGACAGGTTGAATTCGCGGGCGACGGCCTGCATGGCGTCGTCGGAAAGGCCCTCGGCGTCCAGCACCACGGCCAGAGGATTGCCGCCGAAGGCGCGGTCGGTGAACACATCGACGGTGACGAAGCGGCGTTTCATCGTGGGGCCTGCATACAACTGACGGGCGACTTGAAAATTGACCAAGGTCAACATCCGGTCAAGAAACACATTGTATGGGTACAGGGAAAAATCCCGTATTTGCGCGGCCTAGACCCATTATTGAGAGGAGCCAGATGACAAAATCACCATATGTAACCGGCAAGGAGGCCTTCTTCGGAGACAACGAGATCATCGTGTCGAAGACGGACCTGAAGGGGCACATCACCTATGCCAACGACGTGTTCCTGAAAATCGCCGGCTATACCGAGGCTGAGGTGCTCGGCCGGCCGCATAACCTTATCCGTCATCCCGACATGCCGCGCTGCGTCTACAAGCTGCTTTGGGATACGATTTCATCGGGCGCGGAAATCTTCGCCTACGTGCAGAACCGCTGCAAGAACGGTGACCACTATTGGGTGTTGGCGCATGTCACGCCATCGTTCGACGCGAATAAGACCATCGTCGGTTATCACTCGAACCGCCGCGTGCCCGACCGCCAGACGTTGGAGCGCGTGATCATCCCGCTGTACAGGGACTTGAAGAAAAGGGAAGACGCCTTCGACAACCGCAAGGACGGCATGAACGCCGCCTTCGATGACATCACCGCCCTGTTGCAGGGCAAAGGCGTCGCCTACGACGAATTCATCGCCACGATCTAAGTTTTCCCAATCTGTCTTTGCACAACCGCGCGGCGCAGTACCGCGTTGGCCTGGCCTCTTGGCCGGGCATACCAAGCCGAAGGAACGTCAGTCCGTGTTTATGTTCACCAACCACAAGAAGTCAAAAATCGCCGAGGCCTTGAGGGTCTGCAACGCCGTCGCCGACGGCGATTTCGAGGCCCGCATCATCGGCATCAACGACCGTGACGGCGAGATATCCGAGCTTTGCCATGCCATCAACCGTTTGATCGACCGCACCGACGCCTATGTGCGTGAATCCACCGCCAGCCTGGAATATGTCAGCCAGAACAAATACTTCCGACGCATTCAGGAACGCGGCATGGTGGGCGCCTTCCGCACGGCGTCCCGGGCCATCAACACGGCGACGCAGTCGATGCAGGACCGCATCAATGCCTTCCGCGAGGTGACCGGCGATTTCGAAACCCGCATGGGCGGGGTGACCGAGGCCGTATCCGCCGCCGCGACGGAACTTGAATCCTCCGCCGGCGCCATGAGCGCCACGGCCTCGGCGACCAGCGAGCAGGCGGCGACCGCCGCCAGCGCCGCCGACCAGGCGATCGCCAATGCGCAGACGGTCGCCTCGGCGGCGGAAGAACTGTCGAGTTCGATCTCTGAAATCGGCCGCCAGGTTTCGCATTCCACGTCGATTTCCCAATCGGCGGTGGCCCATGCCCGCGAGGCCGACACCCGCATCGAAAACCTGTCCCAGGGGTCGGAACGCATCGGCGAGGTGCTGAAACTGATCGCCGACATCGCGGACCAGACCAATCTTCTGGCGCTTAACGCGACCATCGAGGCGGCCCGCGCCGGGGAGGCCGGCAAGGGTTTCGCCGTGGTCGCATCCGAGGTCAAGAACCTGGCCAATCAGACGGCCAAGGCCACCGATGACATCGCGGTGCAGGTCGAGAATATTCAGGCGGTGACCGCGGAGACGGTGACGTCGATCGCGGAGATCAGCACGACCATCGACCGCATGGAGGAGGCCGCCGCCAATATTTCCGCCGCCGTCGAGGAACAGGATGCGGCGACGCGCGATATCGCGGTCAATGTAGAACAGGCCGCCGCCGGCACGGCGGAGGTCACCCGCAACGTTTCGTTGGTGACCGAAGGGGCGCAGGAAACCGGCACCGCCGCCCAGCAGGTGCTGGCCGCATCGGGTGAACTGGCGCGGCAGTCAACCGTCCTGGAAAGCGAAGTTCGCGGCTTCCTGGAGCGTTTGCGCGCGGTTCTTTAACAGCGGTCAGTCGGCGGCGTCCTCGTAGGCCTCCAGCGGCGGGCAGGTGCAGACCACGTGGCGGTCGCCGTAGACGTTGTCGACGCGCCCCACGGGCGACCAGTACTTGTCCTGCAACAGTCCCGGCACGGGAAACGCCGCCTGCTGGCGGCTGTAGGCATGGGCCCAGGCGTCGGACGTCACCGTGTCGACCGTATGGGGCGCATTGACCAGGGGGTTGTCGTCGGCGGGCCAATCACCAGCACCGACCTTTTTCGCTTCCTCGGCGATGGCGATCATGGCCTCGACGAAGCGGTCCAGTTCCTCCTTGGGTTCGGACTCGGTCGGCTCCACCATCAACGTTCCGGCCACGGGCCAGGACATGGTCGGTGCGTGAAAGCCGTAATCGATCAACCGCTTGGCGATATCGTCCACGGTGATCCCAAAGTCGTCCTTCAAGGGCCGGGTGTCGATGATGCACTCATGGGCGACCAGGCCGTGTTTGCCGGTATAGAGGCAGTCGTAATATCCGGCCAGACGCTTGGCCACGTAGTTGGCGTTGAGGATCGCGATCTGGGTCGCCCGCATCAGTCCCTCGCCGCCCATCATGGCGATATAGGCCCAGGAAATCGGCAGGATCGAGGCGGATCCCCAGGGCGCGGCCGAGACCGCGCCAACGGTTTCAGCACCTCCGGCCGACGGCACCACGGGGCTTCCCGGCAGGTAGGGGGCGAGGTGCTTCTTGATGCCGATGGGGCCGACGCCGGGACCGCCGCCGCCGTGAGGAATGCAGAAGGTCTTGTGCAGGTTCATATGCGCCACGTCGGGGCCGAAGGTTCCCGGCCGGCACAGGCCGACCATGGCCTGCAGGTTGGCGCCGTCCATGTAGACCTGGCCGCCGGCGGCGTGGATGACGTCGCAGATTTCCTCGATCGCTTCCTCGAACACGCCGTGGGTCGAGGGATAGGTGACCATCAGCGCCGCCAGGGCGTCCTTATGCGCTTCGGCTTTGGCCTTCAGGTCGGCGACGTCGACATTGCCGTGATCGTCGCAGGCCACGACCACCACCTTCATACCCGCCATGACGGCGGAGGCCGGATTGGTGCCGTGTGCACTTGACGGGATCAGGCAGACGTCGCGCCCCGTGTCGCCGCGCGCCTGGTGATAGGCGCGGATGACCAGCAAGCCCGCGTATTCCCCCTGGCTGCCCGCGTTGGGTTGCAGGGACACGGCGTCGAAGCCCGTGATCTCGCACAGCATGCGTTCCAGGTCGTCGATCATTTCCTTGTAGCCCTGGACCTGATCGGCGGGGGCGAAGGGATGAATCTGGCCGAACTCTGGCCAGGTGATGGGAATCATCTCGGCCGCGGCGTTGAGCTTCATGGTGCAGGACCCCAGTGGAATCATGGCCCGGTTGAGCGCCAGGTCCTTGCCTTCCAGCTTGCGCAGATAGCGCATCATCCCCGTTTCCGAGCGGTGGCCGTGGAACACGGGGTGATCCAGGAAGCCGGATGTGCGGGCGAGGGCCTTTGGAATGCCGCCGGGAGCATTCAGGTCGATTTGGGCATCCGACACCCCGAAGGCGGCGAGCACGTCCTGAACGTCTGCCTCATCCGTCGTCTCGTCCAGCGCCATGCCGACCCGGCCGTCGCCGAAGTCGCGCAGGTTGATGGCCTTGGCCCGGGCCGCCGCGATCACCATGTCGGCCTTGCCCTTGTCGCCCAGGTCGGCGGTCACGGTGTCGAAGAAGGTCTCGTTGGCGAGGGTCACGCCGGCGGATTTGAGGCCCGCCGCCAGGGCCGCCGTCAGGCGCTGCACGTTCGTGGCGATGCGCTTGAGGCCTTCGGGCCCGTGGTAGACCGCGTACATACCCGCGATATTGGCGAGCAGGACCTGCGCCGTGCAGATGTTGGAGGTCGCCTTTTCGCGGCGGATGTGCTGTTCGCGGGTTTGCAGCGCCATGCGGTAGGCGGGCTTGCCCCGGCTGTCGATGGACACGCCGATCAGGCGTCCGGGCAGGGTGCGCTTGAAGGCATCCTTGGCCGCCATGAAGGCCGCGTGCGGACCGCCGAACCCCATGGGCACGCCGAACCGTTGGGCCGAGCCGACGACGATGTCCGCCCCCCATTCGCCCGGTGGGGTCAGCAGCACGAGCGACAAAAGGTCCGCCGCCACGGTGACCAGGGCGCCCGCGTCATGGGCCTTGGCCGTCAGGGCGCGGAAGTCGCGGATCGCGCCGTCCGTCGCCGGGTATTGCAGGATCAAGCCGTAGATGTCGTCGCCCAGGCCGCTCAGGTCCGCGAACGGATCGCCGACCGTGACGGGAATGCCCAAGGGGGCGGCCCGGGTTTCGATCACCGCGATGGTCTGCGGATGGCAGGCGGCGTCGACGAACAGGGTCTCGCCCTTGGCCTTGCCGACACGGCGCATCAGGGTCATGGCTTCGGCCGCCGCCGTGCCTTCATCCAGCAGCGACGCGTTGGCCAGTTCCATCCCCGTCAGGTCGATGATTGTCTGCTGATAGTTCATCAGGGCTTCCATGCGGCCCTGGCTGATTTCCGCCTGGTAGGGGGTATAGGCCGTGTACCAGCCCGGGTTTTCCAGCACGTTGCGCAGGATCACCGGCGGCGTGATGCAGCCGGAATAACCCATGCCGATCATGGTCTTGGCAATCACGTTGCGGTCGGCCATGGCGCGCAGGCGGGCCAACGCCTGGGCCTCGGACATGGGGGGTGCCTCATAGCCGCCCGGCTTCAGGATCGACGGCGGCACCGTTTTTACGGTCAGGTCGTCCAGGGTGGCGAGCCCCAGGGTCTTGAGCATGTCGTCGATCTCGCCCGGGCGGGGCCCGATGTGACGGTCGGCGAAGCTGTCGCCCGATTGCGATGCGGCCATGAGTGCGGTTCCTTACCTCGGTTCGGGGATCAGTCCAGGTCGACCAGCAAAGTGCGGTAGGCCACGTCGTCCAGCATGTCGTCCATCTGCGACAGGTCGTCGGGCTTCATCTTGAAGAACCAGCCGGCCCCTTCCGGATCGGAATTGACCAGGGACGGGTCGTCGGCCAGGGCTTGGTTGCCCTCGACGATCTCGCCGGTCAGGGGGGCGTAGACCTCGCTCGCCGCCTTGACGGATTCGACCACGGCGGCCTCGGCCCCGGCATCGAAACGGGCGCCCGCCTCGGGCACTTCGACGAACACGACGTCGCCCAACTGTTCCTGGGCGTAATTGGTGATGCCGATGGTGGCGACGTCGCCGTCCAGACGGATCCATTCGTGGTCCTTGGTGTACTTCACGGTCATGCCGGTCTCCCTGCCTAGAGTGTTCGGTTGTTGGTTACTGTGGTGTTGGGGGTCAGTCCTTGACGTAGTTCTGTTTGACGAAGGGCGGTTTGACGACCTCCGCCGGTTGCGCCTTGCCGCGCACCATCAGATTGACCCGGGTGCCGGGCACGGCCAGTTCCGTGCGCAGGTATCCCATGGCGATGGGGCCGTCGACGGTGGGCCCGAACCCGCCCGAGGTCACGATACCGGCGGCGGCGCCGTCCATGTCCTGGATTTCCGTGCCGGCGCGGGCCGGGGCCCGGCCCTCCGGCATCAGGCCGACGCGCTTGCGCGCCGTGCCGTCCTTGATCTGGCCCAGGATTACGTCGGCCCCGGGAAAGCCGCCTTCGGCCCGCCGGCGCTTGCCGATGGTCCAGTTGAGGGCCGCCTCGATGGGCGTGGTGGTCGTGTCGATGTCGTTGCCGTACAGGCACAGCCCGGCCTCCAGCCGCAGCGAATCCCGCGCCCCCAGGCCGATCGGCATGACTTCATGTTCCGACAGCAGCAGACGGGCGAAGGCGTCGGCATCCTTGTTGGGGATCGATATTTCGTATCCGTCCTCGCCGGTATAGCCCGACCGGGTGATGAAGCAGGGGATGTCGTTGATGCGGACGGCCTGCCCCGTCAGGAACACCATGTGGCGCACGGCCGGCGCATAGCGGGCCAGGACCTCGGCCGCCTTGGGCCCCTGCAGGGCGAGCAGCGCGTGGTCCTCGATGATCTCGAGCTTGGCATCCGTCAGTTTGGCCCGCATATGGGCGAAATCGGCGTCCTTGCAGGCGGCGTTGACCACGATATAGAGCGAATCGCCGCAATGGGTGACCATCAGGTCGTCCAGGATGCCGCCCGCGTCGTTGGTCAAAAGGGTGTAGCGCATATTGCCGGCACCCAGCCCGACGATATCGCCCGGCACCAGGGTTTCCATGGCTTCCGCCGCCTTTGATCCCAGCAGGCGCGCCTGACCCATGTGGGAGACGTCGAACAGGCCTGCCTGGGAGCGTGTATGCAGGTGTTCCTGCAACACGCCGGCCTTGTACTGAACAGGCATGGAATAGCCCGCGAAGGGCACCATCTTGGCACCGTATTCGCGGTGAAGCGCATCCAGCGGCGTGGTCTTCAGGGTTTTCGTATCGTCGGCCAATGGAGCCTCCCCGGGCTTGGTCCTAAGGCGCCGCCCGAAAAGACGAGACGGCAGGGTTCAACGGCGTTCCTACGGCAAAACCACCGTCTGAACGCCCCCTCTGTCTCGGAACCTGAAAGATTGATCGGCGAAATCGCTGCCGCCGACTTACATCTTCGGTGGGGCACGGCCCTATCAATCGGCCAGCCTGCCCACTTTCCAGAGCCTCATCCTGCTGCGGTCCGGGTGCCTGAGAGTTTCCGGGGCGGTTGCTCCTTCGGCGCCGGCCATACGTGGACCGGACTCTCCCACAGCGATCAACTGAGGTTGTGGCTCCATTGTATCGACGGATGGGCCAAGGTCAACCGCGACCGCCGAACAACCGGCGGAAACGGGCATGGGGATGGGATGAAAATCGGCGTCTACAGGCGCGGGCGGCGGTCCCGGCGGTTCATTTCCAGTTGCTCGCGGGTGATCACCAGACCGACCAGAATGCGGTAGTTCTTGCCCGTCTGGCCAGCCTGGATCGGCAGAATCAGGGGCACGGGGGCGCTTGCGACCTCACGCCGGCTTTCGTTTTCGGCGAAGGCCAGCTTGATGGTGAAGGCCTCGCGGTACAGCACCTTGTTGGCGCGGTCGGTGACGGAGACGAAGAATTCGATGTCGGTCTTGCGGTCCTTGTTGGCGGGTCCGCGCACCGCCTCCATATGGGTGGTGACGGCGACCTTCATGGTGCCCGCGTGGGTGCTGCGGTCAACGCTCGAATCGCAGACCAGCGAGACTCTGTTGACGATGATCTCGTTGTCGATGTCGATCAGATCGCGGCCCGGGCCCGGTTGGTAGGTCAGGCGGCGTGAGGCGTCCGCCACGATGTTTTGGGGCGGGCAGGCGAGCTGAACCTTGCCGGCAACGGTGTTCATCACGCTGTCGGTCAGGCTGCTGCAGGCGCCCAGGGCGAAGACGCTCAACAGGGCCGCGACGGCACGGACGGAGGCGCGGGGGAACATCACGGGCTAGGGCCTGCCGCTTATGCCGCGGGCGGCGCGGGAACGGGTAGGGGCGCAATGAAGCTCGGGCATCGGGGGCTCCGTCTTTGGCGTGGCCGGCGTCCGGCGGGTCGCCGGGGTGCGGGGGAATCTAATGGACCGGCGTCCGGGCGGCAAGCCCGCCCGGCCGGGCCATGCGGGTTGTCGCTATCAGCGCGAGTCCTTGGACATTTCATCGGCGGTCGCCGCCGTTTTCGGGGTCACCAGATCGATCAGCGTTTGCGCCATCTTGGCCATGGCGCGGGCGCGGGCCCAGGAATTGTCGATCCTGCGGGCTTCGGCCATGGCGCGGTGGAAGGCGGCCCAGGCCAGATCGCTTTCGTCGGCCCGCGCGTGCAGGGTGGCGACGTCGCCGTGGATCCACACGCGGCTGATCACGCTGGGAATGGCGTCGGCGGCGGCGATGGCGCGGGCTTCGCTGGCCTGGGCGTCTTCAGGCGCCATGCCGGCCCGCCGCTGTTGGGCGGAAATTTCGAACAGAACCTGGCCGCGTAGGCGCGGATCGTTGATGCCCTCGGCGGCGTCGCGGGCGCGGACGAAGCGTTCGGCCAGAATGTCGGACGGCTGGTCCTTGATCCGCGCCATATCGCTGAGAGCCAGGACCAGGCGGCTGACGGCGTAAGACCGGGCGAACGGCAGGCCGATGGCTTCGGCATCGGCGAAGGCTTCGTCGATCACGGCGTTGGCGCCGGGGCGGTCGCCCGTCCGCGCCATGGCCACCGCGATTTCGCCCAGGACCAGCACCCGGTAGCGTTCGGCGTCGATACCGTGTGCCAGGTCCATGGCCTTGTCCAGCCGCGCCGCGCGGATCGCCGATTGCGCCGCGGCGATCATCACCGTCTCCTTGTCGGAACGCTGATTGACCACATCGGCCACGACAAGGGCATCGTCCAACCTGTCCAGATCGGCGAGCGCCCCTGCGACCTGGCGCCAAGCCGCAACCTGTTGGGGCGGCGGCACTTTGTCGGTGACGGTAACCCGCGCCAAATACAGGGCCGCGTTGGCGGTGTCCCGGTCGCCGGCCCGGTAGAGCGTCACCGCGGCACGGGTGGCGAAGGTCACCTGATCGGATGGCGTCTTGAGGTGGCGGGCCATGCTGTAAAGCAGCCCTGCCGTGTCCTGGGCGGCCTTGAAATATCCGTGCCGGGCCTGGGTATCGGCGATCACCGCCAGAGCTTCGATCTGGGTTCGTGATTCGGGGATGATCTCGGCGGCGGCCAGGGCCTCTTCCCCGCGACCGGCGCGGGCTTGGGCCTGGGCGATGTCGCGCAGCGCGACCATGATCAGGCGCGGGTCCTGGATGCGCCGGGTGGTTTCCATGGCCTGCGTCATCAGCCCGGCGCGGGCCTGGGCCGCGAGAATTTCGCCGAGCGCCCAATCGCGCAGGTCGCGCTTGGTCACGGCCTTGGCACTTTCGAAGGCTTCGGCCAACAGGCAGCGTACGGTCGGCTGGTCGAAGCAGGGGGTGGGGTCGCGGGCCGCATCGGCGGACGGGACGGCATCGTCTTCGACCAGGTCGCGGGTCGCCGGATGGGCCATCAGGGCCCTGCGGGCATCGTCCATGGCCTTGCGCCGAGTGTCGTCCAGATTCCGCAGCAGGCGGCTGACGCGCAGGCT
>CEQK01072304.1_pt1 | contig 14016 bp, 18 predicted proteins | sample 531051 | NCBI WGS metagenome assembly CEQK01 (sample SAMEA2621229, study PRJEB7988) | marine metagenome | biome: marine biome (ENVO:00000447); feature: deep chlorophyll maximum layer (ENVO:xxxxxxxx); material: "saline water (ENVO:00002010), including plankton (ENVO:xxxxxxxx)" | depth 150 m
CGGCCGGTTTGAGAACGATGCAGTTTCCGGCCGCGAGCGCCGGCGCCAGCTTCCAGGCAGCCATCAGGACCGAGAAGTTCCATGGAATGATCTGTCCGACGACGCCCAGAGGCTCGTGGAAGTGATAGGCTACGGTATCGTTGTCGATTTCCGACATCGCGCCTTCCTGGCCGCGCAACACGCCGGCGAAATAGCGGAAGTGATCGACAGACAGCGGAATGTCGGCGGCGGTCGTCTCGCGGATCGGCTTGCCGTTGTCCCAGGTTTCCGCCCTCGCGATCAGGTCGATGTTTTCCTCGATCCGGTCGGCGATCTTCAGGAGAATGTTGGAGCGCTCGGCAGCCGGGGTCTTGCCCCACGCGTCCTTGGCGGCGTGCGCTGCATCGAGCGCCAGTTCCACGTCTTCGGCCGTCGAGCGGGCGACTTCGCAGACCTTTTCACCGGTGATCGGGGTGACGTTGTCGAAATAGCGCCCCCGCACGGGTGCCACGAACTTGCCGCCGATGAAATTGTCGTAGCGGGATTTGAACGGCGAGACATGCTCGACCGCAATGCGGGTCATCTCATTCATGGGATTTCCTCCTGTAAAGCCCGGTCCTCCACCGGGAATGGAGGCACAATGTCAGGTCAGGAGGTGGAGTCAGCCCCAGCGCGAACGCCTCGCGGGGCAACCTGTCTCAGGATTGAGACAGGTCCGGAGCGTTTTCGCCGATCGCGAGGCGTTTCATGCGGCGGTAGAGCGTTGCGCGGCCGATTCCGAGCATGCGGGCCGCTTCCGAGACATTGCCGTCCGCCCGCGAGAGGGCCCGGATGACAGCAGCGCGCTCAGCCTTTTCGAACCCTGTCGGACCATCATCGCGGCCGAACAAGTCGGAGGCCGGAAGCGGCTTGAGTGTGCCGGTCGGCTTCAATCCGAACGCCTTCCGGGCGCTGCGGGTCGCGCCGAGCACGATATCGTTCTGGTCGACGGCCAAGAGCATGGCCGCATCGCTGCCTTCGCTGTCTGCCACGATGAACCGCGCCTTGGGGAAGCTCGCGCGAAAGTTGTCGACTTCGATCTGGCGGGCGGTTTGCGCGACCATAGCCTCGATCAGCTTATTGAAGGCTTCGGTCTGGTCAGCGCGGGCAGAGGAGACATCGAGCGCGCCGATCAGCTCGCCTTCAGGGCCGAAGATCGGTGCGTCCATGCAGCTCATCGCCGTGTTGCGGGCATGAAAGTGTTCGTTGCGGTGGATGATCACACGCCGGGCTTCGGTAATGCAGGTGCCGATGCCGTTCGTGCCTTCGGACGCCTCGGACCAGTCAGCACCCGGGGCCAACCCCCAATTCTCGAATATGCCGCGATCATTGAGGGCCACCCGCATGTCGAGCACCACGCCCTCTGCGTCGGTCAGAAGCACGCCGCAACCCGAACTGCTGACCAGCTGAAACAGCGCGTCGAGTTTGGGCGTGGCGACCCGCAGCATCGCTTCCGCCAGGCTGCGTTTTTCGGACAGGGCGGTCTCGGTGATGCGGTGAACACCCTCGCGCTGTCCGGGATCGAGGCCGTGATGGTCGAGCGAGCGCCGCCAAGAGGCGGCCAGCGGAGAAGAAGCCGCAGCACTCGGATCGTTGGCGATCTCGACTACGCGCGCAATGTGCTTTGACAGCTCTGCCATCGTGCATCTCCTCCCGACGACAACTATAGGCCAAAACGTCCGGGCTTGGAAATCTGCACTCTCGTCGACTGACTATTCCTGACGGACGATCGTGCCGATTGCATTGACGACCAGCCTGGCAGCGGTCAGCGCGGACAGTCCATCGACGTCAGCTGGCGGGTAGAGTTCGACGATATCGAAGCCGGCGATCCTGCCGCGTTGCCCAACTCCGGCGATCAGGTCGATGACCTGCGTATAGTTTAGGCCCCCGGGCGTTCGGGCCGCCACCCCGGGCATGATGGCCGGATCGAGGCCGTCACAGTCGAGCGTGATCACCACATTCGCACCTTGCGGAATGTGACGGAGCGCCGCTTCCACACCTTCTGCATGAACCTGACGGGCGGTCACGAACCGGCTGCCGTAGGCCTGCGCGGCCTCGACTTCCTCAACACGGGCACTGCCGACGCTCCTGAGGCCAACCTGAACCATGCCTGCCACATGAGGCATTTCGCTTGCCCGCCGCATCGGGCTCGAATAGCCGTAGCGCGAGCCATGCACCTCGTCGCGCCAGTCGATATGGGCGTCGATCTGCAGGATCCAGACAGGGCCATGGCCGTCGAAGGCTGCGAGGAAAGGGATGGGGGTGGAATCGTCGCCGCCCAAAAGAATTGGCACCGCGTGATTGGAGAGGATGTCGCGTGTCGTTTGTTCGATCAGTGTCCTGTTGGCCTCGCCATCGCTTGTTTGAAGCGGCAGGTCGCCGATGTCGATGCAGGAGATGGGGCCGCCATTGAATAACGGTCCGCCGAGATCGAAATCCCAATGGGTGACGAGTTCGGCGTCTTCAAGACTTGCCTGCCGGATCGCGTCGGGAGCCATCGCATGGCCGGAACTGTCACTGCCTTGATAGGTGCTGCCATGCCCGGCGCCGAAGAGTACAATCCGTGGTTCAACGCCCTCGGAGAGCTGTTCGGAAAATTTCAGAAATGCCGGTGAGCTGGCCATTGGGTAAACTTCCTGCCGGTGAGCTGTCGCGATCCCGGCAGGATAGAGCGGCGGACGTGGCGAGGCTACAGCGTCTCCCGCATCTTGCCGAACAATTCGACTGATTTCAGTCGTGCTTCGAGTGAATAGATGTGCATCGACAGCATGATCTCGTCGGCGCCGGTCATGTCGATGAAGCTTTTCATCTTTTCTCTTGCCGTCTCGGGGCCGCCGACAACCGCATAGCGGAGCGTGTGCTCGACGGCGATCTTTTCCATCTCGTTCCAGAACCCGTCCATGGTTTCGAGCGGCGGAGGCATCTTGCCGCGCGCGTTGCGGCGCATGTTGACGAAGTTCTGCTGCACCGAGGTGAAGTGATAAGCGGCTTCTTCGTCAGTGTCGGCCATCACGCCCATGGCCGCGGCAATCACGTAGGGCTTTTCGAGCTGAGCAGAGGGCTGAAAGTTCGAGCGGTAGATGTGCAGCGCCTCTTCCAGCAGGTCGGGCGCGAAATGCGAGGCGAAGGCATAGGGGAGTCCAAGCGCTCCGGCGAGGTGCGCCGAATAGAGGCTCGAGCCGAGAAGCCAGATCGGCACCTTGGCGCCCATTCCGGGCACGGCGATCAGGCGCTGACCTTCCTGGCGGTCGCCGAGATAGGTCTGAAGCTCGATGATGTCGTTGGGGAAGGAGTTGGCCCCTGTTTCGAGGTTGCGACGCAGTGCGCGGGCGGTGTTCATGTCTGTGCCGGGCGCGCGTCCGAGGCCGAGATCGACGCGGCCGGGGAACATGGCTTCGAGCGTACCGAACTGTTCGGCGATCACCAGCGGCGCATGGTTGGGCAGCATCACGCCGCCCGAGCCGATGCGGATCGACTTGGTCGCATGTCCGGCCTCGGCGATGACCAGCGACGTGGCCGCACTGGCAATGCCTTCCATGCCGTGATGCTCGGCCAGCCAGAACCTCGTGAAGCCGGCATCCTCCGCGGCCTTCGCCATGGCGCGGGTGGCCGCGATCGCCTCGCCGGCGTTGGAGCCCTCGATGATAGGGCACAGGTCGAGAATGGAGAATGCGGTCATGAAAGGTTCTTCCGGGAGCTCTTCTGGCGGGATGGCGCGTATGAGCAGTTAATGTAGGAACTGCCTGTGGCGAGTGAAAGCCCGCTCGGCCATTCAAATCCGTTTCCTGTTTGTTCACATTTCGATGGAAAGCTCGCGCCGACACAATTAGGGTGCAGGCATGACAGAAGCGATTCGCATCATTGGTATCGACCCGGGGCTCAGGCGCACCGGCTGGGGGATTGTCGAAAGTCTCGGCAATTCGTTGCGCTTCGTTGCTTCCGGGACCGTTCGTTCGGATGAAAAGCGCGATCTGGCCTCGCGGCTTCACCAGCTCTTCGAGGGTCTGGAAGAGGTGATCCACACCTACCAGCCGTTCGAGGCCGCGGTGGAAAACACCTTCGTCAACAAGGACGCGACAGCGACGCTGAAGCTCGGCCAGGCCCGCGGCATCGCGATGGTAGTCCCGGTCCGTGCCGGTTTGCGCGTCGCCGAATATGCGCCGAACGCCGTGAAAAAGAGCGTGATCGGCGTCGGCCACGGCGACAAGAAGCAGATCCAGATGATGGTCAAGGTGCTCATGCCCCGCGCCGAGTTCGACACGGATGACGCGGCGGATGCGATTGCCATTGCAATCTGTCATGCGCACCACCGCGCGTCGCCGGCATGGCGCATGGCGGCGGAGTAGACTTCGACCGGCTGCTCGAATGTTCTTGACTTGTTCTGGTTGTAAGGATATTCCTTACTCATTCCAACTGGAGTGAGTTTGTGCCATGCGGGTTACGTCTAAAGGTCAGGTCACCATTCCGCGTGATCTTCGCGAACTGGCCGGCATAGAGCCCAACAGCGAAGTGGTTTTCACTTTGGAGGACGGCCGCATCGTCCTTGAGCCCAAGGACAGGGCGCTCAAGTCAGCTGAGCGCGCACGGCTCGACAGGTTCGTCGAAACGCTCGATCGTCTCGAAGGAACCGGGGATACTTCCCTCGACGCAGACGCAGTTATGGCGATGACGCGGGATCGCGACCAGTGAGCGTGCTCGTCGACACCAATGTACTCATTGATGTTGCCGTGCGTGATCCGCAGTGGCTTGCCTGGTCGCGTGCGAAGCTGATCGCGCTCTGGCGGGACACGGTGCCATTGATCAATCCGGTCATCTATGCCGAGTTTTCGGTTCGCTATCAGTCCGTCGAAGAGGTGGATGCGCTTTTGCCGGACGACCAGTTCCGTCGCGAAAGTCTGCCTTGGCTGGCGGCCTTTGCGGCGGGCCGGGCTTATCGGGTCTATCGCGAAGCAGGCGGCCGGCGTGAACGGGTGCTGCCCGATTTTCTGATCGGCGCCCATGCCGCCATCCGTGGTTACTCCATCCTGACGCGGGATGTGAGCGGGTACCGCACCTATTTTCCGGATGTTGATCTCATAACGCCGGAAACTCATCCATGAAGGCGGGTCAGAATGATCGGTAAACTCAAGGGAACGGTCGACGAGATCGAGGGCGATAACGTGCTGATTGACGTGCACGGCGTCTGCTACACAGTCTCGTGTTCGTCGCGTACCATCGCCAAGCTCAATCCGGGCGAGGCGGCAGTGCTGCATATCGAAACCTATGTGCGCGAGGACCAGTTCCGGCTCTTCGGCTTCTCCAGTCATCTCGAGCGCGAGTGGTTCCGCTTGCTCCAGAGCGTCCAGGGTGTTGGTGCAAAGGTGTCTCTTGCCGTGCTATCGACCTTGAGCCCGTCCGAAATCGCCAACGCGGTGGCGTTGCGCGATGTCACCATGGTCTCGCGCGCGCCTGGCGTGGGCAAGAAGGTGGCCGAGCGCATCGTCACGGAGCTCCGGAGCAAGGCGCCAGCTTATGCGGGCGAGGCAGCCCCGTCGATCGGTCTCAAGCAGGAACTCGGGGAAGGCGTCGCCGGCAGTGCTGTTACCGATGCCGTGTCGGCGCTCTCCAATCTCGGCTATTCCCGCGATCAGGCCGCCAACGCCGTGTCAGCAGCCATGAAGACAGCCGGGGAGGATGCCGATGCGGCCAAGCTCATCCGGCTGGGTCTGAAGGAACTGTCGCGGTAGTTGTTTCGCGGAAGATTTCTTACTAAACTCGACTGGTAAGAATTTTGGAGATTGGTAAGAATGGTTGCGCTCACCACCATGACGTCTAAAGGACAACTCACCATCCCCAAGGAAGTGCGGGATGCGCTTAAGCTGGAACCCGGCATGCGCTTTTATGTGACGGTGCGGGACGGTCAGGTCGTCGCGGTCCCTAAAAACAAGAAGTTGTCCGACCTCGCGGGCGCGCTTGGAAAGCCGCCGAGCGGCGAGGCGCTCAGTGTCGAGCAAATGAATGATGCGGTCATGGACGCAGCCGCAGACGAAGACAGGCGTGTGTCAGGCTATCAACGGGAGACGCGCGGTTGATCGGGATCGACACCAATGTCCTCATCCGGTTTTTGGTCGAAGATGACGCAGACCAGAGCGAAGCCGTCCGAAAATGGATGGCGATGCGCGATGCAGAAATCCCCGCCTATGTGAGTACCATTGTACTCGCCGAGACGGTCTGGGTTCTCAGCCGCAGGCTAAAATTTCCCATGAAGCAGGTGACGAACATCCTAAGGGATCTTCTCGCAGCGGATGGTCTGGTGTTCGAGGAAACGGAGCGATTGGACGCCCTGCTTCACAACGGCGAACCGGCCACGGACCTTGCAGACTATCTTATCTCGTGGCAGGCAGCGGCAGCAGGCTGCAGTTACACCGTGACCTTCGACCGGCAGGCAGCTGGCGCGATACCCGAAATGGAACTCCTGGCATGAGCGAACCCCAAAGGCTGATCGACCCGGAAAAGCGTGGCGAGGATGTCGAGCAGAGCCTGCGCCCGCAGTCGCTTGACGATTTCACCGGGCAAGCCGAGGCGCGCGCCAATCTCAAGATTTTCATCGAGGCGGCGAAGAACCGTGGCGAGGCGCTCGATCACGTGCTCTTCGTCGGTCCTCCGGGGCTCGGCAAGACCACGCTTGCGCAGATCATGGCCAAGGAGCTCGGCGTCAATTTCCGCTCCACGTCGGGTCCGGTCATCGCCAAGTCCGGTGACCTTGCAGCCCTCCTGACCAATCTCGAGGATGGCGATGTTCTCTTCATCGACGAGATCCACCGTCTCAATCCGGCGGTCGAGGAAATTCTCTACCCGGCGATGGAGGATTTTCAGCTCGATCTCATCATCGGCGAGGGGCCCGCGGCGCGCTCGGTCAAGATCGATCTGGCGCGATTCACGCTGGTCGCCGCCACCACCCGGCTCGGACTTCTCACCAATCCGCTGCGCGACCGTTTCGGCATTCCGGTGCGGCTGCAGTTCTACACTGTGGAAGAGCTGGAAGGCATCGTGCGTCGTGGCGCGCGCATCGTCGGGCTCAACATGACCGAGGACGGCGCGCGAGAGATCGCCCGGCGCTCACGGGGTACCCCGCGCATTGCGGGCCGTCTTCTGCGACGGGTCCGGGATTTCGCCGAGGTCGCAAAGGCCGAGGCTGTCGACAGGAAAATCGCGGACGAGGCACTGACTCGTCTGGCGGTCGATTCCATGGGCCTCGACCAGCTTGACCTGCGCTATCTGACCATGATCGCGTCGAACTTCGGCGGTGGGCCGGTGGGGATTGAAACCATCGCGGCCGGCCTGTCCGAGCCGCGCGATGCGATCGAGGATATCATCGAGCCCTATCTGATCCAGCAGGGCTTTATCCAGCGCACCCCGCGCGGCCGCGTGCTGACGGGCCGGGCCTTCGCCCATCTCGGTCTTGAAACGCCCAAGGAACTGGAAACCGCGCAGTTTCGGCTCCGCCTGGAAGACGAGTGAATGATCACACGGCGTGGTCTCCTCAAGTTGTTCGGAGCTGGGGTTCTCACGCTGGTGGCGACCGCCGTCTATCCATTTACCGAGGTTTTCGGGAAACCGCGTATTACGAGATACGCCTTCGCCCCTCGCGGGTGGCCGACGGACCTCAAGCTGCGTGCGGCCGTGATCGCGGATATTCATGCCTGTGAGCCTTGGATGACGGCTTCGCGGATTGAGGAGATCTGCCGGCAGGCGATGGAACAGAAGCCGGACATCATTCTGCTTCTGGGTGACTATGTTTCCGGCACGAAGATTGTCACGGGGAACGTGGACTCGTCCGAATGGTCGGCGGCGCTTGGCGCCTTGGGGGCGCCTCTCGGTGTCCACGCCATTCTCGGCAATCACGATTACTGGGACGACCGAACCTATCAACGCGACCAGAGTTCAGTTCCATTCGTTGTGGACGCGTTGCAGGGCGTCGGAATTTCAACCTACGTGAATGAAGCCGCACGCATCGAGAAGGATGGCCATAGGTTCTGGCTGGCCGGCCTAGGCGATCAACTGGCATTGCTCCCGGGTTCGGCCTATGGCCGTCCTGCCATGCAAGGTGTTGATGATCTGGACGCAACGCTGGCCGCTATTCCCCATGGCGAGCCCGTCATTCTGATGGCCCACGAGCCTGATATATTTCCCTCTGTCGATGACCGGGTGAGCCTGACATTGAGCGGGCACACGCATGGTGGGCAGTTCAATCTCTTAGGATGGCGTCCGTTTTCGGCATCTCGAGGGTCAGCAAAATATCCGGCAGGATATTTCAATATCGATGGGCGCGAGCTAATCGTTTCCCGCGGGCTTGGCTGCTCCGTTCTGCCGTTACGCATCGGCTCCTATCCTGAAACTCTCTTGCTCGAACTGGGTTAAGCATGTCTCAAGACACGAGAACACGCATTCGTATCCGGACCCAGGAGGGCCCCGTCTTCCAGATGCGGATTGCGGGTCTTGGCTTCTCCAACGGCCATGTTCTCGTTCACCGCGCAAAACACGAGAGCTTCTGGACCTTCCCGGGCGGCGGGGCGGAAATCGGCGAGACGAGCGAACAGACGCTGGTGCGCGAGATGGAGGAGGAACTGGGCGTCACCGTCTCTCTCGGCCGGCTTCTCTGGACGGTCGAGAACTTCTTCCACTACGAAGGACGCGACTGTCATGAAGTCGCTCTCTTTTACGTGATGGACATCCCGCCGGAATTTCCGTTCTCGGATAGCGGGGAGATCATTCATGAGGTGCGCGACGGCGGTAACGATCTGGAGTTTAAATGGGTGTCCGCTACCCATGCCGCACTCGCGGAGCTCGATATTCCGCCCTATTTCATCGCTGCCGAGATCGAGAACCTGCCCGAGACGCCGCGCCACGTCATTTGGGACGACCGCAATCTCGACAGTGATGAGAACCGTGCGACAATGCGGGATGCCGGTTTCGAAGTCTGAGCCTCACTCTGCGGCCTCTGCGCTGGCGGAACGCCAGATGTCCGTTGCGGCTTCATGCGCCGCGGCGCGGATGTCCTCGCCGATACCCGTGTCCTGCAACGCACGCGCCAGAACCATTCCACCCACGCACATCGCCGTCATCGCCAGAGCCTTGGTGCGGCGATCTGCTTCCTCGCCGTCCAGATTCCTCTCGAACAGCCCTGTCATGGCCTCTGCCAGTAGCCTGTAACTCTCCCGGACTTGCGGTCCCGCGCGCGCAGCATCGGTGGCATAGGCGATCAGCGGGCAGTGACCGTCGAGATCCTCCAGATGTTTGCGGGACAGATAGGCATCGACCATCCTGCGTGCCATGATCGTTTCCCGAGCGCCTGGCACGACGCCCGCTTCGCTGCGCCATTGTGCGCCGCGTCCGCCAAGAAAGCTGATCGTGGCTTCGGCGAACAGTTCTTCCTTGCTCGAAAAGTGCGCGTAGAAGCCGCCACGCGTGAGATTGGCCTCGGCCATGATTTCGTCGATGCTCACCCGGTCGTAACCGTGCCGGTTGAACATGACGCGTGCCGCCTCGACGATGCGGCGCCGCGTCTTTTGCTTGTGATCCTTCGGATAGGGCATGGACGTGTCTCCCTTCGCATCAGTCATGAGACCACAATTCGAGAATATGTTCTTGAACATATTCTGACGTCGATCATCGTGCCCGGAAACCAAAAGGGAGCACTGCACGATGACCAGATATATCCTTGCCTTCCGCGGCGGTATGCCGAACTCGCCCGAAGAGGGGGAAAAGATGATGCAGGAGTGGATCGCCTGGATGGATGGATTGGGAGAGGCGCTGGTCGATCCCGGCGCGGCGATGGGCAAGTCCCGTTTTCTTACGGGCCCTGGCAAGGAAGAGGCCGCGGGCGATCCTCTTTCAGGCTATTCGGTGATCGAAGCCGACGACATTGACGCCGCACTGGAGATCGCCGGTCGCAACCCGATCTTCTCGCTCGGCGGCTCTATCGAGGTTGCCGAGCAGATCAAGATGTAGGCGGCTTCCATGAGCGCCGCCGATTTTCCAGTCACACTGACCTTTGTCGCGTTGTGCGGCATGGTTCTACTGCCGATGACCGGCTGGATCGGTTTGTATCGTGGCGGCGTCAGGATTCTGCGCGGCGACGGCGGGAATCCGGTGCTCTTCAAGCGGATCCGGATCCACGGCAACTTCATCGAGAATGCGCCGATCACCGCACTGACGCTTGTCGGGGCGGAAGCGCTCGGCCTGTCCGTCTTCTGGCTGTGGGCCGGCGTGACCGCCTTTATCGTCGGACGTCTGGGGCACTATGTTCTCTATGATCGTCCGTCACGGGGTCTCTTCATGGGGCTCACCACATTTCCGGCTTTCGCCTGGGCCGTATGGATCCTGTGGCATGTCTGGGCGGGCGGTTAGGTCGTGTTCAAGGTGCCGGCACCAGCCAGTCGCGGGTGATATCCGATGGCTTCGTTCCGCCCGCAAGCCGCAGATTGAGTTCGAAATCCGACAGGAAACCCCTAATTACCTCGCTGACGCCGTCCTCGCCCGCGAGCGCGAGCCCGTAGGCATAGGGTCTGCCGATAGCCACGGCGGATGCGCCGAGTGCGATCGCCTTGATCATGTCCGCGCCGGTTCTGACGCCAGAATCGAGGATGACCGGAATACGGTCTTTGACGGCCTCCGCAATTGCGGGCAGGGCCGCGATTGTCGAGATTGCGCCATCCACCTGGCGGCCGCCATGATTGGACACGATCAATCCGTCGATCCCTTCGTCGACCGCGCGCGCGGCTTCCTCTGGGTGCAGCACGCCCTTCAGGATGACCGGGAGTTTGGTATAGTCGCGCAGCCGCGCGATATGCGCCCAGTTGAGTGTCGGGTTGGTGTAGATCTCGGTAAACAGCTTCACCGCTTTCTGCGCGCGCCCGGATTTCAGATTGTCCAGCGGCTTGCCGGGATGAGCATTTAGCATCTGCCAGAGGGTCGAGAGCGAATTGAAATTGATCTTCGGTCTCGGCGCGCCGTCATCCTCCGGCATTCTGTCGATCAGCCCCCGGAAGACCGGATCGGAGGTATACTGGGCGATCCCCTTGCCGCGCAGGAAGGGTAGATAGGCAAGATCGAGATCCTTGACCCGCCAGCCGAGCATCTTGGTGTCGAGCGTGACGACGATCGCGCCGCAGCCGCAATTCTCGGCGCGGGTGACGAAGCTTTTGACCAGATCCTCGTTCTTGGACCAGTAGAGCTGGAACCACCGCGGTGCGTCGCCCATGACTTTCGCCACCTCCTCCATCGGGCGGCTCGCCTGGTTGGAAAAGATCAGCGGTACACCGTGTTTTGCCGCCGCGCGGCCGATGGCGATATCGCTGTCGGGATGGGCGAGTTCCATCACGCCGAGCGGCGCGAGGAGCAGCGGGGCGGGCATGTCGAGCCCGAAGAGCCTGGTCGAAAGGTTCACCTCGCTCACATCGTTGAGCATGCGGGGCACGATCCGCCATCGGTCGAAATCGGTGCGGTTGGCGGCGATCGTGCGGCCTGCACCGGCCCCGCCCGCGATATAGGCGAAAGCTTCCGCCGAAAGGCGCTTCTCGGCCTGGCGCTCGAGAGCGGCAGGATCGAGATTAACGGGCGGCTGGTCTCCCGCGACACCCGCAAGATAGATGGATCGCTGATGCGCCAGCGCCGATGGCAGTGTGCTCATGACAAAGGACCTCCCGTTCCCTTGAAGATATTTCCTCAAGGAAAGCCTAATCCACTCCGGGGCCGCATCCAACAGCGGCGATAGGTCAGTTTTGGGGGAGTGTCGCGGCCAGTCGCTGCACCGTCTCAGCCAGCAAGGGCTCGCCACCCGGCTCCCAGCCGAGCGCGCGGATCTTGTCGGTTGGCATCGTGGCCACGCTTGCCCGGTCGCCGGGGGCGGGGAGGGCATTCTCGCTGCCGGTCGCCGCCTTGAGGGGAGCCAGAATGTCGTGCGTATCGGTGACGATGTCGGAGACGTTGAAGCTCTCGCCCGCCACCTTGGATGTTTCGGCCTCGAGCATCATCCGACACGCGGCGGCGACATCGCGGCCGTGTACCTCGCTCGCGGCGCGCACCGGGACGTCGCGACCTGCCAGATAATCGGAAAACAATCCGTCCCACTTGTTTGGGCGGAGGTCGCCATAGACGCCGGTGACGCGCAGGCTGATCCCGGAAAAACCCTGTTCGTCGGCACTCATGAAGGCGAGCGCCTGTTCGGCCTTCAGCTTGATTTCGCCATAGAGCGTGGTCGGCGTCAGATGCAGGTCTTCGGAGAGGGGCGTTCGCGGCTCGACACCGTCATAGACCGCCCGGCTCGAGAGGAAGACCACACGGCGGACACCTGCACGGCGGGCGGTATCGAACAGATTGAGCGTGCCTTCGAGGTTGTTGCGGCGGAAGCCTTCCGGATCATCACCCTCGCCGCCGCGATAGCGGCCTGCAACGTGCTCGAAGGCGGCATGGACGAAGTGATAGACGTCGTCGAACGCACAGGAATTGTCGGCATCCGGATCGAGCGTGAGCGGCACATGGTCGACCTCGGCCGAGAAGAGACCCGGCGCGGGTGCCTGCCGCGATGCGACCTTCACCCGATAGCCGTGAGCAATGAGATGCTCGACGATGTAGCGGCCGACAAGGCCGGTGCCGCCGGAGACGAGCACAGCGGTCATGCACCTGCGCCTTTTGCCTCAGGCGCGGGGAGGGAGTTGATGTCGGGTATATCGTTGCCGGTGAGGTATGCCTGCCAGAGATCGATCAGCACCTGCAGCTTGTGCGCCTTGGGGTGGTCGGTCTCCCACGGTTTTTCATACTGGTAGTGGATTACCGAGACCGAGTTCCAGTCCCACAGCTCGGGCATGTTGAACCAGACATATTGCAGCATGTTGTAGAACACCGGCAGGCCATGCCAGTCCGGAAAGTATGTCTGCAGGAAGGTCTGGTCGGTGCGTGGCCAGAAGGCCTCCGGCGCATCGAGTTTTTCCATCATCGCGGCGAAGGTGTCGTGCGACGGCTTGGCCACGAAGACGCCGGAATTGAGCCGGTGGAAGTCTGCCAGACTTTCATAGACGTTGGGTGCCGCGGAGAACTCCGGATAGCCGAACAGCTTGTCGATGTTGCGGATGACGATGGCGTCGGCGTCGATGAAGACGCAGGCCTCGTAGTCCGTCATCTGCCACAAACGCAGCTTGCAGAAATTATCGAGCGGCGAATGGAAATCCGGTTTGCGCCCCTTGGTGAAAGGGTTCTTGCCGTGGATTTCCTTCTTCGCATGACGGGCGTTGAACCCATCCGACGTGTCGAGCAGATCGGTTGCAACCAGTCGGCAGCCAAACTCGGCGAGAGGGGCGAGCTTGTCCGCCTCCACCCCGCCGGTGCGCAGCACTACGATATCGGCTTTCGTCCCCGTCAGCTTAAGCGAGCGGGCGAGCGCTGTGGCGCCCATTGCGTAATCGGCATTTGTGACGAGGGTCACATAGGCGTGGCGAGAGGCCGGCGGCCGGTTTGCCGTCAGCCCCGCGCTCATTTCGAACGTTCCGCTCACGATACGGACTTGAGCGACTTGCCTTCCGGGTCCTTGTTGATCCTGGGCGCGATTTCCTTGGTCCAGGCGGAGGTGGCCGGCACGCGGGTGCGATCGACGCGGTAGGAGAACTTCTTCGCCACGTCGACGACTTCGGCAAGCAGGCCGTCCTCAAGCTTGGTCGGATCGAGGCCGAGGCCGAGGAATTTCTCGTTGTTGACAACGAGATCGTTCTCGGGCGCTTCCTTGCGCGGGTTGGGCAGGTAGGCCACCTGAGCGCCGGTGAGTTTTGCTACCAGTTCCGCCAGATCCTTGACCCGGTGGGTTTCGGTCATCTGGTTGAATATCTCCACCTTGTCACCCTTCGCCGGCGGGTTCTTCAGCGCCAGTTCGATGCAGCGGACGGAATCGCGGATGTGGATGAAGGCGCGGGTCTGGCCGCCTGTGCCGTGGACGGTCAGCGGATAGCCGATCGCCGCCTGGATGAG
>CEQK01017932.1_pt1 | contig 14008 bp, 18 predicted proteins | sample 531051 | NCBI WGS metagenome assembly CEQK01 (sample SAMEA2621229, study PRJEB7988) | marine metagenome | biome: marine biome (ENVO:00000447); feature: deep chlorophyll maximum layer (ENVO:xxxxxxxx); material: "saline water (ENVO:00002010), including plankton (ENVO:xxxxxxxx)" | depth 150 m
AGAGCAAATGCGGGAGCAGATCCAAAATATCGAATGATATTCGCCTTATTTCATTTTCATTCATAAAGCCTTTATATGTAAGGGTTTTGACTGAGTGGCTTTTCGTTATAGTTCGTTATTTTTCGTCATGAATCAGTTTTAATTGGTGGGTAGTTTGGTGGGTGTGCTAGTATCCTAATAACTTTAAGTGGTGGGTAACTAAAAATTTCTTTGAGGAATTAGCACAATGGGTAATTTCAAAGATACGCAGCTAAAGGCGCTAGCTAAGAAGAAGATTGGGCGTCACCACGATGGTGATGGCTTATATTTTGTTGTTCCGAAGTCGGTGAGAAAGAATGAAGATGGAAGTGGCAAAGTAGAGGCGCCAGGAAAGCCATACTGGATGCTTCGGTTCACTTACAATAAAAAGCGTCATGAGATGACGCTTGGTCGTTACCCTGACTTATCGGCTGCTGAGGCCAGACTGGAAGCTGCTCTTAAGAAGCGGCAGGTTAGAGAGGGTCAAAATCCGATCGCTCTAAAGAAACGTGCTGAAGAAGAGGAAATTAAAACGGTTAATGACCTGTTCAAGGATTGGCACGAAGAAAATAAAAGCCGCTTGAAGCATTGGAAAATTCCCGAGAGGGTCTATAAAAAGGATATCTCACCTCATATTGGAGCACTAAACGTTGACCAAGTTACTGCCCGTGATATCCGCCGAGTAATTAAGACAATCAATGACTCTGGGCGTCCGACTATCTCAAACGATGCACTCTTGTACTGTAAGCAACTATTCAACCACGGCATCAAGATCGATGTGTTAGGAGCTAATCCAGCGAGTGCATTCCAAGTGACAGACGCAGGAGGAATCGAGAAGAGCCGAGATAGAGCATTGACGCTAGAGGAAGTTAGGTTAGCTTTTAAGACCTTCCGCGAGAATCAGCACATCTTTACCCGCGACAATTACTTGGCGTGTGCTTTGTTGGTCTTGTTGGGAGTTCGTAAGTCCGAGTTATGTGAAGCTAGGTGGAATGAATTTGATCTGGATAAGGCGGTCTGGGAGCTACCTAAAGAGAGAAGTAAGTCGGGGGTAGGTCTAACCATTCCCTTACCAGATCTGGCCTTAGAAATGTTTACAGAGCTTAAGACGCGCTCGGCAGGCTCTGAATACGTTTTGCCAAGCAGAAGACAGGCTAAACGGCCACATATGGGGCCTGACACTCTTAATCGTGCGATTGGAAAGATGTTTGGTTATGAGCCAGGCAAAAATACCAATCCTCCTAATCTGATGGGCGATATGGAGTACTTCAGAGTGCATGATTTACGCCGAACGTGCCGCACTCTTCTAGCTAGTATAGGGGTTCCAGGCCATGTTGCCGAGCGGTGTTTGAACCATAAACTCAAAGGAGTCGAGGGTATTTACGACCAATATGATTATTTTGATGAAAGGAAAGAATCTTTAATTAAACTCTCAAAATTATTAGAAAACGCAATGTAAAAATAGCTCGTACAAATGTCGTATAGAAGGAGGCTCCTGTAAGGTAATTGGGCCTCCTTGCTATTTAAAAATAACGTAAACACCTAGCTTTAAAACTAAACTATATCAAGAAAAGCGGTTTGCTAATGACTGCAGTTTTCGCCTTGAGCCACCTATTCTGCTTCTCTGTTGACTTGGAATAGGGACTTCTAGCCTAAAATTTTCCAACCGCTCCATTGTAAGAGTTGCTGAACCCTCTTTATTCGAAGCTTCTTTCTTCAGCCCTAAACTGACTGTTTGTACCACCCAGTCTAAATCTATGGTCTCCGAGTGAGGTAGCAGTACAGCCGCATGATGATTAGCCGTAAATTTACCATCACGAACAACCGTCATACTACCTGAGCTTCCATCCATAGAGACTACTATAGCCGGTGCCTGAAATATCTTTACCTTTTGACCCTTTTTGTTTTTGGTATTTAAGTCCACTTTATACGATGATACTTTCGCTCCACCTCCGTATACTGGAACGCCGTCATCCTTAAAGTTCTGATAAATAACCTCCTCAGTAAAGGACGTACTACCTTTTTGTATCTCAAATACATTGCCTATGGTTGTATCTATATAGTGTGTTTGAGAGTCAAAAACCACTTTGACCGAGAGCAAGTCGCTAAGCTCGTCAAGGAACTTTCCTTGAAGTTTGCTAGTTTTTCCATTAATGAAGTCAAACAGAGCATCCAACCTTGATTCGTAAAGGTCTACACTAATCTCTTCGTGTGAGCTTCTTAGATAAGTCTCAGGTAGCAACGACAAGTCGTGATGCAAAGGAATAAAACAGTCAGCTAACAATTTCCTCTGATACTTTGGGCCTAAGGGCTCGCCAAACTCAGATAGTTTTGGGGGGACAGCTTTTTGTAAAATCAAACTGTTATAAACTAAACTCTTTTGCATTCTACCGGAGGAATCGGTCCAATCTGCTAAGTCATTATGAAGCCATCTTCCTTCATCATCTTTAAGGGCTGTAGAATACCTCTTATCGCTGTTGGCGTATCCGTCATTATCGACAATAAAAAAACTTACACTTTCAGAACTGATTTCTTGCACCAGGGCATCAATGTCGGAGTCAGCGACAGGAAGAGGCTTATACCTTTTTTGAAAAATTAACACACCAGTTTTTTGTTGTGTGTAAGGAGCAAAGGTATGTTTCGGCAATGAAATAGAGTCAGTCACTACGCAATGCTTCAACAGATATGCTCTTATACTTCGAGAACGAGGGTTTTCTAAAACACCGGTTGGAAGTACTAGCATCCCCCAACCTCCGCATTGTAAGAGATCGATAGTGAGCTTTAGAAAGGCTTCCTCTGCTCGGCCATAACTGCTTTTTCCATAGGGAGGATTAGTCACTATAAAATCGAAGTATTCACTATATTCCCGATGTAACCTTCCGTCTAAACTGTTATATCCACCTTCTATCCTACTGAATCCATCTCCAGCAAAGTACATATTGACCGAAGCTCGAGACGCGTTTGAGTGGCTTAAATCAAATCCGTAAAAAGCTTTTTTTGATAGTCGGCTCAGTTGTGACTCGGTTAGGTTAAACGAGTTCTTTATCAGCCGGAAAAACTCCGTTAGAAAGCCCCCAGTTCCGCAAGCGGGATCACATATGGAAATGTTTTGTATCAGCTTTGCGCTTTGATCGACCCCGGATCTTTTCGCGAGGATTGGTAAAAGCGACGAAATTATGTGCCTTCCAGTAAAAAATTGGCCTAATGCTTTCTTAGTTGCATTATCGCCTATCTGCTGGTAAACCTCTCCAAAAACGTCAAAGTCTGCGTGCTCTAAAGGCGGAAGAGAGTCGAGGTTGTGAAATATTTTAATGAAATTGTCGTGACCGACCTCGATGGAATCTAAGGTGGATAAAAAAGAAAACGATATCTCGTCTCCATCGTTTTTCTCCTTAAATTCAAATATTTCTCCGTACTTTTCTTTGAGCATTCGCTCAGATAGAACTCTATCAGTTAGAAGCTTCAATCGCTCCCGGATGGCATGATCCCTTGATGGAGCTCCTGCAGCTAATGAGGGTTGTTCTGACCACGAACCCCACTCTCTGTTTCTTTCTACAAGCATACGCAGTGTAAGTAGAGCTATAGTAAAATCAATTGGCTTTCTGCCTGAAACTAGAGCAGGGATATATCTATAAATGGTCTTTAGTGCCGGTAAGATTTCTCGCAAGTCTTTCTCTGTTGCCCATCCTGTGTGACCAACAAACTCGCCTTTAGCTGTAATTCCATTTTTTGCCAGTGCTGCTTTAAAGAAGTAATCCTTAACAACGGCTCCATTTACTTTTACAGAGACCCATGTCCAATCGTTATTGAAGTACTCGATTAAAAGCTCGCGACCATTGAAGCCTACTGCGATCCTGGGAAGGCTGGGTTCATTAGGGAGGTTTTTAAATAGTCCTTCGATGTAAAACTTTGCTTCGTTTAGAGCTGTTTTGGCTGTTACGTTGGGCTCCTTGTTCTCCCAAACGCAAACCGGGTTTCCACCCTCGCGCAGGTTAAGTAATAAGTCAGGTTGGCCCTGTCCACTGGCACTACTTTTACTTGGAAAGGCATTGTCGACTTTGGCTATTCCACATTTGTGCTGGTGCACCTCAAAGCCAAACTCGTCTGCACAGAGTTTGTTTGTAGCATAGTGCTGAACATCAGCTTCATTTTTATATGTTTGTTTTGTGTCTATAAATTTTGTTAGCTGCATGTCTAGTTGTTCTTAGTTATTTTTGGAGAAGTTTACCAGATGTAACTCGAACACGGCTACATCTGGCTACCTCTCAATTAGTAAATGGGTATTAAGCCCCATTTACTAATTTAAACAGCTATCAGCCGCTCTTCTCGGTTGCCGGATGTCTTGGTGGAACCGGTTTGGGGGTAGGCAATGGCCTGTCTCCTCTTACGTCCCTCGCTGGAGGGGGCGGCGGCGGTGGTGGTCTAGTCGGCATTGGCTCTTCACCTGTCTTGGTTCATTGGTAGTATGGATAATAACAAGAAACGTAAAGCAAGAATGATAATAACACCGTTGAGATACTTCGGTGTAAATAATGTGCTTTTTTGTCGTTGTTTACTGTGTTATGAGCAGAGTAGTCTCTGAAGGTTGTTAGTAAATACTCGGAAAAGGCTTCCGAAGTCCAGTCAATCGCGTCTGAGGGACTAGCTTTACTGTATTTCTCAAGGATTTCCTGATAATAATTTTCCAAAGAAACTGTGTCAGGAATCATTTTATAAGTATACCCAAACCACGCTCTGATAAAGAAGTATATCGAAATAGCTAAAAACAATAATCCACCTAAGTAGAGTCCTGAGAGAAGGTTATTATCCGCTCCTAAACAGGTGTTTAAAAGGCTGTTGTATAAGTACACAGCCATTCCGCTGGTAATGACGAATGAGGCCATGGGCAATTTAAGTCTACCCTCAATCTTGTCTCTCACTTCCAATTCATGGAAGTACAGCTTTTCGTAGAACCCTCGCCGTTCCTCTACATCCATAGTATTTTTGTCCTGTTTTGACTCGAGAGTTGAGCTCATTCAGATCTCGTTGAGATATTACCAAACTTGAAAAATATATAATCAATTATGAAGTGTAAATATGCTTGTTCCCAAAATACAATAACGGGAACAAGCAAACCCACTAAAAACGGGCTATTTCCCCCTTTATACCCTCTTAAGTACTCAAAATCACGTTTTACAGCAAAAAAGGAACTCGATCATGGCCGAAGTACAAGCGGTTAAAGATCTGGACACCGTGAAGCTGATTAGCTACCTCCTTAAACGAACCTATGGCCAGCAGATTGCTGATGTTTGGGATGTAGGCCTTAATCTTGCTTTGCGGATATCAGACCTACTATCTATTAAGTTTGAAAACATTAACGATGAGCGTCTCGCCCTAGTTGAAGGCAAAACGTCAAAACCAGCGACTATAAAACTCAACGACAAGGCAAGCTCAATCATCGCACGAATAAAAGATGAGCACCCAGAGCACGTTTATCTCTTTCAGTCTTACCGGAATCAATGGTCCAAAACTGTGTCGGCTAAACCATTAAGTCGTCGATATGTGTCGAGGGCTTTTGCAGCTATTGGTGAAGAAGTAGGTGTTGACTTAGGTACACACTCAATGCGAAAGACCCGTGGTTATCATCTTTATAAGAACACGAACGACATCGCCAGGGTAATGAAGATGCTTCGTCATAGCTCTGAGGCTGTGACATTGAGGTACATCGGCATCACCCAAGAGGATGTGGATCGCGACTTTGCTGAACTAGAGCTCTAAGGGCCTTCGGGTCCTTTCTGTTAAATTTTTTGTTTAGCCTTTTGATAAAAGCTCTAATAAAGCTTCGCCTTTGGAGACCCCTGGTTTGAGTGCTCGTATGCGTTCGCTTGCGTTCAACTGCAAAGAAAAATTAATCAAACCTATATCACCTAATGGCAGTTACGGCTGCAGTTAATTAACTGTCATTTAGGAGACTAATTATGTCGAACGTAACGGTGGTACACACCAAATCAGAATTAGAGCGAGCAATCGAAAGGCAAGACAAAACTATTGCTGTAAAAAGCGCATCGTTGGCTGATGACGTGAGAACGGTCAAGGCAGCATCATCGGGTGCCTTTGCATTAGCCGTTGGCTCTGCAGGTGTTTTCGCCACGAATTTTTGGAATCCACTGGGCTGGGGCTCTGGCATTATCGGAACGCTATCTACAGGCTCACTGATCACAGCAATTATAGCAATTGGTCTCAGCACAACGTTGCTATTCGCTATTTACAACGACTACTCGATAAAGGGGCGAACATCGATACGAATGGCTGGAGGTAACAGCATTGACGCAGATCTGGTTATGGAGAGGGACTAGGTATGGGTAGCATAAGACGAAACATTATCGCTGTTAAAACGCGTCCTGGTGAGGTTCGTTTTGTTGCTGTTGCATCAATTGAACGCGTGGAAGCGTTCGGTAACTACGTAAAGATTTACTTCGGCAACGAGCGAGTTCTGCATCGAGCGACGCTTTCGGATATGGAAGACATACTGGACGATAGGTTCATTCGCATCCATCGAAGCCACATCGTAAAACGTGACCATCTGCGAAAGCTTTTATCAGAGCTCGGTCGATACCAGGAAGTCGAGTTGGCTGACGAAACAATACTGCCGCTAGGTGGTAACTATAAGCGCCAGCTAATGCTCGAGCTTGGCTTGTAAGGGATAGGCTCAGGGTGAAATAACCCTGGGCTTATTTTTTGTCTGAGGTGTCTGCGTGACAGCATCGTCTCGCATAACGACGATGTCTGCTGGCGCGTCGATACCAAGTTTTACCTCGCCATCTTTTACCTTACAGACGGTAATGGTTACGTTATTGCCTATTGTTAGCTTTTCGGATGCCCTGCGGCTTAGAATTAGCATGTTGAAGTCCTTTTCCAATATGAATAAATGCCCTTACATGCAAAATATAATATCACCATTAGAAAAACTTCATAGCTTGAACCCTAGTACGCTTGTCGCTCATAGCCGACTGACGGCCTTGTGCCAGAAACGAGCGTTAATGGCAGCACGAATAAAATTAGACTTTATTAAGGGCTCTCAACATTCAGTTTCACTTTTTCTGTTTTAAAGGTGTTTTATCGAACATAAAAAAATAGGATACAAACACCGCAGCTATAACAAGAGCCGTTAGTAATATAACTTCTAACATAAGAGTTCATCCTTTTGAGCCACTGTTTTCGCAATGGCGTTTTTTATACACCAAATCTGGCATGATTATGAAGTAAAACTCATCAGTCGCAAATAGTTAACTAAATCAAACCAGGATGGACTGGTAATCGCTCAATCTTGCCTGACACGATCTTGGCCGTAGCTACTCTTAGCCAGGAGCGGAACCTCATGCATGAAAATAGAAAAGCTGATTTTCTTTGTATTAGCATTTTAGTGTAAGCTAATTTTTTCACATGGAGTGAGGTTCAAATCGGTGTTTTTATTTCGCGCTTTTCTGCTCTCGCAACTACTTACATTTTCGGTACACGCTCAAGACATAGAGCGCAGCAAGGATATAACTCCCGAAGCAACAGCATATGAAGTCTTGGATTTGATGAAGAAATATGTTGTTACGCGTGAGCAGGTAAAATGGCGTGTACTAAAGTCTGACTTGGATAATCTTGAGCGTCCATTTACTAGAGAGACTTTACGTGAGGCGCTAACTCTCATCTTAGAACGAGCTGATACAGGGCATACATTTTATAAAAGTACCGCTGAACCAAAGTTTGTAATGCAAAGAAAGTCCGAGTGTATGGCAACGAATACCTCTGATTTGCCTATCATTCCTGAACACATTGGGTACCTTCGCGTAAACAGCTTCGATGCACCTTCAGAGGCGTCTAAACTTCGCTATATCAAAGAATTGCATGATGAGATAAACAGACAGAAAGCTAGCAAAGTGAACGCCTGGATTGTCGATCTTCGGTATAACTCCGGCGGAAATATGTGGCCCATGTTAGCTGGAGTCGCTCCATTGCTAAGCAACGGAGTACATGGTTATTTTGTAAAGCCTGACGGCTCTAAAACTGCTTGGGGAACATATGACGGGCGGAGTTTCCTGAACAGCCAATTTATCACGGGAATTCATGGGGCTCCAATACTAGATGGGAGTGTGCCAATAGCAGTACTAAGTAGCGAACAAACGGCAAGCTCTGGAGAGTCGTTATTAGTCGCTTTTGAGGGAAAAGCTAATATTCGCTCTTTCGGCAAACCATCGTGTGGTATGTCTACAGCTAACCGTCCGTTTAATCTAAGCAATGGGGCAACCTTAAATATTACGACAGCAACGATGGCAAGTAAGAGCGGTAAAGTATTCGGTGGAAGAATAGCTGTCGATGAGTCTTCTATACGTCCGGTCGAAGATGCGATTCAGTGGATCAATAAGATTGCCGAATAATGATTCTGGTATGTCCGCTTTGAGCGAAGAGCGGACCTTAGCTTTTTGTTGTGTTGTGGATTTAAGTCATTTATTGTCAATGATATAACAAAAAAATAAAGTTTGGATATTGTGCGCTCGGTAGAGTGTAACTGAGCATGCTCAAATTGCCCTTGCTAACTCGGGACCTTTCAAGTCAGGAATACCTACTTGATCAGTAAGTTAAGAACTGAAAACTATCAATTAGACGAGTTTCTAAATGCGCACGCACAATATACAAATGTTAGATGTTGTTTGCTCACAGATAATTTTTTAGAACAAGACTGACATTTTCAAAAAATGTTCCTTAAAATTTGGCTCCTTCTTGACGCTTAGGGGTTAATTTTTATGAAAAATTGGATGTTCTTAACTATTGCAATATTTGGAGAAGTAGTTGCAACTACTGCACTAAAATCTACCAATGGGTTTACTAAACTAGGCCCGTCCCTTGTGGTTTTGGTTGGTTATGGAATTGCTTTCTACTTTCTTTCGCTATCTCTTAAATCAATCCCTGTAGGTATAGCGTATGCGGTTTGGGCAGGTTTGGGAATCGCTTTGGTGACTTTGATTGCATGGGGTGTTTATGGGCAGAAGTTGGACGCTTGGGGCTTTGTTGGTATCGGGTTTATTGTGAGCGGTGTGGCAATTCTTAACCTATTATCCAAGACTAGCGTTCATTGAGCAGTCAGGCATCTAACAATCGCAGGCACGGCGACGGCTTTTTCGTTTCGGCTGCGCCTCCACTACAAAGCCGCGCGTGCTGCGGGCGTTATGTGCATGCCAAGGATTAACGAATGGCGATAAATTTAAGTGAAGTTGACGGCATCCCTATTCAGGCCAAGCACAAAGCTACGTGCCATTGTGGATCAGTTGAGATAGAGCTGGATCTTCCTGAGGGGCTTGTTGACGTCCGTAGATGTGACTGCTCCCTTTGTCGACGCCGGGGAGCAATAGTGGCGTCGGTTCCCCTCGCCGGTATTCGGATAGTAAAGGGGAAAGACGTTCTAAAGCTATACGAGTTCAACACAAAGACAGCGAAACACTACTTCTGTAGCAATTGTGGCGTTTACACCCATCATCAAAGGCGGTCTAATCCTTCGCAGTACGGATTCAACGTCGCTTGTTTAGAGGGTATAAACCCATTGAAGATTGAGGGGGTTCCTACATATGATGGAGTCAATCACCCTGCAGACAGGTAAAGCACATAACCAAGTGCACCAATTCGCTACGGCCTTCGGCCTGCGCCGGACGGCCTCCTGCGTCGGCCGCCGTTGTGCACGGCGTTATGCCGCAATTTAAGAAGATTAGAGATATCATGCGTTTTTTACCCATTGTTCTTATTGTCTTCCTGTCCGCTTGCGGGCAGCCATCGACCGATGACACCGCGAGCAAGGAGCAGTCCAGCGATGGAAACTTGTCCTTCAAGTACCAGTGTGAAAGTGGGGAAACAATCATGGTTTCATATCCCACGGACAGTATAGCGGTCGTAGAATACGATGACCGCCGCCTCCAGATGAGAATCGCGGTCTCCGCGAGTGGAGCGCGCTATGTTGGCGAGCGTCTGGAATGGTGGACTAAAGGCAGCGGGGAAGGCGCATCAGGCACGCTGTTTCGTCATTTGGAAGATGGCACCTCGGGTGAAGCAATTGAACAATGTACGCAGGTCGCAGATGCAGCATAACAATTGCATGGAGCGAGACGTTTTTTCCGCTACGCGCTTCGCGCTGCGCTCCAAAAACGCCCCTCATGCAAGGCGTTAACGTCCGCTCCTGGCACAGAGCGGACCTATTTCCGCCCTTATGACAGCAGTAGCAAACAGCGATAGCAGAAACTACTATCGCTGTTATCGTTTGATTTGTTCGTCAGTATAACCACGTTTACGTAACATACTTCTTGCCACCATCTGGTCTTTACCCTCGTGCTTCCAGGCTGATTTATTAGCGATATCGAGTAGCTCTTTATCACTTTTACCTTTCAGTCGTTTATGAGCCTGTGTGACCTCTGACGTTTGATCTACCGCCTCGGAAAGGATTTTTTTCCCTGTCGTATATATCGTATCCCAAATACTCATTACTAATTCCTTTGAAGAGTAGGCGGGCACTGATTCCCGCCTATAATCAACCAGCAGACTAATTAATCCTCAACCTTGCCATCACCATCACAGTAAGGACATTCAATACGTACACGAGGATCGCCACCACATGTAGGGCAGCTTTCCGGATGAGGGCCGCCACCGTAATCTAAGGGGCATGGAATTTCACCGCGACCTCGACATTCGGGACAGTTAACTTGTGACACTTTATTTCTCCTTTTTAGATTAGTGAGCCTAAAAAGCATCTCAATGTTTACTATATGAGTCAATAGGTAGCTTATAGAGCGTTATTAGTTCTTCATCTTGGTGTCAAGATTAACGAAATCCCAAACGGTGTGAACGTCAATGGACATCAAGGCTGCATTTGGAAAAGCGGTGAAGTTGAGAAGAGTAGAGATAGATCTGTCACAGGAAGATATGGCAAATAGCGCTGGGATGGCGCGCTCGTTCATCTCTAAAGTCGAGCGGGGCGATGCAAACCCCTCCGTGACTTCAGTAAAGAAAATTGCTGATACATTAGGGGTGTTACCTTCAGAGCTGTGGCTAAAAGCTGAGGGCTACCTATCAAAATAATGTATCGGATTTAACGCAACTAGTTTTTGGTAATCAAGTTCACGCTGCATTTGCAGCTCACGCTCATAGTCATCCCAAACGTAGCCAGGGGCAGTAAGACAACAGCGCTCGTAGCTCTCGTCAACAGCGCCCCTTAATATTGCCATCCATCGGTGATTGTCTAACCCTAGCTCCGTTCTCGGCAGCCTCTCGTGAACGGAGCGCTTACAAGAAAATGCGTTCAAAAGGATTTTTTGCCGAGTGAAGGCTAGAAAAAACACGTACTCAAGCCTCTCGTTATCATAGGTATCTTTAAAGTGGCTCCATAGTGCGGGGTCATCCGAGTCAATGGGATACTTGCTTAAACGAAGGTAAGTCAATGCCGTTACGAAAGCGGTATCGACTAACTGTTCGTAGTCCTCTACCCAGCGACATTTTCTTAGGGTGATTGCATAATCGACCGCCACCTGAATGGCGTCGGCTTCGAATAGTCCGTGGCTAATGCACCGACTTCTTTGGTTTACCTCTTCGCATACTGCTGAAAGCTTATCCATGTCTACCGGCAGTGCGCGGTGTCTGTGCAGCCGGTGGTGAATCTCCTGCAATTGGGCAGGGGTGAACGTATGGATCCACATAATTGTCTCCAAATGGTTTGTGTTTGAATTTTAAGGGGTTAGGCAGGGGGGGGAAGCTGACTCTAATATTGAATCAGCTTCGGACTGTTAATTATCGTATCCTTTAGCCGTCCTCGTTTTCATTATTCTTCGGTGCTTTGTCTACGTCAGTGACGTTGAGTTGCTCCGCAATGGTGGAAGCATCGTTTGGTGCAATGCGTTTATTAGACGTGATATTTATTTGCCCCTCGTTCAGTTGGACATAGCTGTTGAGATATTTTTTAAGCGAGCTAATGCCAATCTGGGTATGCAATCCCTTGATGACTTTATCTATTCGCGTGGCAGAGGTGGTTGCAATCGCTTCGATGAATAAAGGATAAATAGTATCTGGCATGTAATATCCGTGGGACTTCAGATATACGGTTACTACTCGGGCCAGGTATTGATAAAAGCGCTCAGCTGACTCTGTCTCTTGGGGCGCCAGCTGGGCAGCTTGATAGGTAAACGACGCAATGTAAACAAACGGGTCTGGCGCGTGGGTAGCCGCGATTAAGTGCCATCGTGTTACGGGCTCAAACTGATTATTAGCTATTCGTTCACAATCACCATCCCAGTCTGACGGATTAAGTGAGTGTTTTACGGCGTCCAAAAGTTCTTTCGTGATTGGTGTGACATTGAGCTCTGCTATCGCAACGCCTGCTCTGTAAGCTTCATTTAACCGGACTTGAATCATTTCTTTTGATGCGTGGTCATAGACTGAAACGCAAGGCATGTATGTGCGGCGAAATCCTGTATCGACATAGCCTTCTTGAGGATCGAATATCAAAACGTTACTCCTTGTTTTGGGTAGACTGGAGTAATCGAATTGATAATTAGTGGTGGTTAATTACCCCAGTACGAAAGGGTGACACTACTTGGTTACTTTATTAGATTCAACGGGTTAGTCGTTAACGTAGTTGTCCCACTGAACGCCTTTGCATCCTGATACAGTGAAACTTTCTCTTAAGCTCCTTAAACCCGTTATAAGCGGTCCAAAACGAATCGGTGAGTGAATCAACCGCTTTGTCATTTCAAGCGCGTCACCTGCTGTTAACGGCTCCTTTGAATTGCTTATGATGGTCTTGGCGTGCTCTAACATGAGTCGTGGTGCAAACTTATCGACCGTTGTCCATTCGTCCCGCATGACGTTGAACAATATCTGGTCATTGCCTTTCATGGGGATGCCATACTGATTCAAAAATAGCAGGCACACAGCAAATGCAGTTTCTGCGGCACGGTTGGTATCCTCTGTCCACTCGGTGTGTGCTAAGCGAATAGCGTACTCAGCAGCAATTGAGAATATCGAGTCTAAGTTAACGGTGTAATCAAAATACTCACGGTCAATGGTGCTGCATATATCGACAAGCTGAGCAAAGTTGGGCTGGTGTTTCGCTTCGCGGTGCATCCCCTTGTGTATTTTGACGATGTCCATGGGTTTGATTAGGCGTAAAATCATAATGGTCTCCGATTGATAAGTGGCGGCGAGCTGCCGCCATTGAGAAATGCAGGGTTAGCAGTTCATGTCTGGAATGGCGTCGCCGCGTTGGTCTGCAATGCGTTGCATAATCCACTCGTCGACTTCTGAGTCTATCCAGGCGACATTTTTGCCAAGGATTTTGACCGGCTTTGGAAATGTGCCTTCGTTAATCATTTTGTAGATTGATGTGGTGCCCAAGCCTATGCGCTCTTTAACTTCTTTTAAGCGTAAGAATCTCATTGTTATTTCCTCTGATTGGTTTGTCTCAGAGGATTCACAGGGGCTGTAACGAATAACCATGAAAAACGAAACCACTGGATTTCAGGCCTATATCACGCACGTGCATTCAAGAATCGAAAACATGGAGACACAAAATGCACGAGCAAAATGCTGAGTATGTAACGAATGGGCCTATGACTGAGGTTGATGTGCTGAACAAAGCGTCTGAGATCCTCGAGACGAAGTTTTTGAAGGGGGACGGCTTTACCAGCCCATCTGCTGCAAAAGACTTCCTGAGATACAAGCTGGCGCACCAAAAACGTGAAGTGTTCGCTGTCATGCTGATGGACTCACAGCATCGGCTAATTGAGTATAAGGAGTTGTTCTTTGGGACGATTAACGCGGCTCCTGTATATCCCCGTGAGGTGATGAAGGAAGTGCTTCAGCAAAACGCTGCAGCCATCATCCTGGCGCACAATCATCCATCGGGTGTGACAGAACCATCGGAGGCTGACAAGCGTGTGACGACGCGTATCAAGGACGCGCTCAATCACATAGACGTCCCCGTGCTTGA
>CEQK01045314.1_pt1 | contig 13919 bp, 13 predicted proteins | sample 531051 | NCBI WGS metagenome assembly CEQK01 (sample SAMEA2621229, study PRJEB7988) | marine metagenome | biome: marine biome (ENVO:00000447); feature: deep chlorophyll maximum layer (ENVO:xxxxxxxx); material: "saline water (ENVO:00002010), including plankton (ENVO:xxxxxxxx)" | depth 150 m
GTCGGCAGATCCGTCATGCCCGTCAACGTGGCGCCCTTCGCATCCATGACGCGGTAAAAAATCCGGTCATCCTCGTCCAGCGCCAGGATTTCCATGGCTGACGGCGGAAGGTCGATGTCGATGCCATCGGGTGTCACGGTGATGCGCTCCAGAATTGCGATAGCGGCGCCTCGAAGAAGCAAATCGTAGGTCTGGTTTGCAGAGCTTCGCGCATAGGTCCAAAGGCTGACGGAGAGAAGCGCGATAATGATGGCGAAGGCCGCCATGGAAGCAGCCATAAGTCGACGCCGAAGAGAGTAGGGCCGGTGTGCTCCGGGGCGGGGGGACAAAGCAAGTCCTGACAGGCGGTTATCACTCATATCGTCACCCTTGCCGCTTCTTTACTCGTCACGGATCGTGGCGATGTAGCCGAGGCCGCGGATGGTACGGATGGTCAGTGGCGAACCGTCAAGCTTTTTGCGCAATCGTGTCATCGTCTGCTCAACCGCGTTCAGGCTCGGTGCCTCGTCGAAACTGTAGATCCTGTCGGCCACCTCTTCCTTCGTCAGCATTCGCCCGAGATTGCTCAGGAAGAGTTCAAGCACCTGAACCTCACGCTGTCTCAATTCGAGATCGACACCCTTCGTGCGTGCCCGGCGAGCGCCGCGGTCGAATTCGAAATCACCATGGACGAACACATTGCTCGCTTCGCCTGACCGGCGTCTCACAAGTGCCCTGCAACGTGCCGATATCTCGCGGAAGTCACAGGGTTTTACCATGTAATCGTCGGCACCTGTGTCAAGGCCGACGATGCGGTCGTCAATCTCGGACCGGGCGGTCAACGCCAAAACCGGCGTCCGGTCGCCGCGTGCGCGCATCGCCCGCAGGATTTCATAACCGCTCATGGAGGGCAGATTGATGTCGAGAATGACGACGTCGAATGTGGCGTGAGACAACAGCGCATCCGCCTCGGCGCCATCGATTTCGAGATCGATCGCATGGCCCTCGGCTCGGAACCGTTCGAGTAAGGCATCGGACAGCGCGCGGCTATCCTCGATAAGGAGTATGCGCATAATCGGCTAGCCATACCCGAGGCGAAGCGCTTTGAGAAGTCAGTGCCGCAGCAGAGACCAAGCACGGGCATGTCAGCTTTGTGTCAGTTTCGCGTCAAGCCGTTGTCAGCCTCTGCGCGTATTGCGGAGATGGGGAGAGAGGATTGGCGCGGGGCCTTGTTGGTCATGCGCCTCTGCAGACAACAGACACTCCGACGTCTTTGCACGGGCGAGGAGTACACCGCAGACCTCTCCGACCGGTGAATAAACCGATGGGAGGACCCAATATGACATTCACGAAAACCGCACTCGCGCTGCTTCTCGCCAGCGTTGCCGTCGCCCCTGTCGCCGCACAGGAAGTCGATCGTCCAGAATGCGTCGCACCTGCCAAGCCTGGCGGCGGCTTCGACCTGACCTGCCGCATCGCGCAGCAGGGTCTCGAAAAGCAGTTCGACGGCCCGATGCAGGTGACTTTCATGCCTGGCGGTATCGGCGCCGTGGCCATCAACCTGTTCAACACCACCCGCACTGACGATCCCAACGCAATCGTCGCTTTCTCTTCGGGTTCGCTGCTCAACATGGCGACCGGGAAATACGGCGAATGGGGCGCAAACGACGTTCGCTTCCTGGCGACGGCAGGCACCGACTATGGTGCAGTCATCGTTCGTGCTGACAGCCCGTACCAGACACTCGGTGACCTGATGGCCGATCTCGAGAAGGACCCGGGCGGGGTTGTCATGGGCGCCGGCGGCTCCGTCGGGTCGCAGGACTGGATGAAGGCGGCAATCCTCATGAAGTCCGATAATCTCGACCCGCGCAAGATGCGCTATGTCGCGTTCGATGGTGGCGGCGATGCGATCGCCGGCCTGCTCGGCGGCTCCATCAAGGTCTATTTCGGCGACGTGGGTGAGATGGTCTCGCACCTAGACACCGGTGAGATGCGCATTCTGGCCGTCATGAGCGACGATCGCCTGCCTGCGCCTTTCGCGGAAATTTCCACGGCGAAGGAAGCCGGCTACGACGCGTCCTGGCCGATCGTCCGCGGTTTCTACATGGGCAAGAACGTGTCCGATGCCGCCTATGACGAATGGGTGAAGGCATTCGACGCTGCCTATGCGACTGACGAATGGGCCGCACTCGTCAAGGACAAGGGCCTCCTTCCGCTCGACCTGTCGGGCAAGGAAATGGACGCCGACATGAAGAAGCGCGTCGAGCGCATGACCGGTATCGCCAAGGAAGCCGGTCTTATCGAATAGTCCTCCCAGGACATAGGTCGGGGCCGCTCCGTCTCTGATTAAGAGCGGGGCGGCCCGTGCCGCATTTTTCAAGCTTTCAATGCGAGAGGGCCATTGCTTGTCGCCCTCGTTCGCGCCGTCGCTATGGAGGTCCCTATGGCCGACCGTATTTTTGCAGGCATTCTGTTTCTGGTGGCGATCGGGTACACCATTATCGCCTTCACGGTGATCAAGGCGCCGTTCCAATACGACCCGCTGGGGCCGGAGAGCTGGCCTCGCATTCTGGGCATAGTTGCCTTGCCGTGCATCCTCTTCATTCTTGCCCGACCAGATGTATCGACCCTCGGTGTTCCGGCCAAGACTTGGGGCCGACTGGCAGCCCTGGTCGTGATGCTCTGGGCCTATGCATTCCTCTTCCAGCCGCTGGGTTTCATCCTGGCCACTTTCGCCTTTTGCATGGCGCTTTCGCTCATGCTCGGCGCCCGGTTGGTTTCGGCTCTCGTTTTCAGCGGCGCGATCGGCGTGCTGGGGTATTTCGTTTGCACAAAGTTGCTCGAAATCAACCTGCCTGCCGGCGTTCTGACAATCTTTAGGTGAGTTTATCATGGACGCTGTCTTTTCCGGTCTGGCTTCCGGCTTCCAAGTCGCGCTCGACCCCTTCAACCTCTTTCTCGTGCTTGGCGGCTGTTTCGCCGGCACCTTGATCGGTGCTCTTCCGGGTATCGGTCCTATCAACGGCGTGGCGATCCTGCTGCCGATCGCCTATGGCCTTGGTTTCCCGCCTGAATCCGCCATCATCCTGCTGGCGGGGATCTACTATGGCGCGGAATATGGCGGCCGTATCTCCTCCATTCTGCTCAACGTGCCGGGTGATGCCGGCGCGGTGATGACAACGCTCGACGGAAACCCGATGGCGCGCAACGGCGAGGCCGGCAAGGCGCTGTCCCTGTCTGCCGTGGCCTCCTTTGTCGGTGGCACGTTTGCCGTCGTCCTGATGAGCCTCTTCGGACCAGCGCTTGCGTCCTACGCGATCCATTTCTCGCCGTCGGACTATGTGGCGCTGATGGTTTTCGCGTTTGCGTCGCTCGCCTCGCTGGTGGGCTCCAATCCGGTCAAGACGCTGCTTGCCGCCCTGATGGGCCTGATGCTCGCCTCTATCGGGATCGACGCGAATACCGGCGTGGCGCGCTATACCTTCGGCATTCCCGATCTTCTCGCCGGCATCGACTTTCTGGTCGTCGTCATCGGGCTCTTCGGCATGGCGGAACTGATTACGCTTGTCGAACAGCAGGCGACCGGTACGCTGAAAACGCTGAAGATCGACAAGAGTTTTGTGACGCTCAAGGATATCGCCTTCTGCAAGTGGACGATCCTGCGCGGTTCCGTGATCGGCTTCTTCATTGGCATCCTGCCCGGTACCGGTGCCTCGGTCGCTTCGGCTGTCGCCTATGGCGCGGAAAAGCGTGCGGCCAGCGACAGCTCGAAGTTCGGCGAAGGCGACATGCGCGGGCTTGCCGCGCCGGAATCGGCGAACAACGCTGCTGCCGGTGGCGCCATGGTCCCGATGCTCACGCTCGGCATTCCGGGCTCTGGCACAACGGCCATCCTGCTCGGCGCTCTCATGCTCTTCAACGTGACCCCCGGTCCGTTGATGTTCGAGCAGCGTCCCGAGATTGCATGGGGCCTGATTGCCTCGATGTATATCGGCAATATCGCGCTTCTGATCATCAACCTGCCGCTTGTCGGCCTGTTCGCGCGGATGCTGACCATCCCGCAGCAGTTTCTGACGCCGCTTATCGCCGTTCTGGCGTTCATCGGCGTCTACTCGGTGGTCTCCAACCCGCACGATCTCTACATGATCACGCTTCTGGGCATCTTCGGCTGGTTCCTGCGAAAGCTGAAATTCTCGCTCGCACCGGTCATCCTCGGTTTCGTTCTGGGTGGGCTTTTCGAAGACAACCTGCGCCGGGCGCTGTCGATCTCCAATGGCGACTACACGATTCTGGTGGAATCGTTGAACAGCGTCATCCTCTACGTGCTGGCTTTGCTGGTCGTGGTCGTTCCGATTTTCGTTTCGCGTCGTCGGGCGAAGATGAGAGATGAGGCGGATCACAGCGAGACCGCATGATTGCATCCTACAGACCTGTCATACTTGCTATCGGCGCCGCACTCTGCGGCGCCGCCATCTTTCAGGCGCTCGGCGTTCCGGCCGGGGCACTGGTGGGCTCGACCGTCACCGTTACAGCGATGTCAGCGGCAGGTTTCAAGCTGGCGGTGCCGACAGGGTTGAGGAACCTCGGTTTCACTGCGATCGGAGTCACGCTCGGTGCGGGCGTGACCACCCACTTCTTCTCCGATCTGATGCGGTTCCCGGTCAGTCTGGCGGCTTTGACCGTGACGATGATCGCCGTTCTCATGATCTCGTCCAACGTCCTGAAACGATTTTTCGGTGTGCCCGCCGCCACGGCTGTTCTTGCGACATCACCGGGCGCGCTGTCCTATTCGCTCTCGCTGGCAGCCGAGCGGCCTCAGGCGAAGATAGACGTCTCCTTCGTCATGGTGCTTCAAAGCCTGCGTCTTCTGATCATCACCGTGGCGCTGCCGCCGCTCGTCGCGCTCATCGACATGGGGCTGGGCGGTGAGGGCGGTGTACTTTCAGTTGCGCCGACACTCGATTTTCCGACAAGCATCGCGCTGATCGCGATCGCAACCGTCGGGGGCTATCTATTTGATCGCTTGCGTTTGCCGGCTGCCTTTCTTCTCGCCGGCGTATTCATCAGCGGCATGGGCCACGGTATCGGCTGGCTGGAGGGGCGGCCCTCGCAAATCCTGACCTTCATCGGCTTCTCGCTGGCCGGCGCCGTCATCGGGGCGCGGTTCTCATCGATCAGCCGGTCCGAACTCAAACGCATGTTCGTCGCAGGCGTAGTCGTCACGACGATTGCGATGTTCGTTTCCGGCGTTATCAGCGCCTTTGTTGCACAGCTGCTCGATCTGCCTTTCGGACAGGTCTGGGTTTCCTTCGCACCGGGCGGTGTTGAAGGCATGAGCGCCATGGCGCTGTCGCTCGGGTATGACCCGACCTATGTGGCGACCCATCATATCTTCCGGCTTCTGCTGCTCATCCTCATTCTGCCTGTCTTTGCCCGGACGAAGAAGAAGAGCGCTTAGAGCCGACGGCTGACACCGGCAGGATCAGATCAGCCGCAGTTGAGAAGTTTCGTCAGTCTGGCGGTGTCGATAGCCTGGCATATGCCCGTCGCCGGACGCGCGAGAGGCACGTCGACGGCCGCGCACATGGCATTGAGGATCGCTTCATCGACGGCTTCGACAGCGGCGAGATAGACCGGGTCGAGAAGCTCGTCGTTCAGACATGTCATCTGTCGCCAGGGTCCGGACAACTGCGGCAGTTTCATCTCGTTGGCGGTCGAGAACGCCAGGAAAATGTCGCCCGAATTGTTGCCGCCCGGGGTGCCGGAGCGCCCGATGCCGATCGAGGCACGCCGCGCCAGCCGTTCGAGCTGACCCGGCGAGAGCGGCAGATCCGTTGCCAGCACGACGATGATCGACCCGCGCTCGGACGTCATGTCAGGGATCCTATTCTCGGTCATCTCCTCGCCGACCCGCTTTCCGGCGACCGTCAGCCACGGCCTGAGGCCATGATTGGCCTGAACCAGCGTGCCGACTGTGAAGGTCTGGCCGTCGATCTCCACGATGCGGGAAGCCGTGCCCGTCCCGCCTTTGAATTCGTAGCAGATCATGCCGGCGCCGCCGCCGGTGTTGCCTTCAGCCACGGGACCGGGTTTCGCCGCATCCAGCGCGGCGCGGGCGTGTTCCTCGCGCACATGCAGGCCATTGATATCGTTGAGGACGCCATCATAGGTTTCCGCCACCACCGGCATCGCCCAGAGATGATTGTTCTCCCAAGCTGCACCATAGGTTTCGATCATCCAGCGTACGGTGGCGTGGTGAACGATGCCGACGGCATGGGAGTTGCTAAGCATGACGGGGCCGCAGAACCAGCCGCCGTCGCGCACCCAGTGGGCACCGGTCATTTCGCCGTTGCCATTCAGGCTGAACTGGCCCGCCCAGACCGGGCGCGGAACAGGATCATGACCGCGCGGCAGGATAGCGGTCACGCCGGTCTGCACTGGCATGCCGCGCGTCGCAAGCGACGGATCGCGTGACGAAAGAACTTCGGTCGTTCCGACCGTGATGCCCGCAATATCGGTGATGGCGTTGAGCGGTCCGGGGCGGCCCGGCAGGGAAATTCCGAGCTCGCGCGCACGCAGTTTGCTGGTCGTCATTGTTTTCTCGATCTGAAATAGAGGCCGATCGCGGCTATGAGCACGGTAAAGACCAGCATAGATGTCGCGATGGCGTTGATCTCGGGTTTGATACCCCGTCGCAGCATGCCCCAGATGTGAATGGGCAGAGTGGTGTCACCGGTGCCTGCGATAAAATAGGTGATCACGAGATCGTCCATTGAAATGATGAAGGCGAGAAGTGCCGCTCCCATCACGCCCGGAGCGATGGAGGGAAGCGTGACGCGCATGAATGTCTGCCGTGGCGTGGCGCCCAGATCCGCGGACGCTTCCTCCAGCGACATGTCCGTCTGCGCGAGGCGCGCGGACACGGTGACGAAGACATAGGAAATCAGGAAGGTGCAGTGCCCGATGATGATCGTCAGCGTCGACAGGGTCATGCCCACGGTCACGAAGAAGATCAGAAGCGCGATGCCGAGGACGATGTCGGGCATGATCATCGGCACGATCAGGAGCGTGTTGTAGAGCCAGGCGAGGCGGAACCTGTAGCGGGCGACCGCGAGCGCAAGAGCGGTACCGGCGATCGTCGAGATCAGGGCCGTCGATGTTGCAACCGTGAGGCTGGTCCAGATCGCGGAATAGAGCTGGGCGCGGCTGTCGATATAGGCCGAGCTGTCGGCGATATGCGTCTCGAAGCCGAAAATGAGCCGGTACCAGTCGACGGTAAAACCATCCCAGATCATCATGTTGACCGGATTGGCGTTGAACGAGAACACGACCACGAACAGGATCGGCAGATAGACGAAGGCCATGAACAAGAGGCCGTAGAAAGTCAGGAGGCGGGAGGATTTCACAGCGTGGTCTCCCCACGTTTTGACAGCCGGACCTGGACAATCAGAAGAACCAGTACGGCGGCCATGACCATCATGGCGAGCGCGGCGCCGAACGGCCAGTTTCGTGCCGACAGGAATTGTTGTTCGATCAGGTTGCCGATCATGACGACCTTCGCGCCGCCCAGAACCGACGGCACGATGAAATTGCCGAAGGCCGGGATGAATGTGATGACTGATCCGCCGACGATGCCGGGTAGCGTGGCAGGCAGCACGACGCGCCGGAAGGTTTGGATACGATTGGCGCCGAGATCGGCGGAGGCTTCCAGCAGGCTGTTGTCGAGTTTTTCGACCGAGGCATAGACCGGCAGGAACATGAACGGGATGAAGACGTAGGTCATGCCAATGATCACGGCGAAATCCGTGTAGAGGAATTCCACCGGCTCGTTGGTGATGCCGATGCCCATGAGCGCCTGATTGAGAAAACCCGTCGGACGCAGGATCAGGACCCATGCAAAGAGGCGCACGATAAGGCTGACAAAGAAGGGCAGCGTGATGAGGAAGATGCTCAGTTCCTTGAGCGACGGCCGCATGCGACTGACCCAGAAAGCGGCAGGATAGCTGATGAGAAGCGTGGTCAGGACCGTGAGCGCGGCCAACCTCAAGGAGCGCAGAAAAATCCAGAGATAGACGGGGTCGAACTTTTCGTACTTGGTGTCCGCCCAGCCGAGAATGCGGCCGTAATTGAGATGGAAGAACTCCCACTCCACTCCGCCGTAGAGCCCCGGCATCAGGAACGAGTAGACGACCATGATCGCGAGCGGCGTGAAGAAGAATACGAGCAGGAAGACCGTCGGCGCGCTCAAGAGGCCGAACAGGGACAGCGATGTTCGGGTTGCGAGTTTCATGCCTGCTCCGGAATGAAGTGGAACTGGCCGGGCTCGGCGTGGAGGGTGATGGTGCTGCCGGGTTCGATGGTTCTACCGCCGGCCCGTACGAGTGCCTGGATGGTGCCGAGGGAAGGGTGCTCGATCTCGAGCGTATAATCCTTGCCGCTGTAGTAGCTTTCGCGGACGATGCCGGCGAAGGTCAGAGATCCAGCTTCGCCGGCGTCCAGCGAGAGCGCCTCAGGACGGATCATCAGCGTCGCCTTTCGCGTGGCGAGATGGCAAGGCAGGGTTTGTCCGTCGGCAAGCGTTGCGAAACCGGATGATACGCTGACCGAGAACAGGTTGCTTTCTCCGAGAAAATTCGCGGCGAACAGGTTTGCCGGATGCCGGTAGAGGTCTTCGGGCTTGCCGAGCTGCTGTATCTTTCCGTGCGCGAGCACGGCGATACGGTCGGACATGGTGAGCGCTTCTTCCTGGTCATGGGTGACGAAGATGAAGCCGATGCCGAGTTCGGCCTGCAGGTTCTTCAACTCCTTCTGCATCTTCTGGCGAAGGTTCTTGTCGAGGGCCGACAGCGGTTCGTCGAGTAGCAGGAGTTTGGGCTTGGCGACCAGGGCGCGCGCAAGCGCGACACGCTGCTGCTGGCCACCGGAAAGCTGCGAGATGTTGCGTTTCTCGAGCCCGGTCAGGCCCACGAGTTCCAAAGTCGCTCCGACGCGGCGCGCGATCTCCTTGCTGTCGGTTCCCGCGACCTCGAGTGAGTAGGCCACGTTGCGACCGACATTGAGGTGAGGGAACAGCGCGTAGGTCTGAAACACCGTATTGACCGGGCGGCGATAGGCCGGCTCATCGGTGATGACCACGCCGTCGACGGCTATATCGCCCTCGTCGAGGCTTTCGAACCCGGACACGGTGCGCAGCATGGTCGTCTTGCCGCAGCCGGATGGACCGAGAAGCGTCAGGAATTCAGAGGACGAGACTTTCAGCGAGACGTCGTCGAGGGCAGTGACGGTACCGCCCTCGGGAGTGCGGTAGCTCTTGCTTGCCTTGAAGATTTCGAGAAGGGGTTGCATGTCGGCGGCATCCATCAAAGGCGGCCGGGCGCGTGGCCCGGCCGCAGTTCTGCTCTTACTGGGCGGTCTTGATGCGGGTCCACTCGCGATCGTAGAGCTGCAGGTCGCGGCCGAGGTCCTCGAAGATCTGGAGCTTGTCGAGCACATCCTGCGGCGGATAGATCGTCGGGTTGGACGCGATCTCTTCCGGAATGAGCTTCTGCGCCTCCAGGTTGGGTGTGCCGTTCATCTGCTGCTCGACGTTCAGCGCCGCGATCTCGGGCTTGAGGTAGAACTGCAGGAACTTCTTCGCAGCCTCCTTGTTAGGCGCCGATTCCAGCACACACATGTCTTCCTGGTACATCGTCGCGCCTTCCTCGGGGATGATGTAGCCGAGAATGTCCGGGTTCTCCGCAACGAAGATGTTGGCGCCGACATACCAGTGAGCGGCGGCGACATCGCCGGAGGTTACCAGCGGGATCGAATCGTAGGAAAAGGCGGAGACGGCGCCGATGTGGTCGATGATGTAATCGGCGGCGGCCTCGACCTCAGCTTCGTCGGTCGAATTGACCGATGTGCCGTTCATGATGTGGCCGATGCCGATCGTTTCGCGGAGGTCATCGAGAAGAATGACCTTCTTGCCTTTGTCGGCAAGCGCAAACAGATCCGCCCAGCCCTTGATATCGCCGGCTTCGGCCTTGTTGTAGACGATGCCCACATTGCCGAATGCGTAGGGCAGGCAGTACTCGGCATTTGGGTCGGTCTTGGCGCGGACGAACTGCGGATCGATGTTCTTGAACGCCGGATCGCTGCCGATATCGGTCTTGGCCAGAAGGCCGAGCTTGAACATGATGTCGTGCATATGGACCGAGGGGAACACGATATCGTAGCCAGTGGCCCCGGCCTGGATCTTCGCGAGCATCTCCTCGTTGGAGCCGTAGGTGTCGAGCACCACATCGATGCCGGTCTCTTCGGTGAATTTCTCCAGGACGGCGGGGTTGATGTAGTCCCCCCAGTTGTAGAGATGCAGCTCCTCGGCGCTGGCGAGCGTCGGCGCCAGTGCGGCTGCGGCGACAAGTGCGGTGTGTATGAATTTCATCGCGACTTCCCCTGTTTTTCCCGCATCCGCTTGGGTTCGTGTGCGGTGCACATTTCCTGTGCGTACTAAGCTGTTGCGCAAAAAAGGTGCTTCAACTATGACATTTCTGTCAAATGTTATTTTTCTGTCAAAACTGGAGGCAGGCATGGCGAGCGGCTTCGCGTCTTACCCGGATGCAACTTTCGAGAGTTTGACGGCGACGATACGCAGCGAGCTGCCGAAGCTGCCGAAGCAGGAGGCCAAGGTCGCCCAGTACCTGCTTCTCAATCTCGAATCCCTGTCGTTCGAGACCGGCAAGTCGATCGCCCAGAAGGCCAGGGTGTCCGAGGTCACGGTGGGTCGCGTTCTGCGCCGCTTCGGCTGTGACGGCATGAAGGAACTGAAGGAACTGCTCCGTCAGCGCTACTCGGTCTCGGGCAGTCTTCCGGAGAAAAAAGACGATATTTCAGGCCGTTGGCGGACGACCATGAATGCCGAGCTCGATGCCATCCGGACCGTGTTCGGCCAGATGGATGGCAAGCCCTACGAAGAGGCGGCCCGCCGTCTCTCAAATGCCGACGAAGTTTTCGTCACCGGGTTCCAGACGGTCCGCGGACTGGCGGAGGATGCCGCCCGGCGGCTTTCTCTTGCCCGCTCCGGGGTCCGTTATCTTTCTACTCATGATGGCATGCTGGCCGAATGGATTTCATCGTCCGACCGGGAGAAAACTTGCCTGTTGATGATCGACGTCGTGCCCTATGCGGGTGAGGGGCAGTCGCTGGCGCAGCTGGCCCGGCAGCAGGGGCGGAGTGTTGTTCTCGTCACCGACGAATACTGCCACTGGGCCAACGAGGTCGCGCATGCGACGCTTTTCGCCCCATCCTCGACCGGCCTTTTTCTCGAATCCACGCTTGGGCTGAATGCGGCCTTGGCCCTCCTGATCGATGCGGTGGCGCGGTCTTCTCCCGACAACGCCCAGGCCCGGCTGAGGGAGTGGAAGGGGATGACGCGACAGCTCAAGCTCTTCTGATGATACGTTTGCCTCGGCTCATTCTGTCCCTGCCTTCGGTCCAAACTGGACTTCTCAATTAGCTAAAATGGACGTGGTCGGGCGTCCGGTTTGTTCCTAGCGTCGGTGCATGAAAGCGCGATCCCGAGTTGTTGCGCGCACCGAACAGGGGAACAGAATGCCGCTACTCGATCGTCTTGAACTCTACGTGGTCAATGCGCCGCTGCCCGCGCCTTTCGCGCCGTCCTGGATTCCGGGCACGATCCGCAACACGGCATCGTTCACGCTCGCCCGCTTCATCACCGATGACGGGGTCGAGGGCTGGAGCGCGTTTCCCGGCGGCGCCCGCGATCGCGCCGGCATCGGCGACACGATGGCCAATCTTTTCCTCGGTCAGGATCCCGAAGATATCGACCTGATGGCCGAGCGGATCCGCATCATGGCGATCGGCGGTAACTTCAACTGGTGGCTGGAACCCGCCTTCTGGGACATCAAGGCCAAGCGTGCGGGTCTGCCGCTCTACAAATTGCTCGGCGGCGCCCACGACCGCATCAAGCTCTATTCGTCAGCGGGCGAGATCAAGGACACCGGCGCGCGGCGCGAGGAGGCGGAGGCGCGCTATTCCGAGGGCTTCGAGACCATGAAAGTCCGCGTGCACGATTTTGACGAGGCCGTCGATATCGAACATATCCAGGATGTCGCGCGATACATGGAAGGCCGGATGAAGATCTCGGTCGACTGCAACCAGGCCTTCCGGCTCACCCAGAACGGGGATGCACCGCTGTGGTCGCTCGACCGCGCCAAGCGCTTTGTGGATGCGGCCGCAGATGTGGGGCTGGCCTGGGTGGAGGAGCCGCTGTTCGGCGAATGGCATGAGGAGATCGCCAAGCTCACAACCTATTCACGCGTGCCGATCGCCGGTGGCGAGCTTCACTCGATGGGCGCCAGCGAACTCATCCGCATGGGCAAGATGGGCTGCTACAATATCCTCCAGCCCGATGCGATGTGGGCCGGTGGCGTGCAGCAGGGCATGGACGTGGCACAATTCTGCCGCGAGGCCGGGCTGAAGTTCACGCCGCACTGCTGGACCAACGGGTTCGGTTTCATCATCAATGCCCAGATCTTCGCGGCCAGCGGCTTTGCCGACGAGATGCTGTTCGAATATCCCTACGCGCCGCCGGGCTGGGTGCCGGAAGGCCGCGACGCGGTGATGAGCGCGCCGTTCCTCCACAATCGCGGCTGGTTCGAGATGCCCCAGACGCCGGGCCTCGGCTTCGAGATCGACCACAAGGCACTCGAAAAATACGGGCGCCGCTTCTTCACCGCCAGCCGCAAGGAGCGCCACTGGATGCCTGAGGCGCTGGCCGATCTGGGGTGAGGGGGGGGCTGGTTAGCCCCGCAAATCAGGGGATCCCGATCAGAGATGCTCAGCCCCTGGGCTGTCGGACGAGGGCTTCGACAAATCCTCTGGACCGCTCGACGAATTCGCGTTCGATGTCCGAGGCAAGCGGAATCGTCGAGAGATAGGCATCGGCTGCGTCTCGAATACGGTCACGCAGGGCAGGGTCGGTCGTGCTCGCCTGCTCTATGAGTGCTTTCAGCGCGGTCTCGATTGCAAGCAGTCGGGCGCCATGTCCCACATTGTCGAGCTCAGACATTGTTCGCGTCCTTTTCGGTCGGCGTTCGGTTTCGAGGTGTTTCTCATCACTTCCCCGAGGATAGCTTGGAGGTGGGCTTGCCGGTGGCCGTGATCTGGGTGCCTTCCAAGGCGGCAGCGAAAGCGGACCGGGTTCCGCCATAGAGTGTCTGCAAGCTGATTCCGGGATCGCTGTCGACGGTCACGGTCCAACTGCCTTCCGGTTTCGGAAAGGCACGGATCAGAGCGCTGAGAGCGGCCAATGACTCGGGTGTCATCGTTGTCTCGGGCCAACTCGCCAGCTTCGCAACCGTAGCCTCCTGAGCCGCCGCGATTGCAGGCCGGGGGTCCTGGTCGAAGGGAAGTGTGCTCAGGATGGGCGGCGCAAAGATGTTTGCGACGAGGCCGGCATCTTCGAGAGACGCCTCAAGGTGATCGAGCCTGCCGGTCACCTTGGTCAGGTCTGAGAGCCGGACATCGGTGGTGTCGAGGTCAGATAGTTTGCCTGACAACGCGAGGCGGCCGAGCCTTCCGGCATCGAGTTCGAAATCCACGGTGCCGGTCCGTTCAGCCGGATCGGTCGTGTAGGCCAGGTGAAGGTCAATGCCGGTGCTGTTGAGGCTGATGATGTAGTCCTGCAGCGGCGAGTTCGTTTGCGGCACCGCCCGTACACCCTTCAGCGTCAGATCCGCAGCGACGAAGAGTTCCCCGGTCGGAAGCGTCCGCAGGAGGTCGGGACTGAGAAGGATGATTTCATCGGCCCGGTACTGGACGTACGAATTCTGGCTCCAGGACAGGTTGGTGGCGCGACAGCCACCATCGATATCTTCGATAACGGTGTCCTGTGTCGTCGTCACATCCGGAATGGACGCGATTAGGGCCGCGCAATCGGC
>CEQK01019022.1_pt1 | contig 13901 bp, 12 predicted proteins | sample 531051 | NCBI WGS metagenome assembly CEQK01 (sample SAMEA2621229, study PRJEB7988) | marine metagenome | biome: marine biome (ENVO:00000447); feature: deep chlorophyll maximum layer (ENVO:xxxxxxxx); material: "saline water (ENVO:00002010), including plankton (ENVO:xxxxxxxx)" | depth 150 m
CCTACTTTATTTATTGTAGCACTTGTAAAATTAGTTGCAAGTGTTATCGCAGCACTAGTAAGAGTTCCAGATAGTACAATGTCTATAACTTGACCAAGTTTCATATTTTGTATTGTAAGGGTCGCTGTTGCTACATTACCTGTAAGGAGAAAAGTAGTAGCAGCAGAAGCATCTAAATTTTGACTTCCTGTTGCTGTACTTGTTGCTTTTGCAGTATATCTGTTTTCTAATTTATCGTGTGTAACATTATTATTTAAAATAGCACCTGTGTCAACTGCATCTGGTGCAAGTTGATCTGCGCCTACCGAATCATTTGCAATTTTTTCTTGTGTAACAGCATCATTTGCTATTGTAACAACACCAGCATTAGTCATAGTAACATCATTGCTAAGTACTGCTGCAGTCATACCTGTACCATCACCAATTAAAATTTGCGTATCTGTCAAGGCTTTTTCTGTTAGTACACCACTACTATTCGCATCACGCACTAAAAGACTATTGGCAGCAACGTTTTGTATTTTTGCTAGTGTTACACCTGCATCATTTAGAGAAATTGTTACTGCGCCTGTAGCTTGATCTCTTGCAATTGGTGCTGTAGCAGTTATGCTGTTCACATCACCTGCATCATCTGTATAAAGTTCATCAAAATTGTCATTGATTTTATCGAAAGCGCTACGCAATTGATCGCCGGTGCCATCGTTCGCAGTAGTTCCAATATTTATAGTCTGTTTAGCCATCTGTATTTATTTAATATTCTGTTGCATCGGCTGAGTATGTTGTATCATCTGCTGTTTCTTTGGTTGTGTCGGCAGTAAAAAAACTTCCATCTGCATCAAATGGATAAATACCACCCCATCCGTTTGTTTCATTTACACTTCCAAAATAGCTTTCGTGATAAATATCTCCGTATGCCATTTTATTTACTAGTTATAACGTTATTTTTTTTGTTTTTAGCAGTTTTTTTTATGTACTGCATCAATTTTGTTAAATTTTCTTTTTTTACTTTATAAGTTGTTATAGCACCCATCCTAAAAAATTATTAGATTTATCTGGATACATATTCTCATTGTTATTTGTATAATATTCAGGAAACTTACTAGGTGCATTGAAACTCATATATTGTAAAAATCTTTCAGTATAGAAATCTGCAAAGTGCCTGTGTCTTTGTACTAGAAAATCAACCTCTTCTTTGCTTGGTGTTTCTGCATTTTCTGATCTATGTTTAAATAAACCACCATTTTTTAACTCATAAGCAGCAAATGGCAAATAGTCAATCATTGCATAATGTATAAGCATTGGTTGTATGTAGTCGTTTACAAGTGTTAGATAATCACCTGTTAAACTCGCACCGCCAGTTCCTAAAATATCTGTGCTTATTTTGTCATATAACTTACTGCCAAGATAATTTTGTATATGCATCTCTTGTGCAATCTTAATAAAGCCAATAAATTTATCAGTATCAACATTACCATTTAGTATGGTGTTTTTTACTAGGTCGCTACGTTTTATAAATAGTGCTACTGCCATTATCTTTTTCTTTTATATCCTTTTGTTGGTGTGTCTATTGGTCGTTCTGCTACAATGCTAGGCTCTTGTTTTTTTGTAGGTGGTTTAATACCCTCTTTTTGTCTTTCACTTCTATATATTGGTTTTGCTAAAGGGCTATTTGGATCAGGCTTTACATCATCTTTAAATAGATACGTTTTTCTAATCCAATAGTGATGACAATTAGCACCGCCCTTATGTAAAAATATGTTATACGAAGTTTCACCCTTTGCTGCAAGTTCACCGTTTGCTGTGCTATTTTTATCTAAATCTTCTTTGCGATATATTTTTTTTGCAGCTACCATTCTTCTACAAAAATCTCTAGAGTTGTTTTTAACAGCTAATGGTGCATACTGGTATCTTACAATAAATTTTTTGCCATCTTTTGTTTCTCCATCTAATGCACTTTTTGCTGTAGCTTTATTTGGTACAACTGATGCTAAAGATAATAAGGCATTTAAACTTTCTTCATTTTCATAATCAACTGGTCTTTCATCAAACAACTCCCAGCCATCACTAAATAATTTTTCTTCATCATCACCAGTTTTTTCTAGAGCATTTAACAAAGCCATTCTAATTTCTTCTGCTGTTTCTATTGGTATGCAATTTGGCACTAATTTTCCATTTTTTCTTTTCATACCATATTGCTCATAACCCTCATAACAAGGATCGTCAGCGTCTTTAAAATCTTGTTTGCTGTTTTTTATTGGTACACAGTTAGGCACTTTCTTACCATTCTTCATTTTAAAGCCAATCATTTCATAGCCTTTGTAGCAAGGTGCTTTTAAATCGTGTGATTCACAAGGCATATACCATTCTTGATCATCTAAAATGTGCGTATGATAGCCACCACAACCAATTTCTTTTGCTACTGTTTCTGCTTCTTCTTTTGTATCGTAAGCAATTCTGCCATCTATTATTTTAGATTCTAAATTTGTTTGCTCAAATAAACTTAATTTTTGCCCTGTTTCTTCTTCAACTTGTTCTTTAGTAACAGCATTATCTAAATCTGCAAACTCTAATGGCTGTAGTGTTTTAAAATATAAATCTAAAGCAATGTCATTGTATGCTAATATTTGATTAAATCCATCTATTAACAAATTTTGAAATGGTCTAATTACAGTATTGTCCATTAAGGTACTTGCAGTTTTTAATTCATCTGCATTGTTGCCTAGTCCTGTAGAATCTTTTATACCTAAAAGCATAGGCGATACAATTCTATGGCTAACCATAATTTTACGCATAGATTCATCAGATAAAAACTGATATTGATTGTGTGCATCTGACAATTGTACTGGCTCCATTGTAGCAGCTTGTGTTTCATTATCATTAAATGCTAGTATAAATTTACCTGCGTTAGATGTGCCACTAAATTTTTCTTGTATTCTATGCTCTATCATTTGACGCTCTTCCTCGGTCGGTATTCCGTTATTGAAATTGATAAGCATACTAGGTGCTAAACCATTCATTATATTGTTTAAATGATAGTTTGCTACTTCTTCTTCGAGTTCGCTATATTGCAACCCCCCTTGATAATCTACAGGCGAATAGTAATAAAAACCAGTGCGGTAAGGTTTTAAATATAAAATTTCTAAACCATCATTTGACATACCAAAGGCTGGTATTCTTTTATGTTCTTCATTTGGTTTTGCTTTAGACCAATCTGGGCAATAGTAATATGCAGCAATCTCTCCTTTTTCATCAGTTTTTTCTGCTCTTAGTGTTTCTACTGGGAAATGCTCTACCTGTACAATTTGTGATCTATCTTTTGAGTAGATTACTTGCATTGCACATTGCCCTAACAATTTTAAATCGTGTGCAAGCTTTCTTACACAGTCATTGTTAAATAATCCACGCATTCTTGCATACTCATCTGGCTTTTTGTTACTATCTGTTGCATCTAAACCCTGTCCATAAATCATTTGTGAAATGCCATTTATAGCTGCATTATTTGTAGGGCTACCATTATGCCTATCTATAAGATATTGAAAGTAATTATTGTCCTCACCGTAACCAACAAAATCTTTGTTTTTTTGTTCTACAATCTCAGGTGTGCTGTAGCTGTTTAAGTTTACTATTTTTATGCTCATACTGTAATGTAATCATCATCATAACTGTTCTCGGTTGTGTACACACCACTGTTTACAGTATAATAATTGTTATTTGTTTGATTAATAGTTTGATCTGTGCAAAATATTTTGTCTTTATATATAATTTTTGATGATGAATTTTTTAAAGTCATATCATAATATAAACCCTCTGCTAATACTGGGCTAAATGTTACATTGAAAACTAAATCATCATCTACTGTGCTAGCTGTTATGCTGTAATTTTTGCTAGTATTGCTAGTATCATCTCTTATAGTTAGCGTTCCACTTGTAATATATTCACGCGGTATTACCTTAATTGTTTGTGCAGAACTGCTAGTCGTTAAAATTTTCATACTAATATAACGTAAGTTATTTAATTTTTGCATAAAAAAAAAGGGTAACATTTCTGCTACCCCTTTTAACCAAATGAAAAAATCTATCCCGGATCTAATTGAGTACCTTGTGTTGCACCTGTTACTACTGTCGAAGTAACAAAGTACGCAGGGATTGTTTCTTGTGCCGTGAACGTAAGTGTGTATCCCGAAAGATCGCCCATAGCGGCTCCGCTGGAAATTGTACCTGCATTCGCCTCTGCTCCGTGTACTGCACCAACTAAAAAGAAATTACCGTTGTAGTCCTCAACAAATATGTGAGGTCTAGCTTTAACTAATAATTTTATTTCTTCTTGTGCCTCTTTAGTTTGTTTTGTCAAAGTAAGATTTAACGTTTGTTCGTAAAACACAGTGCCATTTTCAGTTGATCCTGTGATTGTCTGTTCTAAGGATGAATTACCTTTTAAATCAAATTTATATACAGTTGGTGAGCCTGCCATTGCAGTAACAAGTCCGCTTGATACTGTAAGCGCACCCATAGTTCCATAATCTGTAAAGTAAACTGACTTCAAACCGCCTACCGCATCTCTACACGGTAATTTTCGTCCTTTTGTAAGTAAGCAAGCCATATTTTATAGTTTTAAAAAAAAAGGTGAGTAGGCACTTGGCTTACCCACCCTTTTTGGATTAACAATTATTATTAAGAATAAAGAACAATATCGCCACCGATAGCGTGCTGTATTCCAGCAGTGAATCGCATAACTACTCTAACATTCTGAGAGCCATCGATTTCTGCCATATCAATTACCTTGACTTCTTGATTGTCACTCAGTAATCCCGTGCCGAAGAATAAATTGCTTTTTTCTGCAGCAACCATAGTGTTAGATGCTAAACCAGATGCTAGAACTACGTTGATGCCATCAAAAGTTAAAGCACCACCATTAAACCATTGAGTTCCTTGATCGTTTGTACCTGCAGCACCTACATTACTTGCAAATCCGCCTAATGCTCTTACGTAACTTCTATAAACGTTTGGAGAAACGTATATAAACAAGTCGTCAGCACCATACACAGCGCTCGGGATAGCATCGACCACGAGACCCATTTTTGCAATTACATTCGATGAATCTACTGCTGCTCCAGCACCTACATCTGTTACATCACCATCAGCTAGTAGAGTAGTTTTAAAACCGTCAAATTCTCCAGCGTTAGCATTTGTGCCACCCCAAATATTTTGCTCTATTTTTTGAGCTACTTTAGCTGATACGTGAGCAATTAAGAAATCAGAAAATTTACTAGGCATATTTGAAAAAGCACTTGCACCCATAGATGCGGCTTCCCAATCGCTAATAAAATCTTTTTTACACAATTGTAAATTTACTTGAAACTCCTCAGGCTGTAAAATACGCTCCGTAAGAGTAACAGTCGAAGTAGGATCGAAATCACAGCTAGCATTTTTTACAATACCATCAGTGCTAACTTTTTTCATCACCTCTTTAAATTTAATGTTTGGCTTGATTGTAATTAAATCATTTGCCAAAGTTGTACCAGATAGTAAAGCCGCAGATACGTATTCGCCTGCGAATTCACCACTGTACGTTGTTGTTATTGAAGTTGTTGTTGCCATTTTAAATTAAATTAGATATTATTATAGTTCACCAACTGTGATTGATGATGATTGCGCACCGTTACCAAATAAAGTCCATACAGAGCCATCTGATGATAATTCTATAAAATCACCAATTCTCTCTGCACCGTCCTCAAATGTAACTCTATCAACTGCATCTGCATCAACCACTGCACCTGCAACGATTAATGATCCGCTAATTGTATCTCTCTGTGTAGAAACAGTTTGTATTAGCATATCTGTACTAAAAGCAGCAGCTACTCTAAACTTATATACTACACCTGCTGTTGTTTCTGGTAATGTAATTGTATAACCAGTACCAGAGATTAGAAAGGTTTTACCGCTGTCTGCTGCAGTAATCGCCTTGCTCTCTGTGATCACTTCTTGTGTTTCAAACTTTCTTTGTACATCGTTTGAAAAAGTTGTTGTTGTACTCATTTTTATTTGTTGTTAATATTAGACATTCTTTGTAAAACCCTATCCATAGTTGAATTGGCTTTTTTGTTTTTGCTAAGCAAATTAAATTTTGGTTTTGAGTTAGCCTCTGGAGAATGCTTTATAGCTGTAGCAGCAGGCTCTTTAGATAGCTGCTCTTGCACTTCTTCTTTTGCTAATTCTTCGTCTTTCATTTTGCCTAGTTCTTCTTTGACGTATGTAAGTTCTTGTTTAATTTCGTCAATTACTGGTGTCATTGCAGCAACAACTTCCTCAACAATTTTGTTCATTTCGTCTTTTTCTTCTTCTTCGAGGTTTTCTTCCTCTTGTACTTCAAGTTCTGTGTTTTCATCTGACAAATCTTTTTTACCTTTTTTTGCTTTTGGTTGTTCATCAGTGTCTTTTTCTGCCTCAACATCTCTTGGCTCTGATCCAGTTGCAACTTGTGAATCTAGTTCTTCTGCATCAGCTTCACTTTCTGCTATTGCATCAACTATATCACTAATTATTCCCTCTTCAGAAACCATCAATGTTTTACCATCCTCTAGAGTATAATCGCCAATAGGTAGTGGTACTCGCTCATCTTCTGTGACAATAAATACACTTTCACCTTTAGCAAAATTTTCTGCCTCTAGAACTGCGCCATTTTCTAACTTCATAGTTGCAAGTTCTACTTTTGTAGATAGCAAAGAAGTTATCTTGTTTAACATTTCTGTAGGTTTCATATAATTAAAATTAAATTCTAATAATATAACGTACCTACAAAAATATTTGCATTTTAATTTGGAATTTTTGTTATGTTGCCTATGCCTTGTGCTTGATATGAGCCATCACAGCACTTTCTAGCATAAGTTCTGCCATCTTTGCACAGACAACCTCTTTTGCCATTTCTAGGGCTTGTATAACGCCTAAAATTAAATAATTTCATTTTAAAGATTTTAATTTATTTATAGCCCAGTTGATACCACTTGCACCACCCCAAGCATCCCACATAATGCCACCGCATCCCTCATCATAGGGTACATCTTTATTTTGTTGGTGTCTTTTAAAACTAGCCATTCTAGCAATGGTATCACGACTTATGTTTTTTTTTTCAGCAAGCTGTCTTGCTCTAGTCCAACCGACCCTAGTTCCGCATTTAATATTATTTTCTTCTTTATATTTTATTGCGCGTTTTGCATTGTTACTTGCTGATGCCGGATAGTCGTTATATGTTTCAAATGTATAACGTACTAAATTTTCTTTTATTTTTAGTAGTTTTTTACCAGCCTCTATCTCTTTAGTAAGTTCATCTTTAATTTGTTCTTTAGGTCGTTCTGCTTTATCAGAAAAATAGCCCTCGATACTAAATCCTTTTACAACACCAGTTTTGACGTACTCATTCCATACCTCATCATTGTAAACTTTTAGTGATCCTACCCAAGAGCCTAGTGGCAAATCCATACCATACAAAGCTGATTTATCTTTTTCTGTATCTTCTACTATCCACGATTCTACTAATGACACACCTCTAATTTTTTCAAAATGCTCATACGTAGAATTATTTTGATTGCCCTTTGACAAATATAATTCTGCTGCTTTGCGTACTGTATCTTTTGTAAAATATATATAATATTCCTCGTCACCATCTTTGCGATATATAGGTTTGTTTGGTACAAGTATTGCACCTAGCAATAACCTTTTTTCTTTATCTACCTCTGCAAATTTGTATTGCTTGTCTTTAGAAAGTGCTAAAAAATTTTCTTCTATTGCAGGATTTTCAACTAGACTAATCGCATCAATACCGCTATTCTCATCTAGTTCATCTATAATTAATTCTACTATTCTCATACTATTATAACGTATTAACTATATTATTTGTTTTTATAAAGATGCATTTTCAACAATATTTCTATCTAAACTTTGTGCTGTAGAAACATCACCACTTGTAACAAATGCTTTTATCGGCTTTTGTTCATTTTCTCCTAAAGCAGTTGCTAATTGATTTTCTGTGTTTGCACCTACAATATTAAAAGATGGTGCTGCTGCTGCTGGTGCGCCTGCACCTGCACCGCCACCGCCACCGCCACCAACTGATGCTGCTTTACTTTTAGCTGCACTAACTGCATTTTTTACAGTTGCAACAATACCTGCTGCCTGTGCAGCAAAGGCAATAAGTAGTGGCACGTTTTGTGGAAAACCAGCTTTAAGTGTTGCTGCAAATCCTTTTCCAACATCAACACCAGATTCAGCAGCTATTAATGTAATTTTACTTATTGTAGCTTTAGCTTCTTCAATTTGTTCTTTTAGTAGCATTGCCTGTTTTGCTAAAAATGCTGCTTTGCCTATTGCTGATTCTTCACCTGCAATAAATATTATTGTGTCTAGTGTTTTTAGTTTGTTGTTTCTAGTTTCTTCTTCTATTTGATTATCTAGATCACGTTGTTCTAGTTTTTTCTCTAGCAAGAAATCCTGTAATTGTTGTTCAGCATCTTGTCTAGCTTGTGTACCCTCGCCTAATAAATCTATTTGATTTTGCAATCTTTGTCTTTCTATTTCTTGTTCCTCTTCTGATATTGCTTTTAGAGTTTGTAATCTAATTACATTGTTTTGTATTTCTTCTGCAGCTGCTAATTTGCTAGCATTTGCTCTAGCGTTTTCTGCTTCTGTTCTAGTATTGATTAAATCTATTGCCTCAATTTCTAATGCCTCAGCATTTACTCTTTGCTCAGATTCAAACCCAGCAATATTTTCTTTTACATCTGCAAGATTTTTCTCTGCTTCAATTAATGCCACTTTGTTAGCAATCAATTTAGGATTAGCTGCAAGTTCTGCTTCTGCAAGATCAATAGCTTTTTGTGCATTTGCTAATTGTAATTCAAATTGATCTTGTAATACTGTTTTTAACTTATCATTAGCTTTTGTACGATCTTCTATTGATGCTGTGACATCATCTCTAATTTGCCTTTGTCTTTCAGCTGCAAGTTGATATTGAAATTGCAATTTGTCATTTTCTGCAAGTGCTATTTCTGTTTCATTTCTAAGTTGTTGTATTCTTCTTTGATTTGCTAATTCTTGTGTTGCTGATATTTTAGATGTATTTTCTATTGCTTTTGTAGTAAAGCTACCTAGTTCTTTACCAGTTTGTATAAAGCCTTTTCCTATGCCAACAACATTATCTACAAGATTACCAGCAGCATCGCCAACTTTACCATTTACTCTATCTATATCAGCCTGTAATTTTTTTATTTTATCTTCATCTTTTCCACCAAAAAATGATTTTTCCCAAGCTAACTGTGCATTTAATAAACCACTCTGCACACCAAATATTGCAGTTTTTAAGAGATTTATTGGCACCATAACTGAATTTTTAACAATATCACCTAAAGCTGTAAACTCTCTACTAGCGTCAATAATACCATCAATGAATTTTGTAAATACTGTTGAAACTGTACCAAACACCACACCTAAACCATCAACAATAGTTTGGTTTTGCATTAGTATTTCAGTAAACTTTTCAAATATTTTTAAACCTAAACCTGCAATAAAACCTTTTATAGCTAAACCAGCACCTTTAAAACCTTTACCTAGTTTGTTTACAGTTTTGCCTAGAACGCCAAGTCTTTTGTTGCCCTCTTTGCCAACATCTTTTATAGCTTTTTGTGATTCTAAAGTTTCATTTTTAAAATCTTCCATTTGATCAGACAATTTGCCTATTTGTTTTACAGCATCATCTAATTGTATTTGCAGTCTTATTGTTTCCTCAGTCATTTTTGTAGTTTTATTTGGTTTTTTATGTCTTTAAAAGACAATGGTAATTTGTATTTGCCTAATGCAACATCAATGTATTCACTTCTTATGTTTTGTTCTTGTGCTAATTGCAACAATGTTAATATATTATCTATCATTAGTAAAATGTTTGTACTTTAGTTACTATTCCATCTACAACTGACCCAGAAACACCCTCACCCGGAGAGTAACATCCATTTTGATTACAATCAAAAAATGCATAAAATCCATCTGGTGCATATAGCAGCTTATTGCTTTCTGTGTTTTTCTGATAAACACCAAATTGATTATCTGGTAATTGCATTAATCCAAAACCCTCTTTTAGTGGTCTATAATTTTGACAAACAAAGTCTGTTTCGCTAGTTTCACCTTGATTGTAAAAAGCTAGTCTTGTAAGTTTTGTGCCATTTGGTAAACTTGATCCTGTTTCATCAGGACTTTTAGCATAACCCTCTGCTGTTGCTCTGTCTGTTGCGTGATAACCGCAAGTTTCTAAATCTCTTTCAAATTCATTATTAGTACCTACATCAAATTGATTCATTGTATTATGTGTGCCAATACCTGTAAAATCACCACCATAAAAAGATTGCTCATAACTCACTGCATCACCCTCAATTACAACTGGTACAACAAAAGAAAACAAACTTGGACCGCTAAACCCTTTTACATCAAAGAAAGTACCATCACCATTTTTTATTCTAAATGTAGTATTACCTGCAGCTCTTGCACTACCATCAGTTTTTAAAACATTATATAAATATACAGATGTGGTAGTTGTAAAACTTATACTTGGTGTTGCAACCTCTTGTAGTTTTGCACTTAAAAACTCACCACTTGCAGTATCAAATGCAGTGTTAGTTGTAGTTAGTCCATAAAATTTATAATAAATTACATCACCTGCTGATAAACTACTTATTGTAAATTTAATTGTGCCTGTTAATGTGTTTCTATTTTGTGATGTTGTAGTGTATGTTACTGCTGTTGCTGAACTTGATTTTAAAGCAGAAACAGTTGTGCTATTAAGATGTGCTTTTGTTGTAGAATAGAAAAATCCATATTCATCTATCTGTGGTGCAGTACCAACTTTGCCTAAAGATGTTACTGTAAATGATAGAGTTACTGTAGAACTTGTAGCAGCAGTTGATACATACGTTAAATTTGGTGGTGTTACAACAAGTGCTGTGCCAACTTCAATTATCTCTGGTGTATTAGAAACACTTGTATCAGCAGGTACTAATCTTGTTTCACTTATTACTTCTAATCCCTCTGTATTATTCATTCTATCAACTGTTATAGTGCTATCATCAGCAGTAAATAAATCAGAATCCACTGTAAGTGTTGGATTTGCAACCTGTGAAAATCTTGCAGGTATAATTGGTATTATTTCTGTAGATGTATTTAACAACTCTAAATCAGAAAGCATTGTTTCAAAATTTGTAACAATTTTATTAATCTTGTAAACCTTATTGAAAATAACTATTTTATCTGCTAGTGTAAATTTTTGCAACATAGACACTGGCAAATACGCTTTTATTTTTGTTAATCTTCTACGCTTGTCAAATATATCTTCTATATATGTTTTGTAATATTTTTCAAAAAGTGTTTTGTCAAATGGCACACCTTGATATTCATTATTTTCATTATGAAAATTTATATTATCACTAGAATCATCACTTAAATCTTTACTTAAATATAAAGAATTACTAGGCACAAAATATGACGTAACCTCTGATGCAGTGCCACTAGAATCTAAAAAACTTATAGAAGTGCTAGAGTTTAAAACTGGGTAAAACAAAAGTGGCTCACCAGTAAAAGCAGTTTGACCATCATCCACAGACCAGCCCCACTGTATAGATGTTTTTGCACCACCAGTAACATTTGTTAATCTTTCATATTGGAAATGCTCAAAAGGTAATACAACTTCATAAATGCTACCATCAAATTTTTGTGATGCTGCGTGTTTTAGTGATCCCCATTCTTTATGATTAATTTGCTCAAAATTTGCAGCTAAAAAACTTTTTAATCCTTTGTATCTAAAATTAATTTGTTTGTAAGGTAAAACTGAATCAACTTGCGAGGAATCTTTGTCAACAAATTCTGTTATATTCCAAGATTGTGTACTGTTATCATAAAAACTATCTAGGGTTTGTATTTTTATTGTTTTGTCGTCTTGTATAAAAGCTGTCAAATTAAACATTTTAAAAATGCCAGTAAGAAAGTCTATCACTTTTATTTTTGGTAAATTCTCTACAATTTGTATAACTTTATTGCTTTGTGTACTAGCTGTAGCATTAAAACCCATACCGTGTTTTCTACCGGTACCTTGCCATCTAACAGTAACATTTAACGAAAAATTACTTACTTGCTCTGATTCTACAGCAAATGAATAACTTGCAGGTGCTATAAATTTCTCTTTTAATAAGAATTTATTAGTGTCTGCATTTGTTAAATCTCTAAACTCTTGATATAATTCACCATCTTGAAATACATAAATATTAAATACAGCACTTGTGTTAGATGTGCTATTTACTCTTAAATCTAATCTTCTAGTTCTGTCTCTAGAATCAACACCAAATATAGGATTACCAGCATTTACAGATGGCACAACTATATAGTTATCGTGTAAATCCATTGTTTCACTTGCTCGTGTGCCTCTGTTTGGAGTTCTCACATAGCTATCAAATAATATTTGTTCGGGCTGATCTTGAAACAAGCCACCTGTTTTACTATGCAACCATAAAAATAAATTGTAATATGATGGGTTTGCAGATGAGAAAAAATCTTTGCTAAAGCTAAATCCGCTTTCTGTAAAGTATTTTTGCTCAATAGCTTTTATAATTGTGTGTACTCTAACTGCTGGTTTTAGTTGATCAAATTCTAATCCTTTGTTTACACCAGCAGCATAATATACATTTGCAAGTGTGTCTGTATTAGCAGATGAACTACCAGAGTTATATATCAATCTTTTAGTATGTGTAATGAGTGGCATCAAAATACTTTTTGGATATGATACACCACTTATAGTACCATCCTCTGGAGTATTTAACAAGCTTTTAATTTTAGCATCTGTATAGTCAAATTTAAAACTACTCAATACTGTTAAATCATTTAGCTTTGCATCACCTATAATATCTTTAAGGTTTATTGTATTGCCAAAAAAAGTTAATCTGTATGTGTGGGCTTTGTTAATTTTTAAGTTTGTACCCTCTAGCTTTATTTTACCTTTTTTAAATAATTGATAGTTTAGGTATAATTCTGCATCTAGTTTTTTTCTAGCATCAAAGCCATTTAGTATTTCAAAATTATAAAAGTGCTTAAAAATTTTGTTATTATTTTCACTAGCAGGTACATTAAAAGTTTTACTAAAATCTGTAAATATTTTTTCTATATCTCTAACATCTTGTATTGTCTGAGTAAGTGAAATGCTCTCATCATCAAACATTTCTACTAATTGATTATTCACATACAATTGTAAAGCTATCATCTGACATTATTTATTTTATTAAATGCAAACTCAAAATCAATAGTATAATTTATCAATTTATCATTTACTGATGTTTTAAATGTCATATCTTTTGTCTTTGGTACAATTGGCAAAGTTTGGCTGTTAAACCTAATCCAAACATTGCGTGATAAAAATAATTCTTCTATTGTGCTATTAGCGTCCTCTAGTATAAACCCTGTGTTTAATTTTAGTGTAGATTGAGCATTCACATTATATCTAGTTTGCTGTGATGCATAAGTATTATAGGTAACTGTAGAATTTGCAATAATATTGCTTTTAAAATTTTCATCAGTTACATTAAAACTTTCTGTACTTTTTGCAAACATAAAAACGTCTTGAAATGCACCGTGCTTGTTTATGAAAGTTATTTTATAATTTGTGAATTTTGGCTCACACACATTTACAACTGTTATTGTTTTTTTTAGCGTAGTATCATCAGTGGCATAAACTTTTATTTCAGAACTATTTGCAGGTATTGTTGCGTATTGTATTTTTTGATTACTGTTACCACTATCTGTGATTTCTGTAGTTGCACTATCAATTATTATTTTGCCAACTCCTGCTGCGTATAATGGCAATTTACCTGCTGTATCCTCTGG
>CEQK01066283.1_pt1 | contig 13900 bp, 14 predicted proteins | sample 531051 | NCBI WGS metagenome assembly CEQK01 (sample SAMEA2621229, study PRJEB7988) | marine metagenome | biome: marine biome (ENVO:00000447); feature: deep chlorophyll maximum layer (ENVO:xxxxxxxx); material: "saline water (ENVO:00002010), including plankton (ENVO:xxxxxxxx)" | depth 150 m
ACGCTACTGCGCGTGAACAAGATCCCGTTGCACTTCTATCGCTATCTCTACTGGCGGATCGGTCGCAAGTGGCACTGGGTCTATCGACTCAGGATGAAGGACGAGGAGCTCTCCACAATCGTCCATAACGGGAAGACGGAGATCCGTGTCTTGAGCATCGACGGTGCGCCGGCCGGCATGTTCGAACTCCATCGCAGCGACGACGCCACCATGCAGCTCGTCTATTTCGGACTGATGGAACAGGCGCGCGGTCGTGGACTGGGAAAGTGGTTTCTCGGTCAGGCGATGATGGCGGCCTGGAACCACCCGATCACCCGGCTGACGGTCTCGACCAACACGCTCGATCATCCGGCCGCCCTATCGCTCTACCAGAAGATGGGCTTCTCACCCGTCAGCCAGAGCGAAGCGCTGATCCGGCCGCTGACGGAAAAGGAACTTCTGGGCATCATGGAGTCCGATTAGGGCTCAGCTTACGCTTCCGGCCCGACATAGCGCGCGCGCGGGCGGATGAGACGTTCGTCGTTGCCCTGCTCCAGAGCGTGAGCGATCCAGCCCACCGTCCGCCCGATGGCGAAGATGGCTAGGGCTGCACCATCCGGCAATCCATAAGCACGGCGCAAGGCGACCAAAGCGACGTCCACGGTCGGACGCTTTCCCGTCGCGTCCGCCACCGCCGCGACAAAGGCATCGCGATGCGGATCCGCAGGTATATGTTTGAGGATCGCAGCCGCCCGCGGATCGCCTTCGGGATAGAGCGGATGACCGAAGCCCGGAATACCGTCGCCACGCCGTAACCGAGCCTCGACCAGCTGCCCGACATCGCCGCCACGCGCCATCTCCCCGAACAGCAACTCCACCAAGCTGGTCATACCGCCATGCAGCGGACCGCTCAGTGCGCCGAGCCCGGCATTCAGGCACGCACCCAGCGACGCACCGGTAGAGGCCACAACGCGCACGGCGAAAGCCGATGCATTCAGTTCGTGATCCGCCAGCAAAACCAGCGCGCGCCGTATGGCGGCGGCCCCTTGCGCATCGCACCCCCATTTTTCGGCGAGATACATATGGACGGGCTTATCCTCGGGCTGGCTTCCGCACGCCGCTGCTGCCATAGCGCGAAGCAAGCCTGCAGCACCGGGCCAGAGCCGCGCCGTCGGACGTTGCCAGCGGACCGCCCGCCCCGCGGCTACCAGCGGCAGAAGCGCCTGACATCTCTCGACCAGCGGAAGCGCTGACAGCTGCGCCAATGTCGAGGGCTCCCATTGCTCCGGCAGCGCGGCAGCCTCGCGGAACGGATCGCTCTCACCGCAGTCCCAGAGGAGACGGGCGCACTCTTCCAGCGTGGCGGTTTCCGCAAGCCTGGTGGCATCGCGGCCCCGGTAGAACAGCCCGTCCGCGGCAATGCGGGTGATGGCCGAAGCCAGAACAGGCAGCCCCCAGTCCAGCGTCGTGGCGGCAGCCTCCCCCGGCGAGCGCCCGATGGCCTTGCGCCGCTGCAATGTCTCGATATCCGCAAGGCTGTAGAACTTGCGCCTTGGATCATCCTCATCGGCCCGCGTGCGGATCAATCCGCGGCTGACATAGGCATAAAGCGAGGCTCGGCTGATCCCCAACGTCTCGGCAGCCGATTCTGCATCGACATGATCGTCCTGCGCCACCATTGGCCTCTCACTGCATTTACATTGATAAGTTGAATCAAGATTGACTGCATCAAGCTAATCCGGATTCTGATCGCCATCAACCGCAATAATCTGCCAATGGATGGAGGCCTGCATGACCCGACCCGAACCCGCAATTCACCCAGCATCCACGCCGGGCCTGGAGGATGTGGTAGCCGCCGATACGGTGCTGAGCATGGTCGATGGGACCGCAGGCCGGCTGATCATTCGCGGGCATGATCTCTCCGCCCTCGCCGGCTGGCGTTTCGAAGAACTTCTCGCGCTGCTCTGGCGCGATTTCCTGCCCGGCAATCCGGAGGCGGATGAGATTGCACGCCGATTGGGCGCAGCGCGTCTGCATACCTTCGAGACCCTGTCGCCCGCCCTGCTGGCCGCCACTGACGATCTCTCGCCGGTTGAGGCGCTACGCCTGTTGCTCGCGTCCCTCCCTGACAGCGAAACGAGCGACCACGCCATCAAAGCCGTGGCGGCGACTGGCGTCTTTGCGGCGGCAATCCACAGACGCCGCAAGGGCGAAGAGCTGCGCGCCCCGGATCCGGCCGCTTCCCATGCTGCGGACATGCTCGCGATGATCCACGGCGCCCCTGTCGCACAGGAGAAGGCTGACGCACTCGACGCTTATCTGGTGACCGTCGCCGACCACGGGCTGAACGCTTCGACCTTCGCCGCCCGCGTCATCGCCTCGACCCGCGCCGGCCTTTTCTCGTCTGTCACCGGGGCCCTGTGTGCGCTCAAGGGCCCGCTTCACGGCGGGGCGCCGGGACCGGTACTCGACATGCTCGATTCAATCGGCGAGCACGGAAACGTTTCGGAATGGATCGCGGCAGAGCTGGAACGTGGCGAGAGGCTGATGGGCTTCGGCCACCGGATTTACCGCGTCCGCGACCCTCGCGCCGATGCCCTCAAGCGCGCACTTGGGAAACTCGGCGATCCCACCGGACGTCTGGCCTTCGCCGAAGAGGTGGAACGCGAGGCGCTGCGACAGCTCGCCGAACGCCACCCCAGGCGACCTCTTCAAACCAATGTGGAGTTCTTCACCGCTCTGATCCTGGAAGCCGTCGGGTTTGATCGCGACAGCTTTACCAATGTCTTCGCCGCAGGTCGCATGGCGGGATGGACAGCCCATGTGCGCGAGCAGGAACAGGCGGACAGGCTCATCCGCCCGAAATCCCGCTACATGGGCCCGATGCCGAAGAACTTGGCAATCTAAAGAAAAACCCGCCGGGCACGGAGGCGCACCGGCGGGTTTTCCTTGGTCCGGAAGTCGGATCAAGCAGCCTTGATCGCATTCTCCGGCGCGGACATCTCGTAGCCGAGCGCATCGGCGACGGCCTGGTTGGTGATCCGGCCCTTGTGGACATTCAGTCCGGCGCGCAGATGCTTGTCTTCGGCGATGGCCTTCAGCCCCTTGTCTGCTAGCATGAGCCCGTAGGTGAGCGTTGCATTGTTGAGCGCATGGGCGGAGGTGACCGGCACGGCTCCGGGCATGTTCGCAACGCAGTAGTGGACCACGCCGTCGACTTCGTAGGTCGGGTCGGAATGGGTGGTGGCCTTCGAGGTCTCGAAGCAGCCGCCCTGGTCGATCGCAACGTCGACGATCACAGCGCCGCGCTTCATGCCGCCCAGCATGTCGCGGGTCACGAGCTTGGGAGCGGCAGCACCCGGAATGAGAACCGCACCGATGACGACATCGGCAGAGAATACTTCCTCTTCCAGCGCTTCAATGGTCGAATACCGGGTGTGGACGCGACCCTTGAAGATGTCGTCCAGTTCACGGAGACGCGGGATCGAGCGGTCGAGGATTGTCACGTCCGCGCCAAGGCCGACGGCCATCTTGGCGGCATTGAGACCAACCACGCCGCCGCCGATGACGGTGATCTTGCCCGGCAGCACGCCCGGCACGCCGCCGAGCAGCACGCCACGGCCGCCATTGGCCTTCTGGAGCGCGGTCGCACCGGCCTGAATCGCCAGACGTCCGGCCACTTCCGACATCGGTGCAAGAAGCGGCAGGCCGCCGCGGGCATCGGTGACGGTTTCATAGGCCACGCAGGTGGCACCCGAGGAGATAAGACCCTTTGTCTGCTCCGGATCCGGAGCCAGGTGGAGATAGGTGTAAAGGAGCTGGCCTTCACGCAGCATCGCCCATTCGACCGGCTGGGGTTCCTTGACTTTAACGATCATGTCCGACTTTTGAAACACGTCGGCGGCGGTTGCAGCAATGCTCGCGCCGGCTGCCTTGTAAGCCGCGTCGTCAGCGCCAATGCCCGCACCCGCGCCAGTCTCGATGATGACCTCGTGGCCATGGGCGACATATTCGCGAACCGCGCCGGGGGTCAGACCGACACGATATTCATGATTCTTGATTTCCTTGGGGCATCCGACGCGCATGTGTGTTCCCTTTTTTGGCGGGTCCGTTTTCCGGACTGGTTGTTGGATGCGCCCGATAAAACCATGATGCACGGCGAATGTCCTTGCAAAGTCACGTTGAACGACCGGGATAATTCGAATATGTTTGCATTCAGACGATAATTGATAGCGATTTCTTCGAATGGCAAATCTCGACAAGACGGATACTGCGATCCTTGATATTCTGCAAAAGGAGGGCCGAATCTCCAATGCGGCGCTCTCCGAGCGCGTCGGCCTGTCACAATCGGCCTGCTCGCGACGTCTCGACATTCTGGAGAAATCCGGCGTCATCAAGGGATATCACGCAAGGATCTCCCACCGCGCGCTCGACTACCGGATGATGGCGATCGTTCACATCTCGCTCTCGGGCCAGTTCGCGAAAACACTGACCGAGTTCGAGAATGCGGTCAGGCGCTGCCCGAACGTCCTGGTCTGCTATCTGGTGAGTGGCGAGTATGACTATATCCTGCGCGTCGCCGCGCGCGACCTCGAGGATTACGAGCGCATCCACCGCGACTGGCTCTCCGCGCTTCCCCATGTGGTCAAGATCAATTCGAGCTTCTCTCTGCGCGAGGTCATGGATAGACCGAACGTCGGACTGGATTGAGCGCCGCGGAACCGCGCAAGGGTCAGATCAGTTCCTCCTGACATCAAGGACAGGAGACGTATGATGAAAGCTCAATCCAAGGCACAGCAGAAGGCTGCCGGCGCTGCATTGTCCGCCAAGCGCGGCGAGACGAAGGTGAAGCACCTTCAGGGCGCTTCCAAGGAGATGTACGATTCGATGTCGGAATCCGAACTCGACGAGATGGCATCCACGGATCGCAAGGATCTGCCGGACACAAAAGACGACTGAGGCAGGAAAGCCTAGTCGAACATCGCCTCACCCTGCTCGTCACAGAGCCGCCGCCCCTTGGCGAGCGCCGCGTTCTCCGCATCCGGCCGGTTCGTGAAGACGTCGGCCCGTATGAACTGATGCGACTTGCCGGACGACTTGGATTCGATCGTCCCGGCCAGACGGAACTGACCGCCCTCGGCAATCGGATCGGGCGTGATCAGAAAATCCTTGTAGACTTCCGGCTCGCGAGACGGCTTGGCCGCTTCGCCATCGCCGCCGCCGCTGAAAAGCCCGCGCAGGGAAGCCAGAAATCCGCTCATGATCATTCCTTTCGTCTGTTGGAGGCCATCCTATGGCGTTGATCAGCAAGGGGCAATGGCGCAAGCATTTACATGCTTTTCTTCTTACCTGACCCTGCATAAGGTAAGCCAAATCGGCTTTGGGGAAGCCGCAGGAGGAGACAGCGCATGGGAAGGAAGCTGAGGATCGTGCTCTATGTGCTGCTGTTCGGCGCGGTAGCGCTTAGCCTTGTCTGGCTTTTCGGCCCGCGTCCCGTTGCCGATACCAACATCACCTTCCAAAGCGCATCCCTTCCCGACGACCTCACGACCTATGTCGCTGACAGCGAAAGCGCCTTCGACGACATCCGCTCCGGCAACCAGAAGCAGATCGTCTGGGCCTATCCCAATTCAAAAGCGAAAACCGAGCTCGCGATCGTCTATGTGCATGGCTTTTCCGCCAGTCCCGCGGAAATAAGGCCCGTTCCGGACGATGTGGCGAAGACACTCGGTGCCAACCTGTTCTTCACCCGACTTGCAGGCCACGGACGCACGGGCGACGCGATGTCCGACGGCACCGTCAATGCCTGGGTCAACGACTATGCCGAAGCAATCGCCATCGGCCGCAAGATCGGAGAAAAGGTGATCGTCATGGCGACGTCCACCGGCGCCTCGCTCGCCACCTGGGCGGCTGAACAACCCGAACTCTCGCAAGACGTGGCGGGCTACGTCTTCCTCTCGCCCAATTACGGCGTCCAGGCCAAGGGCAGCTTCTTGCTCACCGGCCCATTTGCCCCGGAACTGGTCAAGCTCATCCTGGGTGATCGCCGCAGCTTCGAGGCGCGCAAGCCCGGCCAAGCGGAAAACTGGACGACGGAATACCCATCGCTCTCAGTTATCCCCATGGGCCAGATCGTTTCCCTCGCAAAGCAGGCGGAGGTGGAAAACAACAAGACGCCTGCCCTCTTCATCTTCTCCCCCGACGACCGTGTCGTGCGACCGGATCTCACGCGCGATGTGGCTGAACGTTGGGGCGGAGACGCTCAGATTCTTGAGATCACCGACAGCGAAGACGAGTACAACCACGTGCTTGCCGGCGACATCATGTCCCCGGGCACCACAGCCGAGGTGACCGAGGCAATCAGTTCGTGGATTTCGAATCTTTAAGCGAAAGCCCGGCGAAATCGAAGAGATTCGGATCGAGAAGGTGCGAGGGTCGCGCATGCCCCATGGCGCGGATCATTGTGTCCTTGCGACCAGGCATGCGCTTCTCGATGTCGCTCAACATCGCCTTCATCGCATTGCGCTGTAATCCGTCCTGCGATCCGCAGAGATTGCAGGGAATGATCGGAAACTCCATCGCGTCCGAAAATTTCTGCAGTTCATCTTCGGCGCAATAGGCGAGCGGACGAAGAACCATCACGTCTCCCTCGTCGTTGACGAGCTTGGGCGGCATCGAGGCAAGCCGCCCGCCATGGAAGAGATTGAGGAAGAAGGTTTCCAGAATGTCGTCGCGGTGATGGCCCAGCACCAGCGCCTCGCAGCCCTCTTCGCGTGCCACCCGGTAGAGATGGCCTCGGCGCAGGCGCGAGCACAGCGCGCAATAGGTGGCGGTTTCCGGCAACTTGTCGGTAACGATCGAATAGGTGTCCTGATATTCGATCCGGTGGGTAATGCCGTGACTGTTGAGGTAGTCCGGCAGGATATGCTTCGGAAAACCCGGCTGCCCCTGATCGAGATTGCAGGCAACGAGTTCGACCGGCAACAGGCCCCGCCATTGGAGATCGAGGAGCAGCGCCAGCAGGCCGTAGGAATCCTTGCCGCCCGACAATGCCACCAGCCAGCGGCGCGGCTTGCCGTCTTCCGCCGCACGCACCGGCGCCAGCATCGAGAAATCCTCGATCGCCTGGCGCGTGTTGCGGATCAGCCGTTTGCGCAGCTTGTTGAAGGAAACCGAGGACGGCGCGCCGGCATAGAGCGAGGGACCGGAACCGGCGAATTCCGTCGGCGCGATATCGGTATCGGTGATCTCTGCGGCCGCGACCGCGCCACGTGTCAGGCTGTTGTCCATCGCTGATCGCTCCGTTCCTTCATTCCCGCCTTCTACACGCCCCCGGCGAGGGATCAAGCCTGGGACCAGCGAGCGCCTCCTCCGTGCGATTTATTTTTAGTACAAAGAATATTGAATTTCATTTCCATGCTCCCTACCTGCGGACTGAACGACAACCAACCACATGATGAGTCCCCCATGAGCACTGACGTCCTGTTTCAGCCATTCGAGCTGAAATCCCTCAAACTATCAAACCGCCTCGTCATGGCGCCGATGACGCGAAACTTCGCGAAAAACGGCATACCGGGCGCCGCTCAGGAAACGTATTACGAGAAGCGCGCCGAAGGCGGCGTCGGGCTCATTCTCTCCGAGGGAACGGTGATCGACCGTCCGGCGTCACGCAACCTGCCGCAGATCCCGTTCTTCCATGGCGAGGACGCACTCGCCGGTTGGAAGGGTGTGGTCGACAAGGTTCATGCCGCCGGCGGAAAAATGGGCCCGCAGATCTGGCATACGGGCGCAACCAAAGCCGGCGACTGGGCACCGGACACTCCTGTTGAAAGCCCCTCCGGCCTTCTCGCCCCCGACACCCCGCGCGGCGTGGCAATGACCGAAGAAGATATCGCGGATACGGTCGCAGCCTTCGCCACGGCGGCGAAGGACGCAAAGGATAACGGCTTCGACATCGTGGAAATCCACGGCGCGCACGGCTACCTGATCGACGAGTTCTTCTGGGGCGGGACCAATACCCGCGAAGACCGTTATGGCGGCGCCACCATCAGGGAGCGCTCACGCTTTGCCGCCGAGACCGTCGCTGCGGTCCGCGAAGCTGTCGGCCCCGACTTCCCGATCTCCCTGCGCGTAAGCCAGTGGAAACAGCAGGATTACTCCGTGCGCCTCGCCGAAACCCCTGACGAAATGATCGACTGGCTCGCCCCGCTCGTGGAAGCCGGCGCAGATATCCTGCATTGCTCGCAGCGCCGCTTCTGGGTGCCGGAATTCCCGGAGATCGACGGCAATGACGGCCTCAACTTCGCCGGCTGGGCGAAGAAGCTCACGGGTGCTGCGACCATCTCGGTCGGCTCGGTTGGTCTCTCCTCGGAATTCTTCGGCGCCTTCCAGGGTGAACCGTCTGCCTCCGCCCCGGTCGACAAGCTCGTCTCGCGCATGGAACGCGGCGAATTCGACCTCATCGCCGTCGGGCGCGCGCTGATTTCCGATCCGGAATGGCCAAAGAAAATCCGCGCTGAAAGCACCGAAACACCGCAAGGCTTCAGCGCCAAGGATCTCGCCGAACTGGTGTGATGTTGCGAAACGAGCGCTAATAATAGCCTTCCCGATTTTTCGGGAAGGCTATTATTTCACCGCTCCCGCTTGCCGAAGTGGCTGGCCCCCTGAGGCCGTCGCGCCGGGCGTCCACCTCCAGCGAAGCCACCTTCGTCCGTCTGGCCCGAAGCGGCCTGACTGGCGCCGTCATCACTGTCGGTTGTGTCATATCGGCTTATGACCTGCGGCCGCGCCGCGCGGGTTCGTGTCACCGGGCCTATGAACCGAACGCCGCAGTTCTGGCCCTTGAGCCAGACGCGCTCGCAATCCACCTTGATGCCGTCAACTTCGACGAAAAGCGTGAAGCGGTCTGGAACGATGAACCCGTCCTCGAAATGGACCTTGGCACCGGTTTCACTGAGATCTCGCACGGTACAGGGTACGGCGCTGAACTCGTGGTTGAAGGCGGCATGCGCCCCTTTGAGAACCCGCGCTCGCTGAGGGCGAGCGGGAACCTTGACTTTCACCGGTCGCGGCGGATGGATCGTCGTCCTTTTCCACAGCATCACTCCGAAATGTATAAATAAAATACCTCCCTAAACCGGGATCGCTGGAATATATAACTGAAGTGGAATTTTCGCCAGCCAAAACCGGGTCCGGGCGTTAGCCCGGGTGCGCAGCGAACACGGACCATCCGGTCCGCGTGGCCAGCATTTCCAAGGCTTCCGAGCCAAGCAGCGAGTTCCCCACCCTGTTGAGGCCCGGCGACCAGACCGCGATCGATGCGCGCCCCGGAGCAACTGCCAATATGCCGCCGCCGACGCCGCTCTTGCCCGGCAGGCCGACGTGATAGGCAAAGTCACCCGATCCGTCATAATGGCCGCAGGTCAGCATCAGTGCGTTGATGCGCCGCGCGCGCTTGGCGGAAACGATGGAGTGCCCGGTTAGCGGATTGCGGCCGTCAGCAGCGAGAAACAGGCCAGCTCGCGCCAGCTGCGAACAGGTGATTGCGATGGCGCACTGGTGGAAATAGAGCCCCAGCACGTGATCGGCCGAGTGCTCGATATTTCCGAACGAACGCATGAACTGCGCCAGTGCATAATTGCGATAGCCGGTCGCGGTTTCCGATCGCGCCACCTTCTCGTCGATATAGATCGCATCGTCATCGGTCAGCATCTGCAGGAAGCGCAGATATTCGCCGATGGCCTCGCGCGGCTGCGAGCCCGCCAGCACGATATCCGCGATCGCAATGGCACCGGCATTGATGAAGGGATTGCGCGGGATGCCATGCTCATGTTCGAGCTGGACGATCGAGTTGAACGCAGAGCCCGACGGCTCCCGACCGACCCGCTTCCAGACGGCTTCGCCGATCTTGCCGAGCGCGAGCGTCAGCATGAAGACCTTCGAGATTGATTGCAGCGAGAACGGTACGGCTGCATCGCCGGCAGAATAGTGATGGCCATCGACGGTGGCAATGGCGATACCAAACTGCTTGGGGTCGACGCAAGCGAGCTGCGGAATGTAATCGGCCACCTTCCCCTCGCCCAGGCGCGGGCTAAGATCGGAAACGATTCCGTCGATGATCTGCTGCAGGTCCACCATGACTCGTTCCTAGACCGGTTCGCCCCGAGGCGTAAACGGATAGCTTCGAGGAGCGACTGAATCCATTGACGCATTCCGGACAACTGCGACAAAGCCGCCAACAAAAAAGCCGCCCCGAAAGGCGGCTTTGATTCGGGTCGATCCGGAAAGGATCAGCGCGAGTAGAACTCGACCACGAGGTTCGGTTCCATCACGACCGGATACGGAACCTCGGCGAGGCCCGGAACGCGGGTGTAGGTGGCAACCATCTTGTTGTGGTCGACTTCGATGTATTCCGGAACGTCACGCTCGGCGAGCTGAACGGCTTCGAGAACGATGCCGAGCTGCTTGGACTTCTCGCGGATTTCGATCACGTCGCCCGGACGGCAGCGGTAGGAGCCGATATTGGTGCGACGGCCGTTCACGTTGACGTGGCCGTGGTTGATGAACTGACGAGCAGCAAACACGGTCGGAACGAACTTGGCGCGGTAGACGATCGCGTCGAGACGCGATTCCAGAAGACCGATCAGGTTGTCCGGGGTGTCGCCCTTCAGGCGGTTGGCTTCGGCGAAGATGGCGCGGAACTGCTTCTCGCGGATATCGCCGTAGTAGCCCTTCAGCTTCTGCTTGGCGCGCAGCTGCACACCGAAGTCGGAAAGCTTGCCCTTGCGGCGCTGACCATGCTGGCCGGGGCCGTATTCGCGACGGTTCACCGGGGACTTCGGACGGCCCCAGATGTTCTCGCCCATACGGCGGTCGATTTTATGCTTAGACGATTGGCGCTTGCTCATCGCATTTCCTTTCAAATGTTGTCGCCGGTCCGTCGCCAGACCGGCTTGAGGAAACGCGCCCTCCTCTGGCCCCCGTTTTCGGGACCTGACAGGATGGCCCACGCACGCTTTGCGGCAGCCACCCACGGGACACGTGGTTATCTTCTTTTTGTGGAAGATGGCGGGCGTATACTGCGCTGCGACGCAAGCTGTCAAGGCAAATGGCCGCCCGAAAGGCAGGTTTCGCGGCGTTTATCGCTCAGGTCCGGCCAGCGACAGTCCGAATCCGCTCATCAGCCGGGTCTGCGACGGATCGGGTGCGCCGGAGGTAAAGAGCGCGAGATCGGGAGCCGACGGCGAGCCCTCCGGTTCCGGCAGCTTCTCGGCCAGACTCAATGCCCGCCGTGCAATGGCCTCTGCGGGATCGATCCAGTCGACCGGCCAGGGCGCGGTCTTGCGCATGCGATTGGCAAGAAACGGATAGTGCGTGCAGGCCAGCACCACGATGTCGGTGCGTTTGCCGTCCTGCTCGACAAAGCACGGCATGATTTCCGCGCGCACCGCCTCCTCATCGACGAAACCGCGCCGCATGTAGTTCTCGGCCAATCCGGCCAGGTTCTGGCTGCCGACCAGCCGCACATGAACGCGCGAACCGTAATCGCGGATGAGATCGCGGGTATATTGCCGCTTGACCGTCCCCGGCGTGGCCAGCACCGAGATCAGCCCGCTGACTGACCGCTCCGCCGCCGGCTTGATCGCAGGCACTGTGCCGACGAACAGATCATCCGGAAAGGCTTTGCGCAGCTCGTTGATGACGATGGTGGACGCCGTGTTGCAGGCAATTACGGAAATGGCCGGACGATAGGTCTCGATCAGCCGGCTGAAGAGCTTGACGAGATGAGCCTGAAGCTTGCCCTCGTCCCACGAGCCATAGGGAAACGCGGCATCGTCGATCACATAGATGAATCGACGGCCCGGCATGAGCACGCGGGCTTCGCGGAGAACGCCCAATCCGCCGATGCCGCTATCGAGAAAAAGGATCGGCCGATCGTTTGCGTCACTCATTGTCAGACTTGTCTCCCGACTCATTTCCCACTGTCCGCATCTTGCCATCCTTGCGCATGAAACCGTCAAGCGAGCGGATGATGCCGCGCAAGACGTCGAGTTCGGACACCGAAAATTGCGCCCGTGTGAACACCGCACGGAGGTTGCTCTTCATTCGTGCCGTTTTGTTGGCAGAGCGGAAATAGTTGCGCTGGCCGAGTGCTTCCTCGATCTGGTCAAAGAAGCCATGGAGGAATTCCTTCGGCGCGGGCGTGATCTCCGGCCCAGTGAACGCGGTCTCTGCCGGATCGGAAAGCCCTGACTTCATCCACTCATAGGACATCAGAAGCACGGCCTGGGCGATATTGAGCGAGGCATAGGCGGGATTGACCGGGAAGGTGACGATCTCGTCGGCGAGGTCGATCTCTTCATTCTTGAGTCCGGATTTCTCACGGCCGAAGAGAATGCCGGTCGTCTCGCCCGCCTCAAACCGACCTCGCAGTTCGGCCGTCGCCTCGACCGGACCGCGCACCAACTTGTGTCCGTCACGCGGCCGTGCGGTCGTGGCGAAGCAGCAGGTCAGATCGGCGATTGCCTCTTCGAGCGTATCGAACACGCGGGTGGCTGCGATCACGTGATGGGCGTTGGAAGCTGCTGACACCGCCTTCTCGTTCGGCCAACCCTCGCGCGGATTGACGAGCCTGAGATCGACCAGCCCGAAATTGGCCATGGCGCGGGCAACCATGCCGATATTCTCGCCGAGCTGCGGCTCGCAAAGTATGATCGCCGGGCCTTCGGCAATCATGTCGCGCTTCTTGTCAGTTCCGGCCATTCCGGTGAATTCTCCCGCCTGTTTGCGGCCACCGGCTTATCCCCCTGCCCGGCTGCAATCAAGTCGGGCGATTTCCACATAGCCGGGACCGCAAGCTCGCGAGGCTGTCAGCCTCACGCACTCCCATCCCCGATCCCGTCACAAAGTCGATATCGCTTGTGCTTTGCACACGCCGCAGGGGGTGTTATAGGGCTGCAAACGCAGCGCGGGGTTGCCCTGTGCCGCATGGCTATTCATCAATTACAGCGGAGCTTTTTCATGGCGAAAATCAAGGTTGCCAACCCGGTCGTCGAACTCGACGGCGACGAGATGACACGCATCATCTGGCAATTCATCAAGGAAAAGCTGATCCATCCCTATCTGGATATCGATCTGCTTTACTACGACCTCGGCATGGAAAACCGCGACGCCACCGACGACCAGGTGACCGTCGATGCAGCAAACGCCATCAAGGAACACGGCGTCGGCGTGAAGTGCGCCACGATCACCCCGGACGAAGCCCGCGTCGAGGAGTTCAGCCTCAAGAAGATGTGGCGCTCGCCGAACGGCACCATCCGCAACATCCTCGGCGGCGTGATCTTCCGCGAGCCGATCATCTGCAAGAACGTGCCGCGCCTCGTGCCGGGTTGGACCAAGCCGGTCATCGTCGGCCGTCATGCCTTCGGCGACCAGTACCGCGCCACCGACTTCAAGTTTCCCGGCAAGGGCAAACTCGTCATGAAGTTCATCGGCGAGGACGGCACCGAGCAGGAATACGACATCTTCGACGCGCCGAGCTCGGGCATTGCCATGGGCATGTACAACCTCGACAAGTCGATCGAGGATTTCGCCCGCGCATCGCTGAACTACGGCCTGCAGCGCGGCGTGCCGGTTTACCTGTCGACCAAGAACACCATCCTCAAGGTCTATGACGGCCGCTTCAAGGACATCTTCCAGGAGATCTACGAGAAGGAATTCGAGGACAAGTTCAAGGAAGCCAAGATCTGGTACGAACACCGCCTGATCGACGATATGGTGGCCTCGAACCTGAAGTGGTCGGGCGGCTATGTCTGGGCCTGCAAGAACTATGACGGTGACGTGCAGTCCGACACAGTGGCCCAGGGCTTCGGCTCGCTCGGCCTGATGACCTCGGTTCTGATGACCCCGGACGGCCAGACCG
>CEQK01036888.1_pt1 | contig 13889 bp, 10 predicted proteins | sample 531051 | NCBI WGS metagenome assembly CEQK01 (sample SAMEA2621229, study PRJEB7988) | marine metagenome | biome: marine biome (ENVO:00000447); feature: deep chlorophyll maximum layer (ENVO:xxxxxxxx); material: "saline water (ENVO:00002010), including plankton (ENVO:xxxxxxxx)" | depth 150 m
CTTAGATACACAATTTATGAGTAATCCTGAGTTAAGAAAACAAATTCAAGAGGGGGTCGATATTCAAGACCCTGCGATAAGAGATGCTCTAATTAGAAGCTCTGAAGGAAGGAGACTTGAAAGCCTTACTCCAGCAGAGGTAGATTCTCGTATACGAAAAAAGATGGAAACACCATCAGATTTAAAATCTAGACAGTCTGGCTCATTAACAGGACTTGAGAGTATACAAGCTCAAGACATTACTGATATAGCAGGAGACAGCAAGAAAGATAGTGGTAAAAAACCTGCTTCACAAGAAGATGCAAATCAGGTACAAAATCAGGCTTTAGCTGCAAGAGAAACATCACTTGTTAACAGCACAGCGTATACAGATTTACAAACAAAATTGAATCAGAATGAACAAAAAATAATTAAACTTTTGAATCAAGGCAAAACTAACGAAGAAATAATAGAAGATGCACAATCAGATTATCGTGAAAATATAAAAAATCCAGCCGTGTTGATGGAAGAAAACATTGAAAAAGAAAAGCAAAGAATAAAAAACTTAAACTTTGAAAACATAAATAATGCTTTGATAACAATGGGGGCTACTATTTTACAATCACCAGGTGGGAAGAATCTTAAATGGCTTGGTAAAGGTTTAAACGAGTTTCAAAATGCATATAGTGAAGGCAGAAAAGATATTATTGACGCTAAAAAAGATTTGTTTGCCGCTGAAATGGAAAAACTCAAGGCTGATAATCTTTATGAGTTAGGAGAGCAAGATGCTGGAGATAAAGCTATAGCTAGAGTTAGAAATCTTAGAGATGACGGACTGAAAAAACTAACAACTGTAAGATCCTTGTTTGCAGAACAAGTTAACACTCTGATGGCAATGGAAGAGTTGGGAATAAAGAGATATGAAGCAGATATTGAACGAGATTATAGAGAAAAGGTTGCAGCGAGTCTATCTCCAAGTAGCACGGAGTTGTCATCAGCAGAATTTAACGTTGCTAGTACCGCATCCAGAATAAGACTTGCTCGAGAAGCAGATGAAAAAGGTATTAGACCTAATACACAAGCCTATAAAGACTTAAAAAGACAAATTGAAGACGAGGAATTTGCAAGAGTTAGAGAATTAAAAAGTGGAATGGGTGGACTAGCCTCTATACCACAAGCACCTCGTACATTTGATTTTTCCAATCTATACCAAGATCCACTTCTAAGATAGTATGCCATACAATATAACTCTTCCATCTGGAGCTATATTACAAAATGTTCCAGATAATCTAAAAGAAAGCGAAGTTTTAACAATTGTAAGGCAACAATTGCCTGACGAATTTCCTGCACCTAAAGAATCCTCTATTGGCTTGGGGGCAGAAACATTTTTTACCACTGCTCAAACTGGTCTTGAGGCTTTACTTAAACCAGAGGAACAAAACAGAGAAATAGCAAGACAAGCCTTATTAAGGCAAATGGACGTTAGTAGTAAATATAAGCCTGTCACTGGTTTAAGCAAAGTTAAAGACGTATTAGACAAAGATGGAGTTGGTGCAGCCGCCAAAGAGATAGTTTCCCAGATACCATCTGCTATAGGTGAACAAGTACCACTTCTTTTAACAACTGCCGCTTCAGCTAAAGCTGGAGCTTTGGGAGGAGGTGCGGCTTTCGGTGCTTATGGTGCATTATTAGGGGGAGTAATCGGAGCTAGTACACCTATATTTTTACAACTTTTTGGTAGCAATATAGAGAGACAGGCATCTGAAAAAATACAAAGAGGAGAGCCATTAAACATAGAGGAAAGTAGAGCTTTTAATTATGCGGTAGCAGGAACAGCATCTGAATTTGCTCTTTTACTACCTAGATTTGGACAAAAAATATTTGGAACATTGTTAGGAAAAGATGCAAGAAAACTTTTTGATAAAGGAACAGATGCAAAAGAAATGGCAAGGTTGGAAAAACTGGGTAAACAAAGTTTGCTCAAAACTGTGGCTAAAGGAACTGTAGTTGGTGCAGGTATAGAAGGAGCTACTGAAGTAACTCAACAAATGTTTGAGAGACAACAAGCCGATCTACCACTGTTTACAGAAGATGCTTACAAAGAATATGCAGAGGCTTTATATGGGGCAGCTTTAGTTGGCGGTCCTCTTGGAGCTGTCGGTTCAGTAATAGAAACAAGGTCAGCACCAAATGAATTAAGAAATTTAAGAAAAGAACAACTAAAAAAGAAAGCGGAAGAGGAAAGAAAATCAAAACCTCCAGAAGAAGAAAAACCATTAGAATTAGAGTATGAACCAGAGCCAGAGCCAGATGATGTATTGGTGCAAGAGACAGATCAGTCTGACCCAATGCAAAATTTCTTGGGCAACGTTCCAGAAAGTTCTCTAACTCCCACCACTAGAAAAGAATTTAGAGCAAATAGAAAAAAACAGGGCAGAACACCTCTTAAAAGCTACTCAATGGAGGATCTTTTTGACAGTTTAGATCCACAAACATACGCAGAGGAGTTAGATGATATTATCGTTGGGAAATTGCAAGAAAAAGACCCAAATATAGACATAGAAACTGATGTAACTTTCGATGATATTAATGATAAAGCCATAGAATTAGGCTTAACACCAGGTAATGACTTATTTAATAACTTTGTAAGAAGAACTGTTGGAACTGAAAATATTGGCAGTCTTTCAAAGGTAAAAAGAATAGCTTTGTTTGAGGCACTAAGGCAATCCAATGGAAACATAGGTAAAAAACTAAGCACAAACTCAGTAAGATTTGATGATAAACAGTACCAAAAAGGTTTAAACAGAATTAAATCGTTGGTTAACCAAAAACAAAGTGTTACCCAAGATGAGGCTGTTCAAGAAGTAAAAGACTTTACAGGGTTAGAAAAAAATCAAGATGCAGAACTTTTGTTAAGAACTGCTGTTTCTAATAAAGAACTCAAATCAGATCTATCTCCAACTGTTGAGCTTACATACAAGACAAAAGATGGGAATAAGGTATTAGAGTTTGAAAATAGAAGACAGGCAGAAAAACATCGAGATAAAATTAAGCATCGATACCCTGATTCAGTGGTGCAAGACTCCTCCAGAGTGTCATATTCTATACCAGAGGTAATACCTGATTATCTTCCAGATGGTATGAAGATAGAAAAAGGAAAGTTTGGTAAAGAAGTAGAATCTAGTTTTGAAATCATATCAGATGGTAAAAAAATAGAGGATAACTTAGACACATCAGAAGATGTTCAAAAGAAGTTAGATGCACTTGAGAAACAGAAAGCCAAGGCAATTAAAGCCCAAGAAGCCAAGCTGGGTGAAATACAAAAACAAATAGACAACAATCAAATTTCTTTAGATAGTCAGGCAGTTTCTGGAGAAAAGTTTACTAGAAAAGGCGAACAACAAAGATTAAAGATAACTCAACGAATAAAAGATTTAGAAGTTTCAAGAGACAAAGAAAAAAGTATTCTAGAATTTTTAAATAAACCTTACGAGGTAAGACCGACCAGCAAAAAATACAAAAACGTAAAAGAAAAATTTATTTTAAAAGACAAAGATGGTCAGATAGTAGATATATTTAAAACCAGAGAGGACGCAGAAAGTGCTGCTTTGCAGAATACTGACGACACAACTCTCAGGCAACAAATAAATACAGATCCAGACACCACAGAGAACTCATTACAAAGAGCATCCAGAACAGAGCTAGGAAAGAGACTTTCTACTGGCGAAACATCCGTTGATCTTAGTGGCACAAGAAAGCAATTTCTTAATAAATTAAAGATAATGGAGGAAGATGCAGAGGCTATAAGAAAAAAATTAATACCAGCTCTGGAAAAAATAGGTCTAAAGAAACTGGGTTTAAACATACTTAAACCTATAGACGAAGGGTATGTGCGTGGTGCTCAAGGTATGTATGTGAAACAAATTATACACGTTGCTCTGACTGCAAAAACTCCTATGAAAACCTTGAAGCATGAGGTTATTCATGCTTTAAAAGAACTAGGTGCATTTACTCCAAGTCAATATAAAGTTTTAGAAAAGAAAGCAGAGACAGAGTGGATAAAAAAATATCTTGAAGACACAGGTTTATTAGAACAGTACAAAAGACAATACGCTAACGATCCAGATTTAGACTCAATCATTAAAGAAGAAGCAATAGCCGAGGCTTTTGCAGACTATGAGGGTGTGTTGTTTGAGGGAGAAACAGGCACAAAACCTGTGGGTGGCATAAGAAGTGTATTTGAAAGAATTAGAAAATTCTTTGAAGCTCTTAAAAATGCTCTTATAGGAAGAGGATTTACATCTACTGACGATATATTCGCAAGTGTTGTAAGGGGTGAGTTTGCAAATACTTTAAAAACCCCAGAAACAACAGAGGGTGCATCAACTGAACCCAGAACTTATTTTCAATTAACTCCAGACACCCCTAAAGTTTTAACAGACAAACAAATAGTTAAAAGAATTAGCGAAATAGTTGAAAAAGTTAACAAGAGAATACAAAAAGATGAGAACAAATTCACATTAGATCAGGTCAGTGAGGCGGCAAAAAATCTTGACCAGATGATTGAAAAGGGGATTAGTGGGAAAGACTGGTATGAACAGTCAGCAAAAGAAATTATGAAAGCGTTTGATAATGACATAGACACCGCAGAAAAATTTATTCAAATGGTTGCCATTTACAGTGGTAATAGAGAAGTTAAAGGTAATGTTGACGTTGCAGTTAAAGCGTGGAATCAATGGGCAAAAGGAAAACCAATTAAAGCTGGTTTTGAATCTCAAAATGATGCGGCTAGAGAATTATTAGAGTTTGGTCTCCCATTTGGAGGTAGAAAAATAAACACCTTCTACAGAAACTTTATGGAATCCATAGATGAATTACAAGGGAAAGACTCCACTATAGATCTGCATATGGCTAGGATGCTTTTTGATGAAGAAGCCCCCACCTCAGCACAGTATGATTTAGCAGAGTCTTTGGTAAATTTAAAAGCAGAACAAACAGGACTAAAGCCAAGACAGGTGCAGGCAGCATCATGGGTGGCACAAAAGCAAAAAAGTATATACGACAATTTTATCAAAAAAGGTTATCACAAGAATAAAACCGAAGCAGAAAAACTTCGTCTAGCGGCAAATCAAGCACTGGTAAATTATGGAGATATTGTTAAGAATGACAATTTAAGCACTGCTCCTGCGTTGTTAGAGCCAATTACAGACATATTAGGAAGGACAGAGGTAGTAACCGCAGAGGCTTTTCCATCTACAAAGTTAATGGAGGGTGAGCAACAATTATACGGACAACTGTATGATCTTAATCAAACAGAAAAACTAGCTTTTACTAAATCTTTATTACCAGTTGTTAATAAGTTAAAATCCATCCTTGATATAAAAAGCAAAGTCCAAATAGATATTGGATCAGGTTTATTTGAAGGAGCAGTAAATCCTAATTTTTTAATTAGAGTAAAAAATGATCGTGATAAAAGCCAAGCAGAAAAAGATGCAAGAAAATACTCCAGGGCGATGGCATATGTGTTTAAACAGGATTCAGTGCCATTTATAAGACCAGATAAGAAAGGATTTGCTCCTGCATTCGTAATTGATTTTAAAGAAAACATAGGTGAGGTTAAAGGTTTAACTGCAAACATATTGGCAGAAAATCTTATTAATGCAATGGGTGCAGGTAGTGCAGGGTTTACTATCACTAGACCTAATCAAATAGTCATAGTAGATTTTTCAAGAGAAGCAAAAAATGTAGAGGATGTAAAACAACTTGCAGATGAAATTAATTTATTTCTTGAGCCTGTAAAAGATCTTATTTTTGGAGATAAAAGATATTTTACATACACATCAACTTATAACGTGGATAAAGGACTAAATGATTATGACCAAACGACAGAAAGCGATAGAGATACTATTATCGAAGGGCTTCAAGGAAATCTCCCAGAAAGACCCGATATTAGAAAACGACTTGATAATCTTTTCTCGCAGTTTACCAACAAAGCCAGACAAGCAGTTAAACAAAAAGCAAAAACAGTAAAAAGACCTGCGGAGAAAGAAAAATTCGCAAGACCAAGATTTCAATTTAGACAAGAGCTAGATACTGAAATAAAAGAGTCCTTAGATAATTTCAAAGAAAAAACTAAAGAAATAAAGAAAGAGCGAAAAGAAGATCAAGGTGTTAGATACTCTTTTGAGGCAGAGGTGAAAGACAATCCTAATCTTGGACAAGATGTCATTGATTCTATAAATAAAGTCACAGTTTCTGAAAGTGATAAAGAAGTGGCTGAACAAGTGGCAATGGTATCTGGATCAGAGCCAATAGACACCATAGCCGCTAGAATCAGACAAAAATATATTAATCAGTATGAAGCAATAGAACGACTTATGCTGATTGCATCTAAAGTTTTACCTCAAGGCAATGACGTTTTACGAGCAGAAAACAGTGCTATTTCTCGTGCTTTATTTTCTGATTTTGACGCAGCGGTAACTTCAGAGTCGTTTAAACATGGCATACCTGTTCTGGAGGATGGAATTACGTTCATCAAGGAGTTTGATGACAAGGGCAATAAGGTAAACAAAGGAATAATGGAGATATTTCTTCCATTGGCAGAAAAAGACGATGGAACTGGTTTTATCTACAGAGCATTTCAAACATATATGGCTGGAAAAAGAACTCAGTTTTTAAAGAAAAAAGATACTTATGTAGAAAAACTTATTGGAGCTGGAGATATAGAAGCTGCTAATAAACTTGAGATAGCTTATCCAGAGTTTAAACAGATAGCAGATGACTACAGAAAGTTTAATAGTGGTTTAGTGCAATACATGATAGACACACAAGTCATAACACCAGAAATGGGTAAGGCTTGGATGCAAGATTCTTTCTACATACCATTTTACAGACAACAAGCAGGCGAGGTAGTTGAGGGCGGACCTGCCATATTTAGTGCGATTGCTGGAGTTAAAGCACCTCCTAAAATAAAGGGAGGAGAGGGTAAACTTGATGATTTCTTCCTAAATTTGGTTCAAAACACCAGAGCAGCAATATCTGCTGGAATGAAAAATGAAGCGGCTACAAAAACCATAGAGTATGCAAGAAAGCTAAATGACCCAGCAGGTGCTTCTCCATTAGCTGTAAAAGTTAACAAAGAACAGGCTAGTTTTCCTGACGTTATAAGGATAAGAGAAAAAGGTCTAGATGTTTACTATAAAGTAGCTGATCCTCTTTTAACTGAAGCTATGCAATCATTTGCCATAGGTAATGTGCCAATGCAGAACTTTTTAACAAAGCCTGCTCAGTTTCTAAGAGAAATGGTTACAAGAGATCCTGGTTTCATGGCTGCTAACCTATTTAGAGACTCTGTTGCGGCATGGTTTACGAGTGGTGCTAAAGGATATCTTCCAATAATCAGCTCTTTACAAAATTTACGATTCTCTGAAGCTAACAGATCAGAAGTTACACAAATGTTAGTCGCATCTGGCATAGGAACTGGTTATGAATTTAAGGCAGGAGTTTTGGAGTCAGCAGAGGGTGTAAAAAAAGAGTTAAGAGAGAGATCAGGACAAATATCAGGTGCAGAAAGACTTGGTAAAACACCGATACAACTATGGAATATGCTTGAGAAAGGAACAACTGCATCCGACTTGGCATCTAGATCAGCGGTAGCAGAAAGAGTTTTAGCAGAGGGCAACGGAAGAGCAGAGGCTGTCTATCAAGCAATGGAGTTGATGAACTTTAACAGAAAAGGCAACGATCCATTAATAAGATTTTTAGCTGCGACAGTGCCATTTTTAAATGCAAGAATACAAGGTCTTGATGTTCTTTATAGAGCAGGTTTTGGAAGAATGGCTGCATATAATAAAGACACCAGACATAAAGCGTTTATGAACAGGGCTGGAACAATGATTATGCTTTCTTTAGCCTATTATTATTTGGCTAGAGATCAGGAGGAATACAAAACTGCCGAGCCTGAGCAAAGAGATAACAACTGGATTATAGGAAGTGCGAAACTTCCAATACCTTTTGAATTAGGAGTTTTATTCAAAGTAGTGCCTGAGAGAGTTGCTGCTTATTTTAGTGGTAATGAAAGGGTGGAGCAGTTATCCGAATCTATGACCAGAGCTTTAACCAGCACCTTAATGTTTAACCCAATACCTCAAATAGCAAAGCCAGCACTTGAAGTAATGACTAATTACTCTTTCTTTACAGGAGAGAAAATAGTTGGTCTTGGTCAGGAGGGCATTGCAGCTCGCTTTCAAGGTAACAACGGAACGTCCTTGTTTGCGAGGTCATCTATTTTTACTCAACCTTTGCGAGAGGCAAGCGACTTGACTTTAGGGATAGTGCCAGACATAAGTCCTATTCAAATTGATTACATGATAAGAGGATATACAGGAACTCTGGGCAGTTATCTTGTTATGCTTTATGACTCAATCACCAGAGGTCAGGGTGATCCCACGAAGCCAACTTTAAATCCAGAGCAAATACCAGTGTTTAAACGTTTCTTCGCATCACCCACGGGGTCAGGACCGAAGTCACAATTCTATGAGTTAAGGCAAGAACTAGACAAAGCAGTAACAACTTTGAACACATTAGAGAGAAGTGATCCAGATAAGTATGCTAAATATCTGCAAGAAAATGTTAATTTAATTAATCTAAAACCTTACATTAGGCAACTTAACAGGGATCTTAAATTATTAAGAGATGAGGGCAAACTTATAAGAGAAGATAAAACAATGATGCCAGATGTAAAACAAAGTCTATTGAACTCAGTTAGAGAGCGTGAACTTTTACTACTGCAAAATATAGATGAGATTTACAAAATATCTCTGGTGAATAAAGTTTAAACAAAAACCAACATAAATATAAAGCCCCACAAAAATATCAACACCGCTATAACCACACCTATGACTAACTGTTCAAAAAATTTCATACTAATAAATCCTGCACTGGTTCTTTGTATCTTGATCTAATAAATTGTTCATAATCTGGATTAAGTTCTATTAAAGTAACATTTCTTTTATGTCGTTTACAAGCTAAACCAACAGTTCCAGAGCCACCAAAAGGGTCTAAAACATTTCCATATTTAGGAGAACCAGACAAAATACAAGGGGTTATAAGCTCTTCTGGAAACACTGCAAAATGTGCTTCTTTGTAAGCACTAGGACACACAGACCATACAGATCGCTTGTTTCTTGTTTCACTTAGCATCTGTCTTTCTCTAGTTAAGCCACTAAAAACACCATCTTTATCTTTAGAGTTTTCTTTGTTGATTGGAGTGTTACCACCCCATCTTTCTCCAACTGCCTCTTCTTTTATTGCATCACTATCAAAGTAATAATGAGGTTTTTTAGACAATAGAAATATATACTCATGTGCTTTTGTGCATCTATCTTTGACACTTTCTGGCATAGGATTAGGTTTGTGCCATATGATGTCTTGTCTTAAATACCAACCATCTTCTTGCAAAGCTAGTGCAACTCTCCAAGGTATACCAACTAAATCTTTTTCCTTTAATCCGTTTATTTTATTTGCCCTTCTTGGATTGCTTTGAGGTAAATCTTGCCCTGTTTTGCTGACTGTTTGTTTTGGCATAGCCTGTCCTAGACTTGGACGATAATTATAATAGCTATCTCCCAGATTCAACCATACAGTTCCATCGTCCCGCAGCACCCTCCATACTTGTTTAAACACCTGTACCAGGCTGTTAACGTATTCACCTGGCGTTTCCTCAAGTCCAATTTGTTCTTCATTTTTATAATTTCTTAATCCCCAGTATGGGGGAGAAGTTACACAGGTGTGATAGTGATTATCAGGCAACTTTTGTAAAATATTTAAACAATTGCCTATATGCAGATCAAGTTTTATTTCTCTCATTAACCAACCTTTTTACTTGTTCAAATAAATCCCACTCTGACCCATATCTCTTTTCAAACTCTTTTTTCCAAGGGTGTCTTGATACCCATTCTTTATTATTTGATCCCTCTCTGTGATGTTCAAAGCACAAAGGTATGGTGTGGAAGTCGTCTACTCTTCTAGAATTTTTATGTATGTGATGAATATCCGAAGGCACTCTCGGCATTCCAGCGTTTAAACACACTATACACCCAAGATCTTGCAAATCTAAAAACCATTTAGTTCTTTTGTCAGGCATTGATTATTGTATTTTTCCACCAAAAATTTGAGTTCCTATGTGATTAAATTTAATATTCACATTAGCAAAAACTTTCCCACCATGCTTTCTCCACACGTTGCAAAAATGATAATCCTCCGACAACAAACAACCTGTCTCGTCTATGCTAGTGTCAAAGAATTGTTTAGTTAAAGGCTTAGTAAATTTGCCCTCTTTATTTTTTTTAGTAGATGCTCTGTACTCAGGCACTTTGGGGGCTAATTGTTTAAACACTTCTCGCTTGATTAACATAAATCCAGTTCCACCATGCCTGACCTCTAGCCATCCATCTTGGTCAGGCTCTGCTTTTTCGACTCCATGCGGTAAGTTCAACACAAAAGATGATGCGTGGTTTTCAAGATCAGTCTTACCTTTTTTTGATGCGGTTAAAACTTTGCCCCAATCTATTTCTTTTTTTGGATAAATGCCACAAGCTATGTCTTTGTTTGCTTTATATAGAGTGGCGATAGCTTGTTCATCAAAATACATATCGCTGTCAACAAACATCAAATGTGAGCATTTAGTTTGATCCAAAAACAGTCTTACCAGTTCATTTCTTGCTCTTGGAATAAGTGATTCATTCATAACGCTTGCAAGTAAAGTTTCCACTTTTAATTTTTTTAGAGTATCAATAGAGTTCATTATTGCAATAGTATAATGTCCTGTACACATACCCCCATACATCGGAGTAGCGATGAGAATAGAATTACTCTCTGGTACATCAATGTTTAAACTTTTATTGCTTTTCGCTGCAATCTCTAAAGTTCTATCATTTTCTTTGTCAGCATCATCAAAAGATTTACCAAGAACACTTTTAAATTTATCTGTTAGTTTTTTTGTCATCACTTTCCCTTTTAATTAAAAAATTTGTACGCTCGAATATATATCCGATCTTTCTTGGTTATAGACGCTTTTGACTTTCCAAAAATCGACAGATAATCCATATTGTTGTAAGTGTTGTCAACGTTTGAAAATGGAGCTTTTGGATCTTTGGCAAAGAATTTAAAGCTACCTCTCTTGTGTGGGACTTTATACACAGACCTATTAGATACCAAGGTAAACATGGCATTACGCACAGCCTGTATATCCAAACGAAGAACTGAAGATACCTCTGGGGTGGTGTAACCTGTGCCATAATTTTTAAGTAAAAGATTATAAACTTTTTGCTTAACTGGGATCTTGTCTTTTGTTTTTGCCATTAAATTTATCTTCTATTTTTTTGAAGCAAGATACACAAATCCAATCATTGCCTTTACGCCTACCTAAATTAACTTGTTTAAACGTATTACAGTCTTTACAGTAGATTCTCGGAATATTCATACAACGTTATTCATAATTTACGTTGCCATCTTTATCATAAAGAAACATACATTTTGACTCCAACCATTCTTTTGTTTTTACATAAGAATATTCTGCTTTGCCTGCATTGTATCCATCAATTTTACCTAGTTTATATGCTTCTTCCCATATACCAGATAATCTGGATTCAATTGTGTCTGTTGTAAAACCAGTTACAAACCAATAAAAAAGTAAACCTAAACCAAATGACATAACATATTTCATTAATTCAACTCCCTAAAATTTCTTTGTTTAAATATTGGTTTCCCATACAACTATAGGTGTTTGCTCTCCCACATACGCTCCCTCGATATTGTACTCGATGTACTCAAGTGCCTCATCGTAATCCATATCATCCCTTTCCATCAATATCTCTACAATCTTTTGCCCAGAATAAATAACCCTGTTTTCTCGATGACCCGTCCTCTCCCAAATACAGGATTGCCCTATGATTGCCTCGTCTAATCCATCCAAAGTGATAAAAGAAGTCATTTCATTTTCCTTTAAATAATAAAAGATTCTCCACAACTACACCCTCCATCTACACTAAGGTTTAAACCTTTTTCAGTTGCAGCTAAATCAGCTCCGTTCAAGTAAAGAATGCTTTTAGGGTCTATGAAAACATCGAAATTTTTGTAATTAAAGACAACATCATTGTCTTTTTTTCTATCAACATAAGATATTTCATAGGACAGCCCAGAACACTCAGAATCCTTAATGGCTAACCTTATACCTAATCCTTTACCCCTAATTTTTAAGCAACTGTCGATATATGCAATCGCTTCATCACTTAAATTTATGTGTAGTTTACGAGTAAGAATGGACTTAATTTGTTTTTCTATGCTCATTCTTTTCCAAGTTATATTCATGGTGTATTCTTCCAAGTTCCTCATTACCAACTGAGCAGTGTTTCACCCAAACCATCTTTCCGTTTCTATAGTTTCTCCAATGACCTCTTCTCTGGTGAAACCTTTTTGGAGATCCATGCCCACCTAATTCTGAGTTCAAGTAAACAATTCGTTTTGTTTTTGGCAAAACTAAGTTCAAAGTCTTGTACTCCGAACATGGCACTTTAACTCCATACATCACATATTTTTTATTTGGCTTGGGTTTTACAAACTCCCGCTGCACTTCTGGAGAGTTTAAACAAGCGAGAGCGTGTAAAATAAATCTTAGATCACCCTCTTGAGTTTTATAACAACCGAGTATATCATTTGCTTTTATCACTGAAACATTTCCCTCTGGGTCAGCTTGAAAGTGTGAAAAATACTCAGGCATAACCAACAAAGGAGACATACTGTGTTGCCCACATCTTATGCGATCAAGCACAGGCACTAAATAATTTAGCTCTTCTTGTTGAGGTTTAGATTTTTTATTAACCCACCATGTAGCCCAAGACGAACTAAGCATGGCTATAGCTGATTTAACCCTGATAGCATCGTAATGCACCTTGCTTTTATCACTCCAATCACAGCCCAAATGTTTTAGACTTGACGATTCAAACGTGTCTAAAGGTTTAGAGTCATAAAGTCTTTCATCTGTAAAGTCAAAATCCACCAAAGATGAAAAAGGGGATATCATAAGTTTGTTTTTAGAAAAATTAAGATAATCAATCCAGTGAAAATTACTTTTATCAATTTTTTCTTTTGTCCACGAAGACTTCATCAAGTCTAAATAATTATCTTGCCTCTGCTTCGATGCTTTTTTTAGAGACTCTGAAAAACTGGTGATTAAACATCCATGTTTGCCAAAGTTTGTATTTTCTATGTCTGGGTAAGCCCTGTCAGATTCTTTTTCCCAATGCTTTTTTTCGCACTGCAATCGATAATCCTCATCCCACTCTAACCACATCAATGGATATGGAGGTTGACCACAAATCATAGCCCCCAAAAGTTCTTTAAAATCACCCATAGACTGACCTACAATTAAATCTAGTAAATCATTTGCGATGTGAAATTTCTCTGCTCTTACCATTGAATTTATGGACTGACTGGAACATCTTTCAGCCACCTTTTTATCGGCAAATTCGTTAGCAAAAACTGTTTTTCTATGCCTACCAAGAGCAAGTATTATCTCGCTAGAAAGTCTTTTCTCAATCATTGTTTTCCTTTTTATTTATTTTCCATGAAACCACTGATGGATCAATAGGTTCGCCCACACCACGCTCTTCCTTTTGATCTTCTAAAAAATATTGATAGTTTTTTCTGCCTTTCTCTGGATTCATTATTAATATCCTAAAAACCCTGCCATCCTTTGTAAGTCTAATTAATGACTCTCTGGCAACATTTTCCGCCACATTACATTTTTCACCAATCTCTCTGGACGAATAGCCATCTCTTCTTCTATTGGCTTTCATAAACTCCAAAACACTTTCTTTTAAGAATTTACCCCCTCTCATTTATATCCTTTA
>CEQK01050051.1_pt1 | contig 13870 bp, 17 predicted proteins | sample 531051 | NCBI WGS metagenome assembly CEQK01 (sample SAMEA2621229, study PRJEB7988) | marine metagenome | biome: marine biome (ENVO:00000447); feature: deep chlorophyll maximum layer (ENVO:xxxxxxxx); material: "saline water (ENVO:00002010), including plankton (ENVO:xxxxxxxx)" | depth 150 m
CGGAGATGGACAGCCGCTTTGCCGAGATCGCCACCGCGCGCGAACAGGTCGGCGACCAGCCCGAGCGGCTGGCACACGACATCGAGACTGCGCGGACCAGCCACCGCGAAACCGCCGCGCGGCTCGCCACCTTGCAGGAGGCGCTCGACACCGCGCAGTCGGCCGCCGACGCCGCCGACACCGCGCAGCGCGCCGCCAACGAAGCGCTCTCCGAAGCGCGCGAACGGCGCGCCCAGCTGACCAACCAGGCGGAGAACGAGGACGCGCGGCGGGCGGAAATGGCGCGCCTCTCGGGCGAGCGCTTCCACAAGCCCCCGCCGCTGCTGCCCGCCGCATACGAGTTCGACGAGGCAGATGTAGCCGACCGGGAAACCGAGTCCGAAACGCTCGAAAAGCTGACCCAATCGCGCGAGCGGATCGGCCCGGTCAATCTTGTCGCCGCCGACGAACTGGCCAGGATCGAGGAAGAGCACGGCTCTACCACTGCCGAGCGCGAGGAACTGACCGAGGCGGTGCATCGCCTGCGCGGATCGATCGGGCAGCTCAACCGCGAGGGGCGTGAGCGGCTGCGCGCCGCATTCGAACAGGTCGATGCGCATTTCCAGAAGCTGTTCGCGCGCCTGTTTGAAGGCGGCGTCGCCCACCTCGCTCTGATCGACAGCGACGATCCGCTGGAGGCGGGGCTGGAGATCTACGCCCAGCCGCCGGGCAAGCGGTTGCAATCGCTCACGCTGCTATCGGGCGGCGAACAGGCGCTGACCGCGATCGCGCTCACCTTCGCGCTGTTCCTGACCAATCCCGCGCCGATCTGCGTGCTCGACGAGGTCGATGCCCCGCTGGACGATGCCAATATCGACCGCTTCTGCGACCTGCTGGAGGCGATGACGCAAGAGACCAGCACGCGCTACCTGATCGTCACGCACAATGCGGTCACGATGAGCCGGATGCACCGCCTGTTCGGGGTGACGATGATCGAGAAAGGCGTGAGCCGCCTCGTCAGCGTGGACCTGCAAGCCGCCGAATTGCTGGCCGCGGAGTAGCCACCCGTCCGCGACTACCGGACGAACTCCCCTGCCAAAACCGGTGCAAGCGTGGCGAGCAAGCATGCGGCCATCGTATAGTTGAACGCCCTGAGCCGTGCCGGATTCGACAGCCACCGTGCGGCCTGCGTGCCTAGCCCCGCCCAAGCGGAGACGCAGGGCAGATTGACGATCCCGAACACCGCCGCGACGAGCATCAGCGCCCCCGTAGAATCGCCGGGCGCGTAGAGAGTGATCGCGCTCAGCGCCATCATCCACGCCTTGGGATTGACCCACTGGAACAGCGCGGCCTGCAGGAACGTGAAGGGGTGTCCGCGCCCACTATTGCTGCCGACCGGGGCGGCATTGGCGATCTTCCACGCCAGCCACAGCAGATAGAGCGCGCTGACCACGGTGAGCACCAAGCGGATGACCGGAAACATCTCGAACAGCCGCGCCAGTCCCAGACCGACCAGCAACAACATCACGACGAAGCCGCAACCGATACCGAGGATGTGCGGCACGGTGCGACGCATGCCGAAATTCGCGCCCGACGCCATTACCATCACGTTGTTCGGCCCCGGGGTGATCGAGGAGACAAGCGCGAAGCCTACAAGCGGCGGAAGAAGATCGAATGTCATGCACGGCATGATATGCAATTCATCGCCGAATGAAGTTGCAATTATCGCTCAATCACGGCTGCCAGCGCAATCAATGCGCGCGATCGACACGATAACTCGCAAGATATTGCATGAGCTCTCGCTGAACGGGCGAATCAGCAATCTCGAACTCGCGCAGCGGGTCGGCCTGTCGCCGTCGGCATGCTTGCGGCGGGTGCAGGAGCTGGAGCGCAGCGGCGTCATCGATGGTTATCGCGCGGTACTCAACCGCGCGGCGCTGGGCATCGGCTTCGTCGCCTATGTCGCGGTCGGGCTGAACAAGCACACCAAGGCCGCGCAGGAGGCGTTCGAGGCAAAGATGGCCGATGCGCCCGAAGTGACCGAGTGCCACAACGTGACCGGCTCGGTCGAATACCTGCTGCGCGTCGAAGCCGCCGACCTGACCGATTACAAGCGCTTCCACACCCAGATCCTGGGCACGGTCGAGCAGGTGCAGTCGATCACATCCTACGTTGTCATGGGATCGCCGAAAGACGAGCGCGCCTGACGGTCAGCGTGCGATTGGCAAGCTACTCGGCGATCGCGGCGGCCAGCCCCTCGCGGATCGCCTTCAACTCGTCGAGCAAGACCCGGTCGGCGGCGCGGCGTAGACGTGGGTGCGGCTGCTGTGCGGACGGTTCGTCGTGATCGGGCAGGTCGCGCGCGGTCAGGTAACGGCGCACGCCTTCGCGCGGTGCTTCTGGTTCCTCGTCGTCCCCGTCTGCAGGATTCATGCCTGCCCGCCCCTTCTCGATCGCCGCGCGTGCGCCTTTGAGAGTGTAGCCTTCGCCGTTCACCAGCCGGTCGATCGTTTCGACCAGCGCGACATCGTCGGCCCGGTAATAGCGGCGCCCCCCGCTCCGTTTCAGAGGCTGCAGCATCGGGAACTGCTCTTCCCAATAGCGCAGCACGTGTGCCTTTATGCCAAGCGCCTTGCCAAGCTCGCCGATGGTCCGAAGCGCGTCTGCGTCCTTGCCATCGTCGAAGCTGCGGCGGGCCATGTCAGCTTCCGTCTGCGATCCGGTCGCGCAGGGTCTGGCTGGCGCGGAAGGTCATCACCCGGCGCGGGGTGATCGGCACCTCGACCCCGGTCTTGGGGTTGCGGCCGACGCGTTCCTTCTTGTCGCGCAGCACGAAGCTGCCGAAGCCGGAAATCTTGACGTTCTCGCCGTCCTTCAGGGAATCGCACATATGCGCGAGGATCGATTCGACCAGCGCCAGCGATTCCGCGCGGCTGAAGCCGAGTTTGCGATTGATGGTTTCGGCCAGATCGGCCCTGGTCAGCGTACCCGCCGAGCGCGACATCGTGAGGAATCCCTTTTTCTGTTCTTGCCGGGTGTTCTCGAAAGAGCCTCGATAAACCGCCGAAAGCCTAGCAATGATTACGTGGTGCCGCAAATGCGACACAGCGTTTTTTGCACCATCGGCGATTCGCGTGCCCTACGGGGCCGCGCGGGCTCAGAGCCGGACCAGGCTTGCGCCCCAGGTAAACCCGCCGCCCATCGCTTCGAACAGCACCAGATCGCCCGGCTTGATCCGCCCGTCCGCGCGCGCGGCAGCGAAGGCGAGCGGCACGGATGCGGCAGACGTGTTGGCGTGCTGGTCGACCGTGACGATTACCTTTTCGGGCGCCAGCCCCAGCTTCTTGGCGGTCGCTTCCAGAATGCGGATATTGGCCTGGTGCGGCACCACCCAGTCGATCTGGTCGACGGTGATGCCTGCCTTGGCGACCACGTCGCCCAGCACCTGCGCCAGATTGCCGACCGCGTGGCGGAACACTTCGCGCCCTTTCATCCGCAGATGGCCCACGGTCTGCGTGGTCGAGGGCCCGCCATCGACATAGAGCAGGTCGTGCTGCGCGCCGTCGGCGTGGAGCTGCGAGGTCAGGATGCCCGGCCCATCGCTCTTCGCGGTGCCCTCGGCAACGTCCTGCGCTTCCAGCACGATCGCGCCCGCGCCGTCGCCGAACAGCACGGCGGTGGTGCGGTCTTCCCAGTCGAGAATGCGGCTGAAGGTCTCCGCGCCGATCACCAGCGCGCAGGTTGCCTGCCCGCTGCGCAACATCGCGTCGGCAGTGGTCATCGCATAAAGGAAGCCGGAGCATACCGCCTGCACGTCGAACGCGGGGCAGCCATTGCAGCCCAGCGCCGCCTGCACCTTGGTGGCGGTCGCGGGGAAGGTGTTGTCGGGCGTCGCGGTGGCGAGAACGATCAGGTCGATCTTCTTCGCGTCGACCCCCGCATCGGCCAGCGCGGCGCGCGCTGCCGCGATCGCGAGCGTGCCGGTGGTTTCCCCCTCGCCCGCGATATGGCGCTGGCGGATGCCGGTGCGCTCCACGATCCACTCGTCGCTGGTGTCGAGCCGGCCTGCCAGCTCTGCATTGGTCACGACGCGTTGGGGCATGGCAGAGCCAGCCCCGCGGATGAGGGAGCGGATCACTTGGCGCTGCTCTCGATCTTGCTTGTGTCGGTGCGGGTACGGTGGCCGTTCGCCATCAGGCTGTCACCCAGTTCGGCGAGGTCTTCGCCGATCCGCGCGGTGAGGTCTTCTTCCAGCAGCCGCGCTGCCACTGCGACCGCGTTGGCGACGCCATTGGCCGTGGCGCTGCCGTGGCTTTTCACGACCACGCCGTTGAGGCCGAGGAAGACCGCGCCGTTGTGGTTGTTGGGGTCGAGATGGTGACGCAGCAGCTCGGTCGCGGGGCGCGAGACGAGGAAGCCGATCTTTGAGCGCAGCGAGGAGCGGAACGCGGTCTTGAGCAGGTCGGTCACGAACCGGGCCGAGCCTTCGATCGCCTTCAAGGCGATATTGCCGGAGAAACCGTCGGTCACCACCACGTCGACATCGCCGCGGTTGATCTTGTCCGCCTCGACGAAGCCGTCGAAGTCGATCGCCAGCGTCTTGGCCGCGCGCAGGTGCTTTGCCGCTTCCTGCACTTCGCCGGTGCCCTTGATGTCTTCGGTGCCGATATTGAGCAGTCGCACGCGCGGGCGCGGACGCCCGGTGACGATGCGGGAATAGGCCGCCCCCATGATCGCGAACTGGACGAGATTGCGCGCATCGCACTCGGTATTGGCACCGAGGTCGAGCATGATGACGTCCTGCTCTTCGAGCGTGGGGAGCAATGCGGCGAGCGCGGGCCGGTCGATCCCCGGCAGGGTGCGCAGCGCGACCTTGCTGATCGCCATCAGCGCACCGGTATTGCCCGCGCTGACCGCAGCGCCGGCCTCGCCGCGTTTCACCGCAGCGACAGCTTCGCCCATCGACGTGCCCTTGGCACGCCGGAGCGCCTGCGAAGGCTTGTCCTCGCCCTCGACCACCGATTCGCAATGACGGATCTCGGCCGCACCGGCGAGCCCGGGATGGCTCTCCAGCGCGCGCTCGATCTGCACACGGTCGCCCATCAGTAAGAAGTTGAACTTCTCGTGCCGACGGCGGGCGAGGGCTGCACCCTCGACCATCACGCGCACGCCTTCGTCGCCGCCCATCGCGTCGACGGCGATACGCGGAAGACTCATGCGATTACGTCCTTACCGTGATGGGCTCAGAGGCCCTTGGGCTCGAGCACCAGGCGGCCATTATAATGACCGCAGTGGCCGCACATGTTGTGCGGGCGCTTCAATTCGCCGCAATTGTCGCATTCATGGAAGGCTTCGACCTTCAGCGAATCATGCGCGCGCCGATTGCCCCGGCGATGCGGCGATACTTTTCTCTTGGGGACGGCCATGGCGGCACCTGTTCTAAACGGTTAAAAATCAATACTTGAGAGCCGCCCTTAAGCGAGGGGAAGCACCTGCACAACGGCTATGTCGTGCGGCGCTCACGCTCCGTCAATGGCGGCAAGAGGCGCGCGCTATACCGATTCTGCCGCGCGATGCAAGCGCAGCTTGGCGCTTGGCCATCGCGAACACCGCGCTAAAGCCTGTCCCGCTGTACGATCTGCACGGGAGAGAATGCGATGGATATCATGCTGCCGGTGTCGCTGACCAGCGCCGCCATGTTCGGGCTGCTGGCGCTGTGGCTGGCGGTGCGCTGCGGCCGCGCACGGCTGAAGGCGAAGGTCGGCCACGGCGACGGCGGCAATCCCCTGCTCGCCCGGCGGATGCGCGCACAGCTCAATTTCGTCGAAACCGCGCCCTTCGTGCTCGCGCTGATCGTGCTGCTCGAACTGGCTGGGCGCAGCGGGATGTGGCTGCACCTCCTCTCGATCCTGTTCGTGTTCGGGCGAATCCTGCATGGCGTGGGAATGGACGCGGAGAAAGGCGGGCTGCCGCGCCAGATCGGTGTGATCGTGACGATGCTCACGCTGCTGGGGCTGAGCGTGTTTGCCGCACTGATCGGATTCGGGGTGGTCTGAACGCCCCCATCTCAAGGGAAGGGCGCTGCCGCGCTCACGCCAGCGCTGCGTCACCCACGAAGGGATTGCTTCGGCGCTCGGCCCCGAAGGTGCTGGTCGGCCCATGGCCGGGGATGAAGGTGACATCATCGCCCAGCGGCCAGAGCTTCCCGGTGATCGCATCGATCAGGCTCTGATGATCGCTCATCGGGAAATCGGTGCGCCCGATGCTGCCCTGGAACAGCACGTCGCCCACGATGGCGAACTTGCGGTCGCGGTTGAAGAAGATCACGTGGCCCGGCGTGTGGCCGGGGCAGTGGATCACCTCCAGCGTCAGATTGCCGACGGTGACGGTGTCGCCATCCTCCAGCCACCGGTCGGGCTCGAAACTGGCCGCCTCCATCTGGAAGCGCGCGCCGTCTTCATCGAGCCGCGCAATCCAGAACCGGTCCGCCTCGTGCGGGCCTTCGATCGGCAGGCCCAGCTCCTTCGCCAGCATCCCGGCCTGCCCGCAATGGTCGAGATGGCCGTGGGTGATGAGGATCTTCTCCAGTTCCACCCCCGCCTTGGCGACGCCCGCCTTCAGCTTGTCGAGATCGCCGCCCGGATCGATCAGCGCGGCCTTGTTCGTCTGGGTGCACCAGATCAGCGAGCAGTTCTGCTGCAGCGGCGTCACCGGCAGGATCGCGGCTTTCATGGGGGAGGCTTGGGAAGAGGCGTTGGTCTGGGTCATGGCCCCCGAGATGGAACACCGATTGATCGGTGGCAAGGGCGGCGGTACCCTTCGCCAAGGCCTGGAGAAGGGATCGCAGACCATGAAGCCGCAATTCGTCCTGCTCGCAGCCGTGGGCACTCTCGCACTGGCAGCCTGCCAGCCGGATACGCCCGTGCAGTCGGCCACCGCTACCGAGCCGCAGCCGAGCCGCGCGGAGCTTGCCCAGACCGATGCCGACGGCGTGCCGATGCTGGTGGGCGCGGTGTGCGGCAGCTGCCACGCGGTGACGCCGGGCACGCTCTCGCCCCTGCCGCAGGCCCCCACTTTCCCCGAGATCGCCAATCGCGACGGGCTGACCCGCGAAACGCTGACCGCGTACCTGCGCGATGCGCACAACTACCCCGACATCATGGATGTGGGGCTGACCGACGCGGATGTCGCGCTCGTCACCGATTACATGCTGTCTCTGAAAGATCCCGACTACCGCCGTCCCCCATCCTGAAAAACAAGCCGGAAGGCGCGCAGATCGCCTTAGCGTGGGACGCGATTGCCACCGCCAGGCCGGGTCGGGACGCGCGGGGGCGTTGCCGTGGGCGCAGGCGCGGGTTCGTCCGCAGCAGGCTCCAGCGCGACCGCCGCATTGGAATAGCTGTTCGCCGTCTCCGTCCCGAGCGCGTTGAGCGCCCCGACCAGTCCGACCCCGATCAGCGCCATGATAACCGCATATTCGATCGCCGATGTGCCCGTCTCGTCGCGCAGCAGATGTCTGGTAATCATCATGTCCCCCGGATTTCGCAGGGATCATGACGCTCGGAGGTGAAGAATCCTCTAAACGGCACAGAAACGTTAGGGATACGGACTCCGGCACCGAGCCAAACTCTGGCGCCGCCGAGATTGGCAAGCACGGCTCTTTTGGCCTGCCCACACCACCGGCTGCCGGCGTTTTCGCAAGCCGTGTAAACCTCCCTGCAACGACGCGCGGAATAGTCAGCCGATCGTGTCTGGCATTAGGGAGGTGGCAGATGGCATTCGGCGCATTTATTCTAATCGTCCTGGCCGCAATTCTGGCGGTCCTCGGCCTGTATGTCGCAGGCGCAGTTTCGTTACTACGCAAACTGCGCGCTGGATGGGGCAACTGGCATTGGCCAGCCCGTATTGCTCATCTGACCATGGCGCTGGCGCTGATTGCGACGCCCTATTTTGCTTACAAGGCCTATGATCACAGTGTGATCTTCGGGTTCGTTCCCGCGCCTCTTGTCGCCAAGGTTATCGAGCATCGCACGGAGAGGCTGCTCGGCGTCGGCCCCGGCGGGAACGAGACCGGTTTCATCGTTTACCGCCTGACCGCCCGCAGCGCCGCTTGGGCAACGGACCAAGGCAGTCGCCTGACCGGCTTTCTGCCTGGCGGCCCCGAACAATGGCGAACCACGCCAGTGCTGGTCGAAGGCGATAAGGCTGGCAGGTGGCAGCGCGGGGATGTCATGCGATCGGACACGAAAGTTCCGGATATCGAAAACTACCTCAATCAATATGGCGCAGGCTTCAGAGTCGAGCGGCCCTATGCCGAGGCGCTGAATCGCGCCATGAACCGCCCCGGTTCATTCTACTCTTACGGTGCCGGTGGCCGTTTCACGCTCGTCGATCCGATGGGTGGCAAGGTCTACGTTGCTTACGCGGGATAGACGCCCGCCCCCTCACAACCGCCCGCTCTTCCACACCACGCGGCCCAGCACCTCGATCTCGTCCAGCCCGACTTCCACCGGTGGGTAGGCGAGATTCTGGCTAAGCAGGGCGATCCGCCCCGCCCCGGCGCTCGCCAGCCGCTTGACCATCAGCGTGTCGCCCATGCGCACGACATGGACCCCGTCCCGCTCGAACCGCGAACCGCGATCGATCAGGATTTCGTCGCCATGGCGCAGCAGCGGCTCCATCGAATCGCCCTCCACGGTGAGCGCGGAGAGCATTTTCGGATCGAACCCGTTTTCGCGCAGCCAGCGGCCCGAAAAGCCGAAATTGTCGAACGGTGCCTCGCCATTGGCGAATTGCCCCGGCCCTGCCGCTGCGGCGAGCGAGAGGCGCGGGATCGCGTGGAAATCTTCGTCGCCCGCAGAGTAGCGAGACGCACCATAGGATTTTTCCTCCGCGCCACTCATCTCGGGGGCCAACTCACTCTCGTCGACACCGAAGAACTGGGCCAGCGTGCGCCGGTCCTGCTCCTCCAGCTTGCGCGGGCTCCCCTTGCGGATGAACTGCTGCAAATAGCTGGAATTGCGGTCGATAAGCTTGGAAAGCGCCGCAAGGCTGGAGCCGCGCGCCTGCGCGAGTTCGAGCAGACGCGCACGCGCCGGATCGCTTGGCAGGCTGCCCGCAGAGGGTCGATCATCGCTCATACGCAATTTCCTATAGCAAAAGATTTTTCCTAGACAAGTAGGATTTCACAGGCGAGCAATCCTTCACCGCGGCGCCGAATCGACCTGTCAAAGCCATCTGTGAGGGAAATTTATGCTGATTCGAAGGATAGAGAGGTTTTTGCGCGAATTCGATATGCCTGCGACCAAATTCGGGCGTCTCGCGACGCATGATCCACGCTTCGTGCTCGACCTGCGCAACGGGCGCATGCCGCGCTCCGGCACGGAGCGGCGCGTCGACGGCTTCATGGCCGAATGGCGCGCCCGCATGGAGGAGCCGCGCCATGCAGGCTGAAGCCCTCCCCCAAGCCGCCGCGCCCGCCCATCGTCGCGGCACCGCCGGACGGCTGGAGAGGGCGCTGATCGCGCTCGCCGGGGGCGAGGGCCGCGTGCTCGACCACCGCGAGCGTGGCTGGGCGAGCATCACCTTCGCCGGCACCCGCCACACGGTGCGGCTGGCGTTCGACACGCCCGACGCAATCGCAGGCGGCGAGGCGCTGATCGCCGAGCTGCCCGATCACGAATTCGCCCTGCCCGGACGGCTGGTCGCCGATGCGACGGTAAGCGCGGTGGACCACACCCTTGCGCCCTCGCCCCGACTCACCGTCACCTGCGAATTGCTGCTGCTGGAGGACGGTTGAGCGGGTGGCGTGGCGGGGGTGGTTTTAAACCCCCTGGACTGTGTGTCAGGTGTGTCAGGGGCCGCGGGACACCGGCCCCGAACACGCCGGTCACCGCCGGATCACGAGGTTCCTGATCTCGGTCATGTCCTCCATCGCGAAGCGCACGCCTTCGCGGCCCAGGCCGGAGTTCTTGACCCCGCCATAGGGCATGTTGTCGACCCGGTAGCTGGGGATCTCGTTGATGCAGATGCCGCCGTAATCCAGCCGGTCCCACGCATCGAACATCTTGAACAGGTCGCGGGTGAAGATGCCCGCCTGCAGCCCGAATTCGGAGCGGTTGGTCTCCTCGATCGCCTCGTCGAAGGTGGAGAACTTCATGAGGACGGCGAGCGGCCCGAACACTTCCTCGTTCACCACCTTGGCGTCGCGGTCGACATTTTCGAGCAGGGTTGCAGGGATTATCCGCCCCTCGCGCGTGCCGCCACACAGAAGTTTGGCGCCATGGTCTATGGCTTCCTTCGTCCATGCCTCGACCCGCTCGGCCTCGCCATCGTCGATCATCGGGCCGATGAAGGTGTCCTTGTCCTTGGGGTCGCCCGCGACGAGGGCTTTCGCTTCCTCGACCAGCATGTCGCGAAACTCGTCGTACACATCCTCGTGAATGAGGATGCGCTGGACCGAGATGCATGACTGGCCGGACTGGTAGAAGGCGCCCTTGATGACGCGCGGCAGGGCATCCTTCAGATCGGCATCACGGTCGATGATGACCGCGGCGTTGCCGCCCAGCTCCATCACGACCTTCTTCTTGCCTGCCCGCGCCTTCAGCGCCCAGCCGACCTCGTCCGACCCGGTGAAGCTGAGCAGCTTGAGCCGTTCGTCGGTGGTGAACAGGTCCGCCCCGTCGCGGCTGGCGGGCAGGATCGAGAACGCGCCCTTGGGCAGGTCTGTCTCGGCCAGCACCTCGCCGATGATGATCGCGCCCAGCGGCGTCTTGCTCGCGGGCTTGAGGATGAAGGGGCAGCCGACCGCCAGTGCCGGCGCGATCTTGTGCGCGGCAAGGTTGAGCGGGAAGTTGAAAGGAGAGATGAAGCTGCACGGGCCGATGGGCACGCGCTTCCAGATCGCCTGATAGCCCTTGGCGCGTTCGGAGATGTCGAGCGGCATGACCTCGCCGCCCAGCCGCACGCTTTCCTCGGCGGCGATGCGGAAGGTGTCGATCAGGCGGGTGACCTCGCCCTCGCTGTCGCCGATCGGCTTTCCGGCCTCGACGCACAGCGCATAGGCGAGTTCGTCGAAACGCTCCTCGAACCGTTTCACGCAGTGCATCAGCACGTCCTGCCGCTGATAGCTGGCGAGCCGCGCCATCGGCTCCGTCGCCTCGACCGTGCCGACGATCGCGTCGTCGATGATCTCGGGCGTGGCGAGCGCGGTGCGGAAGGCGACCTCGCCGGTGTACTTGTCCGTCACCTCGAGATCGGTGTTGGGCTGCGCGGCCTCGTTGCGAAGGTAGAGGGGGTAAGTGTCCTTGAGCTGTGGCACGGGGGCAATCTCCTTTACCAAGGCAACCTCAAAGCTGCGCGCTGCGTTCCTTGATCTCGTGGTTGAGCAGCGAATCGTTTTCCGAATAGTCGACCGGACAGTCGATCACATGGACCCCGCCCGCATCGCGGCATTGGGCGAGCAGCTGCTCGAGGTGCTCCGCGCTTTCGACCCGGTGGCCATGCGCGCCGAAGCTTTGCGCGTAGTCGACGAAATCGGGATTGCCGAAGGTCAGGCCATAGTCGGCCAGCCCCATGTTCTTCTGCTTCCAGCGGATCATGCCATAGGCATCGTCGCGCAGGATCAGCACGGTCAGGTCGACGCCCAGGCGCACGGCGGTTTCCAGTTCCTGCCCGCTCATCATGAAGCCGCCATCGCCGCACACCGCCAGCACCTTGCGCTGCGGATGGACCAGCGCGGTGGCGATCGCGCTGGGCAGGCCGGCGCCCATGCTGGCGAGCGCGTTGTCGAGCAGGATCGTGTTGGGCAGGTGCGCCATGTAGTTGCGCGCGAACCACAGCTTGTAGACCCCGTTGTCAAGGCAGATCACCCCGTCGCGCGGCATCGCCCGGCGGATCGCGGCGACCAGGAACGGCGGGAAGATCGGGAAGCGGCGATCCTCCATCAGCTCGCGCGAATGCTCCTGCTCCGCCTCGCGATAACGCAGCATGCAGCCCGCATCCCAGTCGTCGCGGGGGGTGATCGCCTCCTTCATCTGCCAGATCGCGTTGGCGATATCGCCGATCACCTCGATCTGCGGGAAGTACACCGGGTCCACCTCCGCCGTGTTGTACGACACGTGGATGACGACCCGCTTGTCGTCGCGGTGCATGAAGAAGGGCGGCTTCTCGATCACGTCGTGCCCGATCGAGAGGATGCAGTCCGCTTCCTCGATCGCCCGGTGGACGAAATCGCCCGAAGACAGCGCAGCGCAGCCGAGGAACAGCGGCCGCTCCTCGTCCAGCACGCCCTTGCCCATCTGGGTGGTGACGAAGGGAATGCCCGTCTTGTCGACGAATTCGCCGAGCATCTTGCTCGCCATGTTGCGGTTCGCGCCCGCGCCGATGACCAGCAGCGGCTTCTTCGCGGCTTCCACCGCCTCCACCGCGATCCGCACCGCCTTGGGCTCGGCAGAGGGACGGCGCGCGACCGAGGCTTTCAGAGGCGCAGCGATGGCCTCTTCCGCCGCAATGTCTTCGGGCAGTTCGAGATGGGTCGCGCCGGGCCGCTCTTCCTCCGCCAGCCGCACCGCCTCGCGCACCCGCGCGGGCAGCGTCTCCCCGCTCGCCAGCTGGTGCGCGAACTTGGTCACCGGGTTCATCATCGCGACCACATCGAGGATCTGGAAGCGGCCCTGCTTGGAATGCTTGATCGGCTTCTGCCCGGTGACGGTCAGCATCGGCATCCCGCCGAGCTGCGCATAGGCGACCGCGGTCAGCGCATTGGTCGCGCCCGGCCCCAGCGTGGTCAGGCAAACCGCCGCCTTGCCGGTCAGCCGGCCATAGGTCGCGGCCATGAAACCCGCGCCCTGTTCGTGCCGGGTGAGCACCAGACGGATGTCGGAGCGCGAGAGCGAATCGAGCAGGTCGAGGTTCTCCTCGCCCGGAACGCCGAAGACATATTCGACGCCCTCCGCCTCAAGGCATTGGACGAACAGATCGCTCGTCTTGATCGCTTGTCCCTCGGCCATCGCTCTCTCCCCTCCTGGTGTGCCCGACCTATACGGGCGGCGGCACGGATTGGTTTCGCGAAGCGTTCAGTAACCCAGCGCCGGGTCGAAGCGCGGCTCCACCGGTTCACCCGCGTGCCAGCGGGCAAGGTTCTCGATGAAGCGGTCGGCGCTGCGCTGGAACATCTTGCTCTGCGCGCGGCCCGACAGGTGCATGGTGACCTGCGCATTGTCGAGCGACCACAGCGGATGATCCTCAGGCAGCGGCTCGGGGTCGGTCACGTCGAGCAGCGCGGCCTCGATCCGCTTGCCCTCCAGCGCATCGACCAGCGCATCCTGATCGACCACATCGCCGCGTGCGATGTTCACCAGCACGGCGTTGGCCTTCATCCCCTCGAGTTCCTCCGCACCGATCATGTGGTGCGTTTCGGGGGTCGAGGGCACCGCCAGCACGACCCAGTCGAATTCGCCCAGCTTGCCGCGCCATTCGTCCGGCTTCAGCGCGCCATCCGCGCCCGAGCGGCGCACCGGCACCACCTCCATGTCGAAGGCTTCCAGCCGGGCCTTCACCAGCTGCCCGATCGCGCCGAGGCCCAGCAGAAGCACCCGCTCGCCCGCCAGCTCGCGCTTGCCGGGGCTGTCCTGCAACCACTCGTGCCGATCCTGTGCGCGGACCACCTCGCGGTAGCCCTTGGCATGGGTCAGCATCAGCATGACGACATATTCGGCAATCGTGATCGCGTTGATGCCTGCGCCGTTGGTGACGATCGTGCCGCGCTCCTCCAGCAGGTCGAGCGGCAGGAAATCGAGCCCGGCATAGATCGAATTGAGCCATTTGAGGTTGGTCGCGGCGGTCACAACCTCGCACATCGGGCCGGGCTGGTTGAAGTCGAACCAGCCGA
>CEQK01066549.1_pt1 | contig 13863 bp, 25 predicted proteins | sample 531051 | NCBI WGS metagenome assembly CEQK01 (sample SAMEA2621229, study PRJEB7988) | marine metagenome | biome: marine biome (ENVO:00000447); feature: deep chlorophyll maximum layer (ENVO:xxxxxxxx); material: "saline water (ENVO:00002010), including plankton (ENVO:xxxxxxxx)" | depth 150 m
AAATATATAAATATTGTCTTGATAATGATTATTGGCCTAGCCAAGGATTTGATTATCTTGACAAGAAATCAGAAAGAACTATACATATAATGAACGAAGATATATTATGAAAATACCAAGAGGAAGAACACCAAAAGGAGCAGTAAAAGCATATAATGCAGAAGGCAATTTTATAGGATTTGTATTTAAGAATTTTTATGATAAAATTACTTATGATATTGCAAAAAAAGACAGAAAAGATAGAAAAGAACGTCAAGACAAGGCAATAGAAATGATTATGAACGGAGAAATTAAAGATTAAAAAATGAAAAATTCAGTAGTATTTGAAGGAGGTATTGATAAAGTCAGTACCTTAGCAGACGGGAGCCTACGTATCTATGTAGGCACTCCTGAGCTAGCACACGAAACTATGGTTAATCTATTTGGATTAATTAAAAAGCCTGGTTATGTATTAATATCGGCAAACCATATTAATCAAGACCAGATAGACGCTGTAGAAAAAGCTACAGCAAATACAGAGTTTAGCGAAAAAACGCCTAGCCAAAGAATGAGGGGTGTTTTGTATAAAATATGGGAAAAAACACAACCTAAAACAATGAATGGCGATACAGGTGAAATAGAATATGTTGATTTTGACTTATTTTATAAAAGACAAATGAATAAAATTATAGATCATTTTAAAAGTAAATTAGATTAATGATAAAACACAGTAAATATTATTATGAAAAAGATAGAAATATGTATGTAACAAACACAACATTAGATAAAAGAATACCTACTTATTATATAGGTAAACATCACGGCTATGAAGCCCGTAAAGTAGTAGAAGATTTTGAACTATCTTATAATGTGGGGACAGCAGTAACATATCTTTTGCGCGCAAACCGCAAGCATGACACTCCAATAGATTGTATAAAAAAAGCAATAACTCATTTAGAATTTGAATTAGAAAAAATAAATAATGAAAATTCGGAAGATTAAAAGAAAAACATTTAAAATTAGACCATCAGGTAGATCAACAGATTTTATATCTCCAAGCTTTGGATATGGCTGTTTGTATAACTGTTCTTATTGTTATATGAAACGCCATATGCCAAGAGGTCTAAGTGTTGCAACTAATACAGAAGACATACTTACTGAAATAAACAGTCATGTTATGTTTGCTGAAGTAGAAAAGCCTAATCAAACACACAAAAAATATATAACATACGATATTAGTTGTAATGAAGATTTTGCATTACATGCTAAACATCACGAATGGGAAAAAATATTTTTATTTTTTAGAGACCATCCTATTGCTATGGGTAGTTTTGCTACTAAATACGTTAACCCAGATTTTATATTTTTTAACCCTGAAGGCAAAATTAGAATTAGGTTTAGCTTAATGCCACAATTAAAAGCAGATATACATGAGCCTAATACATCTAAAATAATAGATCGTATAAAAGCAATAAATGCTTATGTAAAATCTGGTTATGATGTTCATGTAAATTTTAGCCCCGTAATTGTTTATGATGGCTGGCTTAATGATTATTATAAATTATTCCAAATGCTTAATGACTACGTTGATTCGGCCATACATGCAAACGTTCTGTCGGAAGTTATATTTTTAACACACAACGAGTCTAGGCATTTGGTTAATAACATAAACAATCCTATAGCAGAACAAGATTTATGGACACCTAATTTACAAGAAACTAAAATATCTCAATATGGCGGTAAAAATATTAGGTATAACTACCAGTTAAAACGTAAATATATAAAAGACTTTATTGATTTACACGACAAGATAATACCTTGGAATAAAATAAGATATATTTTTTGATTATGACAATAACTATAATTATATTTGTAATATTAATATTATACGTAAGATATGTTTACGTAAATTATGAAAAAAACGACATTGTAAAAAACCTAGAGGAATATGCCAAAAAAGAGAAAATTAAACAGCAAAAATCCCAAATATTGGAGCGTAGAAAAACTAAACATCCAAAAAGAAAAACTAAGAAAACTATTGTGTACAACACAAAATAATATTAAAATTTATGCAGTTTGGTATGAGTGATTGTGAAACTTTAGCGTTAACAACTATTGCAATCGTATTAGGTATAGGCCTTGTCTTAGGGGCCTTATCTATGATTGCGTTTAGGGCAAAACAAATAATAGAACTAAACAATGAAGTTGATAAATTTAGAGATTTGTATTTTAACGAAATGGATAAATTTAGAAATAAATATTATGATGATGGTTTTGACGAATACTAAAAATATGTATTATGACTAAACAAGATCAAATAAGATACTGGAAACGTTATAAAAACTATTTACTTAAGTGGGTAAAACGTGTAGACAGGCACTTAGATAAGCTTAAACGCTAACATTGTAATTTAATATACCCTGTAAACCGTTTTGCCTACTGTAAATAAAAGCTTGTGCTTTTTTTATGTTGCCTATAAAACCTTTGCTATCGTGCCAATAATCAGTTGCAGACATAGAAGATAGATTTCTAACTGTTATACCATTTAATTCTTCTATAGCTTGCAATTTCATAGCTTTATTTGTATGATAATGACCTCTGTGTACTTCTACATAAACAGTATCGCTCCATAAATTTTTAAATCTTTGTGCTATAATTCCTGGTAAATCATTGGTCTTAGGGCCATCACCATGATCAGAAATTATTAAATTGTTTCCGTATGGAATAGCTTTCATTAAACAATCACTATTGTCTACTTTTACATTTTTATTGTTTTCATAATATAACTGCAAGGTGTCTCCTAAATGCATTACAGATTCTCTATCGTGATTACCTGGTATTACCATAACATGAACATCAGCTATTTCAGCCAAAATATCTATAGCTTTTATCATTAATTTACGTGCATATCTATACATATCTATATGATAATTGCTATTAAATTGTGGCGTTCCTTTAGTTGTAGCAGGTATAGGCCAATCGCCATCAGAGTTTAATAAATCTTGCCCTACAATAAAAAGTATTTTATCTATATAAAAACCCCTTGCTCTATACAAAAGATGCTCTATAGCTCCTAAAAGGCGTTCTTCAGCTATCTCCATACTATACTCATCGCCTTTAATTCCTATTTTTCCTAAATGCAAATCAAATGCGGAAATTTCTAGCAAATGTAAATCTTTTCTGTCAGTAGGTCTGCTTCTTTGTATTTTTGCAACTTTAGGTGAAAGGTTTCGTAAATCCTCTATAAGCTCTTCTTTTATTTTTTTTATATTAAACTCAGGTTTTATTCTTTTAAGAAAAGCCTTAGTTCTATACATTGTTACAGTTACTGGATTTCTATCATTATCAAAACCAGTTACTTCATATGTACCTATATCGTATTTTTCTACTTCCCATAAATCTAAATCAACTGAACAGGCAGCTAATAAATCTTCTAAAGATTTAACTCTAGTGCAATTTTCTGCAGTAAGAACAGCATTAGATTTAGTTTCTTGAAAATTTATTACTTCTTTTTCTTTAGGATCAGTATCAGGATTTTTTCTTCTTAGCGCTCTTGCAAGAGTTCTAATTTGCTCATAATTAGTTCCAAACTTTTTTGCTGTATCTGCGTATTTACTACGCATTAAGTTAGGATTTTTTAATAAATATTCTCGTATTTTATCATTTAAAGTCATGTTAATTTTTTTTAAGTTTCTTTAACTCCATAGCCGTGTTGACTTATGAGTGTTAAATTTACGGGAACAAGCTTTCGCTTTGAACGCCGCCCAACTAATTTATTAACAGCTTTGTTAACAATTTCTTTATTTGTAAATATAGAACCCTTGTCGTGCCCCTTTACTATATGATTATCTAAAGTATAAATATGATTTCTTTGGTCTTTAAACGTCCATCGTGAAAGCCAAATTGGAACACTAAATTCTCCTGTTGGTTTATCCATTACTAAAACTAAACGATACAGTTGCCTCTTTATCACTACAAACTACATAAAAAACTATATCTTGATTTACATGTTTATATAAAGCGTTTACTGTTGAGCTTAAATCTATTGACGTATTACCTGTAAAAGATGAGCTAAATAAACAAGCAACATCTCCTCCAGAGGTAGATGTAACAACCCCAGAACTTACAGTAAAACTTATAGAGTCTTGATCGCCCACACCCCAATAAACGCTAATAGTTTCAGTAGATGCATCACTATTAAAATTATTTAGTATTAAACTGTGTAAACTACCACCCCTTCTTAATGTAAAAAAACGTAACGCTTCGTCATGTCTAGTTATTTTAAAGCTAGCCACACTTCTTAATACTTGTGTAGTTTCACTAGTTGGTAAAATATTTTGACTAGTAATAGCTCTCGTAGTATTAGTTATTTCGTTTATATTTTGCGCATCCTCCCTATAGTTGTTTTTTAATATTTCTTTTTTTTGTTCAGTAGTATTTTCTAAAATTGGGGGATTGGCAAAAGCTTTATTTTTATCTCTAGTTAAATATTTTGACCTCGTTTGAGACCCCTTACCTCCGTATTTGTCTTTTATTATTGGCATAATTTATTATGTATTAAGTCCATTCAACTTCCAGTGTAGTACTAAAATATACAATTTTACCACTTGTGGTTCCTTTAACCATAGCCACAATCATATCTCCAGCACTAAAACTAGCATTATCTTCCCCTAATTCAGTAACATCAAAATCTTCTAATTTAGCATTTCCTAAAGCGGTAAAAGCTGTTACAGCACCTGTAGCCACAGGAGTTGTATTTCCTGAATCGTTTCTAACCAGAGGAATTTTATATAAGCCTATAGTTACCTCTCCTGATCCTGCAGATGCAGCCCATCCTATCCATTTTGTCATAATTCCACCTCTTGGCATTATTGTCCCTCCAGTTCTCATAGCTTTTTGATATGATGTTGCGGCTACACCCTCTTCTCCTTGCGAAGTATTTAATTCAAAAGGAGCGTTATTATCAGATAAATATTCTGGCATTTCAAAGTTTGTACCATCTGCCGTACTATAACCCTTAAACTCAAAATATGCTAAATGTTTTAGTTTAGCTGTAGCTATTATTGATGCGTTCCAAGTGCCTGTACCAACAGTTCCAAGAGTAGTAATATTTGTGCTTCCTTGAAAACCGTCTTTTAATCCATCAGGTGTAACAGCTCTACTAGTATCTGTTCCAGTAGTTGTTTCTGCTGTTGTTGCAAGCTCTACAGCTCCTTTTGCAGATGTTGAAGCATCAGCTAAATTAATAGTAACATCACCTGTAGTTCCACCACCCGTTAAATTTGTTCCAGCAGACACACCTGTTATATCACCACCACCAGCAGCAGCGTTTATTCTGTCATCAATAGCTGCAGATGTCATTAATGAAGTATCATTATCAGCAAATGATTCAGCTGAAGTTTGCACAGCTGTTAAACTTACACTGTCTAAACCTAAAGTTGTTAAGCCAGTAACACTACCACCATCTACAGTAACCGTACCATCTAAAAGTATATTATTACCAGCAACTGGTTCTAATTTTATTTGACCTTCAGCATCTAAAGTAATATCACCATCAGCAGCTATTTCAACATGAGCAGCAGCCCCATCACTATTTTCTGTAGTTAAAACAAACTCACCCTTAGGGCCTGTCTGTATTTTTGCATATTCAGTAGGAGTTGATTTTTGATAAAAATAAACATCGTTACGAAATCTAGATATAAAATCCCATATATGTTCCCCTAACCATTTTATCATGCTAATTAGGTATTACATCAAAATCTACATATTCTATAGTAACTTTTTCTTTTAATTCTAACGCTCTAGATATATCTTTATATATTCTTTTGTACGCATTAGTTGATTTGCCAATGAAACCATCTTTGATGATACTGTTATTCTCCTGCGAGTCGCCCACAAGTAAACATCCAGCAGTATGCTCATCAGTATTACCAGTATGTATAAGAATCCATTCAAAGCCAGGCACATTAGTAACGTGTAGCATTCCTTTATGAAGACCAGCAAATCTTTTTTTGTATTTTTCATGAAAACCCCCTTCAGTTCTTAATTTAATTTCATAAGTACCAGCAGGCACTCTCGTTTCCCCTCTAACCTTTAAAACTCTAGCCTCATCTTCTAATGTATAACATAGAAATTGTAGCCCTAGGTCTCCTTCTAAAAAAAGTAAGCCAGAAGTACTATCCTCCTGGCTACTAAATCTTAATACTTTAAGTTTCATATTTTAATTATCTATTGCATCACAAATTAAATATTGTACTTTTTGATCTGCAGTTGATGCCGTTACCTGAATACTACTACCAGAGCCATCACTATTTAATTCCATAGGTGTAAAAAAACATTCGCCTGGTTTTAAATCCGCCATTTCTAAAGCAGAGCTTTCAGCTGCATTAGCCTCTACCTCTACAGGATAATCTGTATCTACATTTTTAATAAAAACATATACTCTATCATCATTTACATCTGCTAGCGCTAATTCACTAGCACCTGTTTGAGCTAAATGTTCTCCTGTATAAAGGGCTTGAGCCGTTGTATTAGATGCAGAACTAAACGATGGTGAGTATGTAAATACAACTACACCGTTTTCATCTGTTAATGTAAAGCTTCCTGAAGCTGTAAAAGTTGTTGACATTGTTGCCATATCTATTTTTTTTTATATTATTAATTATGCGTTTGAATCTATTTCTACTGCAAAATACTCTACAGTAACTGCTGCTGTATCTGCAATAGCATCTATAACACCAGTATCTCTAAGAATAGTAAAAAACCACTCTCCTGGCTCTAATATAGCTATAGCATTATCAGCATCGTCTACCATACTTACTGTTACAAAATTTGTGTCATCAAGATTTCTTACATACACTACCTTACCATAAGTAGGGGCAGCCATAATGACAGTTCCTCCAGTTGCTACATCTAATCTACCTGTTTGTACTTGGTCTATTCCTGTAAGATTTAATTGAAAAGAACCTGCTTGCGTTTGTGTATATCCTGTTTCTGAAGCTGCAGAAACGTTTATAGACGCATTAAATGTATAATTTTTGGCCATTGTTTTTTATTTTTTACAAATTTATGAAATTTTTTTTATATTTTTTAGATTCTTTTATTTTTTTAAGCTCTCCACACTTTTCATATTCTTCCAATGTACAAAAGTAATCAATTATTTTATCAATAACCTTATTATTTATACCTTTTTTAGGATTAAAAGGTAGAGAGCAACCATTATATTCAACTAAATCTTGAAAAGATAATTTATTTGTTATAATCATATACGAGTTTCTCATAGATTCATAAAGCAAATCATCTGCATGTTCATCATAACAACTCATTATTATTTTTTAACTTTTTCAAAAGATCTTCCTCCAAAATAAGCTCCTATAACTGTTATTAAAACTAACTGTAATAAATCTACCCATGAAGATTTTACTTCAAACTGTAAAGTTCCTGCGTCTATAAATATTAATAACATAGTGCATATAATTAAAAATATTAATACCATGGGTCTAACATTTTTACTTAACCAAGAATCCGACTTTAAATCTGCTTCCCAACGAGATGTTATATTTTTTTCCATTTCTATCTCATAGTTAGCAACTAACTCTTTTATTTTTCTTTCTGCTTCTAGCTTTTCTTCTTTAGATGTATGCAAGCTATCAATAACTCCACCTACATTTTTAACTAAATCAGCCGCTCCACTAGAAAATAATTTACCTAACATATTTTTATTTTTAATATCCTCCTCCTCCACCGCCGCCTCCAGTACCAGAACTACTGCTAGCTGGCAAAGTAGGTGTAGTAGATGTGTTTTGATTTATTCCTTGTGATGATGATGCCGCAAGTCCATGTGTAGCTCCGCCCATATATCCTATCTGCCCTAAATAAGTATGCGTGTGATAACCAGTTAAACCATTAGCTGCAGCATAAGCTAAAGCTTCTTGCACTGTACTATATAAAGGTATTCCATTTATTGTTGTTAATAAAGCCATAATTTATTTTTTTGCAAATTTTTCAATGCCAGCTATTCCAAAACAACCAAGAACTACCCAAACAAATGAATCATATACAAATTCATTTATTGTTAAATCTAAACCATAATAGCCAGTAGACAAATCTAAAGCCATAACAATACACATAATAAAAAAAGCTATTGCGCCTATTATTGATTTTTCATTCCAATCATTATTATCTTTAAATATATTCATTATTTTATTTTTATTCTTTTTTCTATAGTGCCGTCACTATATATATAAAAAAGTAATTTATTATTATTATCTGTTGAGCTTCTTCCTAAAATATCCCTTACTCCTATTAATACTCTCTCTCCTCTTTTAGGTATTGGTTTAGCCCAATTACCTTGACAATGATTATACGTTAATTGACATATAGAATCCCATTCATTTTCACAACAATACGGATCAACGTCTATCACCCAAGCATAACATGGGTCGTTTAAAAAGAACGGCTCCCCTGGTTCTGTAGCGCTACAATTAGCAGCATATAAACATCCTAAAGAGTCGTGGCCAAAATTCATATTTGCTAATGGGTCGTAGTTCCACGCGTTAACATCCATACATCCTTGAATAATAGCAATACACGAACCATTGTCAGTATTAGCCAATGAATCATAGTTAAGAGCAGTACTATCCATACAACCATAAATATAAGGTATGCAACTAAAATTTTCTGTATTAGCTTGTGGGTTGTAGTTAAGCATAGAAGGGTCGGTACAACCATAAATATAAGGAATACAAGAATTATTGTCTGCATTTGCTAATGGATTAAAATTAAACATTGTTGAGTCTGTACATCCAAAAACATAAGGCTCGCAGCTTCCATCGTCAGTATTACAACTGTCACAATAATTGTACATTGTTGGGTCTATGCATCCATATATAAGCGGTACACACGTATCTGCTGTATTTGCTAAAGGATCGTAATTAAATGCTAGTGGATTCATACATCCTAGTATTACAGGTATACAACCACCATTATCTACATTTGCATTATTATCATAGTTAAATGCTGTTGAGTCCATACAGCCAAAAATAGCTAAAGTAAGACAACTTCCGTCATCTACTCCTGCTACAAAACCTTGAGTATAATACTCTAAATAACCTGGATTTGTACATCCTGGATTGTAATAACAATCATCGGCAGTATTAGCGGCAGCATTATAATTGTATGCTAAAGTATCCATACATCCATATACTACATCTATACACTCATTTCCACAATAAGGCTCTGCTATGTATAAATCCCTAGGACTTCTATAATTTTTTAATTTGTTTTCGTTAGGACCAGGCCAAGGATTATTTCCTTCATATATTATAGTTCCGTATGCATTTTCTATTTTGAAAGAATTTTGTATTGTTTGTATATCTAACTGTTGTGCATTTTGTTGTGGTGTTGGTATTTCAAAATAATATAAAAATATTTCGTCATACGCATTAAAATTTATTAAAAATGTGTCAGAGTATATACCGTTTTGGTCTATTCTAAATTGCCATAAAGAATCTTCTTGTTGTACCCCTAGCCAGCAACTTCCCCAAGAATCGCCACCAGCGTCAAATAATATTAATTTATATTCACAAGGAGATGACAATTTCATTCTATGAGCATTAGGATCATAATTAAATGCTGTTGAATCTATACATCCATATATAGCTATTGTTGAACAACTTCCATTATCAATAGTAGCCTCTATATTGTATTCTACATAATCATCATCTGTACAACCATATATTATTGTGTCATTATTACAAGTATCAGACACGTAAGGATTAGAAGATGCCGTTGTTCCAAAATTAGGTGGATTCAAAATAAATACCGTATCTTCACAATCTAAATTTGTTACAATACAACTACCAACAACTGAACCGCCACCTATACCATCTCCATATGTATCATTAATAGTAAAAACTATTGTATCTCCTATTGGAACACAAACATCTGTTCTTACTGTTTGTCCTGTCTGTGTATAATCATATGTTCCAGGAGTAACAGAATATGTAACAGTTCCATTAACAGATATTTCCCAAGAGGTTTCTCCTGGCCAATTATCTAATAATATTGCCACTTCTAATAATGATTGTCCACTATTACATTCTACGTCATATACACAAGTGCCATCGTCTACATTAGCCCATGGGTTATAATTAGCGGCACTATCATTTGTACAGCCATAAACGTATATGCACGTACCGTTATTTATTGTTGCAGTAGAATCATAATTAGGAGAAACAGGGTCATTACAACCATAAACAAAACTAAAAGGATCACTAACCATTATATCATCTATACATATATCACTAGTATAACTACTACCTGTAGTCGCTTTAAAAACAAATTTAAAAGAGTCTACTGGTGGTATTGGATAATATGCAAATTTCCAATTATTTCCTTGATCCCCCGATATAGTATCTATTGCTGTATATATATTGTTAGACAATATACCGAGCTCTAAATCACCCATAGTCGCTCCATACATATGATACCAAAAAGAAATCACCTTTCCAGGTGTTTGCGATATATCAAAAGTAGGAGTATATACTATAAAATTTTTATTTGGATGAGCAAGACCAGATGATTCTACATAATAATAAACACCATTACCATTGGTATGATCTCCACTAGGACCTGTATTAACCGAGCTTGTAGGGCCTTGCTTTAATAACCAATCGCCAAAATCATTTTGATCTTGCTGTAAGCCAACAGAATTTTCAAAATTATGTATCCAGGGATACGTATTAATTGTTTGGCTAAAACCTATAAAAGGCAACAGTAATAGTATTAATATTTTTTTCATAATTCAAAACCAAAATTTAAAAGTATAACTCTATACCTTTTCTTAGAACAACCTTCTTCGCAAAATAAACATGCTTTTATTTCTAATAAAGTTAATGTTCCTAATCTAAAAGTAATTTCGTATTTTTCTTTTTTATTTCCTTTTTTCCAACTGTTTATAAAATTCATAGTATTATCTTTTTCCGCCATAGTACTCTACAGCATGTCCGTCTTTAATTAATTGTTCATTTATACAACACTCTCCATTTTTTGTTTTTATATGTAATCTTCCTAAAACTCTTCCAAATTTTCCTAATCCTTCGCTTTCTAAAACAAAATAATCTTTTTCGTTTGTAGATTCTATCATTTCTAATAAAGCTTCTTTAGCGGCTAAACCTCTTTTCTTTTCTTCTTTATCTCTAGTTCTAGATTCTGGAGTATTTATACCAACAAGTCTTATTCTTTTTTTTATTGTTACATCAAATCCTAAATCTATATTAGCATCTAAAGTATCTCCATCTACTACTCTGTCTAGTTTAGCTTTATAAGTATACATTTCAAAATTTATAAGATATACTTAAATTAAAACTTCCTTTTCTGTCTCCAGATTTATCAGCTTCTAATGGCATAGTATAATTAGGATCTATATATAATTTATCCCACACATTATAAGAATAGCCAACTCCTAAATCCATTTTATTAATTAGCTCATCACTGTCAGAATCGTAATTATACACACAAGTTGCCCAAAAGCAATCCATTAACATATATCTACCTATTATATTGTAACCATCTTCTTCATCCATACCATCCATTGTAGCCCCTATCATTAATTCTTCTGTAACCTGATAGCCTATTCCAATTTGATCTGTAGCGTTATAAACTGATGCTCCAGAATCATCTTCTTCAGAACTAATTGTTGTCATTACTAAAAATTGTGCATTAACACAAACTGTAGTTAAAATTGTAATTGTTAATAGTAAAAGTTTTTTCATATTTTATTTTTTTTAAAAATCACTCATTAATATATTATCTATTTCTTCTTGCACTTCTTCTTTTGTGGCTATCATTTTGAAACTTAAATCAGCTTGAAACCTAGCAACCTCCTCACCATCTTTAAATATTATAATAGTAGGTACAACTGCTATTTTATATTTTTTTGCTACTTCTGTTTGTTTTGCTATATCTACATAAGAGCTTGTTTTTACTTCCTGTAAATCATGAACCCAGCTTACTGCATTACTGCTATTCCATCCTGCATTATACTGTACTACTTTTATCTGTCCGAATGCTGTGTTAGAAAATAAAATAAGCAATATAATAGTAAAATACACAACATATAATTTCCAACTAACATCGTTTTTTTCCATTTTATCTGTTATACAATTTATCTTCTATTTTTTCTAATGTTTCTTTTATTTCTTCCACATCAGATTGTGTTGTCATAATTGTATTACGAATCATTTGATCTTTCATATCAAACTCCATACGCGTTACATCTGGCGGTAAAGGCTCAGGTAATTGTTTAGCCTCTTCTATGTCTGCTTGTAATGCAAACCACATGCCTACAACTGTTGCAATACCAAAAGCAATACCTATAAGTGTCTTTATACTAACCTTAAAGGCCGTATCTTCATTTAATTCTTTTGCCATTACTTAAACATCATTCTTGTTACTATTCCTATTATAGATGTAAAAAATACTCCTAGCCATATTCTGGCTGTTTTTCTAAAAGAAGTGTTTACATTAATACGAGCAACAACACCATCGTCAGGATCTAACAGTCGTCTTTTAATTTCTTTAACATCCTGTTTTAACTCAACTAATTCAGCGTGTAATTGTTCGTTAGTTTTTTTCATTATTAAATTACAAATTTACAAATAATTTTTTTCATAATTAAAATATAACATAATTTACTCCAACTTTAAAATCGTACCACTCTCTATTCCAATACTTATTATATTTTCCCTCTACAAAATATCCTAGACTTTTATCTACTTTTATTCCATATATTAAACCAGCAGAATAGTCATACCATTGTTTACCGTCATTAAAATTATGATATGAAAACTCACTACCATCATCATAATGCCAAGGAAGTAAATTACCCCAAGCATGAATCCACTTATTTTTTTTGTACTTATAGTAGTCAAAACCTATAATTATAGAATGTTGTATTTGTTTTGATAATTCATTTCTTTTTTTAATAGTATAGTCAGATATTACTTGTGGTATAACAACTTCTTTCCAAACTTCAGAATTAGTTGCAACTATAACCCCACTAGGATCTTTATACTCACTATTTTCTACATCAATATTATAACCTTCTTGTATTGCTAAGTAAGTGTAATGCAAATTTCCATTATCCAAGATCCATTTTTCTAGTGGGTTATAGCCGTATGGTTCTGCTAATCTATGTGCAAGACCTATACTAAATGCTAGGTCAGCATCTTTTTTCCATCTATATCTTTCTGATAATTCAAAATACTCTACATCTGCAAAGCCGTCTTTTAAATACTCTACTTTTGCTGCAAAGTGATCTACACAAAGCGGACCATCACAGTCGTCATCAGAACTATATCTTATAAAATGATGTTGGTCTATATAATCTACGCCTTGTTGTCTTGCATAATCTATTTCAAATAAATACTCAAAACCCTGCACTTTGCCTACAGTAGCAGCATCTGTATAATTAGATTCTGTGCCATCATAAAATGTATTAGCTCTATTTTCATATCCAAATCTAGCTATCTTTCTTATACCTATAGTTACAGAATAATCATAAGGTGTTGATATTATACTTTCTTCTAATTGACCAGAAGTAACAGAAAAGATTTTTGCATCAGAAACAGAAGTTCCTCCATTTACAGCCCCGTATACAGTAGAAAATTTTAAATGCTTTTTTAAAGTTTTTTGTAAATCATAATTTTTAATATAATCTATATAGTCAATTTGCGCACAACATTTTTTTTGCACACTACAAGATGCTAAAATTAAAAATATTATATATAAAGCTTTTTTCATTTTATTATTTATTATGTTGGTAAAAAATCTGATGTATCGGTAACGTCATTTATTTTTGTTCCGCCATGAGCAGGAGTTGTT
>CEQK01003734.1_pt1 | contig 13857 bp, 18 predicted proteins | sample 531051 | NCBI WGS metagenome assembly CEQK01 (sample SAMEA2621229, study PRJEB7988) | marine metagenome | biome: marine biome (ENVO:00000447); feature: deep chlorophyll maximum layer (ENVO:xxxxxxxx); material: "saline water (ENVO:00002010), including plankton (ENVO:xxxxxxxx)" | depth 150 m
TGATAGTTTAGTCACATTAGGTTCTCTTGAAACCACTTCAGCTTTAGGTGCAGCTACCGGCGAAGCAGAATCAATTTATCCTCTAACAGGCGTTACTTCTTCATTTAACTTAGGCACTACAAGTATCGAGGAGGGAACTGATGTTACTCTTTCGAGTTTAACTACATCATTCGCTACAGGAACTGAAAGTGCATCAGGCACAGTCGATGCAGGTTGGGGAAGATCCACATGGGGATCTTTCGCTTGGAATGAAAACATAACACAGGAGGTAAGCGTCACAGGAGTGACGATGGCTACCACGCTAGGGACCACAACTCAAGAAGTAGGAACTGGTGTTATTGTTTCACTAACAGGTCTTGCGATAACAGGTGCTTTAGGCACCACATCACAAACAGGAACGGCAGTAGAAACTCTTGATAGTCTTTCTGTAGGTGTTGCTCTTTCTGGAGCGACAGTATCAGGTGAGGGCAGTGTTGCTGTTATAGCACCTTCTGATCAATTAGACTTTACCATAGGAACTCCTGTCATTGATATTTTCACACAGGTAGATCCTGTGCCAGTCACCATGACTGCAGCCTTAGGAACCGCAGTTGCAGAAGCTGATGCATTAGTTACTCTCGGTAGCTTATCTTCATCATTTGCTACAGGAACAGAAACTGTTGAGGTGGGAACTGGTGTAATTGTAAGCGTTTCCACCGTTGCAATGAGTTTTGCTACAGGAACAGAAACTGTTGAAGCTAGTTCTTTGGTAAACGTAACAGGACTAGATTTAACAATAGTAACAGGTAATCCTTTCTCTACACCATGGGCAAACGTGGTAACAGGAGCAAGTAATACTTGGACAGAGGTAGATGCAGCATAAAAATGTGTTGCTTGAATAACAAAAAAAGATATATTTTAGAGAGGTTTAAACATGGCAAGTACATATTCAGATAGACTCAAACTAGAACTTATGGCAACTGGCGCTAATGCCAATACATGGGGCACAAATACTAATAATAATCTAGAAGTTTTAGACGCTTTTGCGGCAGGATACTTATCTAAATCTGTAGCGGGTTCTGCTAATATAACTCTTTCTACTGCAAATGCTTCGGATACCGCTGAGTCTTCAAATAAAGTTATTGAACTTACAGGTGCTTTAACAGGCGATATTGTTGTTTTTATACCAGCAGTTGAAAGTGAGTATCTATTTTTTAATAACACATCAGGTTCTCAAACCTTAACCATAGCAGCTACAGGACATCAAGCTAATGGAACCGTAATAACACAAGGAGCTTATTCAAGAGTGTATTGTGATGGTGCATCCAACTTTAATGTCGAAGTTTCAACTTCATTATTAGGAACAACTACTTTTAAAGATACTGTCACAGCAGGTGGTGGTAACATTCTTTTGAGAACAAACGGTGCAGTCTCAGCTACAACTTATACAGGTGATGGATCTAACTTAACAGGTGTTGAACCTTTTCCTTCTGGAACAAAGCAAGTTTTTTATCAGGCATCTGCTCCAACAGGATGGACACAAGATACGGCTTCTGGTTTATCAGAAGCAGTCATGTCAGTGGTTACAGGAACTGGTGGAGGCACAGGTGGTTCAACAGCTTACTTTTCATCTTTCTTAGCCACAACTGATAAGTCAGGAGCTCAACCATCCGCTCCTGTTACAGGCTCAGTTAGTGGTACAGTGGGACCAACAACACTTTCCACTCCAACAATTGCTAGTCATAATCACCCTCTTAGTTTTGCAAATTCGGACCCAGATAGAACGGAACCACAAGATCGTCTTACAGATATAGGCAATCCTGATCGTTGGAACGCGGCTCAGAATGCTAGTGGTGGTCCAAATGCAGTAACTCCAGCAGGTGGAGGTGGAGCACACTCTCACCCATTTTCTGGTAGTTTATCAGGAGCAACCGCAGATGTTTCTGTAACTGTACCTGCTGCAGACGTGAAATACGCAAACGTTATTATCGCTGCAAAAGATTAATGCCCATATTTGACCCTGACGGTAAATGTCCGTTACTCAATAAAAAATGTATAAAACATCAATGTGTTTGGTATAACATGCTTCAAGGTAAACATCCTCAAACAGGTTTAGATGTTCAAGAATGGGGCTGTTCTATTGCTTGGCTCCCTTTACTTTTAGTGGAAAACTCTTCAAAAATAAACGGAATTACTTCTGCCACTGAATCATTTAGAAATGAAATGGTCAAAGGGCAAAATGTAATGAATCAGATTTTAGCTGCTGACCCTAAAAAAAGAAATGAAATTAAAAATATATCGAGTTTATTTGGAAAAATAGGCAGACATCAAAGAGCAATCGAAACAAACAATCCAGACTTAGAGGACGAAACTATTAGACAATTAAGTAATAATAAGGTAAAAGTAAAGAAAGGAAAAAAAGATGGCAACAACAGTAAATAACACAACAGTCAATACTAGAATTACTATTATTTTTGATGCCGCTGGTGCTTTGAATGGTGATGGACCTGCAAAAGGCACAGGCAATACTGAATCAGATGTTTACCTCGACGATAAAATTTATTTAAATCTTCGTTCACACACCGAAATTGATTCTAATGTTCACGCTTTACAGTGGGACGCTACCACTAACACAGGAGAACTTGAATACATTGATAACAGAGAAAATCTGTCTATATCTTCATTTCCTCAATGGGCAACTAATGTTGTCATAAGATGTGAGGCTCAAGATTCTTGGCAAATAGCTCATGCAAATGCCATGGCGGGAGATGCAGACTCTCAAGCAAACGCTGATACAACTGCAAATACAGCAAGGGATAATTACCTTTCTGCACACAATATTACTTACTAAGTAGTTTTGTGCACAAATAAAAAATGAAAGAATATATTTTAGAAGTTAAAAAAATAATACCTCAAGTTTTTTGTAAAAAAATTATTTCTTATTTTGATAAAGATTATGTTGATGCAGGCACTATTGGATTAGGGGTAAATAAAGACGTAAGAAATTGTGTAACTCGTTCTTTATTGGACCCAAAATCTTTTGGTGAAAAAATTTGCACAAATGCAATAAAAGAAAAAATATTTCAATGTGTTGATCATTACAAAAAAAATAACAATATTGCTATTGAAAAAATATCTCAATTAGATTTACTTAAATACGATGCAAACGAACATAAGGCAGGTTATGATTTTCATAAAGATTTTGGTGCTAAAGTAACAGAAAGACACCTTTCTATCTCTATTTGTTTAAATAACGAGTATGAAGGTGGAGAATTTGTTTTTGATATACCAAGTGGACACTACATTGTCCCACAAAACGTTGGAGACGCAGTTATATTTCCTTCTAATTTTATGTTTCCACATCAGGTAAACAAAATAACAAAAGGTACACGTTATGCCTTAATAGGTTGGGTAATTTAAATGGAACCAATTTTTATAAAAGAATTTTTACCGAAACAAATTTTAAACTTAGCTTACTCTTACTCAGTAATAAAATATTCAAATCAAAAAACATTTAAAATAGATAATCAAACAAAATCATTAATATCTGAACATGGTGATTTTTTGATGGAAACCTTAATGGACATGAGCACTCCTGTTGTTGAACAAAATGTAGGTAAAAAATTATGGCCAACTTATTCTTTCTTTCGAATATATGATAAAGGTTCAGACCTCAAAATTCACACAGATCGAGAGTCTTGTGAATATACGGTTGCTTTATGTCTTGGAGCAGATCCAGTAGATGAACCTTATGAAATATTTGTTGGTGAGGAAGATAAGAATTCTGATTATAAATATTACAATAAAAAAGGAAAACTTACGAGGTGCAAAATTGAACACAAGTTTCCTATGGTGCCTAACAATGCAGTAATATTTAAAGGAATGAAAAAAATTCATTGGAGAGAAATATGCAATCACGATCATTTTATTACTGTCTTTTTACATTATGTTGATAAAGATGGTTCTTATAAAGAATACAAATTTGATAAAAGACCTTCATTAGGATATAAAAATTAAATGTCTTTTCTTCAAAGACCAAAAATAAATAACATATATGAAAATTTTATTGATAAAGAAGTAATTAATAACACTATTAATTATGTTGAAAAACTTGATTCAAAAATTTTTCAACCTACTTATAAATCTCAATGTTTAACAACCAATGCAGTTACCTCTAATATTTTAAATATAAATAACTTACAAGCCCTATATTTAAATATATTAAGTCATTTACACAATTATATGATCTTATCTAATTCTTTTTATCAAGGATTTATAAGTCATTCTTGGATTAACATATATTTAAAAGAATATAATCAAGAGTTTCACTCACATTTAGATTCAATATATAGACACATCTGTGGTATAGTTTACTTGTCTGACTCAGATGCAGTAACAGAATTTTATTTACATGATCGCATAGCTGTAAAGCCAGAAGTTGGAAAAATTATTATTTTTCCAGATTCAGTAGAACACCGAGTAGCACCAAACGATAGTGAGCAAAAAAGAACTACACTTGCATTTAACTATAGAAAGTGTCAACAATGGCAGATATTGAATTAAAGAGAAAATAATGATTAAACCAGAAGAACTAAAAGATAAGAATTTTAAAATATATTTAGGAATGCCCATGTATGGTGGGATGCTTACAGAACCTACTTTACATGGTTTATTAGAATTACAATCTTGGACTCAAGCAAACAAAATTGGAATGAGAATACAAACAATGGGCAATGAAAGCTTGATCACCAGAGCTCGTAACACCATTGTCTCTATGATGATGGATGAAAAAGATTACGTTGCTACGCATCTTTTATTTATAGATGCTGATATAGGTTTTAGGTGGCAAAATATAGAGAGATTATTATGCGCAGATAAAGATATCGTTTGTGGTATTTATCCTAGAAAACATTTGTATTTAGAAAAAATAAAAAAAATATTAGAAGAAAACCCTAGTGCACAGCCCGATGAAATAGAAGCCCGTGCTTTGGGCTATAATCTTAATTTTGATAATCCTGATAATTTACAAGGTCATGATGGTTTTTTTCCTGTTAATGAAGCTGCAACAGGAATGATGTTGGTAAAACGAGAAGTCTTTAGAACCATGTTTAAAAAGTTTCCTGAAAGAAAATACGAGTCTGATCAAATAGTAAATGGTGGCCCTTATAAATCAGATAATTGTTATGATTTGTTTGCAGTAGGTCCTTACAATACTCCTAAAGATGGAAAATCACAAATCAGGTACTTATCAGAGGATTATTATTTTTCACGATTATGGCAAGAATGTGGTGGCAAAATTTGGGCAGATTTAGCGATGCCATTAACACATTTCGGTAATCGAGCTTTTAAAGGTCATGTAGGGTCTTTAGTTGCTAAAAAAGAGTAATTTATATATATTGGCACAATGCCACTCGTAAATTTTAGACCAGCACCAGGCATCAATAAAGAAGTGACCGACTACACAGGCGAAGGCAAGTGGACGGACGGTGATAATGTACGCTTTTTTCAAGGATTGCCACAAAAAATCAAAGGATGGGAGAAGTTTATCTCTACCACTTTAGTGGGTGTAGCACGTGATATGCACGCATGGGTAGCTTTAGATGGCACAAGATACAATGCTGTAGGTACGGACAGAAAGCTTTATGTAATAGAAGAGGGTTTAGCTTACGACATTACCCCTATAAGAGAAACACAAGCTTTAACTAATCCATTTACCACAAATGCAACAACATCCGTAGTTGTCACAGATACTTCACATGGTGCTCAAGCGGGAGACTTTGTGACATTTGATTCTTTTTCTGCAATAGATGGTTTAGATATGAATAAAGAGTTTGAAGTAACATCCGTAGCAAACAGTGATGCTTATGTAGTAACGACAACGGCTGCAGCCTCTGGATCTACATCTGGTGGTGGTGGTTCAGGTAATGCAAAATATCAAATATCAATAGGTCCTGAGATATCTACTTCTGCTTTTGGTTGGGGCACGGACAGTTGGGGTTCGGGTACATGGGGCACTCCTTCAACAGTCTCAAACGTAACTTTAGAGGCAAGACAATGGTCACTTGATAATTTTGGTGAAGATTTAATTGCAACCGTTTTAAATGGTGGTGCTTTTAAATGGGATACTTCATTGGGTGTAAGCACGAGAGCCACTGCTATAACAAATGCTCCCACCGCATCAAGACTAAGTTTAGTATCCACACCTGATAGACATTTAGTGTTTATGGGAACAGAAAACACGATTGGAACAACTGACTCACAAGATGATTTACTTATTAGATTTTCAGATCAAGAAGATATTACCACGTATCAACCCACCGCAGAAAATACTGCGGGTTCTTTACGTATTGCCGATGGATCTCGAATTGTGGCTGCAGAAAGATCAAGAGGTCAGATACTTGTTTGGACTGACACTTCACTTCATGGAATGCAATTTATTGGTCCTCCTTTTACTTTCGGTTTAAGACAGCTAGGTCAAAATTGTGGTATTATAGGCATGCACGCAGGACTTGATTTAAATGGTGTTGCATATTGGATGTCTCAAGATTCTTTTTATTTATTTGATGGTACGGTTAAAAAACTACCATGCACCGTGGAACAATTTGTTTTTGACAATATAAATATTACAGGATCTGAAAACGCTTTTGCAGGGCACAATGGTGAGTTTAATGAAATAATGTGGTTCTATCCTAGAACAGGATCGGACACAATCAATGCTGTTGTTGCTTATAATTATTTAGAACAAACTTGGTGGACAGGAACTTTGGACAGAACAACTTGGATTGATCGAGAAGTGTACGACAATCCTGTAGCGTCGGATTATTTACCAACAACCACGGCTAATAATGAGACTATTTCTGGTTTGACTGACGGTGCTACACAAATGTTTTTACATGAGACAGGTAACGATGCTGATGGAGAAGCAATGACTGCATTTGTTAAATCTGGATCTGTTGAAATAGGAGAAGGAAACGATATTCTTTTTGTACAAAAATTGATTCCTGATATTCAAAATCAATCAGGAACACTAAATATGAAATTAGAATTTAAATATTATCCAAACAATAGCACTAGCACCACAAAAACAGCCACCTTTACTGATGCTACAGAATTTGTAAGCTTACGTGGAAGAGGGAGAGAGTTTACTGTTAATGTCGTTTCAAATACTACAGGTACCGCATGGAGACTTGGAACACAACGTTTTGACATTCAACCTGATGGTAGAAGATAAAATAGCTGACAACACTGTTGACAAATTTTTACAGACATTAGAAATGTTTAAAAATTTAAGACCAGATTTAAATTCTTCACTACGTTCAGATTCTTGTTGTATAAACGGATATCATACAGGAAATATACTTAACTTTAAATCAACTCATGAAGTTTGTGGTGAAATATTAAATAAGATTCCTTATGAAGACTGTATTTTACATCATGTTCATCTAATTCATTTTTATCAAAGTGGTTATGAAGAGGCTCATGATCATAAAAATACGGAGGACTTTTCTTTTATTTTATATTTATCTGATTCAGAAGATGGAAACACGTGTTTTAAATTTGGAAAAGATATTTATAAAGTTAAACCAGAGAGAGGAAAAATAATTTTTTTTGCTTCAGATATATGGCATTGGGGAGAACCTAGCTCAGGTAACAAAAAAATTGCAGTAGGAGCATTATCCAAAATAAAGTAAATGAAATTACTGGGACTTAGAATATGTGAGCACAATAGTAATTTTTCTTACTTTGATGGTGAAAAAGTTCATTATTTAAAAACTGAAAGAAAATTTAATATTAAACATCATGCAGTAAATGATTTAAATTTATGGAAAGATATAATTTATGATCAATGGGGATTAAAAGAAAGCGATTTAAATGAAATAGCAATTGTGTTTGATCCTTGGTTATATGGTAGACACGTTAGAAATGATGATTTTTTTCCTTCAATACAATTGGATGATTTTTCATCAAAGTGTACCGTAACACGAGTTAATCATCATTACGCTCATCATTTAAGCTGTTGGCCTATCGTTAAAAATCCAAGTAATCTTAATGGATTTTCCATAGATGGTTATGGTGATTACAATCAAGTGTGGACTGTTTTTACAAATGGAAAAATAAAAGAAAGAGGATTTAGAAACAATGGTTCAATTGGAGCAGAGTATGCTTCTTTAGGGCAATGGTTTGATTTTAAAGGCTTTAAATTAGACTTTCCTGGAAAAATTATGGGACTTCAAAGTTTTGGAAGCCTTGACAAAGAGTTTTTTGAATTTTTAAAAAAATATGATTTCTATCAAATAGGTAGTGTATTTGACGTAAAAAATTATTTCGACAAGCCTGAATTAAAATTAAATTGGATAAGAACAATTCACCTGTATGTTAATGATCTACTATTAGATTTTTTAGAAAAACACTTTCATCCTGATGAAACTTTTTGTTACACAGGAGGTGTTGCCCTAAATGTTTGTTGGAATACTCAAATAAGAAAAAAATTTAAAAATATTGTAATTCCTCCACATTCTTCAGATGAGGGATTAAGCTTAGGAGCTTTAGAATATTTAAGAATTAAACATAATCTTCCTCATTTTACCTTGAACAATTTTCCATATTGTCAAAGCGACAACAAACCAAAAAAATCTCCTGATAGAAATTTATTAAAAAAAGTGGCTCAATTGTTACAAGAACAGAAAATTATAGGATGGTACCAAGGTAATGGAGAAATAGGTCCAAGAGCTCTAGGAAACAGATCAATTTTAGCTGATCCTAGAGATTCAAACATGAAAAAAAGAGTAAATGACATAAAAAAAAGAGAATATTTTAGACCTTTTGGTTGCTCTACAATAGATAACAATTTTAGTGTGAGTAAGTTTATGTTGTTTACACACATAATTGATGAAAAAAAATACCCCTCTATTGCACATGTAGACAACACATGTAGACATCATACTGTTCAAAATAATTTTTTATTTGAAAACCTTATTAAAGAATTTTTTTATAAAACTAATTGTAAAACTTTGTTAAATACAAGTTTAAACATAAATGGAAAACCTTTAGCGCCTGATTTTAAAGATGCTTTCAATTTATTTAAACAATCAAGTATGGATGTTTTAGTCTATGGAAATGAACTTTATGAAAAATAAATATATATTTAAAAGTAAAGTGAAAAATCATTATGAAATAAAAGAAAAACTTTTACAACAAATAGCTTTAATACCACCAAATCCTTTTAAAATAGAAACTAATAATATTCAACATACTGATTGGAATCTTCCAGCAGCAATGCATCGAGAGTACAAAAGTTTATTTATAAAAACGATCAGTGATCATTTAGTAAATATGTGTAATGAGTTAAAACTTAATAATTACCTCATAGGTAATTTTTGGTTTCAACAATATGGAGAAAATAATAATCATGGATGGCATACTCACCCTTATTCAAATTTTGCTAATGTTTACTTTTTAGAGTGTCCAAAGGGTATGAGCACTAAATTTAAAGATTTTACAGAAGAGTGTGAAGAAGGGGACATTTTAAGTTTTCCAGCTTTTTTACCTCACATGTCGCCACCAATCAAAGGTAATAATAGAAAAACTATTATCGCATTTAACACTGATTTTAATATAGTCGAAAACAAATGACTCGTCCTTTTATTGATAGTAATTTATTTGAAATTAATGATGATTTAAAACCTGAACTAATTAACCTTGGACCTTATCGTTATCTATCAATAGATAATTTTTATAAAAATGCAGAAGATATTTACTCCCTATTTCAAACTTCTTGGGTGCAGAATTGGAAGGTTAATGAACATGGAAAAAACTTTCATGAGTATTACGACTGTAGATTGTCTTTTCCAAACAGAAAATATGGATTAAAAAATAAAGATAAAACTATGCTTTTTCTGAAAAGTATTTTGCGATTAGAGAATCATTCTTACTTTCAAATAAGTAGTAATATATTTTCATGGATTTTACCTCCTACTTCAAATTTTCAATTTCAACCTCATCAGGACAATTCAATAAATATTTTAGTTTATTTAGATAAAATTAACTCAGGCGGGACAGCTCTTTATGAAGGAAAGCCAACAATTTTACAAGACGAGTCTTTAGATATTAAATATGATAAACAAAAGGATAATTTAAAGTATCACGTTATACCTTCAAAATTTAATAGGTGTGTTATTTTTGACGGTCAAATTTATCACGGAGGACACATAGAAGATCACTCTAAATATTCAAATGGAAATTGGAGATATAATACAGTATATTTTCTTTACGAGGATAAATAATGGCAAAATTAACATTACAAAGATTTCCTGATCCTAGACCTGAGTATGATGCTCAGCAATCCGCTGAATTGATCAGACAGTTAGAAGAGATGATACAACAGTTAAATACACAATATACTCAAGACACACAAGAGGAGGCCACAAGAAGGGCGTGGTTTTTTAATTAATGGCAGACGTATTTAAAAGATTTATAGCAAACTTAACTACTACTGATTTAACCACAATTTTTACTGTGCCCACCGCAAACGTAGCAGCTACTCCACCTACACCGGTGTCGACATTTATTGTAAAAACTATAAATACACACAATTATGATGGATCAAGCGCAGTGACAGTTAACATTGATCACAATGACGGAAGTAATGATCTACAAGTTTTTCAAGTAGATGTATCAGCGTCAGACACAAACACTATTTCGACTTCTATGGTCTATCAAGAAGGCGATGCTATGAAACTACAAGCAAACGCAGCTTCTAGAGCAATGGTTGAAGTATCAGTATTAGAAGTAAAACAACAACAATAATTGAATAAAAAAATTACTTTTACTTCTCCTTTAAAAGGTTTTGTATCAGAACCTAAACCGTCACAGGTTTACATACCTAGATCATATAAAGATTTGCACACATTTAATAAAACAATAACCAAACCTACAGTAAAAAAATGTCCACCTTTTTTAGATGCTTTAACAACAGGTTACATAATTCCTTTTCCAACAGATATTGAAGTTTTATTAGATGAAAATCAGGTAAAATTTAATATAAACAGTAATATTCCTCCTAACTTTTTTAATTTGATTGGAGTAGATGAGCACAATTTAAATCAAATAAGCAAAGAAATGATGCATCCTAATAGAACTGTTAATGCTGTTTTTAAATTTTTAAATCCTTGGCAAATAAAAACTCCCATAGGATACAGTTGTTTATTCACTACACCCTTTAATCATGTACTTCCATTTAATTTAATCACAGGAGTGGTCGATACAGATACGCACCCCTTAAATATACATTTTCCTTTTTATTGGACACGTGGATTTGATGATACATTCATAATTAAAGAAGGAAGTCCTATGGCTATGGTTTTTCCATTTAAAAGAGAGTCTTGGAAAATGGAAACAAAAGTATGTAATTTATCCATTGAAAAAAAGAATTTGATGTATTTTGATTATTTTAAAAAATTAACAGGTAGTTATAAGTCAAAATTTTGGTCAAAAAAATCCTATAAGTGAAAAGTCCAATAATCGGTTGATTTCTTAGCTTTTCGTCTATAAAACTATAGTATGGCGAAAATTGTAGATGAACCAAAAATCTTGCGTTATGACATGATTGATGGTGAAAAAGTCCCTGTTTACAGTGCTAAAGTAGAAACCACCATCACAAACACTAAAACAGGTCAAGAGTATAATTCACACGAGGAGTGTCAGGCTGATATAGACAATCCAGAAACTGAAACAACTGAAGCAGATATAAGAAGAGATGTTCACGTAACAGCTCCAAATGTATTTGCTGGAGCACATACACTACCGGAGTAAAAATGTTTAAGAAGATATTCAAAGCTGCTAAAAATTTATTACGAAGTCCTGTTGGGCAGATCGGTATTGGTTTACTTTTACCTCAATTTGCTGGTGCACAAGGCATTCTCGGTGGTATAGGATCATTTGCAAAAGCAAATCCTATGTTAACGCAAGCCGCTGCAGGTTTACTTGGTGGTGATAAACCTGAAAATGTTCTAAGAAACGTGGCCTACGGATCACTGGCCAGAGGTATTGGTGCGATGGGTACACCTGAAGGATTCATGGGCGGTGTTAAAAGAGGTTTTGGTATGACTCCTGCTGGTGCTACAGATCCTAAAGTTTATGATCCAGTTAGTCAAACTGTTAGAGATACAGTTGTGCCTCCTCCAGATGTAAAGAAGCCAGGAATTTTAGAAGGGTTAATTAAAAAAACAAAAGTTATTACAAATGCAGATGGTTCACAATCGATCGTTCCAGTTACAGACTTCTTTGAAAAATATGGCACCTTATTAAAATTAGGTTCTGTTGGAGCAACAGTTGCGGCAGCAGCAATGTCTGATGAAGAAAAAGAATTTTTTTATGACCCGAATAAAAACCCTTACTTAAAAACAGGTAGTGCTGATAAAGACTTTTTTGAAGATATCAACCCTTATTACGCAATGAACAAAGGTGGGGGAGTGATGGACTTTCCTGAAAAAGACGGTATGATTAATGGTCCAGGTGACGGTCAATCTGACGATATCCCTGCAATGCTCTCCGACGGCGAATTTGTAATGACTAAGCAAGCAGTAATGGCTGCTGGCAACGGTAACAGAAATGAAGGCACAAAGAAAATGTATGACATGATGTATTCATTAGAAGATAAAGCAAGAAACATGGGGATAGGTAGGGTCTAATGACACCACAAGAATTACAAGAATTAATTGCACAACAATACGGTAATGTGCTAACCGCTGGTCAAAAGCTAACATCAAAGCCAAAAAAAATTCCAACTCAAGAGGTTGTTCAACCTTCTGCTGCAATCGGTCAAGCAACTAACTTAGCATCAACGGCCGCAACATCAGGACCTGATTACTTTGGTATGGGTGTCGGTGCATTACAAGATGCACAATCAACCATTGGTAATGCAGCAGCAATGTCGGCTCAAACAACCGGGGCCTACGATCCACAGTCTTATCAAGCTTTCATGAATCCTTTTCAACAAGAAGTGATTGACAGATATACACAAGAAATGCAAAGACAGTTTGACATCACTGGTCAAAAAAGAAAAGCAGATGCTATTAGTGCAGGTGCTTTTGGCGGTGATCGTGAGGGTGTGCTAGAAGCAGAGGCACAAAGAGGTTTTCAACAACAATTAGGAACTGGCATCGCTGGTCTTTTATCATCAGGTTTTCAAACTGCACAGCAACAAGCTCAAAATGCATTTGAAAATCAAAGAAGAGCGCAACAACAGGCAGCTGGATTACAACTTGCTGGTGGTGAATTAGGCACGGGTATTGGTCAGCTCTTTGGAACATTTGGTGTACAAGCACCAACAACACAAGCAAACTTAGCAACACAACTAAGTCAATTAGGTGTAACAGAAACTGCTGCGCAGCAACAAGCAGCACAACAAGCATTTCAGAATCAAATGGCTCAGTTTAGACAACCGTATGATCAATTAACATTTCAAGCTGGTTTACTTGGTGGTGCGGCACCATCTTTTATGTCGCCAAGCACACCAGGTATGGGCAACCCTCTTTTACAAGGAATAAATGCATTAGCAGGGTACGCTAGATAGGGAGGGTCAATGAGTTCAACAGGATATGACACTCTTAGCGATTTTAAAATCGACCTTACAGTTGATCCTATTCAACCAATAAACGCTATTAGACCACATCAAGGTGGTGGTAAGTTTACTATTTCCGATCAGATGGAGACACCAACTCCAGAAATGGAAGCTAACGCCGCTACAAGTATACAACAAGCTGCTCAAGACGTTGACATTACATCTTACATGAATGCAATGGCAAATCAGTTTGCTGGTCAATACTTACCAGTTAGAGATCAAAGAAGAGCTTACGCTGATCAATACTACAAAGCTTT
>CEQK01078252.1_pt1 | contig 13804 bp, 12 predicted proteins | sample 531051 | NCBI WGS metagenome assembly CEQK01 (sample SAMEA2621229, study PRJEB7988) | marine metagenome | biome: marine biome (ENVO:00000447); feature: deep chlorophyll maximum layer (ENVO:xxxxxxxx); material: "saline water (ENVO:00002010), including plankton (ENVO:xxxxxxxx)" | depth 150 m
GCGGAGAACACGGCTTCCGCGATGCGCTGGGAAACCTCCGCCGCACAGCCGGAAACCGGACGCGGATACTTCGCATAGAGAAACGTCCCGCTCGGATCCTTGATCTCCATCGGATCGAAGGCGCCCGCGCTCAAAGGCACGTCCGGGAATATATGCCGCATGGCGAGATAGACCGAGGAATGGGTCGTCGCCAGCACACAATTCATCGGCCCGCGACAGGGCGGGCTTGATCCTTCGAAGTCGAAGATCAGCCGGTTGTCGTCGGTCTTCGTCACCGAAAGCGCGATTTTAAGCGGCTCGTTGACCACACCGTCTGAATCGATGAAGGCTTCGCCGCGATAGGTACCGGTCTCGATCAGACCTATGCAGGAGCGCATCTGCTCGCCCGAGCGTACGCGCAGTTCCGCGATCGCCTGACTGACCGTTTCATCGCCATAGCGGTCGAGCAGTTCGTTGAGCCGCTCGTGACCGATCTCCAGCGCCGCCGTCTGGGCCCTGATGTCGCCGATGCGCTGCTCGGCCACGCGGATATTGGAGGTGATGATCTGGAAGATCTCCATATCCATCTTGCCGCGCTTGAAGAGCTTGACCGGCGGGATCCGCAACCCTTCCTGCTCGACCGACGTGGCGGACGCCGAGAAACCGCCCGGGACCGTGCCACCAATATCCGGCCAATGGCCGATATTGGAGAGCCAGCAATAAACTGCGCCATTGCGGAAGATCGGCATGGCGAAGCGCACATCCATCAGATGGGTGCCACCGAGATAGGGATCGTTGACGACATAGATGTCGCCCTCCTCCGGCGGCAGGATCTTGCCGTCGCGGATGAACTCGATGATCGTGCGCGTCGAGGCCTGCATGGTGCCGACAAACACCGGCAGCCCGCCAATCCCCTGCGCGATCAGCGATCCGTCTTCCGCGGAATAAATGCCGTCGGACCGGTCGTCCGCCTCGGCAATGATGGGAGAGAAGGCGGCACGCGAGAAGGTCGTGTCCATCTCGTCGCAAACCTGCTGCAGACCTGCCTGGATGACCGACAGTGTGATGGAACCGAGCTTAGCCACGCGCGTCTCCCGAAACCTGAATGATAATATTGCCTTCCCTGTCGCCCTCGGCAACGCAGTCGGGAGGAAGAACGGTGGTTGAATCGAACTGGGCGAGGATTGCCGGCCCCTCGATGCGGGCCAGAAGGGGAAGCTTCTCGCGCTCGTAGATCGCTGCCTCCATCCACTGGCCGTCGAACCAGACTTGCCGGCTGCCGGTCTTGGCCGCATCGATCGTGTCTGCCCGTCCCTCGCGCGGAATAAGATCGGCAAGCGGCGCTGGTTCGCGAAGCCCTATCACCGACGTATTGACGTTGACGATCAATGCGCGAACCTCCGGCAGCCTGACGCGGAAGCGCTTGTAGTAGGCCTCCTCAAACAGGGTCTGGATCGCATCCATGTCATCGACCTTGCCGTCGATGGGCACGCGGATCAGATGTGTCTGGCCGGCAAACTGCATGTCGAGACTGTGCTCCATGCGGATCTCGACCGGGCGGATGGTCTCCGCCGCAAGCGCCGCCATGCCTGAAGCCACCTGATCATCGATCAGGCCGTTGAGCTCTTCCGGGGCGATATCATGGACCAGCTTGTTGAGGGTATTCACGTAGTCATGCTGCAGGTCGGCCACGACGCACCCAATGGCATTGGTGATACCGGGACGCGCTGGAACGAAGACACGCGGGATGCCGAGTTCGCGCGCCAGATCGGCGGCATGAAGCGGACCGGCCCCGCCAAAGGCATAGAGCATAAGCTCACGCGGATCGTTGCCCTTTGCGAGCGAGACCATGCGAATGGCGCCGGCCATCTTCAGGTTTGCGATCTTGAGAACGGCCCCCGCAGCTTCAACCGCATCGACACCGAGCGGGCCAGCAAGCTTGTCGTCGAATATCGTTTTCAAGGCGTCCAGTGACGGCGCTTCGTCGACGGCAAGAAGGCGATCGGGATCGAGCCGGCCGAGCAGCAGGTTGGCATCTGTGATCGTCGGCTCCGTACCCCCGCGGCCGAAACAGATGGGCCCAGGCATCGAGCCCGCGCTCCGTGGACCGACTTCCAGAAGCCCGGCTTCGTTGACCTTGGCGATCGAGCCTCCGCCCGCACCGATCGTGTGAACGTCGACCATCGGCACATGGATCGGCATGGCATACTCGACTTCGATCTCGTTGGAGATCAGCGGGCGGCTGCCACGGATGAGAGCCACGTCCGAGGAGGTTCCCCCCATGTCGTAAGTGACGAGGTCGGTGTAACCGGCGCGCGCGGCAGTTCGCGCTGCGGCGATCACGCCGGACGCAGGTCCGGACATCACGGTCTTGGCCGCCTCTCCGACAACCAGTGACGAAGAGGTGGTACCGCCATTTCCGTTCATCATCAGAAAGTCGCGCGCATAGCCGTCTTCGAGAAGCTGGTTGCGCAACCGGTCGACATAGCGCTGCAAGATCGGTTGCACCGAAGCATTGACCGCTGCGGTCACGCCGCGCTCATATTCCCGGGCTTCCGACAGCAGCGCATGGCCCGTCGTAATGAAGCCGTTCGGCCACATTTCGCGGGCAATCTCGGCCGCACGCTGCTCGTGCACGGGGTTCTTGTAGGCATGGAGAAAATGAATGACGAGGCCTTCGCAACCGGCATCGATCAGCTTTTGCACCGCATCGCGAAATTCCGTCTCGTTGAGCGGATGTCGGACGTCCCCGGTCGCTTCGATGCGTTCGGTAACTTCAAGGCGCAGGTCGCGGGAGATGAGCGGTACGAACGAACCGAACATGCCGTAGGGATTGGGTCGGGTTCGCCTGCCGAGTTCGATGACATCACGAAACCCCTTGGTGGTGATCAGACCGGCCTTCGCCAGACGACGCTCCAGAAGCGCGTTGGTTGTTGTCGTCGTCCCGTGGATAACAAGATCGATGTCGGACGCCTTGTAGCCGGATTGGGAAATCACCTCCAGAACCGCGCGCGACTGATCGTCAGGCGTGGTCGGAACCTTGCCGATCTTCACGCTGCCGGTCTCGGAATCGAGAACGATGAGATCGGTAAACGTGCCGCCCACATCGATACCGGCGACGACACCGCGAAATCTGTCCTCAGCTTCAACCATGAGACCCAACTTGCTTTCAGTTTGTTATTGGCCGCCCGCAAGTCGGTCCCTGGCGGACGGCATATTTAGTTTGTACACGAACTAATTTTACAAATCGAGAGCTCGTGCTACCTGAGTTTTCAACGTTCAGCGCAAGCCATCACGCGCCTTGATATCCGAGGCTGCGAGGCCACCCATGCGGGCATGAACACGCGGGCCGGAGGCCATGACGAGAACGAGTACCATCTCGTTGGGGAGAGGCCCGTCCGGCAATCCGACTTCCATTGCATCGAAATGGCTGCGCACATAGGCGGCATTGATGTGACCGATCGGAATGTCGATCCGGGCGCCGAAACCACCGACCTTCTTGGCCGAGGGAACGATGGCGAGTGCCTCGCCGAGCTTTTCGCGCATCGCGTAGCCGCCCGGCACATGCCAGAGCGCGCCGTGTTCCAGTTCGCCAGCAGTGCCGACGATCACACCCTTGCCATAGGAATCGATCGCCGAGATATCGCCGCCCAATGCGTCGATCAGTTTCTCGGTCATCGTCAGGCCGAGCGGTTTGAGGTCTTCCATCCCTTCCTGGATCTCTTCGACGTAACGGCCCCCATAGGGATTGGAAACGACAGCCAGGGCGGCAGCGCGACGGCGCGGCGTCTCCGCGGCAGGACCGCCGTCGTGAAAGATATCCTCGACTGTGAGCGACATCTTCCTGATTGCGAAATTCGGCATTCGGATATTCCTTTCAGTCATCCACGCGCACTAGCGCGCGATCTTCTTCAGCAATTCAATGAACCGCTTCCTGTCGCGCTGATTGAGCGGCGCGAGAAGTTCCTCGCTGACCCCTTGCGAGATCGGCAGCACCTCGAACGTGTAGTCGTACCCCTTGGGCGTGAGCTGAATGAGATTGACGCGCTGGTCCTGCTCCGAGACCACGCGCTTGGTCAGACCGAGCGTTTCGAGGCGTTTGAGAAGCGGGCTCAGCGTCGCGGTGTCGATCGCCGTCAGCTTGCCAATGCGGTTCTGCGGCAAATCGCCGTGACGCAGCAGAGTGGCGAGCACCGCGACCTGCGTCGGAGTGATGCCGTAGCCTTCGAATGCCTTCTGGAAAAGCGCCGTGCCACGCTGATGCGCCAACCGGATGAGGTGGGCATTGTGCTCTTCGAGCGCGTAGCCGATTTCCTGCAGCCGACGTTCGATCTCCGGGCGCGTCGGCACCACGCCTTCCCTGTCTTCCACTTCACTCATTCAGCGGCCATTCCCGGGATCAGATCGTCCTCGAACACCTGGTTGGCGATCCGTGCGCCTGACGACAGCGCGTCGACAATCGTCGCCGTGTCGGAGACCGTGCCGAAATGGGTAGCGATGTCATAGAGCGTGGAGACGTGCTCGCGCGGCCCTGTGGCTGCGCAGGCATCGTGCGGAACAACCACATCATAGCCCTGGAAGAAGGCGTCGTGGACGGTCGAACGGACGCATATGTTGGTAACGACACCACACACGATAACCTGAGAGATCAGCATGTCCTTGAGCAGAAGATCCATGTCGGTCTGGAAGAAGGCCGAATAACGATGCTTGACCACCACCAGATCGTCGTCGCGCACCTCCAGATCCTCAATGACCTCGGTCGCCCAGGTATTCTCGACACCGTGCGGTGTGCGCTTCAACCATTCGCGGTCCTGGCGCATGTTCTTCCGGTGGGAGTCGACGACGAAGATCACCGGCACGTCATTGGCCCGGGCCTCGGCGATCAGCGCCTTTTGCTGAGGCATCAGCTTCTCGTAACCCGGCAGTACCATCTTGCCGCCCGGCTTGCAGAATTCGTTGATCATGTCGACGACGATCAGGGCAGTCTTTTTCGGATCGAGGACTGTCGATCCCTCCTGCCGGTGCGCGGAGAATACATCTTCCATTGCCTGTTCCTTTCTCGTCGTTCTTACAGTTTCAGCGACCGGTAAAGCATCTCGAAGAACTTAGCCGAGTCCACACGCGACGCCACCTTTACGTTTGGCTCTTCGCCGTTCAATTTCCAGTAGTCCGCCACGGTCGCTCCGAAAGTATGCGTACCGGTCCGATCGATCGAAACATGCGCCTCGCGGGTTTCGATCAGATCGGGATCGATCACCACGGCAAGAGCCAACGGATCATGCAGCGCCCCGCCGATTCCCATCTGTCCGCGATGGAGCTTCTCGTAGAATTTCAGCCAGTCGAACACAACGCGCGAGAGCGGCGTATCGATCTTCTCGATGGCTGCGAACTCCTCTTCCTCGACGAGCACATGCATGGTCACGTCGAGGCCGACCATGGTGATGTCGAGGCCGCTCGCAAGCACGATCTCGGCGGCTTCCGGATCGCAGAAGATGTTGAATTCGGTGGGTGTTATGATCTCGCTGCGACGGTAGAAGGCACCACCCATCAGCACCACCTTCGCAATCTTCGGCAACACCTCCGGATGTTTCAGCACAAGCATGCCGATATTGGTCAGCGGACCGGTTGGTACCAGGACGATCGGCTCGTCTGCTTCGCGGAGTGTCTGCGCAAGAAAATCGACGCCGTGCATCGGCACGAGTTCGGTTTTCGGCTCGGGGAGATAGGGCGAGCCGTCGAGCCCGCTCGGGCCGTCCGCGGTGCCCAATACCAGTTGGCGCGCGAGCGGGGTCGAACATCCGGCCGCGATGGGCACGTCGGTGGCCTCCAGCAATTCCATGATCCGCCGGGCATTGATCGTGGTGCGCTCAAGGGGCGCATTGCCACATACGGTGGTAACCGCAACGAGCTCGATTTCCGGCAGCTTGTGCGCCATGAGAAGCGCAATCGCATCGTCATGCCCGGGGTCGCAATCGATGATGACCTTGATTGGTTTCACGGGTCCTGCTCCTACGCCAGCGTGCCGATTGAATTCTTGAAGAGCTTGAGGAACGAGCGTCCGTCGAGCCCCTTGCAGATGCGCGTGGTCTTCGGACCCTCAAACGACAGGATCTGGCGTCCGGTGAAGGCGACCGTCTGTCCGCGCACCAGCCGCTCATGCAGCGCCACATCGACGAAAAGCGGCTCGGTCATCTCGAAGAATTCCGGATGGGTGACCGCGGCGACCGCAATCGCATCGTCGAGCGGGAAGCCGACCAGATGGAAGAACTCACGCCAGATATCGATGTAGATCGGGAAGTTCTCGACGATGTGGTTCACCACCTTGCTGTCGGGGTAATCGGCCGCCAGATCGGCAAGATCGTCACGGGTCAGCATGGATGGTGCCACGCGATTGTCCTCGCAGATGTCGAGGGGAACCAGCACTACGGGCGCGCCGGACCGCAGAACAACGCGCGCGGCTTCGGGGTCCGCCCAGATATTATACTCCGAGACCGGTGTGATGTTGCCGGGTGTGGTGAAGCATCCGCCGAGCACCACGATCTGCTTGACGAGAGATGCGATGTCCGGCGCCATGTCGAGCGCCATTGCGACATTGGTCTGCGGGCCGGTCGCCACGATCGAGATCTCGCCGGGATTGGCCCGCACGGTCTCGATGATGAAATCGACGGCGTGCTTGTCCATCGCTTTACGCACCGGCGTCGGTGCCGGCGGATTGAACTTCTTCAGCCGCTCGCCGAACCGGTCCTTCAACTGCTTTTCGAAATGGACAGGGGCTTCCATGTCCTCCTTGGAATTGCCGACGATCGGTCGCCACGCGCCTGCGGCCACCGGAAGATCATCCCTGCCCGCCAGTGTCGCGGTATTGAGCACCACATTGGTGACCTGCTCGATGGGCCCGGCAGCACCGGTTACAGCTGTGACGCCCTCGAGCTGGATGAAATCCGATCCGAGCGCGAAGAGGATGGCGAGAATGTCGTCGCCCGCCGAATCCACATCGAGAATGATCCTGTTCTTGCTCACTGTCATGCTTTCTCACGCCTGAGGAGTTGGAGGGATTCCGCCGTTTCGCGGAAAATCTTGGGCCGTTGCCGGTAGGTCAGCAGGAAGAGCGCGCCGAGCGTGACGAGATACGGCACGGTCAGAACCAGATAGGACGAGAGCCCGAAGGTCTGGAGCCGCAGCGACAACGCATCGGCGAAGCCGAAAAGGAGGCAGCCGAACAGGACCTTGACCGGGTCGCCCGCCGAGAAGATCAGCACGGCCACCGCCATGAAGCCCCGACCCGAGGACATGTTCTCGGCAAACATGGTGATGTAGCCGAGCGAGAGGTGAGCGCCTGCAAGACCGGCAAGCGCGCCGCAAAGCAGAGAGGCGATATGCTGCATCAGCGCCGTCGGGATACCCAGCGATTCCGCTGCCGCCGGCTTTTCGCCGGCCACACGGATATAGAGGCCGAGCCGCGTGCGGTAGATGATCACCCAGACCACGAAGACCAGGATGAAGGCGACATAGATCAGTGGCGTGAAGCTGCCGAGCGCCTTGCCCAGCGAACCGAGATCCTCGATCACCGGGATATGTAGGCGGGGAAGGCCCACGATGTCGCCGCTGACGATGGAGCCTCGCGTCCCGAATATCGCCTTCGTCAACGTGATCGTCAGGCCGCCCGCGAGAATGTTGAGCGCCAGGCCCACGACCACCTCGTTGGCGCGCAGCGTGACGACGAAGATCGAGAAGGTGAGCGCAACGCACATGGCCGCAAACACCCCGATCGCCACGCCTCCCCAGGCCGACTGGGTCCAGATCGAGCCGAGAACCGCGAAGAAGGCGCCGAGCAACATCTGTCCTTCGAGACCGATATTGAAGATGCCTGCCTTGGTGGTGAAGGTCCCGCCGAGCGCGACGAGAAGAATTGGCGTCGTGGTTCGGAGCATCGCCGCGATCAGAGAGACGTTGAAGATCGTTTCTAGAACTTCCATCGGCGTTCTCCCTGGCTGCTGTCACGCCGGCGACGGATGAGAATCTGCGCGGAAACGCAAAGGATGATGATGGCCTGGAAAACGGTGATCACTTCACGTGAGGCGTTGGTTTCGACCTCCATCAGCAGCGAGCCGGCCCGGAGCGCGCCGAAAAACAGCGCGGTGAAGATCACGCCGATCGGGCTGCCATTCGCCAGAAGGGCCGCGATCACGCCATCGAAGCCGAAGCCCGGCGCGAAACCTTCCATGAAGCGGTGATGGACGCCAAGGGTCTCCACACCACCCGCCAGACCGCCGACCGCGCCGGAGCACAGAAGAATGATCAGTATGTTCCGCTTGACCGCGATACCGCCATACTCGGCGAACTTCATGTTCGCGCCCATCGTGTTCATGTCATAGCCGCGCGAGGTGCGCGTCAGGAACAGATGAAAACCGACGGCAAGAGCCAGACCGATGAAAAGCCCGAAATTCAGCCGCGAAAACTCGAAAAGCTGCGGCAAATAGGCGGTCGTCGCCACCGGATCGGTCTCCGACCAGCCCCCCGGGCGCTTGAAGACGTCGATGGTCAGATAGGAGGTAAGCAGGATCGCAACATAGTTTGACAGGATGGTCGAGACCACTTCGTTGGTGCCGAAGCGGGCGCGGAAGAAGGCGGGGATCAGAATCCAAAGACCGCCTGCGACAACTGCGGCCGCGAGCGCTACCAGGGTGTGAAGACCTGCCGGCAGGGCGAACTGAAATCCGACGAAGGCGGCCGCGAAACCGCCCATGTAGAGCTGGCCCTCGACACCGATATTGAAAAGCCCACCCCTGAGCGCAACACAGGCTGCAACGCCCGCAATAATGATGGGCGTCGCCTGCAGCAGTGAGCCTGCGATCCTTTCAGAATTCCCGAAAGCTCCGCGGAGAAGCGTGGTGAAGACGAGAACGGGATCTTCCCCGACCAGCACGATAATGATGGCCCCGCCGATGATCGCGATCACGAGCGCAATCAACTGACCGATCATCCCCTCGAGCCAGGCAGGCATGTGCCAGCGCGAACGGACAGGCGTCTGGCTGACGTCGGAACTCATGCCGCCGCCTCCTTGCTGCGCGAGCCGCCCGCCATGAGATGCCCGATCTCTTCCTCGGTCGTGGTCACCGGATCGACCTCGCCTGAAATGCTGCCGTTGAACATCACCAGCACACGGTCGGCGAGCGCCAGGACTTCATCGATCTGAACCGATATGAGCAGGATTGCCGCGCCCGCGTCGCGGCGCCGGATGATTTCGTCGTGAATGCCCTCCATTGCGCCAATATCGACGCCGCGCGTTGGCTGGTCGATAAGCAGCAATGGCATGTGCTGCGAGAACTCGCGTGCCACCACCACCTTCTGCATGTTGCCGCCCGATAGCGTCTTGACCGGGACATAGTCATCCTTCGCGCGGATATCGAAGCGCTGCATGAGTTCGCGGGCATAGTCGCGCACGCGGCCCCAGCGGATAACCCCGTTCTTTGCCCAGGGATCGGCATGCTGCCGTCCCATCAGGATGTTGGTCGCGATGTCGGCACCCGGGTTGACGCCGCGCACCAGCCGGTCGGCTGGCACATGCGCCAGCCCGGCTTCGCGCATGTGACGCGGATCACTGCCCTCGACAGCCTTGCCTTCGAGAAGGATCTCGCCATGGCTCGGCGCCCGCAGGCCCGACACAACTTCGGCTAGTTCTGTCTGCCCGTTGCCGTCGACACCGACGATGCCGACAATCTCGCCGGAACGGACCTTAAGATTGACATCGCGCAACGCCGGCAGACCACGATCATCGCGGGCGAATAGTTCCTTCAGCTCGAGCACGGTGTGGCCATCGATCTGCTTGCGGTCGCGCCTGTCGAAATTGACTTCGCGCCCGACCATCATTTTGACCAGCGTGTCCTCGTCGAGATCCTTCGTCGCACGGGTGCCGACCACCGCGCCGTCGCGCAGAACCGTCACCTTGTCGGAGACTTCAAGAACCTCGTCGAGATGGTGGGTGATGAAGATGACCGTCATGCCGGCGTCGGCGAAACGGCGGATGATGCGGAACAGGTCGCGGCTCTCCTGCGGGGTCAGAACCGCAGTCGGCTCGTCGAGGATGACGACATTGGCGCCACGCGCCAGAACCTTGAGGATTTCGACGCGCTGCTCGGCACCGACCGAGAGCTCGTGGATCTTGCGGTCGGGATCGATCTGCAGACCGAACTCCTCGGAGAGCGCCCTCGCCTTTTCCGACTGCGCCTTGCGATCCACAAGACCACCCCTGGTCATTTCCATCCCGAGAAAAATATTCTCGGCAACGGTAAGCGAGGGAACGAGCTTGAAATGCTGGTGCACCATTCCGAGGCCCATGCCGATGGAGGTGCGCGGTGACTCCATGGTGACGGGCTTGCCATCGATGCGGATTTCTCCGCTGTCAGGCTGCATCAATCCGAACAGGATGTTCATCAACGTGGTCTTGCCCGCACCGTTCTCGCCCACAAGAGCGTGAATCTCGCCATGCTCCACACCGAAGCTCACATCCCTGTTGGCGGCGACGGGGCCGAAATTCTTCGACACACCAGCCATTTCCACGGCAAAGGCCATATCATTCTGATCCGCGTTTATGACGTCAAACATATCAGCAGGAAGACGGTCGGCGAACGGTTCGGGGAGGTCTGAGTGGGAGCAACTCCGCCCGCCGACCGGCTGTACTACTGGTTGAGCTTCACCGAGATCGAACCGTCGGCGATGCCGGCGCGGACTTCCTCGAGCTTGGCTGTCACGTTTTCGGGGATCTTGTCCTTCATGTCGTCGCAGATTTTCACTTCGACACCGCCTGCCGCCACGCCATAGGACACCGGCCCCGGCTTGACCGGCGCACTGCCGTCAACTTCACCCTTGATGACGTCATAAACGGCAACGTCGGCGCGCTTGAGCATCGACGCCAGAATATGTCCCGGAGCGGTCGGGCACTGGTCGATATCAACGCCAACGGCATACTTGTCGGCAACCTTCGCCGCCTGCAGAACGCCTTCACCGGTGGGGCCGGCTGCCTGATAGATCACGTCGACGCCCTGACCGTAGAGGGTCATGGCCAGTTCCGATCCCTTGGCCGGGTCATCGAAGGTGCCCGAAAAGACGCTCGAAACGGAGACGCCGTCGGCCTGGTCGTCCACGCCCTGCTCGTAACCCATGAGGAAGTTGCGGATGACCGGGATGTCACGGCCGCCGATGAAGCCCACCTGCTTGCCGGAGTCGAAACCCTCGACGCCTTCTTCGGTCAGCATGCCGGTAAGCGCACCCACCAAATAGGAGCCCTCTTCCTCGACGAAGTCGATGTAAGTCATCGTATCGCTCTCGAGGATGCCGTCGATAAAGATGAAGCGTTGATCCGGATAAGCCGCATTCGACTTCTGAAGCGCATCGACGAGTTCCCAGCCCATCACGAAGACGAGGTCATACTCTCCGTCTTTCGCAATGTTGTTGAACTGCTCTTCATAGTCGAGCGCACGGTTGCCGGTGTCGATGATCTTGACCTCGACATCCATGTCCGCCTCGGCCTTCTTCAGGCCGTTGACGATGGCAATGCCGAAGCCCTGAGAGAAGTAGCCCGAGATTGCCGCTACCTTGAGTGTGTCGGCGGAAGCCGCCGAAATTCCTGCAGCCATGGCGCCGAACATTGCCGCGCCCGCTGTCAAATTCCTGATGATCGCCTTCATGTCTGTTCTCCGTTTGGCAGATGCCGCGAACTCCCGTTTACCTGCCGGTCTGGCGAAGCTCTTGACGGGTTATTTAGTTCGTGTACGAATTAAAGTTGGAAGCAAATACCCATCAAAGTCAAGTCGGCTTCCGCAATAAAATTGTTTGGAAAGACGCTTTCCGGACTGACGTTTTCAACCGCTTCTCGACTGGAGATACGGGATGGCAAAACATGCCATAATCACAGGCGCGGCGGGACTTCTCGGTTCCCATGTTGCCGCGGCATTCCGCAAAGCAGGCTACACTGTGAGCGCACTCGATGTTGTCGAGGCGGAGGGGATCGAGAAGGTCGACCTAACCGATCTGGAGGCGGCGCTTTCCGCAATCGGGCCTGCCGATTGCATGGCACATGTCGCCTCCCTCCCCCGCCCGATCGGCTATGAAGCCGAAGACGTCTTTCGCACCAACATGACACTCATGTTCAACGTGCTGACGGCCATGGAACGGTCCGGCATCGAAAAAATGGTCTTTGCCTCGTCATTCAGCGTTCTGGGACTGCCTTTCGCTCCGGCGCCCGTTCACCTTTCCTACTTTCCGATCGACGAGAACCACCCGCACGCGCCGCAGGATGTCTACGCGGTCACCAAATGGCTCGGCGAGGAAATGGTGGACGCCTGGACCCGCCGGACCGGCAATCCGGCTGCAAGCATCCGCATGCCGTGGATCCAGACAGCCGAGAGCTTCCCCGAACAGGTCAAGCCGCGCCGTGAACGCGAAGAAGCGGGACTCGACCTCTGGGCCTATATCGACGCCCGCGACGCCGGCCGCGCCTTCGTGCAGGCGGCGGAGGCGGAGATTTCAGGCCATGAGCGCTTCTTCATCTCGGCTGCCGACACCTATTCCGACCAGCCGACAACCGAGCTGGTCGACGCCGCCTATCCTGACCTCGAACGGCGTGCCGCGCTTTCCGGTCACAGCGCGCTTCTCGACAACACCCGCGCGGCGGAGCTGATCGGCTTTGCTCCGGAGCACAGCTGGCGCGAATACTGAATAATCCAACGAAGGCTACAGACATGAGCGAGAGTTTTGAAGGCAAGACCGTGCTGATCACCGGCGGTGCCGGCGCCATCGGTTCGGCAACCGCCCGCACTTTTGTCGAACGCGGCGCCAATGTCGTCCTCGTCGATCTCGATGCCGGCGGCCTCGACACCGTCGCTGCGGGGCTCGCCGCACCCGGCAAGGTCAAGACGGTCGCCGGTGACGTATCGGACGCCGACGTGATGACGGATGCGGTGGCCTTCGCCGTCGAGACCTTCGGTTCGCTCGACATCGCCTTCAACAATGCGGGCATTTCCGGCGAGGTCGCGCCGGTTCACCAATTGCCGCTCGACGAATGGGACAAGATCGTCCGCGTCAACCTGCGCTCGATGTTCGTCTCGCTCCAGGCGGTCGCCGCCGAGATGGTGCGTTCCGGCAAGGGCGGCGCGATCGTCAACATGGGCTCGTCCATGGCCGGCTGGGACGTGCTCGCCGGCGGCGCGGGTTACGTGTCAACCAAGCACGCGGTGGTGGGGCTGACCAAGTCGGCAGCTTTCGACCTCGCCCCGCACGGCATTCGCGTCAATGCCGTCTGCCCCGGCGTCATCGAAACGACGCTCGGGGTCCCGGGTCTGCGCGAGGGCAGTTCCGACGGCAAGTCGCAGGTCGAACAGTTCGCCAGCCGCATTCCGTCGAAACGCATAGGCCAGGTCAAGGATGTCGCCGAAGTGGTCGCCTTCCTGGCTTCCGATGCCGCGCGGCACGTCAACGGCGCCGCCTGGCTCATCGACGGCGGCCAGACCCTGCAGAGCTTCTCCAACGGTCCGGATTCAGGCGGCTATTGATATCGCCGTTGCGGCACCGGTTCGTTCTCCTTGGAGGGGCCGGGAGCAAACCCGGCCGAACCAGGCCTTACCCCAGTTCCTTGCCGAACTGATCGAGCGACTTCTCGAAAATGTCGAACATCTCGTCGAGCTGCGTGTCGTCGATGATCATCGGCGGGCAGAGCGCGAGGCTGTCGCCGATGGCGCGGGACACGAGTCCGTTTTCGTGCAGGATGGAGAACAGGCGGGGGCCGAGTGCACCGGCAGGCACGCCCTCGCGGGGCTTGAGCTCAATC
>CEQK01043683.1_pt1 | contig 13798 bp, 13 predicted proteins | sample 531051 | NCBI WGS metagenome assembly CEQK01 (sample SAMEA2621229, study PRJEB7988) | marine metagenome | biome: marine biome (ENVO:00000447); feature: deep chlorophyll maximum layer (ENVO:xxxxxxxx); material: "saline water (ENVO:00002010), including plankton (ENVO:xxxxxxxx)" | depth 150 m
CCGAACCCGAACCCGAACCCGAACCCGAACCCGAACCCGAACCCGAAGCGAAGCCTTCCGGTTATTCCGGATCGACGCAGGTTCGTATCGGCCGCGAGTTGACGGATGCCGGGGCGGACTCCGGCGCGCCTGTCGAGCAGGATGCCTCGCCCGAGCGGCGGAGCTGGTGGCAGCGCCTGCGCGAGGGTCTGTCGCGGTCTTCGGCGCAGTTGTCGAACCAGGTCACCGGCATCTTTACCCGCCGCAAGCTCGATGAAGACACGTTGCAGGATCTCGAGGACGTGCTGATCCAGGCCGATCTCGGGCTTGAGACGGCGCTCAGGATCACCGACACGCTGTCGGCAGGCCGGTATGGACGCGACGTGTCTTCGAAGGAAGTTGCGCAGGTGATGGCGACCGAAATCGAGAATGTGCTGACGCCGGTCGCCAAGCCGCTCGAACTCGATCTGAGCCACAAGCCGCATGTCATTCTAGTCGTGGGTGTGAACGGCACCGGCAAGACCACCACGATCGGCAAGCTGGCCGCCAAGCTGACCGCTGGCGGGCTGAAGGTGACCCTGGCCGCCGGCGATACGTTCCGCGCCGCTGCCATCGAGCAGCTGAAGATCTGGGGCGAGCGCACCAATTCGGAAGTGGTGGCGACCAAGCTTGGCGCGGATGCCGCGGGTCTCGCCTATGAGGCGATCGAGCGGGCGCGCGAGAACAAATCGGATGTCGTCATCATCGATACGGCCGGCCGGTTGCAGAACAAGGCCGAACTGATGGACGAGCTCGCCAAGGTCGTCCGCGTGATCGGCAAGCTCGATCCGGATGCGCCGCACACGGTGCTGCAGACGCTCGATGCGACGACGGGACAGAATGCGCTCAACCAGGTCGAAATCTTCCGCAATGTCGCGGGTGTTAACGGTCTGGTGATGACAAAGCTCGACGGCACCGCGCGTGGTGGAATCCTTGTGGCGATCGCTGCCAAGCACAAATTGCCGGTCTATTTCATCGGCGTCGGCGAGGGGGTCGATGATCTCGAGCCCTTCGAAGCGAAGGACTTCGCGCAGGCCATCGTTGGAGAGACGGAATGAACACCCAGCCCGATAACGAAGAGCATATCTTCGAGCGCGACCCGAACGATCCTAAGCGCAAGCACATCAACCCCATGCTCAAGCTGGCGCTGGAACTGGGGCCGCTTCTGGTCTTCTTCTTCGCCAATTTCCGCGGCGAATGGCTCGGCGAGAAATTGCCGTTTCTGGCCCAGCTCGGCGCACCGATCTTCATCGGCACCGCCTGCTTCATGGTCGCAACCGCAATCGCGCTGACGATCTCATGGGCGCTGACGCGGACCATTCCGATCATGCCGGTTCTTTCGGGTGCGATCGTGCTCGTCTTCGGTGCGCTGACGCTTTGGCTTCATGACGAGACCTTCATCAAGTTGAAGCCGACGATCATCAATACGATGTTCGGTGTCATCCTGCTCGGCGGTCTGGCGTTCGGAAAGTCGTTTCTCGGCTACGTCTTTGATTCCGCCTTCAGGCTGGATGCCGAAGGCTGGCGCAAGCTCACGTTCCGCTGGGGGCTGTTCTTCCTGTTCATGGCGCTTCTGAACGAGTTCATGTGGCGCAATTTCTCGACCGACACCTGGGTTGCCTTCAAGGTTTGGGGCAACATGCCGCTTTCGATCCTGTTCATGGCCGCGCAGATGCCGTTGATGATGCGTCACGCCCTGCCGGAAGAGGGTGAGGAAGAGCAAAAATGACGATCTATCGCGGTGGATGCCTGTGTGGAGCCGTACGCTATGAATGCACGGAGGCGCCGATCAATGAGCGTGTGTGCCACTGCCGGCTGTGCCAGAAGGCGATTGGTGCCGCCTTCAACGCCCGCCTCCTGTTCCGGATCGACGATCTCAAGGTGACAGGCAAGGTGAACTGGTTCGCCTCCTCCGAGGCCATCGACCGTGGCTCCTGTCCCGAGTGCGGCACCCCGCTGTTTTCCCGCCGGAACGCCGGCGGTGTCATTGGCGTCACGTCGGCCACGCTCGACGACCCGGCGCTCTTCAAGCCCGACATGCATATCTGGGTGTCGTCCAAGCAGCCCTGGGTGCAGCTCGAGGATGGCATGGCAGCCTATGAGGAAGGCCCGCCAGCTTGAGGATCGGTGACTTATCTGTCCCACGTTTGCTGTTGGAGTTGATTAGTTTTGTTGCTACTATGTTCTCTCCCTGAGGACGGTGTATTCTTATGAATGATGGCAACGACGGCCCGGTTCATCTCGTCGAGGACGCTACCGGCGACCGGTTTCTCGTCTACGATTCCGAGCAAGGACTGAAACTCGATATCCGTTATCAAGGCGACACGCTCTGGATGACCCAAGCCCAGATAGCAGAGCTATTTGGCCGCGATGTGTCGACGGTTTCGAGACACGTATCCAACATTCTGGAGGAAGGTGAACTCGATGAATCGAGTTCTTTGCAAAAAACGCAAAGAACTCCGGGTCGCCCCGCGATCTTCTACAGTTTGGACATGGTGATTTCCGTTGGCTATCGCGTCTCCTCGGCCAAGGCTACCCTTTTCCGGCGATGGGCGACGGGGATTCTCGTTCAATTTGCCAAGCAGGGTTTTGTCATTGATGCGCCGCGGCTCAAGCAGCCGGAAAACGCGGATCGAATCGCTGAGCTTCGCGAGATTATTCGCGACATTCGTTCCGACGAAGCCAATGTCTATCGAGAGCTTAGGCGAGTTTGTTCGATGTGCCAGGATTACGGCGGCAACGCCGACGCAGCCCGCCAGTTCTATCAGCGAACTCAAGCGAAGCTCATTTATGCCGTCACATCCCATACACCGGCTGAGATCGTCACGACCCGCGCCGATCACGCGAAGGAGAATATGGGGCTTCAAACTTGGCCAAATACAGAAATCCGAAAAATGGATGCGGGTGTCTCGAAGAATTACCTGGCGGAAGGCGAGCTCAGAGAGCTGAACAGACTGACGACAATCTTGCTCGACATTTTCGAGGATCAATTGGACATGGGGAGACTGGTCCTAATGCAGGATGCGCAAGAATTGTTGGACCGACAGCTTGATCAGCTTGGACGTACGGTGCTCCGCTCAGGTGGCAACGTCAGCGCGGCTGATGCCCAGAAGGTTGCGGACACTGAGTACGAGAAATTCAATGCACAGCGAAAGCTGGGCCGGCATCGTGAAGCGGATGAGAGGATTGCAGCTTTGGCCAAGGAGGCTAAAAACCTACCAAGAGGACCGAAGCGGTAAGACTCACTTCACTGCGTGCTTGGCTATCAGCGGCTGGAGCTTTTCCTTGATCGCCTCGTCGGTGAACGGGCCGATCTGCTTGAACAGGATCGTGCCGTCGGGGCCTACCAGATAGGTTTCCGGGATGCCGTAGACGCCCCAGTCGATCGATGACTGGCCGCGCGGATCGATGCCCACGGCGGCATAGGGATTGCCGAGTTCGCCCAGAAACCTCAGCGCGTTTTCGGTCTTGTCCTTGTAGTTGATCGCGACCACCTCGATGCGCGGATCCTTCGACAATTCGAGAAGATACGGGTGCTCCTGCCGGCAGGGCACGCACCAGGACGCAAACACGTTGACGAGCGCCAGCTTGCCGGAAATCTCGCCGTCTGTGAGCGCGGGCACCTGTGTGCCCTTGTGTTTGAGCCCTTCGAGCGGCGGCAGGTTGAGCGAGGGCGCCTTGGTGCCGATGAGCACGGAGGGCACCTCGTTGGCGTTGCGGCCGGAATTGAGCTGCACGTAGAAGAAGACGGCCAATGCGCCGAATACGATTAGCGGCAGGAAAGCGAAGATGAAGCGGCTGCGGCCGCTCTTCGCTGGCGCCGCCTCTTCGTCGTGACCCTGTTCGGTATTGTCTGCGCTCATTTGGAGGCGGGGTCCTGCGGTGCGGACGAACGGCGGCGGATGCCCTGGGCTTCCAGTTCGGCGAGGTCGCGTTTGCGGGCGCGACCGTCGAGAATGGTCATCAGCACGAGGCCGCCGATCAGGATAACCGCCGCGCCATAGGACAGGGCGACATAGGTCGCATGCGTCATCATGATTTCGCTCCGATGCGGCGGGCGGCGTTCTGGCGCATGATGGTGACCCGGCGACGCCAGATCTCGTTGCGCATCGCCATCAGATGCAGCGTGAAGAACATCAGCGTGAAGCCGATTGCCATCACGAGAAGCGGATAGAGCAGTGTCGGATGGATGGTCGGACCGTCGACGCGCAGCACGCTTGCGGGCTGGTGCAGCGTGTTCCACCAGTCGACCGAGAATTTGATGATCGGGATGTTGATGAAGCCGATCAGCACAAGCACCGCAGAGACGCGGGCCGAGCGACTTGCATCGTCCATGGCGCGGTCGAGTGCGATCAGGCCGAGATACATCAGGAACAATACGAAGAAGGATGTCAGCCGAGCGTCCCAGACCCACCATGTTCCCCACATCGGCTTGCCCCAGAGGCTGCCGGTTATGAGCGCAAGGGCGGTGAAGACCGCGCCGATGGGCGCTGCGGCCTTGACCGAGACGTCGGCCAGCGGATGACGCCAGACGAGTGAGCCGATGGCTGAAACAGCCATGATGGAATAGCACATCATCGCAAGCCAGGCCGCTGGCACATGGATGAACATGATGCGCACGGTCGAACCCTGCTGGTAATCCTCAGGTGCGGCAAAGGACATGTAGAGCCCGATCGCGAGCACGATGGCCGTCAGCCCGGCAAGCCACGGAATCAGCCGTCCGGCCAGACCCAGAAAGCGGGTCGGGTTGGCGAGACTGGTGAACCAGCCGGGGCGGGATGCGGTTGTTTCACTCATAAATCACTGCACGTCTTCGCGACGGTTTCCATGGCGTGCGTTGGTCCTGAATTGCTCACCTCTCTAAGCTATCAGGCCTTTCATAACAATGATCTCAATCAAAGGTGATCAATCCGTCGCAGCCCTAAGCGCCAGTGCGGCGGCGAGCGGGCCGATCACGGCAAAGAAGAGCGTAATCGCACAGAGGATCAGGAAAGGCGGCATGAAGGGGTCGGGATCGGTGACGGCGGCATAGGCAGCGCTCACCCCGAAGATCAGCACCGGGATCGCCAGCGGCAGGATCAGCACCGAGACCAGAAGTCCGCCCCGCGGCAGAGAGACAGCGATTGCGGCCCCGGCGGCCCCGATGAGCGCCACAGCCGGGGAGCCGACGAGAAGCGTCAGCAACACCGCGCCCGACGCTGCCAGGTCCATGTTCATCATCAGCGACAGAAGCGGCGATGCGATGACCAGCGGCAGCCCGGTTGCGACCCAATGGGCGGCGGTCTTGACGAGAACCGTGATCACGAGGCCGGCGAAGTCCTGCATCAGGAGAATATCGAGTGATCCGTCTTCCCGGTCGGCCTGAAACAGCCGGTCGAGCCCGAGAAGCGAGGCCAGCAGCGCGCCGATCCAGAGGATTGCCGGTCCGATGCGCGAGAGAAGGTTGAGATCGGGGCCGACGCCGAAGGGAATGACGGCGACGACGGCCATGAAGAACAGCAGCCCCAGCATGGCGGCCCCGCCGGAGCGTCCGGCAATCTTCAGATCGCGGAAAAAGAGGGCGCTCACAGCCAGCCCTCCGCTTCGGTTTCATGGGGAATGGCGGCGGGAGCGATCTCCAGATTGCTGACGCCTGCAATATCAAGCGGCAAATGGGTGGCGGCGATCACCATGCCGCCATTTGCGAGATGGTTGGAGGCAAGCGAGCCGAAGAGCTTATCGGACCGCTTGTCCAGAGCTGCCGTCGGTTCATCGAGGATCCAGAGCGGGCGGGCGGTGACAAGGAGGCGTGCGAGTGCGATGCGGCGCTGCTGACCCGCCGAGAGATAGCCGAAGGGAAGATGGCCGATCCCGTCCAGCTCGACCGCTGCGATCGCGTCGGGGACCGAAAGTCCCTGCGGGGTTTCGCCGGCCTGGAAGGATTTCCAGAAGGCGAGGTTTTCGGAAACCGTCAGTTCGCGCTTCATCGCATTGCTGTGGCCAAGATAGTGGATGGCATCGGCAACAGTCAGCGGGGTGTCATTGTAATCGAGGATGGTGAAGGTGCCGGCATCGGCGGGCAGCAGGCCCGCGATGATTCGCAGAAGAGTGGATTTGCCGACGCCATTCGGGCCCGTGATCGTCAGCCCTTCGCCGGAATTGAGCGCAAACCCGACATCGGCAAACAGCAAGTTTGCACCCCGCCGTCCCGCCATGTTTTCCGCTATCGCGCGCATCTCGCCCCTCGGATAAATCGATTCGTCCCGGCGCGATCGGCGTGCCGTAACGACCCTCGATCTCATACCCAAGTCCAAATGCCAAATCGACAATAAGCTCTGGATCGTTTTTAGGAAATTATCTATAAGGCCAGCAACACGCCAACGGCCGGCGTGAATGTCATTTAGAGCCGAACATGGCGGTTTTTCCCAACCGTCACGGGCGGACAGCGGAAATGGTCGTACCCGCACCCTCGTCGCGTTCAGCGTGGCAGGTGTTCGCCAGTGATCCCGAGGGATCCACAGCGTCGGCCGAACAAGAAGAAAGCGGGTAGCAAGTGGCCAACTCACTCGACAGCTTCAACTGCCGGTCAACCCTGACGGTTGACGGTAAAGATTATACCTATTTCAGCCTGACAAAGGCCGAAGAGAACGGACTGAAGGGCATTTCCCGACTGCCCTATTCGATGAAGGTTCTGCTCGAGAACCTTCTGCGCAACGAAGACGGCAATTCGGTCAAGAAGGCCGATATCGAAGCCGTCGCCTCCTGGCTCAACGACAAGGGCAAGGACGGCTACGAGATCGCCTACCGTCCCGCACGCGTTCTCATGCAGGACTTCACCGGCGTTCCGGCTGTGGTCGACCTCGCTGCCATGCGCGACGCGATGGTCTCGCTCGGCGGTGATCCGGAAAAGATCAACCCGCTGGTTCCCGTCGACCTCGTCATCGACCACTCGGTCATCGTCGACGAATTTGGCACCCCGCGCGCCTTCGCCCAGAACGTGGAGAAGGAATATGAGCGCAACGGCGAACGTTACCGCTTCCTCAAATGGGGTCAGCAGGCGTTCAAGAATTTCCGCGTCGTTCCGCCCGGCACCGGCATCTGCCACCAGGTGAACCTGGAATATCTCGGCCAGACGGTCTGGACCAAGGAAGAGGGCGACGAGACGATCGCCTATCCGGATACCTGCGTCGGCACCGACAGCCACACGACCATGATCAACGGTCTGGGCGTTCTCGGTTGGGGCGTGGGCGGTATCGAAGCTGAAGCCGCCATGCTCGGCCAGCCGATCTCCATGCTGCTGCCGGAAGTCATCGGCTTCAAACTTACCGGCAAGATGAAGGAAGGCGTGACCGCGACCGACCTCGTGCTCACCGTCGTCCAGATGCTGCGCAAGAAGGGTGTGGTCGGCAAGTTCGTCGAATTCTTCGGCGACGGCCTCGATCATCTGACGCTTGCTGATGCGGCCACCATCGGCAACATGGGTCCGGAATACGGCGCGACCTGCGGCTTCTTCCCGATCGATTCGGAAACGCTGAACTACCTCAACATGACCGGTCGTGAATCCGACCGCATTGCGCTTGTCGAGGCCTATGCCAAGGAGCAGGGCATGTTCCGCGAGACCGGGTCGGAACAGCCTGTCTTCACCGACACGCTGGAACTCGATCTCGGCGACGTCGTCCCCTCGATGGCCGGTCCGAAGCGTCCGGAAGGCCGCCAGTCGCTCGAAGATGTCGGTGCGCGCTACCGCGAAGCCTTCACCGCCGAGTACCGCAAGGACGCCTCCGAGATCGACAAGCGCTATCAGGTCGAAGGTGAGGATTACGACCTCGGCCATGGCGACGTGGCAATTGCCGCCATCACGTCGTGCACCAACACCTCGAACCCGAGCGTGCTGATCGGCGCCGGTCTTCTGGCGCGTAACGCCAATCGTCTCGGCCTCAAGCAGAAGCCGTGGGTGAAGACCTCGCTGGCACCCGGATCGCAGGTCGTGGCCGAGTATCTCGAGAACTCCGGCCTGCAGAAGGAGCTCGACCAGATCGGCTTCAACCTGGTCGGCTTCGGCTGCACCACCTGCATCGGCAACTCCGGCCCGCTGCCGGCGCCGATTTCCAAGACCATCAACGACAAGGGTCTGATTGCGGCCGGCGTCCTGTCGGGCAACCGCAACTTCGAAGGCCGTATTTCGCCGGATGTGCAGGCCAACTACCTTGCCTCGCCGCCGCTCGTGGTGGCCTATGCGCTGGCCGGTAGCGTCAACATGGATCTGACCAAGGAGCCCCTCGGTCAGGACAAGGACGGCAATGACGTCTTCCTCAAGGACATCTGGCCCTCCAACGAGGAGATCCAGGAATACATCCTGAAATACGTCACCCGCGCCCTGTTTGCGTCGAAGTATGCCGACGTGTTCAAGGGCGACGAGAACTGGCGGGCCGTGGAAGCCCCGCAGAGCCAGACCTATGCCTGGGACGACAACTCGACCTATGTGCAGAACCCGCCTTACTTCGTGGGTATGGGCAAGACCGCCGACGCCATTTCCGACATCAAGGGCGCACGCATCCTGGGCCTCTTCGGCGACAAGATCACCACCGACCACATTTCCCCGGCCGGTTCGATCAAGGCGCAGTCGCCGGCTGGTGCCTACCTCATGGATCATGGCGTCGGCGTTGCCGACTTCAACCAGTACGGTACGCGTCGCGGCAACCACGAAGTGATGATGCGCGGTACTTTCGCCAATATCCGCATCCGCAACCACATGCTCGGCGAGAACGGCCGTGAAGGCGGCTACACGATCCACTATCCCTCCAAGGAGGAGATTTCGATCTACGATGCCGCCATGCGCTACAAGGAAGAAGGTGTGCCGCTGGTCATCTTCGCCGGGGGCGAATACGGCAACGGCTCGTCGCGCGACTGGGCGGCAAAGGGCACCAACCTTCTCGGCGTCAAGGCCGTGATCGCCGAATCCTACGAGCGTATTCACCGCTCGAACCTGGTTGGCATGGGTGTGGTTCCCTTCACGCTTGAAGAGGGCACGTCGTGGGAATCGCTGGGCCTGAAGGGTGACGAGACCGTCACCATCGACGGTCTGTCGGATATCAAGCCGCGCCAGAAGATGGTGGCCAAGGTCACCTTCGCGGACGGCGAGACCAAGGACGTTCCCATTCTCTGCCGCATCGATACGGCCGACGAACTCGGCTACGTCAACAATGGCGGTATCCTGCAGACAGTGCTGCGCGATCTCGCCGCGTAAGCGAGCGCGACATAGCTGAACAACGAAAACCCGCCGGGGGCAACTCCGGCGGGTTTTTTGATTCGCTCCGATCTCACCACGACTAGAGGCCGTCAAACGTGATCGGTCTCACCCCAATGTGATTTGGACGTGTGCGAAGGCGGGGCGTAGGAAAAGACAGTTGCCGGGATTGCCTCCCGTACCGGTCGAACACGATAGTGCCTTTCATGATCCGTCACTTGCACCTTGCCCTGCTTTTTCTGTCTCTCGTCCCGTTCGGCTTGCCGGCGCAGGCGGGTGAATTGCGCGGCGTGGTGGAGCTATTTACCAGCCAGGGCTGCTCGAGCTGCCCGCGCGCGGATGCGGAGCTCGGGCGTCTGGTGCAGGAAGGTGATATTCTCGCTCTCTCCTATCACGTCGATTACTGGAACTATCTCGGCTGGAAGGACACGCTGTCGGATGCGGATAATACCGAGCGGCAGAAGGGCTATGCCCGCACGCTCGGGACGGCCTCGATCTATACACCCCAGGCGGTGGTGAACGGCCGTGACCATGCCAATGGTGCCGACGATGCGGCGATCAAGGCCTTGCTGGCTGGTTTCCAGAAGACAGGCAAGGGCCTGACCGTCGATGTCGAACTGAAGCGGAGCGGCGACACGATTGATGTCACCATCGGCGATCTGCCGAGCGGTGGAGAGGCTGCGGGCCATGCGGAAATCGTGGTTGCCTATTTCGACAAGGCGAACACGGTGGAGATTCCGCGCGGCGAGAACCGAGGCAAGCGGATCACCTATCACCACAGTGTGCGCGATCTCGAGATCATCGGCATGTGGTCGGGCGAGAAAATGGAGATCAAGCTGCCGCGCTCGGTTCTGGGTGACGACGGCAAGCGCGGTTGTGCCATCATTCTCCAGCGTGTGGATGCCAAGGGCCGTCCGGGCGCAATCTTGGGCGCGGCCATGCTCCCTGCCGATCAGCCAAGCTAAGACCTTCTCACTCAAAGACAAAAAAAGACCGGCACACGGCCGGCCTCTGAGCAATGATGGGGGTGTTGCCATCCACCGACCCGGGAAAGAATCGGAAGATTTCGACCCGGCCTGATATGGGCTTCGAGGGGGCTGGGGGGCAATTTGGCCGAAGCCCTCAGACCGGGTCGATGAGGCAACGAAGACAGAGTGTCGGCGAATTTCGGCGGCGATTTGTTTGAATTGAGGCTAAAATGCGTCTCGACTCATATTCCACCTTCCCTATGGTAAAGTGACGAAACGAAATGTTTCGGTGCGTGATCCGAGTGCAGGAAATCATCGGGAAGAATCAGTAGAGGTCGCAGGCTCTCCGGCAGCGAACCGCGCCCCTTGCATTCCGCACATCATCGGTCAAACTGTCACTAGCGAAACAAATCGGATGGACCATGGTGGACAGAGGCAATTCCTATCTGGCGAAACAATCCGCGGAAGGCACTGGGCAGGCTGAACTGGTCGACCTGTCCGAGCACCGCAAACGCCAGAAAGTCGAGATCGTCACTTTCCAGCGCCGTGAACTCGATCTGATCTTAAGCCTCTACGGTCGCAAGGTTGCCGACGGTGAATGGCGCGATTACGCCATCGACCATCTCAAGGACCGGGCTGTCTTTTCGGTGTTCCGGCGCACAAGCGAGGTGGCGCTCTTCCAGATCATCAAGGATCCGTCCCGTGCGCGCAAGCAGGGGGCGTTCTCAGTGGTGGCGGCATCGGGCGCCATTCTCAAGCGCGGACACGAGCTGGCACAGGTGCTGAAGGTCTTCGACAAGCCGACACCGCGGATCGTTTGAGCCTCCCGTTCGCTCAGGTTCGGTAGAGCGTAGCCGGGTAGGTCTCGATGTCGGGATCAGTCGCAGAGCCGTCGCCAAGCGCTATTTCCATGAAGGTGGTATCGAGCCAACGACCGTGCTTGTAGCCGGTCGCTTTCAGTGTGCCGCGATGTTCGAAACCGGCCTTTGCGTGAACTGCGACCGAGGCCGGGTGTGCGCCGCCGATCACCGCCAACATCTGACGGAAGCCCAACGCCTCGCAGCGGACGAGCAGTTCCGCGAGCAGTGCGGATCCCACGCCTTTGCCTCTGGCTTCAGGTGCCAGGTAGATCGAATCCTCGCAGACCCAGTTGTAGGCAGGCCGGGTCCGGAACGGTCCGGCATAGGCGTAACCTAGGATCACCCCGTCGTCTTCGGCCAGGATAAATGGATAGCGGTTGCCGGTGATCGTGCCGAAGCGCGCAGTCATTTCCGTGATGCTCGGTGGCTCCAGTTCGTAGGTGGCGACGCCGTTCTTCACGCTCTCGGCATAGATATCGGTAATGGCCGAAAGGTCGGTCGGGGTGGCGTCTCTGATGATCATCGGTAAAGCGTCCGCAGTCTGATTGGTCGGCAGATCTTATGCGGACAAAACGAGCAGCGGTAAAGAGTGCTTCAGCTTGCCTGTGCGGCAAAGAAAAAGGGCGACCCGGAGGTCGCCCTTTTGATCGTCAGGTTCCGTGCGCGATTAGTCGCGATTGCCCATGAACTGGAGCAGGAACATGAACAGGTTGATGAAGTCGAGGTAGAGGCGGAGGGCGCCCATGATGGCGGCACGGCCGGTCATGGTCTCGTCAGCCTGGACTTCATAGTACATGTCCTTGATCGACTGGGTGTCGTAGGCGGTCAGACCTGCAAAGATCAGCACACCGATCGCGGAGATCGCGAACTGCATGGCGCTCGACTGCAGGAAGATGTTGACCACCATCGCGATGATCAGGCCGAACAGACCCATCATCAGGAACGAACCCATCGCCGAGAGATCACGCTTCGTCGTGTAGCCGTAGAGCGACAGGGCGCCAAAGGCGGCCGCGGTGACGAAGAAGGTCTGGACGATGCTCGTGCCGGTGAACACCAGGAAGATCGAGGAGAGCGAAAGACCCATCAGGGCCGCATAGACCCAGAAGGTTGTCTGTGCCGCAGCCACGCTCATCTTCTGAATGCGGAAGCTCAGGAAGAAGACCATTGCCAGCGGAGCCAGCATGACGACCCATTTCAGCGGGCTGTTGAAGAGCAGGTTGCCGAACTGGGTGAGCTGGCCGTTGGAGACGGCGGCAGCGAATGTGCCGTAGGCGGCAACGCCGGTAATGGCGAGGCCGAGGGCCATGAGATTGTAGACCCGCAGCATGTACGTGCGCAGGCCTTCGTCATAGGCTACACCAGCGGTCTGGCGGGACGCGGTGTGGACGTTCGTATTGCGAAAGTCAGCCATGTTTTCCTCTATCAGCCCCGGATTGAACAGATGGGATATTCCCAGGTGCCGCTGCGGGGCTCAGCATCACTCGACATAATATGTGCTGTCTGCGGTGTTGCCGCAAGGTTATTCGGCTTCAAATTCGCGTCAGAAATCAGCCAAATGGCCGGTTTCGTTAATCCCGGTGATTGATTCCGCTTGGAATCCTAAAGCTCACGCAGCATCGGCGCGGCTTTTTGTCCCAAGATACGCCATGTGCCGATGAGCCCGATGCCGATGGTTGTGACCAGTGCGGCGATGATCGTCGTGATGGCAATTTCCGGTACAAAGGTGAACGGCAGCGTCATGATGCGGGCCAGCACGTACCAGGAAGCAATTGCTCCGAAGGCCAGCGCGAAGAGCGCCGTGGACAGCCCGATCAACCCGTATTCCAGCGAATACGCGCCGATCAGTGTCTTCCGGGTGGCGCCGAGTGTCTTCAGCACGACCGCATCGTGCCCACGGGCACGGTTTCCGGCAGCAAGCGCACCCGAAAGAACCAGAACCGAAGCAATCAGCGCGATGGCCGCGGCGGCGCGGATCGCGGTGCCAATCTGGCCGACAAGGCGGTCGGCGAGTTCGATGGCATCCTTGACCCGCACAGAGGTCACTGTCGGGAAATCGGCAGTGATGGCGCGCAGCAGCTGGCCTTCCTGTTCGTTCGTCGCAGCGGGCTCGGTCAGGGTCGCGAGCCAGGAATGCGGTGCGCCGGCGAAGGCCGAAGGCGAGAAGACCATGACGAAATTGATCGAGAGCGATTCCCATTCCACGTCGCGCAGATTGGCAATCTTTGCCGTGATCGTGCGTCCGAGCACCGAGACGGAAACGGTGTCGCCGAGTTTGAGGCCGAGTTCGCCCGCTTCCTCGGCGGAGAAGGACACGAGCGGTTCACCGGTGTAGTCCTCCGGCCACCACTCGCCCGCCGTCAGCGTCGAGCCTTCCGGCAGCTTCGGCGCATAGGTAAGACCTCTGTCGCCGCGCAGCACCCAGCGGCCTTCCGGGGGCACGTTCTCGGCATTGGGCGTTTCGCCGTTCAAGGCGGTAATGCGCCCGCGCAGCATCGGCACGGTCTCGATATCGCCATCGGGGGCGAGTTCGGCGAGACGGGTGCGGAAGGCATCGATCTCGCTCGCCTGGATGTCGACGAAGAAGAAGTTCGGTGCGCGATCGGGCAGGTTGCCTGATATCTCCCGACGCAGATTGGTGTCGATCTGCGCCAGTGTCACCAGGAGGGCGAGACCAAGGCCGAGCGACAGCACCACCGACGGCGTCAGCGCGCCGGGTCGGTGAATGT
>CEQK01028719.1_pt1 | contig 13716 bp, 12 predicted proteins | sample 531051 | NCBI WGS metagenome assembly CEQK01 (sample SAMEA2621229, study PRJEB7988) | marine metagenome | biome: marine biome (ENVO:00000447); feature: deep chlorophyll maximum layer (ENVO:xxxxxxxx); material: "saline water (ENVO:00002010), including plankton (ENVO:xxxxxxxx)" | depth 150 m
TAAGGTGTCTTGCCCATGTATCGCTGATCGCATGAGCGTCACGGAATGAACAGTGCTAGAAAGTCTGCATGAGCGACAAAGGAACAAAGATCACTTTCGGTGGTCGTCAGGCACGCGCCCTCTGCAACATGAGGCATTCGGCGCGCCTCGACTTCATTTCCGAAGGCCTTCCAATCATACTTCAAAGCGCGCAGGGCTTTTGGCGAGCGGCGGAAACGTTGGAGGACAATCCGCGTGAGGCAGCAGTGCTCTCGGGCTTGGCTGAGGAAGAGTCAGCGAAGGCGCTTATCCTGATCGATTTGGTGCGGTGCCCGGTGCCCGAGGTTGGCAAGCGCATCGGTCGGATCGTTAAAAAGACGCTCTACGATCATCTCTCTCGTATGATCTATGCCAATGCTCAGTCATGGCGGCCAACAAACATCGCCCAGCTTCAAGAGTACGTCGACAACGAGCGACAAGGCCACCTTCTCGACGGAGGTATGAGCGAATACATCGTTCCCAATTGGTCGCTCTATTTGCGTGAGAGCACAATGTACGCCGACATCGAGGTCCACGAGGAAGGGATACCGCAATGGAATGATCCCAATCGCTGGGGCGGTTCTACGATAGCTATACGCCCCATCGCCTTGCAAATTGTCGAAGCGCTTGAGGTGCTGGGGGTTATGACCCGTGCAGGACTTCAAGCTACCAGTGATATCTGGGGCAACGTCGACTTCGTAAAAGACGAAGGCCCGGTTGAAGCGCGCGAGCTCTCCAAGCAACTTGGAGCTCGCTTAGACTCGGAAGGTTTGGTCACGGATGTCGCCACCGAGCAGCACGCGCGGCTCTTCTACAACCACTGGCAGCTTCCGATGTACAATCTCAAATTCGATTTGGTCGACGTACCGCTGGAACGGCTGGAGGCACAGCGAGAGGCCGCGTTTTGGAACGAGGTGGGCGAATACTAGCTTGCAAGCCGCACTGCTAGCGAAAGAATTCAGTGTTCGTGAGCGTCTGAAAAAGAAGAAGGAATCGAGCGCGAGATAAAAGCAGCGCCATCGGTCGAGCTGCAGGTGGTTGGTTTTGTTGCGTAATATGCGACGGCACCCGGAGATGCCGGGCGGCGGTCTTTGGAAAATCCCGTTTCTTTTCAATCGAAACAGCGACGGCACTTAGCCGAATTGCACACCAAACGGTCACGACATGCTTAAGAGTGCTGGTCCGCGCTAGTCCGCAAGGATGTGTGCAGATGCATACCACTCAAACTGTTCCGCAGATCGGCGCAATAGAGTGAGAACGGCTGCCCCAGCATTCAAACGTCATGTGGCACGATCGGGCTACATTCACCGATAATCGATCTCGATGGCGGGCCTGACCTGCTCCCCCTCCATGTCCCCCAGGTCGGTCCGTCATCACCCGAAAGACGGAAGGACCGATTAGCTTAGCAACACCGAGCCTTAAAGACCCGGTCAGCAATGGGAAGTCTGGAGGAGTCGTCAAGTCGTTCGGCCAGCCCGCCAGACGCCTAGCACTATCTCGTGATCGGTCGCAGCATGCTCTAGTTTCTCTGGCCGTTGAGAGCTAGCAAAGTCTAGCTACGGAGTGAGCCGCTGGTCCTGACCGAAAGCCTCATCAGCCTGGTCGACGGCGCATCAGTCCTTAAATGCAACTTCGCAGACCTGGGGGTGAGCTACTCAGCTGTATCCCAACCAGCAATGCTTGGTCCCGCACCAAACTCCTAAGCGCACAGGTCTCGGGTAGCCGACGAAAGTCGGGACGCTTCGCCATCTGGCATTGCTGAAATGGAGAGAAGTTCCCCGTCGCTTCTCGACTGATCTCCTACGGCTGAAGCCCGAATTTGAGGGGTGCGCGCTGCCGCTGCGTAAACAGAGAGGCCGGGGTCACTCAACGACACAAAAAGTCCTTTGGGGTCAGCCGGTAGCGCTAGAGCACCGCGATTTCACGCCGGTGCACAAAAGGGAGAGAGGGATGAAAAATTGCAAAAACTCACACCGCTGCGGGTTCTTCTTGACGACTTCAGTTCCTGCGATGCTGATCGCAACGCCTGCTTTTGCTCAAGACGCTGAGGAAACGAATGTAGTTGATGTAATCGTTGTCACCGCTGAAAAGCGAGAGCAAGATCTTCAGGAAGTTCCGATAGCCATTACCGCCATGAGCGGTGATACACTAGCTGCGACCGGCATATCTAACGTTGAGGATCTCCAGTTTTTCGTTCCGGGGGTCTCGGTTACCAATGACTCCATGGCCATTATCAACATTCGTGGCATTGGTACGTCCGCTTTCGGGGTCGCGACGGATCCCAGCACGACCGTTCATTACGACGGCGTCTATATTTCTCGACCCACGACAAGCTATCAAGACATGTTCGATGTGGAACGGATCGAGGTTCTCCGTGGCCCACAAGGGGTCCTTTTCGGACGCAACTCTGCCGGGGGGACACTGAATATAATCTCAAAAATGCCGACTGACGAACTGACGGGCACGTTAGGAGTTACCGTTGGGAATTTCGGAAAGCGCACTTTCAGCGGAACAGTTTCGGGCGCTGTTTCCGATAGTGCTCGAGCTCGACTAACATTAGTAAAGAACGACCGAAACGGCATATACCGCGATGTAAATGTCGACCGAAGTTATCAGAATGAGGATAATTTTGCCGGGCGAGCAACTCTGGCAATTGATGCGACGGACCGTCTAGAGATAGTAATTCGCGCTGACGCAAGCCGGGACCGTGAAACGGGCTACCCTGCAATTCGGGGATCCTATCCTCCAGGCCTCTTGGCAGCGGGGGCGACCGTACCGACTGAAAGCGACGAAATTGCGCTCGATACTGTTCCTCGTTACGATATCGACGCTTGGGGCACCTCGTCCACAATCCGATACGATGCGGACGACGTGGAAATCAAATCCATCACTGCATTCCGTTCGAGCGATGTCGGTCAGGTGCTGGATGTCGACGCCACAGACATCTTTCTGCGCAATATTGAATTCGTCGAAAAGTCGAAAACCTTTACGCAAGAAATACAGATCTTCAATACCGATCCCGGGCCACTCCGTTGGATCCTAGGTGGTTTTTTCCTGAACGAGCGTGGACAGGATCAAATTCAGATACTTGAGCCAGGAAGGGAACTAGCAATCCCGGAAAGCAATACCACAAACGCATACGCTTTGTTCGGCCAGGCGAGTTACGAAATCGCCGACCGGCTACGCCTCACCGCCGGCTTACGATACAGCTATGAGAAGAAAGATTTCTCCTACAATATCAATCTTGATGGTGACGAGGTTGATCGGGGCTCGCCATCTGCATCCTGGTCGGCATGGACCCCAAAGTTTGGCGTAGACTTCGACGTGAGTGACGATGTTCTCGCATATGCATCAGCCTCCCGCGGCTTCAAATCTGGAGGCTTCCAACTAGGCGATGCGCAGCCTTTCTTACCGGAGTACCTGTGGAGTTATGAAGCTGGTATCAAGAGCACGCTACTTGATCGACAGTTGCGGGCAAACTTCTCGGCATTTTACTACGATTACACCAACTTGCAGGTCGTTCAGTATCTCAATGGTGTTGCCAGCACGACTAATGCCGGACGAGCTACAATCAAAGGTGTAGAGGCTGAATTTCTTGCCAAGCCCACTGATGGTTTGACGCTAACTTCTACCCTCGCCTATCTCGATGCGCGGTACGATGTGTATTTCGACAACCAGGTAAGCTTAGAGGGCAACCGTTTGCCCAATGCCCCTAAATGGAACGCGACATTTGGAGCGGAATACGAGGCGTCGCTGGGATCGCGCGGAACTGTGACTCTTCGCGGCGATATTGCTCAACGAGGTGTTGCCTACTTCAAGCCTAATAATGATCCGCGATATGCTAGTTCGCCGACTACGCTCATAAATAGCCGTATTTCGTGGATGCCCACGGATGGCAGCTGGGAAGTAGCGCTTTACGGCAGGAACCTGACAAATGAACGTTATGCGACCTATAAAGCAGTCGGGACTGACGCCCTCGGAGTCTCCAATCCCGACCTGCCTCTTACGGTGTTCGGCGAACCGCGTCAGTACGGCCTTCAGGTTCGCTACTTCTTCTAATCGCGCAAAGTCGGAGAGTCTACGAATGAACACTAGTTTTTGACACTGAGAATTCTAGCGCAGCAACTGTCAGGGCGGGTGTAGGCACCCGCCCTACTTATTTACTGCATGCATTACGACTTGAGATATTGAGGATTGCGTCCTTCTGTAGCAGAAAAACCAACTCTTCCTGCTATTCCGCGAACTGGGCTTCGATCTCCTTCTGAAAATCCATTTCGCTCGCTGAACAAGTGATCGTCGTAGTGCCTGGCACGGGATTTTCGATGTAGCTATCCGGATTGTCACCTTCTGCGAACTGTGCGCCCGGAACAAGGCGCCGCGGCTGGTAAACCTTTCCGTCGCCATCCGTGAAAGCGTTCATGGAGTAATCCGGAACATATTCGGCTTCCTTTATCCCGACAGAAAGAAATCGAGAACGCACCTCGTCCACCGATCCTCGCACTGCGATGGAAATGAACGTGGGTGGAGCAGTTCCAGGACCACGACCGAAGGGCTCCATGGCACCGCCGTCGGGCGACGACTCCCAGCCTCCTAACCTTACAATATCGAAACCAAGCAAGGACATCGGTCGCGTCGGCACGAAAAATGCGATGCCATCGCCTCCGCCGTCCGTCTCAGCGATCGCATGCCGCCGCAGCAACGCATTCATTGCTACAGAGGCCTGAGGAAGCCGGACACAACTAACTTGTTCTAAAAGCGCTCGCTCAAGAGGCGATTCCGCCGGTTGCTGGTCAACCGCTTCGATGTCGTCCGCCGATGCTTCTGTTGACCCCGATCCACACGATACAAGAAAAAAAGCAGCAAGCGCGCAGGCATTACTAAGAAATCTCAATTCTACCCCCAAATTTTTATTCCGACATTGTATGAATATAGTTCTTTGCTGCTTGCCGAGCGGCGTTCGGATGACCATCCTCTAAAAGAGGAAGAAAGGTATCCGTGTAATCGGCGAAGCCTCTCAACATCGATCGCATGGAGATTGCCTCCATAGTGAACGTAGGAAGGTCGTATCGTCGTGCGACGGGGCCGTAAGCTGCCTCAAGTCGGTGCCATGCAGCGATCCTATCTATTCCTGAAAAGATTTTCGCGGCATTTCGAGCGTTCAATAAAGCTTTCCGCAACGTTAGGACATCGATCGTCTCTGGCGATACTTCACTATACGGAGATTGCTCGCCCATAGGTGAAACAGCAGGTGCGGTGACTGTCGACTGCCTTGGCTGTCGAAGATGCCAGACCAGTGCGACAGCGAGCAGAACCACACCGAGAATCGTCAGCGATATTGAGTCGACAACCAACCCTGCTGCAGCAATGAGCACAGCGAGTCCCGTATTCACTAAAAGTCCGACGCCAGGAGACATTATACGAGCTCTTCCGCGGCGATCACCGTGTCGTAGAGCCCGACGTCCGAACCTCTGTGCCGATTGATACCGGTGTAGGAGAGGCTAGAATCCTCGTAGCGTTTGAACTTGTAGACCGCGTCATTCATCAGCCCGCTGTTGAATACCCCAAGGCTCACGAGGAGCTCGAAGTCGCGGATCGTCAAGCCCGTGACCTTCTTGAAGAGGCCGGGCTCCAACTGGGTGATAACATCGCGGAGCGACCGCTCGCGGTGATCCGTCAGATACATGAAGATCGGGATCCGCGTCGCGAACTTGATCAGCTTCTCCTGGATCTCCTTGCGGGCGCTCTTGTATTCCTTCTCCTCCTTCGTCAGCTGCTTCTTTTCCTTCGCAGTCAGATCGCGCTCGCTCGCTTCGGCCTTGGTATTCTTAACCGATTCCGACTTGTTGATGATCGTCTCGATTTCCTGGTTGAGATTACGGAAACCCTCGATCTTCATCAGTGCCTGCATGGCAGCATCGTTGTTCATCAGGCGCTGCAGGGTATTGTTGTCCACGTTGACCAGCAGGGCGCTTTCCCAGCGCCGAGCTAGCAGGGTCGCCGTTGTCCCGCTCATCGCCATATCGAGGACGCCGGCCGCGTCGATCTGGCGCATGGAGCTGCCATCGTATGCGAGCACCGGCAGGAAGTGGATGAACTCCTCGACCTTCCGCTCGGGGTTCGATTCATCGACATTCAGCCGGCAACTGTAGTCGGCCACCTGCTTGAGCGCCCGGTTGGGTGCGAAGTCGAACACGTAGCATTCCTGCTTCATGATCTCGCGCTTGGTGGGCGAGACGGAATCCGGGTTCTGGACCACCCAGGGCGTCTGCACGCGGAATGCGGCCTGGAAGTAGCTCTCCGGGCTGGAGATGTTGCGAAGCATCAGGATGCCGGTCCACGGTTTCACCGAGACACCCGTTGTCAGCTTTCCGCAGGAGAGCGTGATCGACTTCGACTTGAGCGGATCCTCCATGCAGTCCAGCACCGGCTGAAGCGCTGCAACGCCAATCCCAGCCTTGCTACCAGCGCAGACCATGACATTGTAGTCGCGATAGAAACGGTTCTGGCGCTCGGACATCAGGTTCTTCATGGCATGGCAGGCTGCCACCGAGGGGAGATACCAAAAGGTGTGAGACAGGAGGCTGAGCAGCCGGGCGTCCGAGAACGGCATCGGTGGGCGTTCCCTGCCCAACCGGAGGTCGTCGACCGCCGTATCCTCGTAGGATCCGCGGATCAGGTCGAGCCAGCTCTGAACCTCGTTCTTGTATTTGAAATGGGCCTCATCCCCTTCGCCATCGGCGGAGAAGAAGGCATTGAGGTCGAACTCGTCGAATTCGCCCTGCATTGCGATCTCGCGGATGGCATCGGGCAATTGATAGGTCAGCATGACCATGCGGGGCAGCGAGGCGTAGGGATTGTCGTCGCCCTCCCACTGTTCCTTGGCCCGTTGTTCGTCGGAGTAGGTCCAGTTGTATATCTGCTCCTCGATGAACTCGCCGGACGCGATGGCACGGAATGGGGTTCCGGAAAGATAGAGGTAGGCGCCTGTGGTGATCGGCATGTTCTCCTCGGAGAAATAGTCCAGACCTTCGCCTTCGGCGAATTCCATCTCCTTTCGGCCTTCGGCCTCGAACAGCTCCTTCGCGTTCTCGCGCCAAGCGCCGTAGTGGTATTCGTCGAAAATCACGCAGTCCCAGTTGGTCGCGTGCACCCATTCGTTCTTGGCCTTGATGCCTCCTGCCGAGTTCTTACCGAGAAAATCCTGGAACGAGCCGAAGCACACGATCGGACGCGACATATCGACATCATCCTCGGACAGGCCGCCGCGAGATACGAACTGCCACCCCTTGAAGTCGATGTGGCTTTTGAGGTCGTCCTCCCATGCATTCTGCACGGCCGGCTTGAAGGTCAGGACGAGCACCCTCTTCCATCCCATGCGCTTGGCGAGCTGATAGGAGGCGAAAGTCTTCCCGAAGCGCATCTTGGCGTTCCAGAGGAAGTGAGGGGTCTCGTTCGTCCCCTCGTCCTTGAAGCTGGAGAAATATCTGGCCGTCTTCTCGACAGCGGCGGCCTGCTCCGGCCGCATCTTGAAATCTTGCGTGCGGTTGTCGTCATTGTCGATGCCCTCGCGGACGGCCAAGATGGCAGCGAGAACATCATCGACTTCGCACTCGAACCATTCACCGGCCGGATTACGGAAACCCCTCTTCCGCAGGTAACGATGGATATCGTGGTCGGTGAACGAGCCACCATCGCTCCACACGGCGCTTTCCTCGAGCAGGATCTCGTAAGGCAGTTCACCTGGTCGCTTCGTCGGGTATTGCTGCGCGACTCGTCCTTCGACATCGCGGGCAGTGAATCCGACCTTGAGGAAGCCATCGTATGACGGGTTCTTGTCCCGATACGCGTAGATCTTGGGTTCGATATCGGGCTTGGGAGGAAAGAAGGTGTCAGGCATCGATCAGGTCCACCTCCAGCGGCCGGACCATTGACTCGATGAATGCAATCTCTTCGTCGTCGAGGCCATACTTGTCGTAGAGCTCCTCATCGGTCCACACCTTGTCCCAATTTTGCGTTGGAACAAAGGTATAGACTTTCCGCGTTGTGTCCTGTGAGGGCTTGTGGAGGAGGATCAGGAGACGGGTCAGCTTACAGGAAAGGTAAGACAGGGCACTATTCGCTTCTTCCTTCGTGTCGAAGGGGCCGATGGCGAGATATGTCTCCGATGATATCGATTCAGGTTCACCAAGAAACGGTGTGCTGATGATCCGGTGCGGGTATGTATCCTTGTTCCCCGTTCCAGGTGCGGCTCTACCTGTATAGATTTTCCATTTATCGATGTATTGCTTGCCCGAGCTCACTTCGCTCCTTTTCACGAAGCCCGATCCGCCATTCTGGTAGATCTTTAGATCGTCCTCTTGGGACTTTCGGCCGCGACCCTTGAAAGTCGTCGATAGGCCAAAGGGCTTTCGTGAGCTTACCAGCGCATCAAAGCGCTTTTCCTGAGGAATAGACAGGTGGGTATCCTGTCCCGTTTCCATTTGAACCACCTTTTTGAGGATGGAAAGACCGTCATTGAAGCGGATGAAGACGTCTGCCCCATCCTCGAGCAGTTTCCTTCTCACAGGCTCTGCCGATACCCCGTTGAGATGGGTCGTAACTTCGCAGTCACCCGGATTATCGCGATCCCACAGGAAGATGCAGATGCCTCCTTTTAGACCGACGCCCGGAAAGACATCGGATGCACTCAGGTAGTCGTCGATCTTCCGAATTCGGGTATCCGACAGCATCGTTTCGCGGAAATCGTCCAGCCCCTTTCCTCCCGCGAACCAACGCGCGGGAATAATCATGGACAGGTATCGCGGATTAAGCTTCTTCGCCTGCTCCACGAACTTCTGGTAGATCGGCGCGGCACTCGTTCCGAACCCAGAGTCGGCGAGCTGATACGGGGGATTGCCGACGATGACATCGAACTTCATGTTGAAAATCCCTTCCGGATGATCAGTGTGTATTAACTGGTAGGCGTGAGTTTCGAATTCAGCTCCGCGATCGAACGCTTCCTTGCTCGCGCCGCAGAACTTGCAGCGTCCATCTTCCCAGGAATGGTCGACTTTCTCGAACTTTATGTTCCCATCCGGGGCGTCGAATTCGGTGCAGACCGAGTAAGGACCGTTCGCGTTCTTCGAGCAGTAGACTGAACGGCGCGCCAGCAGTGATGTCAGTTCCGTGATCGCGATGCCGAACAACTGGTTCTTGAAAATGTGGTTGATGCGCTCCTGCTCATCCGGGAACTCGTCCTTCAAGCCTTCGATCAGCCTCTTAGCTATCTCCCGGAGGAATACGCCCGACTTGCTGACGGGATCGAGGAACGTGGCGCTGCTGTCCGACCAGAGGTTCTCCGGCAGCTGGTCGAGCATCTCGTTCGCTAGTTCCGGCGGCGTGAACACCTCATCGTTGCTCAGGTTCGCCAAGCAGCTCAGGACGTCGGGATTGTAATTGATCTCAAGCATGCTCAGCCTCGGCCAGCTTCAGGTAGTGGGTCAGCGGGAAGTCGCGGACGGGCTTCGGGATAAAAGCCTCCTCTCCGAGATCGGAGAACAAGCTCGGTCCTTCCATCGGCTGATAGACGAGCAGATGCGCCAAGGAGTAATCGCGGCGCTTCACAAGGCTACCATTAACGGGAGACCACTCAGAGAAGACGATCGGCTCGGGCTTCCTCCCCACGGTCTTCATGGTCAGCGCATCGCCACAGATAATGTTGCGGTCGAGGACATACCTTGCGGAGACTCGGCACTCAGCGCGGCAAGCTTCCCCGAAGAGCCGTGTATAGACCCCCTCGAAATGTTCGAACAGGCGCTCACGGCATTCGGCGGCATTGTCCTCCAGCAGATCGACCCCGTAGATGGAGCCGATCGCGACGATGGCATAGCGCTCGAATTCAAGCTGCCCTTTACCGTAGCGCTCCTCCACGACGGCGAGCTTCCGCCGGAGCACCTCGATCAGGAAATTTCCGGACCCGCAGGCCGGCTCGAGGAACCGACTATCGATACGCTCGGTCTCGGGTTTCACCAGGTCCAGCATCGCATTCACTTCCCGCTCGGCGGTGAACACTTCCCCGTGGTCGGCAACTCTCTGGCGGGTTTTGATGAGCGCGGCGGCCATCAATCAGCCTTCCCTGACTTGCTTCTTGCCAAAGCCTGAGCACCACCCTTGCGGCCGGCTTCCTCGATAGCCTGAGGGATCTGCAACAGCTCGACGCCGAGGGCCTGCATGCACTGCATGAAGAAGACGGCGGTGAATCGACCGCGGCTGACCTTGTTGCGGAGGTTGAGCTCATTGTCCTCGACGCCGTGCACTTGGAGCCGTTCAGCGAGGCCAGCGTAGGACACGCCGCGCCGCATCATTTCGGCGCGCAGAATGTTCTTCACCATCTCTTCCCAGACCTTTTCTTCGACTGGCATCGCGTCACATCCTTCTGAGGTTCACGCCACCTTGTAGGATTGAACGGACGGGTATGCCAAGTGGGTTGTAGTCATTTTGCGTGATTAGGATCATCACAAACGATGATGATATTGCTAGACATGACGCTGATATCACCATATATGATGATGCAGGACATCATATACCGTGGCGCAGCATCCTCTCCTCTCTCCAGCGATTTGCACGCTGACCATGCGGGAAGTTTACCGCATGACGGAGGATGAGGCCTACGAGAGGTTCAAGGCGATCAAGTGGCCCGATGGTGTCCCCACGTGCCCGGACTGCGGATGCAAGTCATTTTGGACGCTGAAAGGCGGCCGGAGGTGGAAATGTCAGGGAGTGATCACCGATGCAGGGACTGGCCTGCAGCGCAAGTGCTATCTGCAATACACGGTTACCAGTCGGACTCCGCTCCATAGCCGTAAGCGGTCCTTCTGCGATATCCTTGTCGCCATTGCTGAGTTCGTGAACGGAGTGCTGGGCACTGCGGCGCTCAGGTTGAGAAGAAGGGAAAACAATTCCTACAAGACGCCGTTCGTCTTTCAGCACAAGATTCGGGAAGCGCTGAAGGTGGACTACGACCAGAAGCTCGGTGGTGTCGTCGAGGTCGACGGATTGTTCGTGGGCAGCAAGAAGGTGAAGCCACCTTTTCCCATTACGAACGAGGCCGAACTCGAGAAGTTCTACGAAGTTTACCGCAAGAAGCAGACCTCCCTTGTCGTCGTGAGAGAGCGTCCGTCGGATGACGGCAAGAAGCCTGGTCGTCTGAGGGTTGTCCATCGGGAAAGCGAGGCGGCTGCCGTTGCCTTCGTGAAATCCGTCCTCACGCCCGGCACGATCGTTCACGTGGACTATGGATCGCAATGGATGCGATTGAACATGCATTTCGAGCTCAAGCGCGTCAATCACTCGGTGTCTTACAGTCAGGATGGAGCTTGCACCAACTGGGCGGAGAGCTTTTTCTCGCGCGTCCGTGCAGCTGAACGCGGCGTCTATCGATACTGGTGGCCTCGGTATGCCGAACAGTATGGGGTTGAACTCGCTTGGAAGGAGGAGAACCGTCTCGTCGACAACGGTTCACAGGTCGATATGATCATTAGCTGTCTGATGCGTGCCGGCCGATCGACTTGGACCGGCTACTGGCAACGATACAAGAACCGGATCCCGTTCTAAGCGTGGGGATCCGTCCACTCCTCGGGCGGTATTATTTCCCAACGAGTGGGGCGTCGGCTCACGATGCGGACCTCGTCTTTCGCAGACCGCAGGCTGGCATCTATCGCCGACTTTACGGCGTCACGAAGGTCCTCATCGTTCACGTCGCCCTTCAGTCGCTCGATGACCAACGGCGCGAGTTCGGCAGGGTTCGTGCCTCGGCCGAGTTCGCGCATGATTGAGAATGCGGCGACTGTCGTGGCACCGTGCTCGAATGGAATTCGCTGGGCTTTCGGCAACTTCGGTGGTGTGTCGCTGGGCTTCCACTCCGAATCAAGCTCGCCCATGATCGTAATAGATGCCTCGACCAGGTCCTCGAGGCGTGAAACGCGATCACGTTTTTCGGATAAGGTTTTGTATTCAGCCTCGATCTCGGCGATCTTCCGCTGAAGCTGAATTCGCTCACCGCACCATGCTGCATACTTGCGCAGCAGCCCCATTCTGAAATTGGTAACCCCCATCCTGAAACCGAATAGCGTCTTCACTGCGATTCGAGAACGCCGTTCGGATAGGTTTTTCTGCTACAGAAGGACGGAGGATTGGCGCACCCGACAGGATTCGAACCTGTGACCTTCGCCTTCGGAGGGCGACACTCTATCCAGCTGAGCTACGGGTGCCTGTGCTTACGCGATGCTTACGCGGAAAGGGTCAAGATGTGAACCTATTCCTTCCAATTCCTTAAGCCCTTAAATTTTCGACCAATTCCTTCAAAGAAATCGCTTTAGGCTGCATTGACACCTGCCTTCGGAGGGCAGCGCTCTATCCAGCTGAGCTACGGGTGCTTTGTTCACCTTATGGCGAGCGGGGCGCTTAGCAAAGCGCGGGGCTGCTCGCCAGTCTTAAAAGGTCGGGTGGATACGCAGCGGCGTCGTTAGCGATTTGGCAAGACGGGGTTTGTACTCTTCGAAGCTATGAACGCATTGTCCCACGAATTCGACCTGGCACATGCCATGATGCTCCCTCCGGCGAGTTGCGGCCCGCACGAACTGCCGGAACTGGGCAGGCTTGGTGAGCAGTGGGAAGCGGTGCACGAGGCCGCCGCGGCAGTGGCCAATCTGGCTCAGCTAGGTCGCGAAGCCGAATCAGAGCAGGTCGCCAAGCTGCCGCTTCGCGCTGCCGAACTGAGCGGCTGGCGCTTCGAGACGATTGCCCGCGGTATCGATGATCTTGCAGCCTTTATGCAGCCAGGGCTGCGTGCCTTGCTGTCATTGACCGCGCGTGGCCAGGACACGACCGCAGCGGCGCTCACGTTGTGGCGCGAATTTCATGCTTCGCGTTCGGCGATCGTCGATCTGGCCTACGATCGCTGATTTTTAAAAATTGACGGTTACAACGACCGCGTCGGAATAGGTTCCGGCCGCCACGCGTTCCACATTCGCGAATGTTGCGCCATACGCGGTTAGCGTGGCTTTTCCATTCGCGTCTGCCGCACCTGCAACTGTATCGACGCCCGCGGCGTTGCCCCACCGCACACTGCGTGCTGCATCACAATAGATTTCGTAAGCGAGCGTCTGCCCGCTCGCTGAATCCAACATGCGCCGCGCACCGTTTTGCCCCGTATCCAAGGCTATCTCGAATGCGGTTGGTCCCGAACACGACAGGTCGATTGACGCTTGCCCATGTGCGCTTGCGCCAACGGTAGTATCGAGAACGAAGTCCAATGGATCAGCGCTCGCACTGCAGCTTTCCTCTACCACTGCGCTGACGTGCAACACGGCTTCGGCCTGGCGCGCCTCGGCCGGTGTGCAAAGCGTCATCGCCGTGATGGCGGCGGGAAAGGCGAAAATCGGCTTCATCTCATTCCAGTTGTGCCCAAACGTGCTTTGGTCATCCATTGGTTAGAACGCTGCCGGTCTGCTTAACAGCTTGTTTACCACGTTGGACTGCTCGCTGTGCGATAAGCGGCCAGATATTTGCGCAACAATTCGATCTTGCGCGCGTTCGCGATCTGTTCCAATCACGACGCATGATGGACTCGATAATGGAAGCGCAAAAAGCCGGAGTAGTCGCAAGGGGCATTGCGCGGCTCTTTGCGCGTAATGACATCTGGTGCCTGTCGGAAATGCC
>CEQK01047632.1_pt1 | contig 13620 bp, 14 predicted proteins | sample 531051 | NCBI WGS metagenome assembly CEQK01 (sample SAMEA2621229, study PRJEB7988) | marine metagenome | biome: marine biome (ENVO:00000447); feature: deep chlorophyll maximum layer (ENVO:xxxxxxxx); material: "saline water (ENVO:00002010), including plankton (ENVO:xxxxxxxx)" | depth 150 m
ATTCAAACGACGGCGATGTCAGGCCGTGCTCCTCCAGTACAGACATCACGGAACGGTCGACGTACTGCGTATGCGTCGCGCGGTACAGATTATCTTGATAATACTGCCAGAGATGCTCAATCCATTCCGGCGAGCCAGTGACCTCGCAGCAGTAGTGCGTCAACGTGCCGGCAGCGTCGTAGCATTCGAACGGCAGACAGCAATCGGCCATCACTGACTCGTTGATCGTGCCGTGGAACTCTGCCGCATGCGCTCGCGTCGTCTCAACGGTTGCGGCCGGTGACAGCACCGACATCACGCGCGTTTCCGGCAGCGTAGCCATCAGCACGCCATTCACGGTTGTTTGCTCAAGGATGGCTTGTCGTTCGGCTTCGTTCATTAGTGCGTCGCTTTCAATTCTCGAGAGGCTCAACCGTAATTCGGCGCGGCGTCTGAACCCTTGGTATCGGCACAAACTGGTCGGCGCTCTGCAAGTGCTTCCCATGGATGGTGTCAGACAAGCCGCCACCTGAGCCGTTGCCGAGTTTCGGCGCTGTAATCATGTGCTCCTCAAATTGCATTGTCTCTTGCCGCCAATGACCAACGGGGCCGAACGCATGCCACGGGTCTCCCCTGACATGGCGATAATCCGCGTGCTGCATGTACTGGGTGTAGTGCGTGCCGGCCAGTACATCGTTTTCATCAATTGTTTGCTGTGTCTCAACATGATCGTTCCCCGCTGGGAAAAACCCAGTGACAATTTGCAGCGTGTGGGGAGGCGTTGCACCGACATCGATCACTGGAAATGCCGGGTGCCCCGGGAACTCCGTCTCATACCTTATCGCCAGCCTCCCCGATAAAGGAAGTACAACGCCCTCTGTAGCTTTTGCTGATTCGCCCACCCACAACTCACTCGGAATCGAGACGGCAAAATCGTCCCGGTTCCATTCCGTAATGTCATGCTCCACATCATAGACGCATTCAATTCGCGGCCAGTAACGATTACCAAGCCCATTGTGCCCCCAGTGCATTCCGGCCTCGCCTTTTGGGTACGGCCAGCGGCTTCCAGTGCTTCTGTTTCTGTCTTGTCGGAAATACACATCGACATCAATCTGCTCTGTGCCGGTGTACTCGTAATCTTCCGGGATGGCGATTTCCAATTCTCTCGGCACACCATACATCGTCGATGTCCAGGCTTGCTTCGACAAATCGGGTTCGGCCGTGATTTCTACGTCACCAAGATAAACTCTGTACTTAAACAATCGCGCACCAGATCCAGGCTGTTTTGTGTCAGCCTGGTGTATGCCGCTTAACCTTCGACCATAACGCCCGAAACCCCAGTTTATCGCGCTCACTCTCTCACGGCCCGGCCACGGGCTTACCGTCATTGACGGCCAGTTCATTAATTCATGCCAGTTGTCCCAATCAGTAATGGATGGATTTTCCTCTATTGACCCCCAGTCTGTTGTTTGTAATGCCCAGTATTCCTCTCCCGGGGGCGTCACGTCGCCGTAATAAAAATCACTCGTTGCTTCTGTCCAAATGCGAATCTTTTTGATTCCTTTCGGACGTGTCCAATGATTTAATGGCAGCACGCCGACGAGAAAGTCGCCCGGAATCGCTTCTTTATAGCCACAGTGTTGAACTGTTGCCGCTTTTAGCTGTGCCCCCCAACTAGCTTCTCGCGGAGTCACTCCAGCAAGCTGAACGTTATCTCGATATCGCGAACCGCCCGGCCTCCCGTAAAACTGTGAGCCATAGAAGCTATATTCGACCCAGTTAATTCCGCCGCTGGCCGGGTTGTGGTTATGCCACGACTCTGTTCGTGAATACACTGGCCGACCGTAATGAACCGTCAGAAAAGAGAACGTGTTGTGCTTGAATGCCTGCGTCGTTAATCCGTTGATCCCCGTTTGCTGACCTTTGCCAAACCCGACCCCATTGAAATCGAGTGGCTTGACGAGCCGCGTTGTAAAACGAACTGGTGGAGTTAGCTCAAGCGGATCATTTTGGTTTTCTTGGGACCAACCGTAATAATTCCACGAAAACCCGTAGCCGACGTGCTCCGCCATGTACTTTGCGGTATCGCGCCAAATTCTGGGATAGCTCTGGTGGCCGATATAGCTCCACGGATTAAAAAACCTGTCTTGTTTATGGCCCCATTGGAGTCGTTTACGGTTTAGCCTCCAGTATGCCGTATCCGTAATTGACGGATCGAAGTTCGTGACCGACGCGATCCATGTTTCAACCGGCTCTTTGCAGTGGCAACAGTGTCCGACAAGAGTCATGCTGGCGGGTTCCCCAGTGAATCGCAATCCGCCGCCTCCAGCATCCACTCGCCTTGGGCATACTTAATTCTGATTAAGCTGTATGCTGGAATTTCAATGTTTTCATACCGATGCGTTAAGGTGTGAGTAATGCCTGATCGCTCTAAATTTCCAGTGCTGTTGTTTTTGTTTAAGATCTCAACGGTTGCCAATCTGGGATCAGTAATTCCGTCTGTAGCCGCCGCGATATTCGTGTTTGAAATGGCGTAATGAGACCGAGTTGGCTTGCCGTTCCACTTGCCGCTCGGCAGATTGCCTCCCTTTGATCGACGAAGATAATCCTGTACCGTCTTTACAATTAATGCCATTAAGTCATCTGTAGGCACTGATGGCATTAGAAAACTCCCGGCAATTGAGTCAGATCACCTTCTGGGTAAATTTGAAACTCTAAAAACTCAGCATCTGATGGTGCCGGGTTTACCAGTTTTTTGCCCTCTCCATCTAATGGAACTGGAGAAGTCACGTCTTCGCCTTCGTCGTCTTGGATGTGCTTTCTTTTTGTGTCATCGTCGGGGTCAATCTCCCTTAAACCTGCATCAAGAATCTCAGGACGCCAGCCTTCTTTTTTAATATGAATCTCAAATGAAACCGTGTAATACTTGTAGTTTCCCCGTTTCTTCCAGTCTGACACTTCAACTCGCGTCATTCTTGCCAACCGCTCATCAATTGACAGCCCGCCAATAGTTATTGCAGAGTCGTTAACTGTGTTTTGCAGGCTAAGAATAACATTTGGAATCGTAGTGTAATTTTTTTTGATTTTTGCAATAAGCTGGACTGCATCTCGCTGGACAGGAGGATCAACGAAATAATCCCCCGCTGAATTCATAACGCCATCTCCATCGGCGTCTTTAAAAACCGGCTCCTGATAAATCTCTGAAGACCATGACAGCTTATAAGAGTCGTCTCCGGGGTCTTCTTTTGATTGTTCAGCAACTTTATACCCTGCCGTAACGGTCCACTGCTTCCATCCGGCAACGCACTGCACTTCCAAGGATTGGCAAAACGCTTCGGCGTCTCGCGGATATGCGTCGCCAATTTTTGGCAAATACGCATGACTACCAACATCAAAGACATCTTCAGTCTTTAGCGTTGTCTCAAGCTTAAACACACGGGTGTAGCTCCGAGACCCAAGCTCGTTTTTGCCTTTTCTCGCTTCGTGATCTTCTCCGTGGAAAATAACAGTCATGGTGCGTCTACCACATTTATTTCAACAGGTGTTTTCTGAGCCATCTTTCTTGCGTGTTTAGCCGCCTCTCTTGCCTCTTTAAGCTGCTTCTTCTGAACGGCCAATTGCATTTCCTGAGTCCTTGCTCCTGTGGCTCGAAGGAATGTCATCACGGCCTCTGCAGAGCCTCGCATTTGAGCGCCAGCAGGTGCTGTGCCCACTTCGCCGCCCGGACCCGACCCCGAACCTTCTTCATCACCGTCGCCACCGCCAGTCGGGTCTGCTGGCTTTGTGTCATCTAGTTTTTTCGCGGCAGCTTCATCCTGCATTCTTCGCAGTTCAGTAACTCTGTCTTTAATTTTATCGTCCAGACTGCCCTGCAGGGTTGCCTCTAGATTTCCTACGGTAGATTCAAGTTCTTTTTCCAGCGTTCCTTTTATTCGATCCGGAACCTCAAACGCTTCGTTATCAATTAAGGTTCTTTTAAACCCATCTCCAAAACCTTTTAAGTCTGGTTCGAATTTGCCGGTTTTAATCCACTCAAGTAATGAATCCCAAAGAGCTTTCATATTGTCAATCATATTGCTAAACCCATTAGCAATATACATAAACGCATCAATTAAGAGAGTCGTTGAGTTTCTGCCAAAATACTCAATCGCATACGGAATTACTTCGAGGAAAAAATAGACGACTTTATTGGCAAAGCTCACAATGCCTAAAGCTGCTTTCACAGCAAAGAGGTTAAAAATGCTGCCAGCATTGTCCCAAGTCCATTCCCAAGTAGTTCCTATAATTAAAAGCCATTCGGCTATTTTATTACTTAGCGCGGTCCAATTTTCCTTAACCCAGTCACTCCATCCATTGAAAGATTCCCGCATTGTGTCTAGCGCAATCGTAGCTCCCGGAACAAGTTTATCTCCGAACGTTAACGCTAATCCTTCAAGTGCGGACTTAAACTTTCTCCATGTACCACCAAAGCCGGCATCCATTTTTTTGGCAGTTGCGTCGGCTTCGCCTTCTACTCCACGCAAAGCAGCAACAAGCGCGTCCGTGTCTACGATGTTGTCAGCAAGCCCTGATGTCGCCGTTACTCCACGAAGACCAAAAGCCTCGAAGAACTTCGTCATGCGGTCAGCACTGCCAAGCTCAGATGTTGCCTGAGAGATGTCTCGCATTACTTCAATTAGCGGCCGGGCATTCCCAGCGGCATCTTTAAATGCAATCCCAAAGTTCTTTTCAAGTTTTCTCGCCTGAGTAGCAGAGACAGTGGCCAGCCGGCGAATTGCAGTACCCGCAATAGATCCTTTAAGGCCCATCTGTGCCAAAGTTCCCATCATGGCTGCGGTTTCTTCCAGATCCATCCCCAGATCTCTTGCCGGCTTAGCCGCAAACTTCCACCCTTCAGCCAAATCTTCCACACTGGTCAAGGTTCGATTTGCTACGCCAGTAAACACGTCAGCAACTCTGCCGGCATTTGCAGCCTCAATGCCGAATATTCTCATTGTTGTTGACATTAGCTCTGCAGACAGAGCAGCATCAGTTCCTGTGGCTCGAGCCAGATTCATCACGTCGCTGGTCATCTTGTTGATTTCAGGAACGCTAAACCCGCCTTGCCCCAGCTTTTCCATTAAGTTGGCAACTTCAGTAGCTGTAAAAGAAGTTGTGCGGCCAAGTGTTCTTGCACGCTCACTTAAAGCTGCCAACTCTGCTTCAGTTGCCCTTGCTCTTGCTCCAGCTGCTCTGATGGCGTCATCAAAACCTATTAACTTTGAAAGCGACATGCCGGCAGCAACGACCAGAACCTGACCCATGATCATTCCGGTCGACGCTAAAACACCAGCCATTTTTTTAGCTGCTGTTCCAACCGCGCCAAAGACCGCAGTGGCACGCGAGCCAAATCGCGAAAGCGCAGCTGTGCTTTGTGTGCCAAAAGCCTTGACCATCGTCGTGCCCTTAGCCATTGATTTAGCTAAGTGCATCGTGTTTCCCATCAAGTTAATAACAAGGTTTCCGGCTGTAGCCATTACTCTGACCTAACTTGAGGCGCGATTGCCGAAAGAGACGCGATTGCCTCTTTACCGGAGTTCTTTTTTGGTGGAAGCCACGGCATGCAAATTTTTTCTAAGGCTTCGTCGCTTCCAAAATCCATTTCAAGATACTTTGCAATCATGTACGCGATTAGTCCCAGCATTCGCGGAGTGTGATCAAGGGGCATGACCATGTCGTAAGCTTCCAGTTCCGAAAACTCATCGTGAGTCATGCCTTTCATTACGTCATGCGGAAGCATGCTTCCCACAGATCTGGCTATTTCATGCGCTAGCTGTCCTCTGCGGTCTCTTCGGAGTTTCCCGCCAGCTGCTCTACGTCTTCACTCGACATCCCGCAAAGCTTCTGTGCGACATTGACAATCCGTTCAATAATTTGAATTGACTGTTTACCCAATGCCTCAACGTCTTTCACGGTAAGTATTGGCGCTCCTTCTTCATTACAGACACAAGCAATGACAAGCCTCTCGCGGATTTGCGACAGTTTTCTTTTGCTGCTTTGACCTGAAGAAGTCTGGAACTCTTTTTCAAACCGCGAACGGTCGGCCGCAGACATTCCTTTTACCCAGACTGTTCCTCCAATCTCAGGGATATAAATCTCCTGCTTTGGAATCTCGACTGGCTTAAGAATTTGCTCCCGTGTTAATGACATTGAACAGTCTTTCAGGGTGAAATCGCTGGCAGGCTATTCACGAAAGTAAATCCCTGTGAAAAATAGTCACAGGGACTCACGGCTATTCATCTTCAAGCTCGTCCTCGTCCTCGTCCTCGTCCTCAAGCTCGTCAATAAAGTCAAGCTGCTCTTTCATAATCCGATCGTGGACTTTGCGAAGAGCGCCACGTTGATCTGGGTTCATTGATGCAACTCGATCTTCACACTCTTTGTCAGCACACTCTGCATGCCCGCCATGAGCAAGCTTGTATGCGTCTGGATGTTCGATCACCGTCCCTTCTTTGATCATACGCCGGCCGTTTTCCGTAAAACAGATTTCATCAGGTGCGGTCGGACCAGCTTCCATAGTGTAAAGCAGTTTGCACTTCATTTTTTACTTATCCTTATGTTGGGTAAGTAGGCAAGCCGTCAACTTTCAAGGTTGAAGAGAACTTCAGCCCGTCAGACATTGCAGCTGTCACCTCCCACGACACGCCGGCAGACGTAAATGGCATTTCAGTAGTTGCTGTATCAGCAAAAATAACTTTCCAGTTTTGATCAGCAGGCGCAGCAACCAAATCGCTAATTGCCTGATGTCCTGCAAGGGCTGGGTCATAAAACCCACTGATAGATACTTCACCACCTTCGGAATATCCCGTCTGCCCAAGCAGTTTGCCGACCCCAGAGTCAAGTGTGGTGCAGTCGTATGTTTCTACTTCTCCACCTGAATAGCCGACTTCTGTCAGCTGTGCCACGGCAGTGAAAACACTTGAAAGTTCTTGCTGGAGCACCGTGCCCTTTGAAGCGACTTTTGCCATTAGATCAATCCTTTCGAAATTAAATCGCTGTCATTAACAGCAAGCAAGATGCTTGCTATTACCAAGTGGTCGTGACGGTTTTACCCCATGACCTTTGTACGAATCTTTTTGGTAATTCTCTCTTTTGTTTTCTTAATGAAAACCTTTGACATGTGACTTTTCATTACGGAAATAGCCGCGCCTCGAGAGCTTGCGTAGCCTCTTTTGACCGGCTCTGGCCTTGCCTTGTTTGTCCACATCCGGCCAGTTTCACGGCCTGTTGTGTATTGAACACGATTCATTGTTTTTGTCATTCCGATCCCATACCAGTGGATGTTTCGGTTTGACATGCCGGCTCCGCCGCTTTTGTTGAAGCGTCCGGGGCGGCGCTTTCCGACTCCAAGCCCGACCTTTGCGTAAATCCGAGTGTTTTTCTTTTTTCCTCGAGTAAACCGAGAGGCAACCGTTGCTGCCACGCTGGGGTGGTCACATTCTCTCTTTATAGCCTTTCGAATAACGGCCAGCCCTTTTCTCATGCCTTGAGCAACTGCAGGTCGAGCGCAAGCGCCGTTGATGCGATGCATGTTTTTAATCGTCTCGTCAACACCCCTAATGTTGAAGTATTCTGCTCCTTTAGGCATGTTTTAGTTCGTCTCCTGCCAAATCAAATCCGGACGGTTCAGACACTTCATAAGCATCTGCACCATCTTTGCGAGTTCGTATGCGATAAAAAGTTCTGGCAGTATCCGACCAGTCCCAGGGCGACTCGCCTATTGATAGCGTCTCCACCGTCCATGTGTATGTTTGTCCTTCCACAGTGCGGACGATGATGTCGCCTTTTTGTGGAGGAGCAAGATTTCCAAGGTCTATGACCTTGATTATGAAATCTGCTGCTTCCACGACTTGCTCTTTTTCTCCCACGTCGATTGTAGTTTTAAAAGTGCGGCCCTGAATCGCTCGAGATACAGTTAAAGTGGTCGAATCTCGTGAGTAGGTTATGGGAGCACCATGAATCCTTCTCACGGCATTCATTCCAGCCTTAACTGCATTCTCAAGCGATGTCGTGGGCATTAGCTATTAAGCTTCTACAGCTTCAGTCTGCACAATGGCATCCGTTGTAAAGATCGGCACGCCAAAAGCATCTGATGGGAATGGAGCGGGAGCACCAGTCGTGTTCGTTGCAGTCCTGCTTTGCTGCAAGTCTTTCAACGAAGTGCGATTGCAGACCATAAAGTCTGGTCCTCCTCCAGAAGGAAATTCTGCCAAAAGATCTGAAATCAGATCGTCTGTCAGCGGCTTGCTGTCAGTCGCATTATTTAGATTTGCGATTCGGCCAGCGCTGTACTTACCACCCATCTGGAGTCCGATGTACATGGACGCAGGTGTATAATATACTGGATGGTTAGAGTCATTCGCTTCAGTAACGATAGTGTCGCCAAGTGTAATTCCCCGAGTAAACGGAGTTACAAGACGAACATCGTTAAAGCCGGTTTTGAACGCCCACACAGACGACTGAACGCTGGCTGTTGAGCCGGCAGCGTTGATGACCATGTCATCAGCCAGTGCGTCGTAATCTGTGTTGTCCAGGAATCCGTTAAACCCGGAAGAATCTCCAGGCGACGTTGTTCCGTAGATCACCTGCTGCTCAACCGCAAACAAAGCTGCCGCAAGATGGCGAACCCCTTCGCGAGCAATTAGGTCTTCCGGCCCCTGTCGCCATGCGTTCGCAATGGCATAGTCAACCCTGTAGCTAAAGTCTAATATGGTACAGGTAGCGGTGACTACAGTGTCAGTTGAGTGGTCATAGTCTCGGCCGGCATTTGCCGAACGAAAACCAACGGTTGGAGCACCAGTATATTTGTTATACTTGTGCGTTTCTGATCCGTCTGCGGTGTCACCAATTGGCAGCCGAGCTACCAAAGGTGATCCGTTCAGGACTTCACTCGTCATCGTCTTGTCAACATCAAGAGCGTCAGCGATGAAGTCAGATACGGTGAGCAGGTCATTAGCCACTGTTTAAACTCCTTGGTTTAAGTATGAAAGTCGGGAAAGTTAGTTATTAACTGCTTTGCCCTGAATTCGAATTCGGTTTCGCAAGCTTCTTTCCTGCTGAGGTGGTTGTTCATCATCCTCAGAGAATTCAGCACCTTCTTCATCGCCTCGATCAAGAGATTGAATAACCTCTTCAAGCTCAGCGATTTTTTCGTTCAGGCTTTTGATCTGGGCCTGAAGACTGTCAGCCTGCAACTCCAGCGCTTCCTGGTAGGAAACACCATCGTTAAACCACTTCCAGCCATCTTCAGCACCAAACCGGTCGATGTACCGGTTGGCTTCAGCAGTGAAATCTTCCCGAGTGGGGATCGCCTCATCTGCTGGTGGAGTGTCTGTCGATTCAGACATTTGATCCCCTTTCTCTATTGAGGAGATTGACAAGTTGTGACGCTCAAGAAATCGCGTGACAAAGATCGCAGCGCGATCCGGATCAACGCTAAAACAGGATGCGCAAGGCTTGGCGTCAGAAAGACCTAGCACATATTCCAAAAGCTGCTCACCTTCCTGTGCCGCCTTCTGGCCTCGCTGAAACAACCCTTCCGGGTTTGCAGCAGGAGAATCCACGACATCGCCGGACCTGAGAAATCCAAGCTGAGCATGCAAATAATTGTTTTTGTTATCTTCGTCTGGTGAGACGTAACGGTTGTTGTGAGTGTTCTCCAGCTGATGCAACTCAGCCGCCTCAACATTGTGCTCAAACACAATTGACAGCCCGAAGTCTTCGGGAGTCTCTTCTGCCAGAGTCATCACGTAATCAGCCAGATTGCCGTCTGGAGTGCGGGTTGCGGCTTCTTGAAAATGCAGGTCAGCAATAACCTGCTCGCCAACAACTTTAGCATTGCGAAATCGGCCAAGCTTTTGACCAACTCCATCGCTAGACAAGCCGGGGTGCGTAAATCGAGCTTTGACTCCTCCTGTTTCGGGAGAGTCAATGACAGCCGCGTTAATTGAACCGGCAACATCGCTAAGAAAATCAGCATCAACCCACAGATCGTGGCCTAAAGCTTCTCCTCGAGTAATTACTGACACATCAGTAATTAGGCCGGCACTAAAAACTCCACCTTCGCGAAAGACTCCGGGTTCTCCATGAGAGACGGTTCCCCGAAAATAAATTGGACTCTTGTCAATTCCGTTCATCCGTGCCCTCCTCGTTGTCTTCTTCGGGAGCCTCTTCGGCCTGGTCATCCGGTTCTTCGTCGGGTGCATCGCCCGCGTCATCCGGTTCTGCTGCGACAGGGTCTGCTTTAAATGAAATGTCTACTCCCATTTCGGCAGCAAACTCTTTAGCCCTGGCAATCTGTTTTACGTTGTCTTCAAACTCGCCTCGTCCTCGTTCTTTGCAGACCCGGTAGGGATTATCGAGGCCAGCTCCGATAGCCATCAGGTCTCCCTTAATTTCCTTGGCTGGATCCCACCATGGCATTCCCAGTGCGACCCATTCAAACGGAACGTCGTTAAGGGTCATGCCAGCAGGCAGTCTTAGCTCACCATCTTGTATCCACAGCTGCATTCGCCAAATTGTTATTTTGCGAAGCATCTCACGAACATCATCCCGCTTTGCTCGGCAAGACCGCTCGTACTGCATAAAGGCAGCTTTTGACCCAAAGAAGTTTGTAAAGTCTTCTTTGTAAAACGAAAACGGGATGTCGAGTGCTTTAAGAGCCATCCCTAAGACAAGGTGTAAAAAGTCTTGTGTCGAATGACCCGGATTGTCTGTCGACAAAAATTTTGCGTCATCTCCTGGATCTAACTCGAGCTTTACTGGTCCCTTGCCGAAATCGACATCGTATCCTTCAGAGGTTTTTGTGTGCGTGCCGATTCCGTCCGACGAGCTATCGGTAATGACCATCGCAAAAAGCTGCTCGACTTTTAATTTTGCGAGTGCAAAATCAACTCCTTCGTATATATCCCTAAAAGAATTAAACGCTGCAGCAAGAGGCGAGATGCCACGAACTTGATCAAATCGATCAAAGAACGCATGGTGAATAGCAGCCCCTGCTCGCAAAGTCTTTTGGAACTCGTACTGGCCGGCAGTCGATCGCGTATACAGGCCGTAGGCTAAAGGACGGCCGTCCTTGTTAACTTTAACCCCGTTAAACCAGCGATTGCTTCCCGGCTGGTCATTGTCCATTTGTGGAGGGTTTTGAATTAGATCGCTCTCAACGGCTTGCAGCCTGCCGTTTGCCCTTTTGATTAGCAGGACATCGCCGTCGACTGTACGTCGGCGTTCCGCCATTCGAATTAGCCGGCTAAACGAGTGCCGGCCTGCTGCATCGCAGTTAAAAGGCCGTGACCACTCTTGCATCAACCGCTCAAGCTGCTCATCAAATTCTGCGACTCCAGTTCGGCTCTGGAATTCAAACTGGCTGACGTAATCCAAATGCTTACGCACAGCCCAGGCAACTGTAGAGTAATTTCTGTGCAGGTCGCGGCCGGTGCCAATCAGCGCTTTTCGATCGCGATGCCGCAGGTGGTCCTCTTCGTGCTTGAGGACAGCAGGCGCAGCCTTGCGTTTGCCAGTCGTCTTAATCGCGTCGTAGCCAGTCGCGAAAGACGTTTTAACGCGGTTGGTAAAAGAAGCAAATGCCGCGAGCATCACATGCTTCCCGACATATTAAAGTTAGACCAAGTAGGCTTTGACTGAGCCTGTTCTTGGGCAATTGCAATCTGCCGGCGTAAGTCTGCAAGCTGAGACCGCAAGTCGCGCATGTGACCGAATGTCGTCGACATCCCATCAGTCGCTGACTGCATTACACCAGCGTTTACAATTTCCTCGAGGCTGTCCGCCGCCTCGATCATTTGCTCTAAAGTCTGTGGCATGCCCTAATCATTAGGGTCGCCTACAGCCTTGCAATATGTCACGTCTCGCACTTGCGAGATGTAGGCTTTAAAAAGGTTGTATATCTGTATCTGTATCCACACTCTTTGCAGTTGCAGTAGTTCCACTGCACCATTGTGTATGGAACTCCATCTATCGATCCGTTGATTTCACGTTTTATTACTGAAGAAGTTTTTGTTCGGTCGGTGCAATGGCACTTCGGGCACCATGGCGGTCGCGTCGTAATACACTCGATCCCTGTGGTTTTCTTTTTGCGTCGTGGCATTAAAGGTACTCCACCTTTTTCCGTTTAGGTCTTGCTGGCTCAATTGGCTGCTGTGCTGTCAGCGTGCATCCGAGCATTGATGCTGCTGCATGACATCCCACTAGGCAGTCAAAGTAATGGTTATCCAGCTGACGACTGTTCGCCCACTCGATGACCCGGTTACCACTGGCTACGTCTTCCACTTCTGTCGGCTTTTCTGCTGTCACCTGATCAGCAAACATTTGGTGATGCCGGGGGGTGGCTTTGTACAAGTCTACTGACCCCGAATCATCTGAGGGTGCTTCCAGCCGACGCATCGCAAACGTCTTCCAGTAATTTACGTCCACATGCACAGATCTGGTGTTGTCTCGATTCCGTACAATCTTCCAGTAGGTTCCAAACCTTTCGTTTTGTCTTTGCTTCCCAGAGCACAGCGGTGAGTTGCTTGCTCGAATCCCTCGCCCTTTCGAAGGGATCAGCACCGCCGAAAAGTCCGACCGACGACAAAAAGAACGCACAATTTGAGTGTGTTCACCGTCACCTTCGTCCACGAGCAGCCGCTCAACCTGAAACTCACCGCCGGTTTCACCCTTCCAGTTCTGCATCATGTGTCCAGTGCATTCTTCCATTCCTCGAAGAATAGCCGCCTCCAGGCCATTGCCGGGATAGCGCCTTTGCAGAGTCCGCTTGATTGACGACAAGCGAGAATACCTCGTGCCCTGATCTGGCCAAATCCCATAGTCGATGACCGTGCCGGCAAATCCTTTCCCGAAGGCCATCACCGTCCACCAGAGGCACTTCTGCGAGATGTCGATAAACCCCACCAACCGATCAAACTCTACTGGGACAATCCCCCGCTTCACTTTTGAGGCCTTTGCGCTCAAGTCGTCTGCAGTAATCGAGATGGGGTTTGTTAACGATTCAATGTCTGCCGGCTGGTTCTGGTACTCTGAATTAAACGCTTCTTCGCCAATCTTGAGCTTTAGATTAAACGCATGCTGAATAGCTGAGATCTCATTGTCCTGAAACCTTTCCGGCCATCCAACCTTTGCCCCTTCGTCCATCTGCGTTTGGTTGTTTCGGTAAAACTCATTGGCTGCACTGCCGTCCCCGTCATTCCTTAGCTCGGCTGACCAGATATCTGCGTATTCGTCCCAGAGTTTCGTACACTTTGGCCATTCATACACCAACTGCGTTCGCTCTCCTCTCCACTCTGGGTGTCGCTGCCGATCTAAAATCCTGTCGGCCATGTCGCCGTGGCGAATAACCGTACAGGGCATCACAGCTGCAATCGGCTCTCCTGGCCCCGCCAGCCCCAGCACAGCACCAGACAAAAGCCTTTCTCGGTAATCGTTCTGGCTTACAGACCTTGCGCTGTCGTCGGTCTGAGGGTCGTCTACGACAACAAGGTCTGGGCGAATTGAGTGGCCATCAGGAGTCTTAGACTGCATCCCACGAAGACGACCTGTAAGGCCAACAACCCGCAATGTTGCACCACTTGCTTTACTGCCGTTAACGGT
>CEQK01064267.1_pt1 | contig 13605 bp, 13 predicted proteins | sample 531051 | NCBI WGS metagenome assembly CEQK01 (sample SAMEA2621229, study PRJEB7988) | marine metagenome | biome: marine biome (ENVO:00000447); feature: deep chlorophyll maximum layer (ENVO:xxxxxxxx); material: "saline water (ENVO:00002010), including plankton (ENVO:xxxxxxxx)" | depth 150 m
AGGTGTTTGGTTGATGCTAAATCAAGATAGAGATAACCCCAAAGACTACGTATTATCTTCTGATGAAACTCATACTATTAGAGAGTTTGTAGTTGAAGCTTTTAATTTTGTTGGTTTTCATAGAAGTGTTTCTGAATGGAGAGGTGAAGGTTTAGAAGAGAAGTATTTTCACGGCAAAGATTGCTTTGTGGAAATTAATAAAGATTTTTATCGTCCAGCTGAAGTTGATTTACTGTTGGGTGATTCTACAAAAGCCCGTGAAGAACTCGGGTGGCACCCGAAGACGAACTTTATCCAATTAGTCAAAAAAATGGTTGACTACGATGTCGCTTCTGATAGCGTGTATCCATAGTGGCAAAATATAAAGGCCCTAACAAGAGGGACATCATATTCCGTCTGGTAGAAGTGCCAGACAAAGGTAGGCGACCTTTTTTCGCTAGAGAAATGAAGATGCTTAACGATCTTTGTTATCGTTACTCGCAAGACTTTCTTGCTGTAGTTTCGTTTGATAAAAAATTTGATTCATTAGCCTATCTTGTCAGTGACAAGCTAAGAGGAACCCTCGATGAAAAATTTAGAGCTTTCAATTTTAAGGTTGACTTGTCTAAATACAAAACCTACGATATTGGAGAGAAGGTAGGACAAGATGTGAACTTACCGCGCAAAAGTAAAACTATAAAAGATTTTTTAGATGAGTGAAGGACCAGACGCAAATAGTATTCTAGGCAATTTTTTGAAAGCAAACAAAAGCTATCACTATAATTTTGAAGAAGAGCATGATTATAGAGTCTCTAGCGGCTCTCTTCAGTTTGATCTATGCATGAACGGAGGCTTCGGACCTGGGTTACATCGCTTCACTGGTTTAACAGAGGGCGGCAAAACTTCAGAGGCTTTAGAGGTTATGAAGAACTTCCTAAGCACAATAGAAAAAAGTAGAGGTTTTTATATTAAGGCTGAAGGGAGGTTGGGTAAAGAGATGAGAAAAAGGTCTGGGGTAAAATTTGTGTGGGCAGAAGATGAATGGGTGGATGGGACTTGTTTTGTTTTAGAGACAAACATCTACGAAACAGCAATGGCTTGTATCAAGGAATTCATTGACAATAATAAGGATAAGCATAAATATTGTTTCATATTAGATTCTGTGGACGGCTTATGTGCTAAGAATGACGCTGCTAAAGGTTTTGATGAATTCGCTAAGATAGCAGCAGGAGCAAACATCGCATCTGTTTGGTGCAAAAAGACTAGTATAGCTTTAGGCAAAAGAGGACACATGGCTATCTTTATTAGTCAGGTGAGGTCAGAGATGAGAGATCCATACTCTAAAGAACCCCCTAGACAGTCTGTATCTACAGGCGGCTACGCTTTACAACATTATGCTAATAGCGTAATTCAATTTCAACCTAGATATAAATCGGACTTGATTCTTCAAAACCCTAGCATAAAAACTATTGACGAGAAGAAAAATCCAATCATAGGTCATTTTGCAAAAGTTTTGATCTGCAAATCTCCTAACGAAAAATCTAATGTAAGCTTGACTTACCCTATAAGATATAATCGCTCTGGAGGTAACTCGATTTGGATCGAGAAAGAAATTGTAGATTTGTTATACGCTTGGGAGTTTGTCGAAAAGAAAGGCGCATGGATTAAGCCTACAGGAGACTTTAAAGAACTTCTTGAAGAAAATAATCTTGATTTTCCAGAACAGATACAAGGAGATAATAATTTATTTAAAACTCTAGATCAGGATGAGGATTTATGTAAATTCTTAATAAACTATTTTGGAGAGCAAATTTCGGAATGAAGTTCATTGATAGATTTGGTAAAGAAAGAAACCTCAAGAACGCAAAAAAATACTTAATTGACTGGGATAAACCTAGCAGGAGTAAGTTCCAAACAAACGTAAAAAATTTTCTGCGACTGTATTGGGAGAATGATATTGTGTTTGAAGAGTTTAGGGTTGTCGGTAGTAGGTTGACTTTAGATTTTTACAATGCTAATAAAAAAATAGCTGTTGAGGTTCAAGGCGCTCAACATACTAAATTTGTTAAACATTTTCATAAAAATCATTTCAAATATGCCGATCAACTCAAAAGAGATGAGCAAAAATTAAACTTTTGCCAAGCTAATAATATAAAACTAGCAGAGGTTTATCCTCAAGATGAAATACAAGCTTCCTTATTTAGTAACCAAGATATTTACTTATGAACTTAGACGATGAAGAAGAATTTTGCATACCATCTGAATTAGTAGAGAAGATCTATGACCTCTCAGGTGGTGTTGATAAATATAAAGGGGTTATTATGGCTGTATCCTCTGAAAATGGTAAGCCTTTAATATATTGTAAGTTTGATTGCGGGATGACAGAGTTTGCTTTGATGAAAGCTCTTGAGAATCATTTATCTTCACCTCCACCAGAAATGACACAGGATGATCTATAATTTTGAATTAGAAAAACAATTATTAGCGGGTCTTATCAAAGAGCCTGACGCATTGTCTGAGATATCCAACTTTATAGGAAACTCAGATTTTTATTCTGAGCAAAGCGCACTTCACTCGACAATATTCAGGATCATAAAGCAAGCTATCGACTCTGGTGATGAGATTGACGAAGTTATCATCGCTCAGAGAGTGAATGAAGTAGGTTTGTCATTTGAAGATAATCTCAACCCTGCTGATTACATCAAGTCATTAGCTTTGAGAAAAGTGCCTAAAGGAAACGCTCTTAAGACAGCTAAAGAATTAAAAAAATATTCTATCAGGCGCGAGATATTGCAGTCTTCACAAGAAATCGCTAAAAAGATGAAAGCGATGCCCCCAGAGGCTTCTTACAGGGCTATCGTGGAGAGTGCAGATAATGTTTATAATTCTCGTATAAATCTTTATGAGCTTGGCAACGATGTCCCAGAAAACATCTATGAGGAGATGGAGGCTATCATCGAAGATAGAGGTAATAACCCACTGACTGAATTTGGGATGATGGGGCCTCATCCAAAAGTTAATGAGATATACGGCTCCCTTCTAAGACCTGGAAACATAACAGTTGTAGTGGCAAGATCTGGCGTGGGTAAAACCCAATTCTGCATGGATTATTCTACTAAAGTGAGCTTGCAATATGATGTGCCTGTTCTTCACTTTGATAATGGAGAGATGAGTAAAGAGGAGCTTGTCATGCGTCAGTGTGCGGCTTTGTCTGGGGTAGCTATGCATCTTTTAGAAAGCGGTAAGTGGCGACAAGCGGGTGAAGAGGTTGTGAGTAAGGTTAGATCTGTTTGGCCAAAGATTAAAAACCTTAAGTTCTTTTATTACAATGTGGGTGGTATGGATGTAGACACGATGGTAAACACACTGAAAAGGTTTTATTACTCAAAGGTGGGTCGAGGTAATCCTATGGTATTTTCTTTTGATTATATTAAGACAACATCTGAAAATATAGCTAACAAGTCTGAGTGGCAAGTGGTGGGTGAGATGGTAGACAAGTTTAAAAAATGCGTCCAAAAAGAAATCTTGCATGATGGAAACCCAATCATACCGATGATTACATCTGTTCAGTCTAATAGATACGGTATTACCAATAATAGAAACTCACAAAATATAGTTGATGATGAATCTATTGTTTCCTTATCAGATAGGATTACTCAGTTCTGTTCTCACATGTTCATCCTACGCAATAAGACTGCTGATGAGATCGAGACTGAGGGTGGCAGATTTGGCACACATAAACTAATCAATGTTAAAGCTAGGCACTTAGGCAGCGATATAGCGGGAGCTATAGAGCCAGTTAGGATAGGAGACTCTTTAAGAAAGAACTCTATAAATCTAGAGTTTATGAATTTTAATATTACTGAGCGTGGCGATCTGAGAGACATAGCTAGAGTTCAGGATGGAGATGAAGAATTAGATAGTGATGGATTCCAAGAAACAATCCCAGACTTTGATCAATTCTGAAGATTTTCAAGGGATACTGGAGTCTATTGGATATTCTCTAATTGACTGCGGAGATCACTGGAGAACTCAGGCTATTTATCGTGACGGAAACAACAAAACTGCTGTAAAGATATATAAGAATACAGGAGTTTGGATGGATTTTGTGCAAAACAAAGGCTGTATGCCTTTTGAAGCATTGATACGTCTTACCCTAAAAGACGATAGAGAAGTTGCTAAAATTATTGGTGATGGGTCTGTGGTTACAGAAACCACCTATGAACCTAAACAAAAGATAGAGATGGAAAAGATATACCCAGATTCTACACTTGATAGGCTTTTCCCTAACTATAACTTTTATAAAAAAAGAAATATTTCTGATAATACCCAAGAATTATTCCAAGCTGGTCTTGCGGGTGTTGGTAAAATGTATAGAAGGATGGTTTTTCCTGTATACAATGAGCATCAACAAATTGTTGGCTTCTCTGGCAGGAAAGTAGATGATGATAACGACTATCCAAAATGGAAACATATAGGAAAAAGAAACAATTGGGTCTATCCAGCTTTCAACGAGAAAACATGTGTAGATCAAGAAATAACAAAAAAACAAGAAGTTGTCTTAGTAGAAAGCATTGGAGATGCAATGGCGCTTTATGATCAAGGTATTAAGAATGTGTTGGTTATCTTTGGTTTATCTGTCAACAATAACATTGTTAACTATCTTAATAGTAAGTGTATACGTCATATTTATATTTCGACTAATAATGACAAAGCTAGTGAACAGAATCGGGGATTCATAGCAGCATTAAAAAGTTTTTTGAAGTTGTCTAAGTATTTTGATTTAGATATGCTAACTGTAAAATTTCCACCTAAAGGTTATAATGACTTTGGTGACGCTCATTTAGATGACTATGATCTAAATTCTTGGCTTGATAAAAATATAGACAAGAATGCCCAGATAAAATATATCTTAGAGTTTGTTAAAAATAACCCCTCTAGCTTCACTAAAAAAGATATTAAAACAGCCCTATTTATTAGTGATGCCTGAACCGAATACACCTTTATCTGCAAGCAGGATAAAGACGGCTCAATCGTGTTCGTGGTTATACTGGTGCAAATACAAACTAAAATTACCAGACAAAAGTAATGAGGGAGCCAAGCGTGGCTCCATTTGTCATTTAGTGTTTGAGGTATTAGGCGTTAAAGGACGCAAAAAATATTTTAATAAAATACTTAAAACAGAAGATGTTTTTTGTATACCCTCCATAAAAAGGCTGATAATGTCTCATGCTGTTAGAGAAGGTGTAGATGATGAAGAAAATGTAGACATGATGAAGGACATGATCTTCAACGGTCTATCCTACGATTTTTTTGGAGGAGATATAGGGAAACCTACAGAAGAATACTCTGAAAAAGATTTTGATATTATCAAAAGTGATGGCGAAATAAAATACAAGATCAGAGGGTTCATAGATAAGCTCTTCTTGTATAAAAAGAAAAGGTTTGCTATAATAAGAGACTTTAAAACTAGTAAAGAAGTTTTTAAGGGTAAAGATCGGACAGATAACTTACAGGACTTAATGTATAGTTTAGCTGTAAAAAATTTATTTCCAGAATATTCAAAAAGGGTTAGCGAGTTCTTATTTTTAAAATTTGATCTAGATCCTAACGCTGAGAAATCGGGTGTCATGCGTATGGAGCCTTTAGATGATGATGAACTTGCTGGTTTTGAAATACAGCTCTCTGAGATACAGAGATATCTCGATAACTTTACAGAGAAAGACGCTATAAAAAACTACGCAGCTCATCAAGGGTTTCCAACGGATAATTCCTTCAGCGGCAAACTATTATGTGGTTTTGCTACTCAAAAAGGAGAACTTAAAAAAGATGGTAATCCAAAGTGGCATTGTTCGATGAAGTTTGATTTTTTTTATTATGAGATCTTAGATCAAGAGGGTAATATTATTAAATCTTATTTTGAAGAGGACTTTTCAGAAGATTTAGTGCCAGAGGGTTGCAAATACGAAATGCGATACTACAAGGGTTGTCCTGCACATTGTTCTTGACTTGATGTTTACTGATTGTAAAATGTAGAGGATGACTCCAGTATTTAAGTCAACCTTTTCCATAGGTAAAAGCATTTTGACCTTAGACAAGGAATCAAAAGAGGGTGGAGCTGATAGCATCATTGAGATTTGTAAAGAGAACTCAATCGGATCGCTTGTCTTAGTAGAGGATTCTATGACGGGTTTTGTCACGGCTCATAATCGCTGCCAAGAAGAGGATATTGCTCTTGTTTTTGGCCTTAGAATCACCTGCTGCAACGATATAAATGAGGATGACAACTCAGATCACAAAATAGTTATATTTGCAAAAAATGATGAGGGTTGTCGCTTACTTTACAAAATTTATTCTTACGCTCACACAGGAAAAGGTAAGGTAGATTTTGCATTCTTGAATAATATTTGGACTAACGATGTTGAGCTTGTTATACCCTTTTATGATTCTTTTATTTTCAACAACAATCTTTATCTTAAAAAGTGTATCCCCGACTTTAGCGATATATCCCCGACATTTTGGGTAGAGAGAAATAATTTACCTTTTGATACTTTACTAGAGAGAAAAGTTATAAAATTTTCTAAAAGTTTGCAAAGACCAGTTAGGCTAGTCAAAAGTATTTTTTACAAAAACAAAGACGATGCAGAAGCATTGCAAACATATAAAATTCTTTGTAACAGAAACTTTGGGAAAGCTGCTACATTAAGTAGTCCAAGGTTAGAGCATTTTGGTAGTAAAGAGTTTTGTTTTGAATCATATCTAGAGAGTAAAAATGAACGAGACGCTTCTTAGGTTTAATAAAAAACAAAAGTATCTAGTCTTTGATACTGAGACCGAAGGTCTTAATTTAGTTAGCTCAAAGCCTTGGCAGATAGCTTGGCTTGTAGCGGAGGGTGATAGGATTATATCTAAGCATGATCTTTATATAGATTGGCCTGATCTAAATGTCTCTCCAGATGCAGCTAGAGTTACAGGGTTCAGTCAAGCCAGCTATAGAAAAAAATGTAAGCCACCAGAAGAAGTTTGGGATCTCTTTGCTAAAGACTTTTATGACCCAAATACTCTTTTAGTAGGACAAAATGTTTTAGGTTTTGATGTCTACATGCTTAATGTTTGGAGACATCTTATGGGCCAGAAGGTTGATTATGATTACGTATCAAGGATAATAGATACTAGAGCTTTAGCCACTGCTATAGCTAAACAAATACCTGTAGATAATGAAGACTTTATTAGTTGGCAATATAGATTAGTGAACTATAAAGAGAGAGGATTGAAAACATCTCAAGGCTTTTTGCTAAAAAAATATAACATTCCTCATGATGCTAAGAGATTGCATGATGCCTTATATGACATAGAGATGAATTTTAAGATATTTCGCAAACAACTTTTTGAATTAGACATATAAACTATGAACATACTACAAATTGGCTGCAATGAAGCAAACGATAAGGTTAGCGAATTGCTTAAATTTTATAAACAAGAATCGCCCAAAGCTTTATTGGTCGATGCATCGTCTAGCGCCCTTGATTTGGCCAAAGAATTCTATAAGGACTTTAATAATATTAAATTCCAGCATGTCGCGGTAGTGGATACAGATGAAAAGGAAGTCGATTTATTCTATCCTGTGGATGTTCCTAATAACGTGCATTGTTCTCTTCTAGAACAGCATGTAAAAACTCATAAGAAGATAGAAGGGGAGATATCAAATAAACCTCCTATGGAAGTTAAGAAGGAAAGGGTTTCAGCCCTTCGGATCAGCACACTTTTGGACTATTTCGATGGTGAACCTATAGATAGGCTTTATGTGGACGTAGAGGGTTTAGACTGTCAGATTATCAATGATATCAACTTAGATAAATATAAGATTGGATATATCCGTTTTGAACACAGTCACTCTGAAGGAACTTTTAAAACAAATGGTCCGACTCTAAAGAAAACGGTTCAACGTCTTTCAGAGTTTAATTACTCAATTATTGTTGATCAAAAATGTCCTGAAGATTTAGTCGCCATAAAGATGATTTAAAATGAGTTTCACAGGTTATAATACCCCTTTTCCAGTTGGAGTAAAACTCCCTAAAATTGAAATAGAAAAAAAATATTACGATCAGGTATCTTGTGATGACCTGGGAAATACATTTCAATTCCTTAGAAAGCTATGCTTTAGCAAGGTCAAACAAAAAGGCATAGACAAACTAGATAACGCTACAGTTTATTATGAAAGATTAAAAGAAGAGCTGACAATCTTTGATGAGTTAGGTTTTGTGGATTACATACTTTTGAATTGGGACATTCTCAATTATTGTAAAGAAAATGATATTCCCACGGGTGCGGGTCGGGGTAGCGCAGCAGGATCTTTAGTGCTCTACGTTATTGGTGTTACTAATATTGACCCAATTAAATATGATCTTTTCTTTGAAAGGTTTGTTTCCAAGAGCAGAGCTAGAAAGATAGAGCATGAAGGTGAGGTTTATCTTGATGGTAGCTTACTAGCTGATGTTGATAACGACATTTCTTATGATCGTCGGTTAGAAGTCATTAAATACATAGAGAAAAAATTTGAGGGCAGGACATCTAAAATTTTAACCTTAAACACATTAAGTAGTAAGCTCTGCATGAAAGAGTGTGGCAAGATAGTCGAGGAGCTTAATGAACAAGAAGTCAATCAAATCAGCGATACTATTCCAAAACACTTTGGTATTGTTGCTAAGTTAGATGACGCTTATGAAGAGAGTGAAAGTTTTCGATCTTATGCAGATAAACATTGTAAAGCTTTTAAGATAGCAAAAAAATTACAAGGGTTAAATAAAAACACTGGAGTTCATCCATCTGGCATTTGTATTTCTTACTATGATTTAGAAAACATCATGCCACTGCAAACAACAAACGATGGGGCGCTTGTTTCTGGTTATGACATGAATGATGTCGCAAGCCTTAGTGTTAAGTTTGATATTCTAGGTTTGCGGACATTATCAGTGGTTCATGACGTTTGTAAGCAGCTTGACATTAAAGCAGAAGACATAGACCCCAATGACGATTCCATATACGCCGCTCTCGCTTGCTTAAGATCTCCTCAAGGACTGTTCCAGATAGAGGCAGAGACTAATTTCAAAGTCTGTCAACAGATTGCGCCTCAAAACTTAGAGCAGTTATCAGCAGTTGTAGCTATAGCAAGACCTGGGGCTTTAGACTTCAAAGATAGTTATGCTGATTATGTTAGAACTGGAGAGTTCCAGTCTGTGCATGAGTTTTTTGATGACATCCTTAGCTATACGGGGGGTATTCCTCTTTACCAAGAACAGCTTATGAAAATGGCTGTCAAAGTTGGTTTTAGTCTAGATGAGTCAGAGCAGTTGCGCCGTATAGTAGGTAAGAAAAAGGTTGATCAGATGCCAGCTTGGAAAGCTAAGATCGAACAAAAAATACAAGAAAATGAATTAGATCCAGCTATCGGTGATGTTCTTTGGAGGGTCGCAGAGGATTCTGCCAACTATTCTTTTAACAAGTCTCACTCAATTAGTTATGCCTACCTTGCTGCTTGCACTGTTTACTTAAAATTTAATTATCCTCAAGAATTCTTTTTAAGTCTTTTAAAATACACTAAGTATGAACCAAACTCTCATGAAGAGATAGCTAAAATCACGCAGGAGCTTGGCAACTTCGATATAAAGCTTTTACCACCAGACCTAAACAAGTCTGACATTGATTTCAAGATAGAGGGTAAGAACATCAGATATGGTTTGAACTCAATCAAGGGTGTATCTACCAAAGTTTTAGAGTCCCTTCTAGAGTTCAGAGAGGAAAGTTTCGAGAACAAATATGAAGTATTTATCTCTGCGAAACAAGCGGGTTTAAATATAGGAACTTTGTCCGCACTAATACAAGCTGGCTTACTTGATTCATTTGTTTCTAGCAACAGATGCAGGTTGGTTTTAGAGGCTCAAACATTTAATATTCTCACAGACAGAGAAAAAAGAAATTTAATATCTCTAGGAGAAGACTACAATTACGATATAATCACTGCCATACATGATACTCGTAAAAAAGACATGGTTGGTGATGATAACCGCAAAATGTTTGCTGATCGCAGGTTTGAAACTTTTCGCAAGAAATTTGCACCATACAAAGAGATATTTGAGATGAATCGACAACATCTCAAATATGCGAATTGGTTTTTTGAGGAGAAGTTGCTTGGTTATAGTTATTCACATAACATTAGACAGGTGTTTAGCTACGAAGATGAGTTTCACTCATCAGAGGTAATTATAGATTTGCCAGAAAGGTCTAATGTAAAATTTGTAGGTGTGCTAACTGATATAATGAGGAGAACTAGCAGAAATGGTAATAAATATGCTAGGTTATCAATACAAGATGAAGTTGGTTCAGTAAACGGTCTTTTCTTAGATAGCAATCAAGAATCTAGGTTGACTGATTACTTAGATAGTGGTAAAAAACTACCAGTTAAAAACGATATTATAATTATATATGGATCGAAAGGTGATGATGTCGTGTTCATTGATAAAATATTTCCGTTAAAGGATAAAATCTACATGAAGTTATCTGAAGTTAAATAGTGTAAAGAATTATGATGGGTCTAACCGATTTCAATCTAACCCCAAAAGCTAAACAAGGTTTAAAGGATGCCAAAAATTTTGCAGAAGCTAATGGTCACTCTGTTGTGGACTGTTCTCACTTAATATATGGTTGTCTAGCTAACTTATCTGATAGTTTAAAAATAAAATTTAAAGGGTATGGGGTGCCTCTAGATACCGAAAGGTATGCTAAAATATTTAGAGAATACGCATCTAAACATCCCAAGAAGTTTGAATCAACAAAAGGGCAGGGGGGCTGGCATCAAGATGTCAATGACATTATTGTCTTTGCTAAAGAGTTCTCTGATATGTTTGATAGTTTCTTTATCAACGTAGAACATATACTTTATACTGTATTAGATATGGGTGGAGAGCTTGTAGAATATTTACGTAGTAAAGAAATTGAGCCAGCACACGTAAAAGATGTAATAGAGACACATGTTTTAGAGACAAGTATACCTCCCACAGATCAAGTTAAGAATATACTGCAAATAGAGGGCAAAAAAGGCCCTAAATTCGTAAAATTTGTGGATGAAACACCAACTAAGCCAGCGGTTAGCAATTTGCAACAATACTGCATAAACTTAAATGAAAAATTTTTGACCGATCAACCTGCTAAAATTACAGGTAGAAATAATGAAACAAAAAATCTTATAGAGATTTTATCTAAAAAGAATAAAAGTAATGCTATACTGGTTGGAGAGGCTGGCGTGGGAAAAACTGCGATTGTAGAAGGATTGGCTCAAAAAATTGTTACCCAACAAGTGCCACCACATCTCGGCATGATGACGATTTATACCGTTGACATTAGCGCAATGATAGCTGGCACGAAGTATAGAGGAGAATTTGAGGAAAGATTTAAGGCTTTGATAGCTGAAGCGGCTAAAGATGACCACATTGTGTTGTTTTTTGATGAAATACACACAATTATAGGAGCAGGTAATTCAGAAGGAGCTGTAGACGCATCAAATATGCTTAAACCTGCCCTCGCTAGGGGAGATATAAAGTGCATAGGAGCTACAACATCTCAGGAATATAAAAAATTCTTTGAGAAAGACACTGCTATGAAAAGACGTTTCGATAAAATTGTAGTAGAAGAGCCGTCTAAAAAAGCAACTAAAGACATAGTGATGCAAGCATTACCTTTTTATGAGAAGTTTCATCACGTAAAGTATACAGAAGATAATATAGACGCAATTTTAGATTTATCAGAGAAGCTTTTGAGTAATCAAAGATTTCCAGATAAAGCATTTGACTTGATAGACCAAATAGGCGCTAGAACCAAAATAAAATATTTTACGGAGTCTAAGGAAATGACAAGTGCTAAAGAAAAACTATGTAACTACCTAGTTAAAAATAATGATGACGAAAAAATGGACGAAGAAGAGTTCACTAACGTCATAAAAGATTATTTAAAAGAACTAGCTGGTAGCTCTAAACCAAAAGGGCGCAAGCATAAAATCAGGCAAAGTGACATTGTTACAATTTTTAGCGAAAAAACTGGTTTAGCCCCTAAAAGTATAGCTAAAAACAGCTCTTCATTTAATAATTTTGAGAAGCAAATGAATAGTGAAATCTTTGGCCAAGAACAAACGATTTCGGTTATAAATAACGCCCTTGCATGTGCTAAAGCTGGTTTAAATGATCCACAAAAACCTTTATCTAACTTCTTATTTATAGGAGGGACTAGCGTTGGTAAGACATTTACTGCTAAGAAAATAGCTAAATACTATTTTGGCAATGAAAAATCCTATATACAGCTAAATATGAGTGAATACCAAGATAAGACTGGTATTTCTAAGCTGATAGGTGCTAACGCAGGATACGTTGGATTTGAAGAAGGTGGATTATTGACAGAATTTGTTAGAAACAACCCTAATTGTGTTGTTTTGTTTGACGAGGTAGAAAAGTGTGATCCTAAAATTCTAGATTTACTTTTACATATATTAGATGAAGGCAATACTACTGATAATTTAAACAGAGATGTTGATTTTAGTAACACAGTTATAGTCATGACATCTAATATTGGACACAATGAAAACTCTAAAAGAAGCATGGGTTTTGTGCCAGATAAAGAAAGCGGCTCTAGCGTTTACAAAAAAGCTTTGAAGAGTCATTTACGCCCTGAATTATTAGCTAGGATAGATGAGGTGATATTCTTTAACAATTTGAACGACAATCACTTACAAAAAATCATCAACCAAGAGTTGAAAATCATCAAAGATCGTTTAGCAGAGAGAGGTCTAGAGCTAGAGTATCACGCTTCAATCAAAAAACACATTTTTAATCAAGTAAAAGAAAAAAATAGTCACGCCAGACAGATTAAAAACCTGGTAAAAAGTGCGATACAAGTGCCACTGTCTAAGTTTTTAGTGAAAAACAAGAAAATTGAGAAAATTTCTGTAAAAGTTGTTGACAAGGCTTTATCTTTCTTATAGAATCGCTCCAATGAAGAAAGTCAATACTCGGGTCATGAAAGCGATCCGTAATACCAAAGGTAGGTTCTTCGGTCTTTACACAACGCAAGGCGCAGCCATCAACGCCCAACTTATGGGAGAGACCGATAATTATGTTAATGTTTATGATCGTAATGCGGGTGTAAGTCGTAGGCTTGCTAAAACCAGTATCGCTGGTGTTCGTATTGCTGCCACAAATTTTGGCAAAGTTTCCTAACGCTCAAAAGGAGTTAACCCATCAAGAACCTCCCTTGAAAAAGGGGGGTTCTTTTATATTATAGGTGTGCATATTTCATCTTTATTTACCGACAAAGCTTATTCTTTTGAAGACAATGGGGACAATGAGGAGGATAAGAATTTTGCTAGTATGGTATTAAAAAAATTAAAACCTAATTTAAAATTTAGCAATATTCAAACAGAGGGTGTCTATGATGATTATGACCTTTTTTCTCTATTTGATGATGAAAAACAAAAATATAACCTAAAAATATCTTTAGATGATTCTGAGGGCATTTTGAAAAAAGAATCAACAGCACTTAAAAATACAAAATGTGCTAATATACCACTTTTTCTTGATTACT
>CEQK01120673.1_pt1 | contig 13600 bp, 6 predicted proteins | sample 531051 | NCBI WGS metagenome assembly CEQK01 (sample SAMEA2621229, study PRJEB7988) | marine metagenome | biome: marine biome (ENVO:00000447); feature: deep chlorophyll maximum layer (ENVO:xxxxxxxx); material: "saline water (ENVO:00002010), including plankton (ENVO:xxxxxxxx)" | depth 150 m
GGCAAAAGAGTTACAGCTAAAAGTTTTACTTCTCCCCTTTTTACAAGGCTTAAACAATTAGCTTCGGCATGAATCATGTAAGGTCTACGGCGATTTCTGTCTTCCCAAAACGAATCATCAACTTCTTTTCTTGGTGCTAAACCGTTGTAGCCCAAGGCTAAAACCATATTATGCTCATTTAAAGCACAAGCCCCCACCTTCATGTGGGGATCTTCACTCCGTTGAGATGCAGTTTTAGCTAAATCTAATGCGTATTTCTCCCAAGGAACCCTCATTTAGAGTAAATTTCTCTTTCAAGCCTACGATAACGAGCATCTGAGTGCCATACCTCGTCGGTCTGGGGAGTATATATCCCATCTCGGGTTTGAACAGGGATACTTTTACTTAGTCTTAGTGTAGAAGGCTGATAAATGTTCAAATCGCTTACGCTCTGCGTTGAGACGCTCGCGCAAGAGGTCAGCCCTATCAGCATCATTGCTATTGCCAGTTTGCCTAAGTTGCTCAATTGCTTCAACAATTGCAAATTCTCTATCATTGTGGTCTTTATGTAAATCATAATAAAATTTTTTATTTTTAAGACTTAGAAATAATTCTAAGGATTTTAAAACAGATTTGATTAGAGAGAACATTTTGCGTCTTTCTTGGAAGTAAAGATTTCTTTTTCGGTTTTATCTTCATAGACCTCTTTAACTGATCCGTGAACGGTCTTAGCGCAATCAATAGCCCAAAGCAAAGAACCTTTTAAGGTTGCGCTGTAAGCGTGATGATACTCTCCCTTGCGGTTATATACTCTGTATAGAACAGGTTTACTTTTCATTTTGTGGTATGAATTCAAGTGCTACCCTGCCTACGTTCTCTTTGTCGTCGGACAGGAATCCATTGACTACAACACATGAAGGCAAGAAGTCAACACTCTTTTCATCAAAAAAGTATTTTTCTTCACCAAAGGTCAATTCCCTCATTGACCCAACAAACTTTTGGGTTAATGAAGCTGTTTCTCCCATTAGGTGTTCCGTTGCTTGATTGGTTCCTACTACTTTAAATTGAGCTTTCATCCGATTACTTTTACACCAAACTACTGTATTTGGTGGGTCATTGAATATTATTGCTCGTTTATCGTATCTTTCAATCCATTTTTTATAGGATTTCACCTTATGTTTACGTCTGATTTCACTTTTAATATAATTTTTATTATATTCTTTAAGTGCTAAATCAAAAATATCATGCACTGTCGAGATCAGTGAAGCACTGGTAAAATTTTTGGAGACCCCAAAGATAAAAGTCACATCAAAAAAAGATTCTTCTTCATGCAGGAAAATAGCTGTTTTTAATTTATCATTTTCTTTTGCTATATAAACAATGCAATTTTCAAAATAATAATCATACAAATCCTGTATTTTTTTTCTTTTTAAATAAGGAGAACGGATTTCTCCCAAGTCATAAGGCTTAGATGATATAAAGAAATCCCAAAAATGTTGCCATAACTCGTCGTTAGGTTCTTTTAACTGTGTAATTTTCACATCTTTATTATATTATATAATTAAAAAGTGTAAATCTAAACATGGCGGCAGAAGGAAAAAATAAAGTAGCTCAGAGTTTGTTGGACTTGCAGCCAACTGCTGTGCTAGAACTGTTTAGGGTTTTCCCTGATAGGGTTAACCTACCAAATCTTTTCTTGGGGTTTCATGGGGGTAGTAATTTTGATAAATCTATTACTTGGCAAGGTGTAGACTACTTGCCTTTAGCTATAGAAACAGAGGGGTTTGACATACTCGGTGATGGTAAATTAGCTAGACCAAAAATTAAAATAGCTAATAAAAATAATATCATTACTAACTTCCTACAAAACTATAAAGATTTAATTAATGCTAAGTTTGTAAGGAAAAGGGTCCAAGTAAAATTTTTAGATGATTCAAATTTCCAAGGAGGAAATCCCTTTGGTGCCGCTGATTCTAAAGCTGAATTAACTAATGAAACTTGGATTATGGGTAGAAAGACCCAAGAGTCTAAGATATTTGTAGAGTTTGAATTAAACTCACCTCTAGATTTAGAAAACTTTAGCGTTAATTCTAGAAATGTAGTTGCTAAATTTTGTGGTTTCCAATATCGGGGAGAGGGTTGTAGATATGCAGGTTTTCCCGTTGAAAAAGATGATGGATACCCTTTTAAGGATGCAGATGGGGTATCTGTAGTTCCACAGTTTAACAGTCCTACTCCTGTAGATTTTTTCCATTCTAATTACGCAGAGTGGACACCTAATTCTGGTTATTCTAAAGGAGATATCGTATGGGTAAAAAGCCCTACAATCAATGTTCCTCCAGTCGATTTTAATCCTAACGATGACACAGTATACCCTTTAAAGACTGTATATGTCGCAGTTTCAGGAGACGGTGGCGCTACAAATTCTGGTAAATCTCCAGCAAATAATCCTAGTTATTGGCAAAAAGACGGATGTAGTAAAAAGCTAGGGGCATGTAGAAAAAGGTTTAATGCTAGCTCTCACATAGAATTTATAGGGGGAACTGTTACAAACAAAACTTTTCCATCGGTTAGAATTTCAGGAACGACTCTCGGTTCTGCTACGAGTAAAAATGAATTTTCAACCCCTTTCAACCTTGGAGCTTCAACGGCTCCACTTAGATATGCTACAAATACAGGATTCTTCCACTCAAACGAATTAACTGGAAAGCTTACTGGTGACTTTACTTTAATGGGGTTTGCTAATGTTAGATCTACAAGTCCTAGCCGAGCAGGTATTTTTTCTAGCTCCAAACAAGCAGATGTCGGAGTATGGCCAGCAGCAAGATACGTTAATATGGGCATAGGAATGAATCGTGGAATACAAGCAGAATACCTTGGTTATAGAATTAGTCCAACCACCAATAATAGTAGAAATAATATATATCAGCGCCAAGGTTTAGCTTCTTTACAATCAGTAACAGAGGATGATGTCGAAGTATGGAATCAATATGTTATAACGCATGGTAGAGGATTAGAAAATGGGTTAACTGCTAGCCAACAAGAAATTATCAATGGAGAAGGAGAAAATGCAGTAACACAAATTAATTTTTATGTTAATGGAGAACAACAGGGAGAACCAAGCCGCCCCAGAGACGGTAGCAATCGAGTGAGAGGTGCAGATATTTTAAATCGTCGCTTTCTTGGTAATTTCGGGAGTCTTGCAGAAAGAAAAGCTGCGGCGGCAGGATGGTCGGCATCTCTTGACCCTGATGGGCCACCGTATGGACCTCTGCCTAATGCATTTATGATTGGGGGGGTTGAGTATTACGGTTACGACTCACAGTCTTACGAGGACCAAGATAGAGCCACTGTTTCATGTATAAATGGTCATATTGCTACGTGGGCTCTCTGGAACAGAGTTTTGTCCCAAGAGGAAATTGATTTTTTGAGAGTTGTTCCAGTATCTAACGATCTTAACATAAACACTGTTAACATAGTCCCCAGAACATACGAGGAATGCACGGGATTGATGTCTCCCCTCACAGGTGGAACAGGAAAAGGTCTTCCTGAGGGGAGTCCTCCTTTGCTTTATGGTCAACACAGCTTAATCGCTTGGTGGGATGGAACTACAGGAGACGCAAGTATTAGTAATGGATTAGTTGATATTCACACTGGAGGTTATCATCTGACGGGAAGCGGTAGTTTCACAGGTTTTAACCGAGGTTATTACGAAGGTAATCCAACAAGAATACCCAACCCTACACCTAACAATCCACGGTTTGGTGGATTCCCAGGAACTGATGGATTTAGCTATGGAAGAAACACTTCGATTTAAGGATGTAGAGGAGGCTTTATCCTCTATAATAAATATTTGTAAATCTTCTTTTAGAAGGGAGCTTTGCGGGTTTTTGGGTTATGACCATGAATCAAATGAATATTTAGTGCAGGAGGAGAAAAATATCTCTCCAGAGCCAGAATCACATTTCTTGATAAACCCTTTGAACTATCTACTTTTTAAAGATGACTATGACATGGTTGCTGTTTTCCATAGTCATGTCTTGGGAGATGAGAAGGAATCTGAATTTGACGTAAAAATGGCTGAGACCTGTTGTCAGGCATTTTTAATTTACAGCCTAAACACAAAAAAAATAAATATTTATACACCCAAAAATGTAGAAGGAGATGTAAATATATTAGAAAGGGTGAAGGAAGTAATATGACTTTAGTAAGACTACATGGAATTTTAGCTCAAGAGTATGGAGATACTTTTACTTTGGCTATTACAAACCCAAAAAATACCCTTCATGCTATTGACTGTAATAAAAAAGGTTTTATTAGAAGGTTAATTGAACTTCACAAAGAGGGTTTGCCTTATGATTTAATAATCAATAAAACTAGAATCACTCACGAATACCAGATTGATTCACTCAAAAACCCTGAAAGAATTGATTTGGTTCCAGCTATAACAGGTAACGGACCTATATCTTTAGGAGCAATCTTTTTGAACATCGGTAAAGCTTTGTTGTTTGCGGCTATTTCTTTTGCTTTAGCCCCAAAACCTCCAGAACCCGAGGCTCTAGAGTTGACCGCTGACGCTGGGAGAGAGTCTTTAATTTTTTCAAACGTAGCTAATGTAGCTAGTCAGGGAGCCCCTCTACCTGTGGGGTTTGGAAGGCTTAAGGTCGGATCTCAAGTTATTCAAGCAACAATCAAATCTTACCCACAACATCAGAAGCAAAGAGATGCGTTAGTGGGTGAAGCTGCAAGAGCAGGTTCTAATTCTCGTTATGGTAGATTTGCCCCCATAATGCAAACAAGTAAAGCATCAGACCAGCAAGATTCATGAGTCATATTTTAAAAAAGATGCAGATTGCTGGAGGAGGTAAAAGGCGAAATGAGCCTAAACCTCCAGTTTATAAACCTCCCGTTATGGGAGAGTTGCAGTATGGGGCTTCCTTTAGTTACTCAGAGATCCTTGATTTAATTAGCGATGGACCAATCGAAGGGATCGTAAACCGATTTGGAGAGGTTGTTGATGGTCTCGATATACTACAAGGAATATATTTAGACGATACCCCTGTAGCTGTTACTCAGCAGAAAAATAAACGCTGCCCTACGGTCGGTAGTGAAACTAATTTTGACGCTAATGTCATAGCGGAAACGGTAGAGGTTCAGCCCAGTAGATTGGCTGAAGAAGAAGGATCTGGAATAAAAAACTGCCAACTGTTTTTTAAAGGTATAAATCAACAAAAATACAGAAGCACATCTGGGCTTATTACTGCTCTTAAGAAAGATGGCACTAGAGGACCAATTTTAGATGGAGAAGTTGTAACTCTTCCACATGTCAACATGATAATGTTGAGGGAAAGATCGAATGAGAAATGTTCCGATAGACATCCGAGAAATAGAAATCTAAGAGGTGTATATTATCGAGCATACATAAAAAAAGAAAAAGAAGGGACAGGAAGTTTAGAAAAAAGATTTTTCTTTTGGAAGAACGGAAATGTAAGGTCTGAATTTAATGGTAACAATAACGCTGTCTTTAGAAGCTCAACTGAACCATATGGTGATATTGATAGGGTTGGTTGGGCAGATTGTGCTACTTACCATAGAGATGATGGATTTCCCGCAGGGGCAACTAGTCAAACCGTTAAATTCTACATCGGATTCGGTGGTGACAGTATGGGTTACGTAAGTGACCGTAGAAGACTCTGGCATAATACCTATTGGGATATAGGAAGAGTAGCAAACGGTTTTTCTGGCAGTGGAGGAGGTTTAAACCTCGCAAGACATGACAACACAAATGTCATGGCTTTAAGGTCTATTTTAAATTTATTTAATCAAAATAATAGTGAAGGGAATTTAGATCCTGATGCTCTTCTTATCCAGAGGCAACTCGCCTCTAAAGCTTTAGGAACTTTAGGTTGGAACCCCAATCACCCTTTTAATGGCTCTCAAAACGGTGCGGTAGCATTAATTAGAGATTGGCAGAAAAAATCAGCCAACTCAAGAACGAAAAATTGGACATGCATAGTTAAAGTAGAAGAGAACAACCCAAACTTAGAAGGTAAAAGCTTATTCAATGCGGAAGGTCAATTAGAAAGCATGTTTACCTATCCTTATGGGCTTACTAATGGATGGAATCTTTATTTCAAGATGAAAGAAGCGGGGATAAGAATAGCTGATGTTACTTGTCCTGTCGTTGAAAAAAGAGGTGACGAAATAGTCGCCACTGGAAAAATGTTTGGATTTCTTCTTTTTCAGTTTGCTCCAGAAATTCGAAGAGATGCTTTAAGATGTAGTGGTGATAGGTATGGGTGGGGAATAAATTTTGCGATACCTAAAAAAGTAAAAGATTTATTTGCTGATTTAGATTGTTTTCAATATGCAAAAGAAATAATTCCTTTGAGCGAAAACGGATTCCAAACGACAAACCAAAAATATAATTACTCTAATGTCTTAGCAGAATTTAGAGATGGCTCAGAAAACCAAGGTCCATTTAATTTCTTTAAGGCTGTATTTATTGACCATAAATATGGATCTCAACTTTTTGGTCCCTTCTCTTCAAAGTCAGGTTTAGAACCTCAAAGAATTCTACAAAATGCATCCATGCTTACCCGAGCAGAAGTTTTGCAAAAGGGTAGAGCAAACAACTATAATTTAGAAGTAGGATCGGACGGTCTGCCTCAAGGTGAGGGTAGTGATGACGAGAGGACTGGTGGAGATAATCAAACAAGAGATTATGGATCTTGGGCCAAAGACTCCTTAGTTCACTGGGATGAGATAGCCCTTCCCACAACACATTATGTTTACAATCCAAATGTAACTAGTTGTTTTATTACGCTTAATATCGCAAGCTTAAACGACACTTTGATTAAAGAGGTCGATAATGTAGGTGGGTCAAGTAGCAGTAATAATGATTTAAAAATAGGAACTAAGTTTCCCACGGTTTTAAACATACGGGTCGAAACGGGTAGGATAGGCGAAAAGGGTAGTGAACTTCCTTTCAAAACTTTCACTTATAGAATTGTTGCTTTAATTGAAGGGTCTACTTTAATTGATATAGGTAACCCTGATTACAAAGGAGAGTCGTCAAAGCAATTTGTGGTCAGGTTGGATGGAGCAAATACTTTAAGTGAGCCTTTTCCTTTGCCCAGAGTAAGAAGATCTAATGTTGAGAGTCTAAACTCTACAGGCGAGATAGGCTTTCAAGCCGACAGTATTGATCAAGACTCTGTAGAAAAAAGATATATAAGAGTAACAAAGTTATCTTTTGAGTCTCATTCTGTATTATTGAATAAAGATGTTTCACTAGACAAGGTAACTGAAATTATACCTGTAGATTTACCTTATCCGTTTTCAGCTATAGTGGGAACAAAGTTAGACTCCAGAGCTTTTGGGTCAATACCTCCAAGGAGTTTTGATTGTAAATTAAAAAAAGTTAGGCTTCCAAGTAATTATTTTCCTGTCGTTAATGGAATTGATAAAAGATATTGGGAGACACAGGCAAAATATAACTCATGCCCTAAAGACTCTAAGCTTATCTATGCTGGAGATTGGGATGGCACCTTCCACGATGAACTGAGATGGACTGATAACCCAGCTTGGATTTTATATGATTTATTAGTTAATCAACGCTATGGAATGGGTTCTCACATAGATGTGGATTCTATAAACATATGGCAGCTTTATGAAATAGGAAGGTTTTGTGATGCAGTCGATGAGGATGGTTACTTCAAGGGAGTTACAGATGGAAGGGGAGGATTAGAGCCTCGTTTTTCTTGCAACATAGTTTTCGACCAAGGACAAAAAATATATGATGCGATTAACACAATAGCTAATATCTTTAGAGGTAGAGCTTTCTTTGCTAACTCAGAAATAACTTTTGTTGACGATAGACCAAGAACACCCCTCAATTTGTTTACTAATGAAACAGTAAAGGATGGAATGTTTTTCTATGGTAACTACAGGAGAGATGAACAATATAATTGTATTGAGGTGGGATTCAAAGACCGCTTTGATAACTTTGCCCCCAAGATAGAAGTTATTGAAAACGAAGAAGATATCCGAGAGAGAGGTATTTTTAAGAAAAAAATTGAAGGAGTGGGAATTACTTCTCGCGCCATGGCTAGAAGAGTCGGACAGCATGAAATATTTTCTAGAATTACAGAGAACCAAACTGTAGCTTTTACCGCTGGATTAGAAAGTTTGTTATGTCAGCCTGGGGATTTGATAACTATTGAGGATGAGCTAAAAACAAACAAAGCAAACTTTGGTAAAATATTAGCTGTTGATCTGGAGGCTGAAACAATTCGATTAACTAATACTTTTGTTGATTCTGATATGAACGGAATATTGACCGTTTATAATCCAACAGGAAGAAATAGTTTAAGCGATATTGAGAGTGGAGCGCAAATAAACAGAGAAAGGTATGAATTTTTTACTATTACAGGAAAGGATTCTGCTCCCAAAGATATGTGGGTATCAGGTAATACCATGTTCACAGGAGATTATGGGTTCTCTGGATATACAGATGGTTATGCAGATGCTACTCGCGAAGATGACAATTCAGAAACTCGTTTTGAAGAATATGCATTATATACAGGAAACCCTTCTCTCACAGATTACCCTTATATTTATTTTGAAACTGGTGTAACAGGGTGGGTCTTTGGATCTGGAAATGCTCGTAACTTATATTCTGGAACTTTTATATCTCAGTGGACAGGAGCACAGGCTTTACTCGACTTGTCAACTGGAAGAATAACGGCTCTGGATATGACGACTGCGGATAAAAGATCAACCGCTCCCGACAAGATCGCTGCCTTCTCTGGTTTTGATGAGGCTAGCTTTGTGGGACCGTATTATGGCGTAGAACAAAGACAATTACCTAATATTGTCGGTCCTGATCAGATGGCCATCTTAAATGTGACGGGTAACATAATGAGCACTCCTGCTGAGTTGGCGGCTACAGGTTTGAATAACTATGGAACTTTAGTCTCTGGTGTTGATAAACCTGAGTTACTGCCATTCTTAAAATTAGGTAGTGCCGCTAAATTTGAAATAAAAGATGCAAGTCCATTTATTTACAAAGTTGTCTCTCTAAAAGAGGAAGCTCCAAACGAATATTTAGTAAGCGCAACCAAATATGAAACAGGTAAATTTAAATTAATTGAAGACGACATAAGCATCGAGCCTTTGACTAATACTTTTAGTTATCAATCTTCTCAAACAGTCAATGGGACAACTTACACAACTCTTGATTCCCCAATTATAAATGAAGTTACAACAGGAATTCCTAATTTAGCAGATCAAACTTTTAACATAACAGGAACATGGGGTGCGGTGAGTAACAGCACGGGATATAATATTATTTTAACATATCCAAATGGACAAACACAAGATGCATCAGTCACAACGACAGATCATGCGTTTACAGGATTATCGCAGGTAGGTGTATTTAATTATAGTGTGAATGCACTAGGTAATAAGGGAGGAAGTAATATTCAAAATGCATATTTCGATTCTCAATATAGCACATCGGGTATTTTTGTTGTTTACAATGAACTTTTAACTCACAGCACTTCATTCTTGAATCAAATAACTATTTTATAAAATGCCTCTTTATTATAATCCTTTAACTGTTATCAAGAACCAAGGAGCAGCAGTATTCTGTTCGGGGGCTAAAGGTTATGTTGATGATGCTACAGGGGTAGTAGGGGGATACCTTAGAGATCGTGCTGTTAGTGGATCTTGGACTGGATTGAATTTTGTGCATGTGGCAGTGCCGTCAGGGGGAAGTGCTCTTCCCACGGGATATTATACTCCCGCTTCTGACCATTTTATTTCATCTGGTGTCACAGTTATCGGGGGAGCAACCCCAAATGGAGACATTAGAATAGACCCCACTGGATTTATTGAGGGGCAATATTGGAATACAGGAGCGTTTACAGATCTTCCCAAGAATACTTTTATGTCTGGGGCTTTGTATGCTGTAGGAATAGGAACTACAGCTACAAATACGTGGACGGGAATGGTGGGTGTGGGATCAACAGACCCAGGAGGTAGTTACTATCAGGGCTATTTTAAAACAAAAAATATTCATGAATTTGATTTAGATTTTGAGACTGACACAGGCGATTTGACTTTGTGGACCACTGGGAGTGGTGTTTACGGAGGCGGTCCTCTAACTCTCTCTTTTGGTATTACAGACCAAGAGGGGGGACGAGTCTCAAGTGCCGCAGAATTTCAGGAAAACCCTTTTCTTACCGAACAGAGGATTAGCATTCTGGACTCAGATGGTAATATGGTTTACTTAAACTATAGGATTACACAGGATTCTGTTTTTACTTTTACTGAGCAAGATAATATTAATGTATTTGGCAGTTTAACTAGAAATTTTGGTCTACAGATAGACACCGTTAACAATGACGGGACCGAAAAAAAGAGTTTCTTTTACTTGTATTCAAATCCGATCTCTGTAGAAAAAGTATACATTCAAGATGGAGAACAAGTTAGGTTAAATGAAGCCTTCGAAGATCACGGATTACCTGACACCTCTAGCATTACCTCTGAAGCAGATAGAATTGAAGCTAGGAGATACTTCAATAACCAACCAGTAAGTGGAGTAAGCGGTTCTGGTGTTAAAGATCAAGTCTCGTTTCAGTTTCATTTTGATAATGATCCCGCTTATACTGACTACAGTAATGCAAGAATTAGTTTTTTTGCGGCTGGTGACGGAAATTTAACCTATAGCTCTGCTGGAAATTATCAAACAACAGAAGATTTTCTAATTGGTAGTTATCCCCTAGAGCCGATTCAAGGGGGGCAAACATTTACTTTTACTAAAGGAGATGGAGTTTCGGGAAATATATATCAAAATATTAAATATATAATTGAAAACCCCGCTGGAGTTGATTTTGAAAGTCCTTTAGGAACAGATGCGTTGCCAGTAGCCTCTAGAGTAAAAATTGTAGAGAGCGTCCAACTAGGAATAGACACTTTATTTAATGTAGGTAATCAATCAATTAACGGTAATCTGGTTGTTAGCGGGAATGAATCTGGCTATATAACAGGCAACTGTTTAACAATTGGACCTCCCACCTACGATCATCCTTATACTATCCATACAAAGGATGGCCATGTCGGAATAGGAACGTCCACGACCCTTCAAGCAGGATCAAAATTAAGCGTTTATGGAAGAGCAGTTGGATTGGGGGATGGAGGTAGATTAACTGGCCCTAGTGATTTGCCTTACTTGCTCTCTGGAGATGCAGCAGGAGGAGGAAGTCAAAACCTTCAAGAAGTTACTACTGAAGGAAATACTACAAATCAAGGTATAGAAGTAACTGCTGGAGGGATAAAAGTTAATGATTATATTACTCATTATGGAGACACTGATACTTATGCAGGTTTCCCAAGTAATGATAATTTTACAGTTTTTACCGCAGGTAGTAATGCATTAGATATCGACTCAAGCCAACAAGTTCACTTTCCTCGTAGGGTTGGGATAGGATCAGCCCCAGATACTACCCAGCAATTGTTAGTAGTGGGTAATAGCACAGAGATTGAATTAGCCACAACTGACAACTATGCAATTAGAACTGCTCAAAAAGTTGATATAAGTATCGGAGGAACTATTTCTTCTTCTGGATCAATGATCGCGGGAGGATCAGGAAACCACATCAGTGGTGATTTTGATACTATTGCTGGAGGAACACTCAATAACATATCGGGAGGTAACTTTAACTTTATCGGGGGTGGCTCGCAAATTGACCTTACTGGTAGTCAATATTCTTCAAGTATCGGAGGAAAGAATAATGATATTTTTTATTCTGACTATGCCATAATTGGAGGTGGTCGAAATAACAAAATAGAAAGTGCTACAGTTGCTTTTATCGGAGGTGGCAGTAGCAACGAAATACACGATGGAGTTTCAGCTATAGCTGGTGGTGTATCCAACCTGATTTCAGGAGGTAATGGTTACTCTTTTGTTGGAGGTGGAGAAGAGAACATGGTTTATGGAACGTTTAGTTCTATATTGGGGGGAGAGGGAAATAAAGTTTACGGAAATGATGCCGTTACTCTTGGTGGATGGTTCAGTGAATCAACGGGAAAATTTGCGCTTGTTGGCCCAGGAAGAGCTTCAAAGGTAAGCGGAGACTATGCTGTTGGTTTAGGAAACAAAGTAGAGATACCTGTAGCTCATAGTGGGGCGGCAGTATTAGCAGATGGTCAAGATAGAGTCCACGCTTCTAGCGGAGCACACTCTGCCACTTTAGATTTCGCTAATGGTGTTTATGTTCCTACGATTGGATATTTCGGACAGGGATTGCATGTAAGTGGCGTTCCAGTTTTAACTGGTGAGAATAACCCAGCAGAAGCTGATACTTTACAGACTGTTACTGATAGAGGGGCGACTACAACAAATAATATCACTCTAGCATCAAGCCTCCCCAAATTGTTTTTGCAAGATACTGATGGCACAAATCAAATTGCTGAAATAAGTAAAGCAGGATCACATTTATATTTCTACAATAGAGATAACGTAAGTAACGGAGGATACATATTTATTGGAGATAACGGGACTACTGATACGGAGTTTATGCGTATCGCAACCGATGGAGATGTTGGTATAGGCAGTAATACCCCAGCCAGAAAGCTTGATGTCTCTACTAGTGCTGCTGATACTTATGGCATAAGAAACTCTTATAATTCTTCTTACTACATGGAAATGGCCCACAACCGTTTCAATGCTGTAGGAAACAATTATATTAGATTTAATATAGACGATGCCCCCAAAATGACCATCGTCGATTCAGACTTTGGTGGAGGTGTTAATGGGGTAGGTATCGGCATAACTAATCCAACCGCAGAGTTACAAGTCATTGGCCACATCTCTGGTTCAGGTAGTTTCTTAGGCACTGGTGTTGGAAACCGTATAACGAACAACCACATTCCTTATCTCCTTTCAGGAGACGAAGCAGGAGCGACAAACACGCTACAAGATGTTTGTGACAATGGCAATACAACAACAACTTCTATAAATTCTACTGGCCCACATATCTCTGGGGGAACGGGAATATTTATGGAGAAGCTGGCTGTAGGAACCGCCTATTCCAGCTACAACGCGACCATTAAGGGAACCTTGCAGGTCAAGGATGTTGGGGGGACTTATGATGGTCTCTTGTTTACATCTAATGTGGGGGGTGAGGGAAGAATCAAAGCCATAAATACTGATCACGGAACCAATCACCCTTTATGGCTTGGAGGTGAATATCTTAAATTTACTGTCCAGACTGGCACTGAGGTTGAAGCAATGCGGCTTGTTCAAGGGTCAGACGGAAAGGGTAGCGTTGGCATAGGAACGGTTTCTCCAGACGCTAGATTAGACATAGTAGGGGATGGTGCAGATTTCTTTTTGCAATCGGATGATTATAAGATAGCTCGCATCCAACCTAGAGGAACATCGGCAAACTTAGATAAAGGTTTATTTTCTCTATTTGACGGATCGACAGAGGCTGTTCGAATTGATTCAGCAAGTAGCAGTTGGTTGAACGGAGGAAGTATAGGTATAGGCACAGTTTCTCCCCTCGCAACTTTAGACGTAAGGGGTAATATCTCTGGTTCGGGCAGTTTCTTG
>CEQK01005785.1_pt1 | contig 13569 bp, 15 predicted proteins | sample 531051 | NCBI WGS metagenome assembly CEQK01 (sample SAMEA2621229, study PRJEB7988) | marine metagenome | biome: marine biome (ENVO:00000447); feature: deep chlorophyll maximum layer (ENVO:xxxxxxxx); material: "saline water (ENVO:00002010), including plankton (ENVO:xxxxxxxx)" | depth 150 m
GGCGAAGCTGATCTGAGGTCGGCGCATCCTTCTCCCGATGGGAGAAGGACAGCGCAGCTTGTCGCGAACGCGACTAGCGAAGCTTGGATGAGGGTATCGGGCGCCGAGACCCTCACCCAACTCCGCCTAGCGAGCATACTCGCAAGGCTCCGTATCCCTCTCCCACGGGGAGAGGAAAGGATGTTACATTGGCCAACTTCAAAACCCTCGACGATCTGCCTGCTGATCTTTCCGGCAAGGTCGCGCTGGTGCGCGTCGATCTCAACCTGCCGATGAAGGATGGCTCCGCCACCGACGTGACCCGGGTCGAGGCGGTCAAGCCGACCATCCTCGAACTGTGCGATCGCGGTGCGAAGGTGCTGCTGCTCGCCCATTTCGGGCGGCCCAAGGGAGAGCGCAACTCGACCATGAGCACCAGCTACGTCCAGGGTGACGTGGCCGATGTGCTGGGCAAGGAACTGATGTTCATTTCCGAGGTCTCCGGCCCCACGGTCGATCAGTCGATCGGCATCCTGCGCAATGGCGATATCGGCCTGCTGGAAAACACCCGCTTCTGGGCGGGCGAGGAAGCCAACGACCCCGACTTTGCCAAGGCGATCGCCGCGCATGGAGATTTCTATGTCAACGACGCCTTCTCCGCCGCGCATCGCGCGCATGCCAGCACCGAAGGCCTCGCCCACCTGCTGCCCGCTTTTGCTGGCCGCGCGATGGAGGCCGAGCTGAAAGCGCTGGATGCGGCGCTCGGCAACCCGGAAACACCGGTTGCGGCGGTTGTGGGCGGTGCCAAGGTTTCGACCAAGCTCGACGTGCTCGAAAACCTCGTCGGCAAGGTCCAGCACCTGATCATCGGCGGCGGGATGGCCAACACCTTCCTCGCCGCGCGCGGAGCCGATGTCGGCAAGTCGCTGTGCGAGCACGATCTGGTCGACAAGGCCAACGCGATCATGGACGAGGCGGACCACGCGGGCTGCACCGTGCACCTGCCCTACGATGTGGTCGTCGCCACCGAATTCGCCGCCAACCCGCCGTCCCTGCGCACCAGCAACGTGCACGAGGTCGCGGCGGACGAGATGATCCTCGACGTCGGCCCGCTGGCGACCGAGGCGCTCGCCGACGTTCTCAAGACCTGCAAGACGCTGGTGTGGAACGGCCCGCTGGGCGCATTCGAGACCGAGCCGTTCGACCAGGCGACCGTCAGCCTGGCGCGCACTGCCGCCGCGCTGACCAAGGAAGGATCGCTGGTCTCCGTCGCGGGCGGGGGCGACACGGTCGCCGCGCTCAACGTCGCGGGCGTGGCCGAAGATTTCTCCTATGTTTCCACCGCCGGGGGCGCGTTCCTCGAATGGATGGAAGGCAAGACGCTGCCCGGCGTTGCGGCACTGAAGGCTTCCAAATGAGCGAAAATCAGGGAGTGGGCGAGAGCGGCAACGGCCTCGTCGATGTGCACGAAGGTGAGTTCGCGGGCTGGCAGGTGTGGCAGTCCGATGCGTTCGAGCAGCGCGCCGGGCCGTTCTACGAGCGGCGGCAGGACGACGGCACCATGCTTACCGCGTTTCGCGCGGAAGCCCGCCACATGAATGGTGCGGGCTTCATGCATGGCGGCTGCCTGATGACCTTCGCCGATTCCGCCATCTTCACCATCGCGCGCGACGCAATGGGCGACAGCCACGGCGTGACGCTCACGCTGACCGGCGATTTCCTCGATCCGGCACGCGAAGGTCAACTGATCGAGGCGACCGGCGAGGTCGTGCGCGCAGGCGGCAAGACGATCTTCGTCGCCGGAATCGTGAAGGCGGACGGCAACCCCGTGCTGCGCTTCGACGGGATCATCCGCAAGGTGAGCGGGCAGCGCTAGCGATGTCGCAAGCGCGCTCGCTGTTCGCCACGCCTTTCGCGGTCGACCGGTTGCAGAGCGCGGAAGGGCTTCGCCTGCTGAGCGAGGCGATCGAGGCCGAGCGGTTGCGCGATCCGGCAGGGATGCAGATTTCCAACGTCGGCGGCTGGCATTCCAACACCGGAATGCTGGAATGGGGTGGGGAGGCGGCGCGTGCGCTTGCCTACAAGGCGATGACGATGGCGGACCAGTTCACCGTCGATGCGCGCAGCCCCCAGCAGAACCGTTTCGAATGGGTGCCGGAGATGTGGGCCAATGTCAGCGGCAAGGGCCACGCCAATCAGTATCACGCCCATCCCGGCAGCTATTGGTCGGCCGTCGCCTATGTGGATGATGGCTACGACGGTTCCGAGGAGGCGACGCTTGGCGGTGAGCTTCAGTTGCTCGATCCGCGAATGCCGATGATCCGCATGACCGCCCCCGATCTGTTTCTGACCGACGGGCAGGGCAGCGGCCAGCCCAACGAATATCTCCATCGGCCATCTAAGGGCGAGATCGTGCTGTTTCCCAGCTGGTTGCAACATGCGGTGCGACCGTTCCACGGTTCCGGCACCCGCATCTCGATCGCGATCAACCTGATTGCGGCACGCAAGGGCTAGTCGTGGTCCGCCTCGGCGGCATGTGCCTTCCTTGTCTGACGATTCGATCGGCTGTTTGCGAGCGCCCACGGCTTGCGAGCCCGGTTCCGGCTGGCTAAGCGCCTTGCAACGCATACGAATGTGAGGAAGGCGAACTCTCCCATGAATTTCGAACAGATGAAGGCGAAGATCGCAGCGGGCGACGGATTTATCGCGGCGCTGGATCAGTCGGGCGGCTCCACGCCCAAGGCGCTTGCCGGGTACGGCGTCGGCGAAGACGAATATTCGGGCGAAGACGAGATGTTCGCCAAGATCCACGAAATGCGCTGCCGCATTGTGGAAAGCCCCGCCTTTACCGGTGACAAGGTGGTCGGCGCGATCCTGTTCGAAAAGACCATGGAAGGCTGCAACCCGGAAGGCATGCCGATCCCCGAACGGCTTGCGGGCAAGGGCATCGTCCCCTTCCTGAAGGTCGACAAGGGGATGCACGATACCGAAAACGGCGTGCAGCTGATGAAGGACATGCCCGAACTGGCGCAGCAGTGCACGCGGGCGAAGGAACTGGGCGTGTTCGGCACCAAGATGCGTTCCGTCGTGCACGAGGCGAACCAGCAGGGCATCGCCGATGCCGTCCGCCAGCAGATGGATTTCGGCCTCGAAATCCTGAGCCACGGGCTGATGCCGATCCTCGAACCCGAAGTCAGCCTGAAGTCGGAAACGCGCGGCACTGCCGAAGCGCACCTTCTCGCCGCGTTCCTCGATCAGCTGGAGCGGGTGCCCGAGGGGCAGCAGGTCATGCTCAAGCTGACCATCCCTAGCGAGCCGAACCTGTACCTTCCGCTGGTCGAGCACCCCAAGGTGCTGCGCCTGGTTGCGCTGTCGGGCGGTTATGAGCGGGACGAAGCCTGCCGCGAACTGGCCAAGAACCGCGGCATGATCGCCAGCTTCAGCCGTGCGCTGCTGGAAGAGCTGCGCGCGCAGATGGACGACGAAAAGTTCAACAACGCGCTCGAAACCGCGATCGACGAGATATACGCGGCCAGCGTAGCTGCTTGACATACACCCTGGCGTCGCGGTAAAAAATTTTCCGCGAGCGTGTTCAGGCGCCCGCGCCGCCAGGGGAGAGTGTGATGCAATCGCTTTATCGATCCAGTTTGGACGTCGTTGATTGGATTGTCGAACCCGGCGTATACGCTGACCTGTACCGCATTCGCTCGATCACGGCTCTCAATGGTCCCGTTGTTAAGCCGTATTTCGATTTGGTCGACGGCCAGATGGCTCACGGGCTCATTGGCTGCGGTTTTCATGATGGCAGCAATCGGGGTATTGCGCCCAGTCCTAACTTCAATGCTAAGTGCGTTGCCTATTTGCTCCACGCTCAGAAGGATGGAGTGTCGCGTTTGAGCCGCAATGCGAATATGACGCGAGCCGAACGGCAGGGGCTGCTGGCAGAGCAAATTTTCATCTCGTCCGGGCTTCTTATCGCGGGCAGGGAGCTTCTGAATTGTGGTGCTGATCCCGGCACAACCGCATTTATTCTGGCAGGCCTCAAGGATATCCGGAAGAGGCTTTACTGCGGCTGCGCGGCGAGCGGCGAGATCGAAAATCTCCGTGCTCTTCTTGTCGGAGCCGATTGTCTCAAGCGCCGCGCTGAAGCGGCATGACCTAACCACATCCGAAAGATACCGGCAGGGCTCGGTCCTCATAGCTGAGTCGGGTTTCTGCGCCGCGTCTGGAGTTCTTGATGTCTATCGTTCCTTTACTTCGCGAAAACAAAACCTCGAGCAATGCGCTTTACGAGGCTAGGAAAGAGTATGATCTTTCACTTGCTCAAGCGGCAGTGGCTCTTGGATTGAGTGCAACACAAGTCGAGCGCGACGAGTTGCGAGATTCTCCCGTTACAGATGTGAGGAGTGCTAGACAAGCTTTTGAGGTTTTTTGCGCGACCGACAAATCCGGCAGTGCAGGAAAAAACCTTTTATTTGGTTATATGCCCCTTAGGGTTTCTAGAGACATATTTTGTCTTAGTGTGGAAGATATAGCAGAAAGATTTGGGATGTCTGCTTCGCAATGGCGAAAAATGGAATGCCATGCCCGAAGCATGGACAGGGAGATGTTGGAGTCTATTGAAAAAGAGATCATCTCTCATTTCGAGGGTTTGTGCAGTTAGATCTTAGGTCAAGATCTATACTTTGTATCCCTAACCGCCCTCGAACGCGAAGCGGTACTCGGCCGATTTGACCTGCGAATCGGCCCGCTGCTCGGGCGTCACCGAAACCAGCGTTACGGTGACGCCGCGCACGGTGTGCGGCTCACCCAGCGTCAGCGGCTGCGTCTGGCGCCAGCCGGGCCCGTCGATCCGCGTTTCCACGACCACCCGGCCGGCCTGAATGCACTGCACGCCCTGCGGGCAACGGCTGTCTTCGGTCACGCGCATCGGCGTCACCACAACCGTGCGGGCAAGCTGGACCGGCTGCAGCAGCGGCACCACGCTGCCCTGCTGCGCCACCTCGCGCGGCGAATCGACCACCGGCCCGGCATTGGGGACCACCGCACAGGCGGCGAGGGACAGGATCGCTCCGGGCAGGAGCGTGGCGAGCAGGAGGGGCTTTTTCATCATCCTCCCGGCTCTAGCGCGTAGTCCGCTTGCGAATAGCTGAATGGCCCTGCGGCAAGATCGGCTGCAAAAGATCGACTGGCGGGCTCGCGAGCGCTAGGTGCGGCGGTCATGAGCACCAGCAATCCCGCGATCCCGCACATTCCGACCCAGCTTTACCTGATCTCCCCGCTCGATGTCGGCGGCGATTTTCCCGAACGGCTTGCCCGCGCGATCGACGCCGGGCCCGACCACGTCACCGCGTTCCAGTTCCGGGTGAAGGGCTTCGAAGGCTCGGCCGGCCAGCACGAGGCGGCGGCGCTGGCGGCACCTCTGCGCGAGATCTGTGCCGAGCGCGAGGTCGCCTTCATCGTCAACGACGACATCGCGCTCGCCAAGCGGCTCAAGGCCGATGGCGTCCACCTCGGGCAGGACGACGGCACCGTGGCCGAGGCTCGCGATGCGCTGGGCATGCAGGCGCAGATCGGTGTCACCTGCCACGCCAGCCGCCATCTGGCGATGGAAGCGGGCGAGGCGGGGGCGGATTACGTCGCGTTCGGCGCGTTCTATCCCAGCACCACCAAGGACAAGGGCGATGCCGAGCGGCCCGAGCCCGAAATCCTCGAGTGGTGGTCGCAGATATTCGAGCTTCCCAGCGTCGCGATCGGTGGAATTACGCCGGATAACTGCGCGCCGCTGATCGCCGCGGGGGCGGATTTCCTCGCGGTGTCTGGTGCGGTGTGGAACGGTGACGAGGTTGCCGCCGTTAAAGCCTTCGTAAAGGCGATAGAGGGGTAGCCGGATGATCGATGGGCTTAAATCTGCTAAACGCAAGGCTATGGGCACCGTCGATCGCATCGTCACCATCCTCGTCACCGCCACGATCACCTCGATGGTGTGGATCGTGGCGGGCGGCAGCCTGATCGAGATGTCCGGTGCGGACAGTCAGAGAGACAAGACCCGCCCGGGCGCTTCGGCGAGCGAGGCGGCCCGTCCGCTGACGCAGGAAACCGTGGCTGCGGAGGAGGGGGACGAGGATAGCGCGCCCCAGGCCTCCACCGCGCAGCGCGCGCGCAACGTCGCGTCGAACGATCGCGCCACTGCGACCCGCCCGCAGATGCGGCAATTGTCGCAGATGGTGATCCCCGTGCTCAACGTGCGTCCGGACGAGCTGTCCGACAGCTTCCTGGCGGAGCGTGACGGCGGAGAGCGGTTTCACGAGGCGATCGACATCATGGCGCCCAAGGGCACCTCGGTCATCGCTGCCGCGCCTGGCACGATCGAGCGGATCTATCAGTCCGAAACCGGCGGCAATTCGCTCTACGTGCGCTCGCCGGACCGCGAGACGATCTTTTACTACGCGCACCTCGATCAATATGCGCCGGGGCTGAAGGAAGGGCAGAAGGTCCGCCGGGGCCAGCGCCTCGGCACGGTGGGCACGACGGGCAATGCCGCGCCCGATGCACCGCACCTGCACTTTGCGATCATGCGCACCACCCAGGATGCCGAATGGTGGGAGCCGACCAACGCGATCAATCCTTATCCCTATCTCGCGGGCGAGGATCGCTGAACCGGTCGAGGCTTGCGGGGGCGTATATTATCGGGGAGGGGAGGTCAGCACGCAGCGCATCGGGCCCAGTTCGCCCTTCTCGTCGCGCTCGCGCAGGATCCGCTGGCCAGAGCGTTCCAGCATCATTCCCTTGAGTGGACCGCGGGTGAAGGTGAGGTGGGTGCCGCGCAGCAGGTAGACCCCGCGTTCTCCGCCCGCCTCGTAGCTGGACGCGTTGAGAATCGTGAAATCGCGGCCCGGAATGCGGTGCCACGCGGCCCCGCCGGCATCGCCGGGAAGGGTGCATTCGTATTTGCCCAGCGGGAGGGTGTCGATCGGTCCGCTCTGCGCCATCAGCGGCGTGGCAGCGAGCGCGAGAGCGAGCGATGGGCCGAGTGGGGGTACGGCACGAAGCGCGCGGGTGAAGCAAGAAGTCCTGTCCATGTGCGGCCATATAGCGTTGCTTGCCTTGCCTGACCATGAGTGCTCGGCTAAGGCGCGCGCTTTGCAGCTGCGGCGCTGGTTTCGGCCCCGATCGGCAGCCCCCGTTTCGCTAAACCCAAGGTATCCCCATGAAGATCAGCGGCGTCGATATTCGTCCCGGCAATATCATCGAATATGAAGGCGGCATCTGGAAGGTCGCCAAGATCCAGCACACCCAGCCCGGCAAGGGCGGTGCCTACATGCAGGTCGAGATGAAGAACCTGCAGGATGGCCGCAAGACCAACGTGCGCTTCCGCAGCGCCGACACGGTCGAGAAGGTCCGCCTCGACACCAAGGACTACCAGTTCCTGTACGAGGATGGCGACCAGCTGGTGTTCATGGACACCGATACCTACGAACAGATCAACCTGCCGAGCGACCTGCTCGGCGATGCGCGCCCGTTCCTGCAGGACGGGATGACGGTGACGCTGGAGCTGTGGGAAGAAAAGCCGATCTCGGTCGCGCTGCCCGAACAGGTCGAGGCACAGATCGTCGAAGCCGACGCGGTGGTGAAGGGGCAGACTGCCTCGTCCAGCTACAAGCCCGCGATCCTCGACAATGGCGTGCGCATCATGGTCCCGCCGCATATCGAAAGCGGCACGCGGATCATCGTCGACGTGTACGAACAGACTTACGTCGGAAAGGCTGGCTGATCATGCCGTTCAAGAATAGCATCATCCTCGCCGCGAGCCTCGGCCTCGCCACTGCGCCCGTCGCCGCGCAGACCGCGCCCGAAGCGCCTGCACCGGTTACGGAGCAGGAACAGCAGACCATGTCGCGCGCGGGCACCATCTTCAGCCTGTTCGCCAAGGCGATGGACCTGGAAAATATCGCGGAAGATGAAAAGGACGCCCTGATCGGGTGCCTCTATTCCAACACGCTCAAGACGATCAGCGAGGCGACCGGCAAGGCGCTGGCCGAAAATCCGCAGATCGATGCCAGCGACCCGACCAATGTCTATCTGGTCGCGGCGATCGTGTGCGGCGCGCGTGAAGCGGGTGCTCCGTCGGCCGACGCGCCGGCTGCGGCTCCTGCCGAACCTGCAACGCGCTAGGACGGGCCAAGACACGACATGGCAGCAATCACCGGCCTGATCCGCGTAATGGAACGTGCCGCACGCCGCGCGGGCAACCGCCTGCGCCGCGACTTCGGCGAGATCGAACACCTCCAGGTCAGCCGCAAGGGCCCGGCCGATTTCGTCAGCAAGGCGGACATGCGGGCCGAACGCTCGCTGTACGACGACCTGTTGCAGGCGCGCCCGGGCTGGGGCTTCCTGCTGGAGGAAGCGGGCGAGATCACAGGCGAGGATGGCCAGCCGCGCTGGGTCATCGACCCGCTCGATGGCACGAGCAATTTCCTTCACGGCATCCCGCATTTCGCAATCTCGATCGCGGTGCAGGAGCGCAAGCTGGATGGATCGGGCTGGGGCGATGTCACCGCCGCGGTGATCTATCAGCCGATTACCGATGAAACCTTCTGGGCGGAAAAGACGCGCGGCGCATGGCTGCACGACGGCCGCCTGCGGGTATCCTCGCGCGCTCGCCTGAACGAAGCGCTGATCGCGACCGGCATGCCGTTCCAGGGCCACGGCAATATTGCGGAATGGAGCCGGATTTACGGTGCGCTCGGCCCCGAAGTCGCCGGCATCCGCCGCTTCGGCGCCGCCTCGCTCGACCTCGCATGGGTTGCCGCAGGGCGCTTCGACGGGTTCTGGGAAAGCGACTTGCAACCGTGGGATACCGCCGCAGGCTGCCTGCTGGTGCGCGAGGCGGGCGGCTTCGTGACCGATTATCGCGGGCGCAGCCAGCCGGTCCATCACGAACAGGTGCTGGCAGGCAATGACGGCCTGCATTCCAAGATGCACAAGGTCGTCGCCAACGCCTTGCGTTAGGCTGCGGCCTGGTTTTATGGGTCGGCCAGACCCAGTGCCCCTGTGGTGGAATTGGTAGACGCGCTCGACTCAAAATCGAGTTCCTTACGGAGTGCCCGTTCGAGTCGGGCCAGGGGCACCACCACTCTCCAGCTGCGATGATCCGTGCATGATCGCACGCGATATGCGCGTCACCGATTGCCTAGCAGGGCCTCGTCCCGCTATCGCTGGGTCCAGCAATGCTCGAAGCTCCCTCCTTTCACGCGATTGCCGCAATGGTGGTCACGATCGCGATGTTCATCGGCTTCGCGCGCAGCAAGCCTTCCACCGAGATCGTTTCGCTGATGACCATCGCGGTGATCGCGGTGTTCCTCTATTTCTTCCCGCTGCCCGACACGCGCCCGACTGATGGCCTGTCGCTCGCCTTCTCGGGCTTCGGCCATTACGCACTGATCACGATCTGCGCGCTGATGATCATGGGCCGGGGGCTGGTGGTGACCGGCGCCCTGGAGCCTGCGGCGCATCTGCTTGAGCGGCTGTTCAAGTGGAACCTGCAGATCGGTCTGCTGGTCTCGCTGGTCGCGGCGATGGCGCTGTCGATGGCGGTCAATGATACGCCGGTGCTCGTGCTGCTATTGCCGATTTTCGTCAGCCTCGCCGCACGTGGCGCGATGCCTGCGTCAAAGACGCTGATCCCGCTCAACGCAGCCGTGCTGATCGGCGGGATGGCGACCACCATCGGCACCTCGACCAATATCCTGGTCGTCTCGATCGCGAGCGACCTGGGCCTGCCTGAAATGAGCGTGTTCCATTACACGCCGATCGTGCTGGTCGCCGCCGCAGTCGCGTTGCCCTATCTGTGGCTGGTGATGCCCCGCCTGCTGAAGGACAACACGCAGGAAGACACGCGCCCGCGCCGCCATTTCCAGGCGCGACTGAGGGTGAGCGAGGACGGGCCACTGACCGGAGAGTTGCTGGCGGACATCCTGCCACGCCTGCCCGACACCGTGACCGTGCACGATCCGCCGATCGGAAGACTCCAGCCGCAGCAGCGCCTGCTTATCTCCGGCCCGCAGGAAGCGGTGGAAGAGGCGATGCGCACGCTGCGCGGCGAGGCGGCACCCGACTGGGTGCTGTCGAAGATCAAGCGCAAGGCCAGCGCGCAGAACGAGGATGTGATCGTCGTCGAGATGGCGATCACCGCAGATTCGCGCCTGATCGGCCGCACGCTGCCCAGTTCGGGCGTCGCCGATCTGTATGGCGTCGCGGTGCTCGGCGTGCACCGTCCCGAACGCTGGACGGGCGTGACCGACGAGTTCAACGATTATTCCGCCGGCGACCTGCGCTTTGCCGAAGGCGACGTGCTGATGGTGACGGGCCTGCGCGCCGATCTGGAAGAGTTTGCCCGGGGCGACAGCCTGCTGATGCTGGAAGGGATGCGCGAACTGCCGCGCCGGTCCAAGGCGGTACTCTCGGCGGTGATCATGGGTGGGGCGGTGTTCACCGCTTCCATCGGCCTGTTTCCGATCGCGATTTCCGCGCTGGCGGGTGCGATCCTGATGTTCCTCACCGGCTGCGTGAAGTTCGACCGGGTCGGGCGTGCGCTCTCTGCCAAGGTGATCGTGCTGGTCGCGGCGAGCATCGCGGTGGGCTCCATCGTCGAGGCGAGCGGCGCGGCCGCGTGGCTGGGCATGGCGCTGTCGCTTGGCCTCTCCTCGCTGCCCCCGGCACTGGTGCTGGGCGCGATCATGCTGTTCGTGACCGTGCTGACCAATTTCGCCTCCAACGCGACCGCCGCCACGGTGGGCACCCCGATCGCCTTCAGCATCGCGACCGAGCTGGGCCTGCCGCCGGAACCGCTGGTGCTCGCGGTGCTGTTCGGCTGCAACCTGTGTTACGCGACCCCGATCGCCTATCAGACCAATATGCTGATCATGGGCGAAGGCTCCTACGAGTTCTCGGATTACATCCGCACCGGTGTGCCGCTGGTGCTGCTGATGGTGACGACGCTCTCGGTCCTGTTGGTGCTGACCTATCGCCTCTAGCATTTCCTACCCCCTGCAAATCTGCGATGGATCGGTTATGACATTGCGCGGAGCCAGCCTTTCATCGACCGGATCGATCAACGGGCGGCGACATATCGAATGGAATTGAACGCCTGGACTGTGTGTCAGGTGTGTCAGGCAAATCGGGGCAAAGGGGAGTACAGGGTATGCACAAGCAGGTTCGGATGACGCGCGCGGCACTGATGGCGGCGGGCGCGCTGCTGTGCTCCACCGGCGCCTTCGCGCAGGATGATGGCCTGCGCGCGGGCGTGCAGGACGACATGCCCGAGCTGATGGAGCTGTACCGCGATCTCCACGCCAATCCCGAACTCAGCTTCGAGGAAGACGAAACCGCCGCCAAGCTCGCCGCAAGGATGCGCAAGCTGGGCTTTGAGGTGACCGAAGGCGTCGGCAAGACCGGCGTGGTCGCGGTGATGGAGAACGGCCAGGGGCCGACCGTGCTGATCCGCGCGGACATGGACGGGCTGCCGGTGGTCGAACAGACCGGGCTGCCGTTTGCCTCCACCGTCAAGGCGACCCCTGCGACCGGCGTGGAAACCGGCGTGATGCACGCCTGCGGGCATGACACGCATATGACCGCGTGGATCGGCGCAGCGCAGCAGCTGGTGGACCATAAGGACGAATGGAGCGGCACGCTGGTGATGATCCTGCAACCCGCCGAAGAGGTGGGCGAGGGCGCGCTGGCGATGCTGGAAGACGGGCTGTTCACCCGCTTCCCCAAGCCCGACTACGCAATCGCTTTCCACGATGCCGCGCAGTTCCCCGCCGGGACGATCGGCTATTCGCCGGGCTATGCGCTGGCCAATGTCGACAGCGTGGACATCACGGTGAAGGGCGTCGGTGGGCACGGCGCCTATCCGCAATCGACCAAGGACCCGGTCGTGCTGGCGAGCTCGATCGTGATGAAGCTCCAGACGCTGGTCAGCCGCGAGCTGTCTCCGCTGGAGCCGGGCGTGGTGACCGTGGGCAGCTTCCGCGCCGGGTCCAAGCACAACATCATCTCCGACGAGGCGAAGCTGCAGCTTACCGTGCGCAGCTACACCGACGAAGCGCGCAAGCTGCTGCTCGACGGGATCGCGCGGATCGCGCGGGGCGAGGCGATTGCGGCGGGTATTGCGGAGGATCAGCTGCCGGTGGTGACCGTGGCCGATCCCTACACGCCTTCCACCTTCAACGATCCCGAGTTCACCGAAACCGTGATGACGGGCTTCCGCACCCGCTTCGGCGAAGACCGGGTGATGCAGGTGCCCAGCGTGATGGGTGGCGAGGATTTCAGCCAGTACCGCAGGGCCGACCCCGATGGCGTCGAGTCGCTGATCTTCTGGATCGGCGGGGTGCCGGAGGACGAATGGCAGGCCGCGCAGAACGGGGAGGGGGCGCTGCCCTCGCTCCACAGCCCGTTCTGGGCGCCCGATGCCGAAAAGGTGATCGAGACCGGGGCGGAGGCGCTGGCCGCCGCCGCGATCGATCTGATGCCCGCCAAGGGCGGCTGAGCGCTACAGGCTGTAGCGTTCGTCGATCGGGACGAAGCGGTTCTGCGCATCGTCGTAGACGTCGACCATGCCGGTCGCGATGTCGTAGACCCAGCCATGCAGCTGCAGCTCGCCCTGGGCGAGCCGCAGGGCGACGGTCGGGTGGGTGCGCAGGTGCTGCAACTGCAGGACCACGTTCTGCTCCAGCAGCAGCCGCATACGGTCCTTGTCGCTCTTCCCGTTGCCCAGCGCATCGGCAATATCGACCGCGGCGCGGCTGTAACCCAGCCATTCGCGCACGTGAGGCAGGGTGTCGAGCGAGTTGGAATCGTCGTGCAGCTGCATCGCGCTCTTCATCGCGCCGCATTCGGTATGCCCGCACACGATGATGTGCGGCACTTCGAGCACCGCGCTGGCGAACTCGATGCTGGCGGTCATCCCGCCGGTCTGATTGGTATGCGGGGGCACGATATTGCCCGCGTTGCGGCAGATGAACAGCTCACCCGGATCGGTTTGCGTCATCATCCCGGTTTCGATTCGCGAATCCGAGCAGGTGATGAACAGCGCCTCGGGCGACTGGCCCTGGCTCAGTTTCTCGAAGAAGTCCTTCCGCGCGGGGAATACATCTCGCTGGAATTTCAGCACGCCGGGGGCGAAACGGGGAATGGCCACGCTAGTCTCGATCTGCAGCTAGTAAAGTGGCCGGGGGTCTAGCCGGTCATCGCCCGAATGCAAGCGGGCGCGCGAGGCCATGGTGACCTCGCGCGCCCGGATAGTGCCAGTGCGGCTGCCTATTCGGCGTCGGGAACGTAGGTCCCAAGCCGGTGGTGCAGCGCGTTGATCTTGGCCAGTTCCTCGCGGTCTTCGGTTGTCCGCGCATGGCTCGCAAGAGCGGCGCGCAGCAGGCGGAAGTCTGCAGTGGAGAGCAAAGCGCGAGCGCGGCCGGGCTCTTTGGGGGTTTCGTCGGTCATAAGTGCATCCGCTCCATCGGCAATTCGGGTGTCGCTGGGGCTGCAATGCCTCCCCAGCGACCCGGTGACAAGGCTTGGCAGCCTAGGCGG
>CEQK01029029.1_pt1 | contig 13568 bp, 7 predicted proteins | sample 531051 | NCBI WGS metagenome assembly CEQK01 (sample SAMEA2621229, study PRJEB7988) | marine metagenome | biome: marine biome (ENVO:00000447); feature: deep chlorophyll maximum layer (ENVO:xxxxxxxx); material: "saline water (ENVO:00002010), including plankton (ENVO:xxxxxxxx)" | depth 150 m
GCAGGTTGTCGCGCACCGTCCCGTCGAACAAGAACGGCGACTTGTCGACCCACATGACATGCGCCCCGCCCTCGACAGTGCCGGACCAGGGGGCGTGCAGTCCAGCGGCGACGGCCGCGAAGGTCGATTTGCCGCCGCCTGACGGACCGGTGATGCCGACCTGTTCGGCCGCCGCCTTGAACGAAAAATCGACACCGTTCAGCAGCGGCGGGCGTGTCGGCGAATGACCGAAAGCGACGTCCCGGAACAGGAAGGCCGCCTCCCCGGGCGCGGCGGCGGGTGCTGTGGCCGCCGGCCCGTCGGCAGGCTCGCTCTCCAGGTCGTCTTGACGCAGCAGGGCGTGGCGCAGGGCATCTACCTTGCCCCGCAGGTCCGGCCAGTCCCGCATGGCATGCGTCACCGCACAGGCCAGAAAGATGACGCCGGTCAGGTCCGCCAGGGGCAAATCGCCGCCGCGCCAGGCGAAGCCGGCCATCAGCGCCGCCCCGAACAGAATGCCGAGGGCCGCCAGCCGGCCGGCGATGCGGGCGGATATCCGTGCCTCGGCATCATCCTGGTCGTGGACGCCCGCGTCCGCTTCCTTACCCATGCCGTCGGTGACGAACTCGCCCTCCATGCCAGCGACCTTGGACTCCTCGATGGCGGCGGTCTCTCGCAGGATCATGCGAAAATCCTCGTCGGCTTGGGCCGCATGCTTGCGCCTGGCACCCGTCTGCCAGCACGACGAGATGGCGAGCGCCCCCGCGGCGAGCAGACATCCGCCCGCGACGGCGATGGCGGCGGCCGGGTTCAATCGTGCGATCGCGGCAATAAGGATCACGACAGCCGGGACCGTGAGCAGGACCGGCAGAATGTCGCGGCAGAGAAATCGCGCGATCAGGTCGTTGTCGTAGACGCTTTTGAGCTGCTCGCCGGGCAGCCGGTAGCTCAGATAAGCGAACGGCCGCCGGATCAAGGTTTCCAGGAAAACTCCCGCCAGCCGTTGGCTCATGCGGCGGCGCATCTGTTCGAGAGGAAGGGATTGTCCCAAAGTCAGGAGGCCGCGCAGGAAAAGGGCCGCACCGATGGCCAGCACGGCGGATGTCGACATCCCCATACCCTGGGAAATCCCCTCGACGGTGCGGCCGAGGGTCTCGGCCAGAAAGACGAGCGTCAGGGGCGACAGGCCGGCCGCGACCGCGGCAATCGCCAACATCGCCTTCGATCCGCCGTCGATCCGCCGCCAAAGGTCCGCATACAAACGGTCCGGGCGTCCGCCAGGCGCGAACCCGGGGCCCGGTTTGAAGGTCAGGACGATGCCGGTGAAGCTCTCGCGGAACTGTTCGATCGCGATTTCGGACCGGCCGCAGGCCGGGTCGTTGACCAGGACCCGGTCAGATGTCATTCCCTCGACGACGACGAAATGGATGAACCGCAGGTGTGCCACGAACGGAAAGTCCATGCGGCGCAGGCCATCCGGCTCGCGGCTGTAGGCCGCACTTTCCAGGCCGTAGTGCCGGCCCGCGCGCACCATGTCGCCGGCGTTCAAACAGTCGCGCGACACGCCGGTGACACGGCGGATGTCTTCCAGGGGAACCCAGCGCCCATGATGGGCCAGGATCATCGCCAGGGCGGCGACGCCACATTCCGTCGTCTGATACTGCAGACGCGTCGGCACGCGCCGGGCCGAAAGCCGGGCGCGTGCGTCAGTCAGAAAACGTCGGGTTTTGGCCGTGGCCAAATCTACCCTGGAATTCCGCCGTTTCCGCCGCTGACGTTGACTGGCAGCCCCGCTGCGACGAGTTCCAGTTCGAAATCGCTGAGTTCAGAATCGTTGCTGGCCGCGTCTTGCAACCTTTCGAAACTGAAACCCGTGGCCAAAGCGTCTTCCTTGGTAAAGAAGAACCCGAGCTTGCGGCCTTCTTCGACTGCAATTTCGCACATCTGCTCGGTGTTTTCACACCCGGCGTAAGCCGCCTGCAACGCGTCGTCTTCTTGCACCTTTTGACAATACTCAATGATATTTCTGTTCATTCTGATCTCCATTTCTCGCCGGCTGGCAGGCTGGTTCTGGTCATTTCCACAACAAATTGAGACTCAATCGCTCAGGAGCATAGGATGGGAGGCGTTTTCATACTCTTTTGCGGGCAATTTAACCTATCGGCTCATGGTCATATTATCCCTTGCGTCCAGAAACACTTTGCTCTGCGTCCCGATGGCGCGCGTTTGTGACGAATGCACTGGTACCTAGGAGGGCGTTTGTTGCTAGATCGCCGGTAGCGGATTCCGGCGTCGGTTTTCCCATATATTCGTGCGGGTATTTCCTGCTACCTGGAATGCGTCGGAAGACAGCGCTTCAAAAAACGGAGGTTCACATGAACGCGAACGTTATTGAATTCTATAAAAAGGTACGGACCGACCAAGGCCTGATCGAGGCGCTCTCTGAGGGAAAGACCGCCGAACAAGTTTCCGAAATCGCCGTCAAAAAGGCCGCGGAAATGGGCATCACACTGGAAACTGCGGATGTGATTGCTGCCCTGGGCCAGTTCCAGGAATTGGCAGCCGGTGCCGCCAATGACGACGAACTGACCGAATTCGAACTGGAACTGGTCGCCGCTGGCAATGCGGTATGGTGTGACAGCGACGACGCCTAAGTTTCAGTCCTCCTTCACTTCAAGAAAGCGCCTGCGCCAACCAAGCGCGGGCGTTTTCATTTGGGGCACATCCTGGGGGTGGGGCCACTTAACGGCCGAGACTTTTGATCCAGGCCGTGAATTCGGGCATCTCGCTGGCCATGGTTTCCGGGCCTGCCGCGTTGGCCTCGGCCGCCGCCTGGCCCACGTTGCGGGCCTCGCTGGGCGATATCCGGTATCGATTCTTGAAGGATTTGCTGAACTGCGATTCACTGGAAAAGCCGCAGGCAAAGCCGATCGCACCGATGCTCATGCCGTTGTGCACGGCATTCGAGAGCATATGCAGGCTACGCCTGAGGCGCCGTTCCTGGATATACCGCGACACGCCGCCGTGGGGGGCGAAAATCCGGTAAAGCTGTGAGCGGGAGATGCGGAACGTCCGCGCCAGAAGTTCGGGGCTCAACTGTTCGCCAAGGTTCTGGTCGATATAGCGGAAGATGGATTTTCCGACGGCAAGCGAGACCTCGGGCGATACGTCTTCGGTCAGTTTCGATTCATGCGTCAGCCAGGTTTCCAACAGGCCGAGCGTTCCTTTCAACGCGATTCCAGCATGACCCATGTCCATTTCCGGCACGTGCTTCCAAAGCGAGCACATATGTTCGGCGACGAACGGCACCATGGGATTATCCGGCCCCAACCGCCTGCCGTGAAATTCGGCCAACAGACCGGACAAATGCGGATGCAGTTCGCGCGGCAACACCATCGTCAAATTCGCGAAATCCGTGTTCAGCATCTCGTGCGGCTGGTCCAGGTCGATAATCAGCATGTCGCCGGGGTTGATCCGGTCGTCGCTGCTGGCCACGCCGCCCCCTTCGAGGAATACCTGGACCAAAATGTGGTCCATGCCATCGCGGGCGACGCGGCGTTCGTCGCGGCTGAAAAATTGAGACTGTGCCCGGGTCACGCCGAACACGGCATCGCCGAGGTTGCAGACGTCGATCTGTGCGGTCATGTCATGCTTAGGCACGCTACCGTCGGGCGCCAGTAAATCGAACAGAACGCCCATGTTCTCATTCCACGCTTCAAAGCGGTCTTTGGAATCGAAAAAATTCGTGTCGAAATGTGCGATGTCCACGCGGGGGAGGGGGTTCCTGGACTCCATAGGTTCGCCTTGTCGTCAATTCCGCCGGGGCACAGACGTAGATCCGATTAAACGCAACCGGAAGTGCCCAAGTATATCTGCAATCGCTAAACCGTATGCAGAACTGAACGGATAGACAATTGAATTGGGACGTTTGAACAAGTTTGTAACCGCCCTGCCCAAGTACACTCGTCCCCGCATTGCGTGTGCCTGCTGCAACATGGTGGTTATCAAAAATTGTCGGCATCTCCGAATCGCCAGATATTCCGCCAGGCGGCACTGGATCGGCTTTCATCCCCCGAGCAATTGGATCGGCTGGTCCGGGTGACGGATCCGGCCGGATGGCTTGCATTGGGCACGGTGGCGGTGATTTTGACCGCGATCGTGGTCTGGGGCATCTGGGGGAAAGTTCCGGAACAGGTGGACGGCAAAGGCATTCTGGTCAACACCGGCGGACGCGTGCTGGACGCCATGAGCCCGTCCGAGGGCACGATTGCGAAGCTGTCCGTCCGACAGAACGACCTTGTCGAAAAAGACCAGGAAATCGCAGTTATCGAACAGATCGCGCTGCGCGACGCGTACAGAGGCGCCAAGGAGACCCAACTGGAACGGGAAGCCGAGAAACGCCAAATCATCGACACCTTTGCGCGTGAGTTCGGTCTGAAGCAGAAAAATTTCGCTGAACAGGCCACCGCGCAACGGCAGATCATCGCCGCCGCAGAACAGCGCGCGGCCTATCTAAAAAAGACGATCGCCGGGCGTGAAACCCTGGTCGCGAAGGGCATCCTGCCGCGTGACAAGGTCGAGGAACTGCGGACCGACTACAACAAGGCCCTGCAGGACGTCAGCGCCGCCCGCAATCGCATTCTGGAACTGGAATCCGAAACCCTGACCCTGCGGTCGAACCACGCCAAAGAGATCACCAAGATCGACCAGCAGATCGCCGATGCGGCACGCTCCGTCCGCGAAAAGGAAAACAGCCTGCAGAGAAACGGGCGGGTTCTGGCTCCGGCGGCCGGCCGTATCGTCGAACTAAAGGTATTCGAAGGCGCGGTCATTCAACCCGGCGCCCCCGTCGCGAGCATCGCCACCTCGGGCAGCGCCCTGCAGGCGGTGGTCTACATTCCGACCAAGGACGGCAAGCGGGTGCGGCCCGGCATGACCGTGCGCGTCGCGCCGTCATCCGTGAAGAAGGAGGAATTCGGGACGATCATCGGCACCGTGCTTCAGGTTTCCGAATTTCCGGTCTCCAAGCCGGGCATGCTGTCGTCGCTTCAGAACGAGCGCCTGGTCAACGAATACTCGAAGGATGGTGCGCCCTATGAGGCGCGGATCGACCTGCAGGCCGATCCGGCGACGATCAGCGGCCTTGAATGGACCTCGGGCTCGGGCGCCGACATTGCGATCACGTCCGGGACAACCGTCGAGGCCGAAGTCACCGTTGCGGAACCTCCCCCGGCAAGCCTGATCATTCCGTTCGTCCGTAAGCATACGGGTATCGGTTTCGTGTCGAATTCATCGGCGCGCTAGCCATGTCCAGGGTTCCGGATCAGGATCGATGACTCCCGCCCGCTCATACCGCGCAAAGACGCCGACGGTGTTGCAGATGGAGGCGGTGGAATGCGGCGCCGCAGCGCTGGCCATGATCCTGGGATATTACGGCGCCTGGGTGCCGCTCGAGGAATTGCGGATCGCCTGTGGCGTCACCCGCGACGGCAGCAAGGCCAGCAATATCCTGAAGGGGGCCCGCCGCTACGGGCTTTCGGCGAAAGGCTTCAAGAAGGAGCCCGCCGACCTGACGAACCTGCCGGTGCCATCGATCATCCATTGGAACTTCAATCACTATCTGGTGTTCGAAGGCCGCCGCGGCGACAAGGTCTATCTGAACGATCCGTCCGGTGGACCACGCGTCGTGCGGGCCGAGGAATTGGATACCTCCTACACCGGCGTCGTGCTTGCCTTTGAGCCGACCGAGGCCTTCCAGAAATGCGGCCGCCCGCCGTCATCACTGAGGGGCCTGGTCGCCCGTCTGAGCGGCTCCCGCTGGGCGCTCGGCTATGTCGTCTTGGCCAGCCTGCTGATGGTGATCCCGGGCATCGCCGTTGCCGGGTTCGCCAAGATCTTCGTCGACCAGATCCTGATCGCCGAAGACGACGATTGGCTGGTGCCGCTGGTTCTGTGCATCCTGGCGGCGGCGGCGCTGAACGGGATCCTGACCTGGCTGCAACAGAAGTACCTGCTCCGCCTGGAGGCCCGGCTCGCCCTGTCGATGGCCGCGACCTTTCTGTGGCGACTGCTCCGGCTGCCGATGACCTTTTTCCAGCAACGCCACGTCGGCGACCTGAGCGACCGAATGGCGGCGAACGACCGGGTCGCGTCCTTGATTTCCGGCCAATTCGCGACGAACGCGATGAACGTGACGACCGTGGCGTTCTATGGCGCCGCCGTCGCCGCGTTTGATCCGATGCTCGGCGTGATCGCATTCGCCATGGCGTCGCTCAACGTGATTGCCCTGAAAGCGGTCAACCGAAGCCGCGAAGACAATAGCCGGGCTTTGCTTAACGAAGGCGGCAAGCTCGCCGGGATGACGGTGGCGAGCATCCGTTCGGTGGAAACCCTCAAAGCCTCGGGCATGGAGGACGACAGCTTCACCAAATGGGCCGGCTACCAGGCGAAGATGTTGGAATGCCAGCGCAGGCTCGGTTTCATGACGGCCGTGCTGACCGCGTTTCCGGCCTTGATGTCGGCATTGACGACGACCGCGATCCTTGGTGTTGGCGGCTTCAGGGTCATGGAAGGGGTGCTGTCGATCGGCTCGATCGTCGCCGTCCAATCCTTGATGGCGCGGTTCAACAAACCGGTTTCCGCGCTCGTCGATCTGGGCGGCCAGGTTCAGAAGATCAAGGGGGACCTCGCCCGGCTGGATGATGTCGCGGCCCACGCCCCCGAGGCGCCACGGGGGCCGCAGGAAGGGGCTGCCTGGCAGGGACCCCAGACCCTCAGCGGAAAACTCGAAATACGGGATTTGTCGTTCGGCTACGGCGCCTTGGACGCACCTTTGCTTGACGGAATTTCCATCAGCCTGGAACCCGGCGCGCGCGTGGCGATCGTGGGCGGTTCCGGTAGCGGAAAATCGACGCTGGGCCGGCTGATCGCGGGCATTCTGCCGCCGTGGCAGGGCGAGGTGATGATCGACGATCTTCCGATCTCCGACATTCCCCCCGAACTGTTTGCCGATACCGTCTCATATGTCGACCAGGACATTTTTCTGTTCGCCGGGTCGGTGCGGGAAAACCTGACACTGTGGGACGACCTGGTTCCGGAAATGGCGCTGACACGAAGCCTCAAGGACGCCTTCATCCACGACGACATCATGGCTCGGGACGGCGGGTTCGAAAGCCGCGTCGAAGAGGGCGGCGTCAATTATTCCGGCGGGCAGCGCCAGCGGCTGGAGATTGCCCGAGCACTCGTCGGCGATCCCCGAATTCTTGTCCTCGACGAAGCCACGGCGGCGCTGGACCCGGTGATGGAAAAGCAGATCGACGACAACCTGCGCCGCCGCGGATGTACCTGCGTCATTATTGCGCATCGCCTGTCAACGATCCGCGATTGCGACGAAATTATCGTTCTCCAACGCGGCCGGATTGTCGAGCGCGGCACCCACGAAACCCTGTTGGCGGCGAACGGCGAGTACGCGCGCCTTATGGAGTCCGAAGGATGAGCGCGACCCGCCGTCGGCTGGAAAGCCATGCCACCTCGGTCGAATGGGGCGAATTCAAGGGCCGGCGAACGGGCGCCGCCGCCAATGCGCCGTTGCTGCTGGATCGTGCTGGCGGTTGCGTTTTGGTGCTAAGCGGCCATGTCGATGTGTTCGCCGTGCGGGTCGAAAACGGCGAACCGGTCGGCCAGCGCCATCCCTTGTTCCGCGCCAACACCGGTGAGGCCGTATTCGCGCCGGATGACGCCGCCCCGTTCAAGTTCCTCGTGGTGGGGGTCGACGAAACGGAAATCATGCACGAAATGCCGGACGATGATTGGGCTCGATTCACGCCGGATCATCTTGCCGCCATGATCGATCGCTTTATCGGCGGCCTGTCGGGAAGTCTTGCGAAGGATGCGCCGGAAGGCGCGGCCACGGCCCTGGACCCGGACACGGAGGCCGACGTCTACGCGAACAGCCCGATCTTCGCATCGTCGCGTCGCGCCGTCTGGGTTCGCGCCGAGAGAGCGGTAGGTCCATTGGCCCTCTATGGCGATGACGATTTGGCGGCGGATATTCTGCCGCTGTCTTCTTCGGTCTGGGCGACGGTCAGCAGACCGGGACGGGTTTTGGCAATTTCATCCGAAGCACTGGTCGCCTCCGGCGATTGGCGCGTCGGCATCACGGCCTACCTTCGCGTGTTCGGCAGGTTCCTGGATACCAGCCTGCGGCGGATGGAAAATCAGGCGGCTCAGCGCCGAAACGCCCGGTCGGCGGCGGAGAAAAGCACGCTCGAAAATGCCCTGCATGATCTGTCACGGGTGGTTCGGCAAGACACAGGATCACTGCCAGGGGCGGCCACCACCCCGGACGACGACGTGCACGCGGCATTTCTCGTGGTTGCACGGGCGCTGGGGGTCGAGAATGCCGATACTCCCCGACCGGTCACCCGGCGCAAAGGCGTGCCGGTCATCGACGAACTGGCCGCATCCTACCGCATTCGCATTCGAAGGGTCCTGCTGCGGGACGATTGGTGGCGGCACGACGCCGGACCGATGCTGGCGTTCACGGACGCGGATGGTCCCGTCGCCTTGCTGCCGCGGGCGGGTGGCGGCTACGACGCCCACGACCCTGTGTCGGGTGCGAGCATGCGGGTCACCGAGGCGACGGCCGAAGGATTGCGCGGCGATGCCGTCATGCTGTATCCGCCATTGCCGTCGATGTGCCGCAGCCTGGGGGATCTATGGCGGTCGATCCTGCCGGTAATTCGGCCCGACTTGCGCCTTATGGGGGCGATGGGATGCGCCGGCGGCCTGGTCGCCGCCTTCACGCCGGTCATGACATCCGTGATGATCGAGGATGTCCTGCCGAGCGCCGATGTCGCACAGCACGTCCAGATCATCCTCGGGCTGGTTGTCGCGGCCTTCGGCGCCGCCAGCTTCGAAATCGTGAAAGCCATCGCCTTGCTGCGTGCGGAAGGACGGGCCGATCTGCGCCTACAGGCGGCCATATTCGATCGCATGATGCGCCTGCCGGCCGGGTTCTTCCGGCGCTACACGGTCGGTGACCTGTCGGACAGGGTGCTGGGCATTCAGGTCATCCGGCAAACATTGTCCGGCACCACCGTGCAGGGCCTGCTGGGCGTAACGTTCGCCGTGTTCAGCCTTGCCTTGCTGCTGTTCTTCAACTGGAAACTGGCGATCGCCGCTTTCGGGCTGGTTTTCGTCGCCCTGGCCGCGACCGTCTACTGGGGGCGGCGTCAGCTGGCCGAGGAACGGTTGCGGATCGCCCGCCAGGGCGAGGTTGAGGGTTTTGTCGTGCAGACGCTGAGCGGGCTCGCGAAGCTTCGGGTCTCGGCGGCGGACGGCCGGGCCTATGCCTGTTGGGCCAAGATGTTCGCCCGGCAGAAGCACCGCTTCGTGCGGGCGCAGTCATTCGCCAATCTGCAGGACATCTTCCACGCTGCATTTCCGGTGGTCGCGACGGCGGTTATTTTCACGGCCGCGGCGGTCCTGCTGGAGAAGGAAGCCGTCGACCTGCAATTGCGGGCATTGGTAGAGACCGAACAGGCGGCTGAAAGCGCGCCGATGTCGACCGGCGAATTCGTCGCCTTCAATACCGCGTTCGGGCAGTTTCTCGCCGCCATGACGACGCTTGCCTTGGCATTGACGCGCAGTCTTTCCATCCTCCCGATCTTCGAGCGACTGCGCCCGATCATCGAGGAACCCATGGAAGTCGCGACACCGGACAAGTCGGTCCAGCGGCTGCACGGGGGGATTGAGTTCAGCCACGTCGGCTTTCGGTATGCACCTGGGGGGCCGCTTATCCTCGAAGATTTCAGCCTGTCGATCGAACCGAACGAGTTCGTCGCCATCGTCGGTCCGTCGGGCAGCGGAAAATCGACGTTGATACGTTTGCTGCTCGGTTTCGAACAGTGCGAGAAGGGTGAAATCTATTTCGATCAGACGCCCGTCGCCCGTCTGGATATGAACTCTGTCCGCCGGCAGGTGCGGGTCGTCCTGCAGCAGGGGCAACTCATCTCGGGAAGCCTGTTCAGCAATATCATCGGCGCCTCCACGGCCTTGACGCAGGAAGACGCCTGGCGCGCTGCCAGACTTGCCGGGCTCGACAAGGATATCGAGGACATGCCCATGGGTCTGCACACACAGATCATGGAAGGCGTGAACACGCTTTCCGGCGGGCAGCGCCAGCGCCTGATGATCGCCCGGGTGCTTGTCCAGATGCCGCGAATCCTGTTGCTGGACGAGCCGACCAGCGCACTCGACAACCGGACCCAGGACGTCGTGATGTCGACCCTGGCACATCTGTCGGCGACCCGGATCGTCATCGCGCATCGCCTGTCCACGGTGCGCGCCGCGGACCGAATCATCGTCATGGACAAGGGAAAGATCGTGCAACAGGGCACGTTCGACGACCTCATCGCGGCCGAAGGCCCGTTCCGGGAAATGGCGCGCCGCCAGCTCGTTTAAGGATTGCAGAGGGGAAGCATGATGCGAAAAGTACTCGTCATTCTCGGTCAGCTCCGGGATACGGATGCGGAATGGATGGCTCGGGTCGGCATGAAACGAACGGTGCCGGACGGCGAAACCCTCATCACGGAAGGTGAACACAACGCCAGCCTGTTTATCCTTCTCGATGGCCGGCTGCGGATCGAAGATGCCAAGATCGGCACCATCGCGAGTTTAGGAGTGGGCGAGATCGTCGGCGAAATGTCCTACGTCGATGATGCGCCGCCATCCGCCAGTGTCGTTGCGGAAGGCGCCAGCACCGTCCTTGAGCTGACGCATGACAGCCTCGACCAGAGAATGGAAAGCGATCCCGGGTTCGGCATGCGGTTCTATCGGGCCTTGAGCTTCTTTCTCGCCGATCGCCTTCGCGGCACGGTTCGGCGGCTGGGATACGGTCAGGCAGCTGGCCTCGACACCAATGATGTGTTGGAGGACGAACTGGATGACCGTCTGCTGGATTCGGTTTCCCTCGCGGGCGACCGCTTCGATCGCATGCTGAAGGTTCTCGCGGGTGCCCGGGCGGGATAGGCGCCGGGAAACCGGGGAGCCGAAGGTTTGAAACCGACAACCATCGTCGAGGCGATCGAGCGGCACGCGCGGGAGCGTCCCGACGCCGTGGCCATCACGGTGCCGGGTGACGGCGGCGGGGAAGATCTGTCGCTCACGTTCGCGGACGTCTTGGAGCGCTCCCGGCGGATCGCCGCCGACATTCGACGGACCGCGCCTGAGGCAAAGCGTGTGATGGTTCTGCAGGCGCCGGGCATCGACTTCGCCCTCAGCCTGTGCGCCTGCTTCATCGCAGGCGTGGCCGCCGTGCCGACGCCGCCGCCGGCCGCGCGGGCCAACAGCAATTCGGCGCAGCGCTTCGCCCGCCTGTTCAGCGATGCGGTGCCGGATGCGATCGTCACCTCAAGCGGCCTTGTCTCCCGCGCGCGCTGGCTGATCGAGACGCAAATCGGCATGTCCCCGCAGATCTGGGTGATGTCCGACGGTGACGCGCATCCGGACGCAACGGAGCCGTCTTGCTCCGCCGTCACCCCGCACGATCTGGCGCTGATTCAATACACCTCGGGCTCAACGGCGGCGCCGAAAGGCGTGGTGATCGACCACGCGAATCTTGCCGCCAACCTCGCGGCCATCCAGGCGTGGTTCGAGTTGACGCCGGACAGCGTCGTCGTCAACTGGCTGCCACCCTATCACGACATGGGGCTGATCGGCGGCATCATCGAGGCCTTGTGGTGCGGCTATCGCGTCGTTCTCATGGATCCGAAAACCTTCATCGCCCGGCCGATCGCCTGGCTTGAGGCCATCGACCGCTACCGCGCCGATGTCAGCGGCGGCGCCAATTTCGCCTATGATCTTTGCACCGATGCGTTGGGCCACGCGGAAGGCCCCTCTCTCGACCTGTCGCGCTGGCGTCTGGCCTTCAGCGGGGCCGAGCCGGTGCGCGCCACGACCATCGACCGCTTCACGGAGGCTTTTGCGCCGTTCGGATTCAACAAGGCTGCGTTCTATCCGTGCTACGGCCTGGCCGAAGCGACGTTGATGGCGGCGGGACCGGCGCCCGGCGCGGTCCGCCCGGTCGTCACGCATTTCGATGCCGAGGCCGCCGCCCGTGGTTTGGCCGTGCCCGCATCCGGCATTGATGGCGGAACGACCCGCGCCTTGGTGTCCTGCGGAACACCTTGTCAGGGCTTGGCGCTCGACATTACCGATCCGGACAGCGGGCAACCGCTGCCCCATGGGCGAGAGGGTGAGGTTCGCCTGTCTGGGCCGTCGGTCATGCGTGGCTACTGGCGCGATACGGCAACGCGCGGGCGGGAACCGCTGGCGACGGGCGACTTGGGCTTTATCTGGGAGGGCGCTCTTTACGTCACCGGGCGCCTGAAGGACCTGATCATCATCCGGGGTCGGAACGTCGCCCCCGGCGATGTCGAGAACGCCCTGGCCCAGTGCCATCCGGCGCTTGCGCCGGCGGCGGCCGCGGCATTTCCCGTCGAAACCGGCGATGGGGAGGCCCTTGTCGTCGCCGTTGAAATCCGCCGCGACCATCGCCGCAACACGGATTGGCCCAGGGTGTTCGCCGCCATGCAGGGCCGCTTCGCCGACCAGATGGGATTGACGGCCACGGATATCGTGCTGCTGCCGCCGGGGGCCCTGGCGCGCACGACCAGCGGCAAGATACGTCGGCGGACCTGCCGCCAGGCCTACATCGACGGCGCCTGGAAACCCTTGGCGCGACTTGCCGGCGCGTTGGAGGGGGCCGGTCGCGCAGGTCCCGCCAAGGTCCGGCGCATGGCGAACGCCGACCGTATCGAACGGATGGCCGCCCTGGTCGACTATCTGATCTGGCGTCTGGCGCAGTTGACGGCCCAACCGGAAGCCTTCCTTGGTCCCGACACGCCCGTCGACGGGATCGGCCTCGATTCCCTGAAACAGGTGGAATTCCTGATGCTGGTCGAAAGTGACCTTGGCGTGGCACTGCCCATGGATTGGTCTGCATCGGCAACGACGCTGTCCTCCCTGGCGGACTTGATCCAGTCCCACCGCGACGGCGCGGCCGCGACCACCGGGGACGAACACGGTGCTGATGCGGCGGTGCCCGGCTCGATGGTGCCGCTGTCGCCGCGCCAGGCCGCTTTCTTCGCCGGGACGCCGGCCAATCCCGACCTGTTCGTGGAGGTGTTGTACCTGCGCACGCCGAAGGGGCTGGATGTCGATGCCCTGCATCGGGCGCTGGCGGCTCTCGCCGCGGCTCATGATGCGTTTGCGCTCCGCTTTTTCCAGGACAAGGGGGGCTGGCGGGCGCGGGTCTCCGATAATGGCGGCAGTCTGCATTTCGAACGGATCGACATCGCCGACCTGAAGAAGAGCGAACTTGCCGCCGTTCGCCAGGATGCGCTTCGGCGGGTCCTGGCCGCGGTTTCGGTGCGTGAAGGCCCCCTGGTTTCGGCGGTCCTGCTGGACAGGGGCGCGGGCGCGCAGGGTGTGCTCGCCGTTGGATTTCACCATCTGGCGGTCGATGCCGTCTCGTTGTCCGTCTGGGCGACTCAACTCCAGGATGCCTACAGGAACGAAGCCGCGGG
>CEQK01068073.1_pt1 | contig 13566 bp, 11 predicted proteins | sample 531051 | NCBI WGS metagenome assembly CEQK01 (sample SAMEA2621229, study PRJEB7988) | marine metagenome | biome: marine biome (ENVO:00000447); feature: deep chlorophyll maximum layer (ENVO:xxxxxxxx); material: "saline water (ENVO:00002010), including plankton (ENVO:xxxxxxxx)" | depth 150 m
GGCAAGATGGATGCGCCCGTGGCGCAGCGTGTCTTCTGGTGCACGTTCGAAGGCCTGGTCGCCATCGCGTTGTTGCTCGGCGGGGGCCTTAACGCGCTTCAGGGTGCCGCAGTCTCCATGGGCATCCCGTTCACCATCGTGGTGTTGGCGATGTGCTACTGCCTTTACCTGGCGCTGAGATCCGAGAAGCAACTCATGGGGCTTCCGGCAGGTTCGTCTGTCACCTCACCCCATCCTGTCGAGCATGACGAACAGCCGCGCGGGGAACACTGGTAACAGCGATAACGCGTAAGCGTCCCACGCCCGCCTCGAACTATGGAAAAGAGCCGATCGGCTCTTTTCCTGCTTTGGGCATCTCGATGCGCAACTGTCGGTAAATAAGAGCGTGGCAAGGCGCTCCGTTCTTACCGCGTGGCGGCAAGCGGATGGTTCTCGTCTTCGCTGTTCAGGTAGCGTCGGACGGGGAGCGGCAGGTTAGTGGATTTCTCATCGATCAGTCCGCAACCCGCCAAAAGCTCGCGCTTGTCGGGGTTCGGACCGACTGCCCGCCAAATCGAGCGCGTCGCATAGGGTAGATTTTCCTCGCGCCAGGACACGCCGGTTGTCACACCGCGCAGATAGGTGCGCTGGTGCTCGGCAAAGGGCAACAGTGTCGTCTGAGAGATAAATGAGTGTTCGCTCACGCCGCGCTCGACAATGAAGAGGCGGTTGCGCCAGTAGGCCACCAGGCCCGCATATTTCGAAAACTGACGGATCTCTAGCTCACTGTCGTAGATCCGCTCGATGGATTTAACGGTAATCTGACCGCCTTTTTCCTCCAGCCTCGAGCAACTGCGGACAATTTTTCCGGGCCAGGACAGGCTCTTGTGAAAAAGTTCGTAGTACCCCGTGTACTGGCGCAACTCCGACAGATTGCCCGGAAAGCCCTCTCTTAGAAGCGACTCCGGTCCGGCCGGTTCCGCAGGGGCTTCGAGCATGTCCTGGAAGCGTCTTTCAGACAGCAGAAAGTCCTGCGGCTTCAGACCGAAGTATCGTGCGATTTTGCCTGCATTATAGGGGGTAGGGCGCGTTTGAGCCGCGAGATACCGATTGAATTGCTGGCGGTTGATCCCGATTTCGCGGCAGATCGCCGTAATCGACGGACGGGTATTGCAGGCAAACCTCAAATTAGTCGCAAAACGCGTGTTATCAGTGGATGTCATTTTATGCAGACATGATCATGTAAGCTTCAAGTAGCGTCAATCCGCGTCAATACGCGAAGTTGTCCGGTCCGCGCAAGCTGCGTATGCCTTTGCGCATCCAATTCGACCGGCCGGTCTGTCACGCCTTCGGGCGTTCCGACACTGCCCTTCTGCGCATCATCACCCGCCGCTGTAGCCACGGCTGCGGGCGCGATGCGCCTTGCTCAAATACAAGGGGAAAGCAAATGAAAAACAGAACAAACTCTATCGATCGCTCCGGCCTCGACCGCCGAACATTTCTCGCGTCCGCAGCCGCAGCAGGATTTGCGGCCACCGCGTCCGGTCTCCTGATGCCGCGTGAGAGCTTCGCGGCGGAAGAACCTCAGCGTGGCGGTCATCTGGTGCTCGGCCTTGATGGCGGACAGACAACCGATGTTCTCGACCCCGGGACCTATGCCGGCAGCACGATGTTCCTCGTCGGCTTTACATGGGGCGACCGCCTGGTAACCTCCGATCCGGTCGCCGGTGAGGCGCTGCCGAGCCTGGCTGAAAGCTGGTCCTCGTCCGACGACGCCAAGGTCTGGACCTTCAAGCTGCGCAAGGATGTGCGCTTCCATGACGGTTCAACCTTCGCGGTCAATGATGCGATCCAGACCCTGCGCCGGCACTCCGACAAGGATTCGACGTCTGCCGCACTCGGCCTGCTCGAAGAAATCGAGACCATCGAAGACAAGGCGGGCGATCTGGTCATCACGCTTAAGAACGGCAATGCCGATCTGCCACTGCTTCTGACGGACTACCATCTCCAGATTCAGAAGAACGGCGGATTGGACGACCCCAACAGCGCCGTTGGCACGGGCCCGTACAAGCTCGAAAGCTTCGAGCCGGGCATCCGGATTACCTTTTCCAAGAACACCGATGACTGGAACGAGGAACGCGGTTTCGTCGATAGTGTCGAAGTGCTCGTCATCAACGATAACACCGCGCGCATCGCCGCTCTTTCGTCCGGCAAGGTGCATTTCATCAACACGCTCAGCCCGAAGACGATGTCGCTTCTGTCGCGTGCGCCGAACATCGAGACCATCAGCACCAAGGGCAAGGGTTTCTATTCGTTCCTGATGCATGGTGACACAGCACCTTTCGACAATAACGATCTGCGCATGGCGCTGAAGCTGTCTGTCGATCGCGAGGCCATGCTAAACACCATTCTGGGTGGCTACGGCACGATCGGTAACGACTACCCGGTCAACGATGCCTACGCGCTCGCCCCGACCGACATTCCGCAGCGCGCCTACGACCCGGAAGAAGCGGCCCACTACTTCAAGAAGTCCGGCCATGAAGGTCCGATCCTGCTGCGGACGTCGGATGCCGCATTCACCGGCGCGGTCGATGCATCGGTCCTGTTTCAGGCGAATGCCAAGAAGGCGGGTATCGATATCCAGCTCCAGCGCGAGCCATCCGACGGATACTGGTCGAACGTGTGGAACAAGAAGCCGTTCTGCGCCTCCTACTGGGGCGGTCGTGCGACGCAGGATATCCGTTACACCACCACGCAGCTCTCCACCTCGACGTGGAACGACACCCGCTTCAAGGATCCGGAATTCGACAAGAAGCTGCTTGAGGCGCGCGCCGAGACCGATCAGGAGAAGCGTCGTGCGCTCTATCGCGAAATGGCAATGACCGTGCGCGACAATTCAGGCCTTATCCTGCCGGTGTTCAACAACTACCTCAACGCCCGGTCGGTGAAGTTGAAGGGTTGGATCGACGACGTCGGCAACGACCTGTCCAACGGCCAGATCGCCAGCCGCGCCTGGCTCGCATCCTGATAGAGATGAAGAGGAAGCTGCGGGTGACGAGCCCGCGGCTTTCGTAAATCCATGACAGAGATCCACTCCGCCACAACCGGCCCGGTCGATGCGCCGCCTCCCGGTCGCCTCGTTGTCCTGCGCTCGCGCTTTCCGATGGTGAGCCGTATCGCAGAACGCATCGTGCTCAGCGTCGCATTGCTTCTCGCGAGCTCGATCCTGATTTTCGCAGGGATCGAGCTATTGCCGGGTGATTTTGCCGCGACCTATCTCGGACAGGCTGCGACACCGCAGGCTGTCGCCAATCTTCGCGCCGAGTTCGGCCTCGATGCGCCGCTGGTGACCCGCTACTTCGAATGGCTCGTCAACATCATGCATGGTGACTTCGGGAATTCCTGGGCCAGTGGCCAGTCGGTCAGCGGCCAGATCGCCGACCGGCTCGGCAATTCACTGCTTCTGGCCGGAACTGCTGCGGTGCTGGCCGTCCCGATTGCCGTCGGCCTCGGTCTGATTGCCGTTCTGTATCGCGACCGCTTGATCGACCGGCTCATCAATCTCGTGTCTCTTGCTGCGGTTTCGATGCCGGAATTCTTCGTTGCCTACCTGCTGATCATGGTCTTCGTGGTCCAGCATCCCGTCGCAGCGTTTCCAGCGACCGTCTATGACAGTATGAGCCTGTGGGATAAGCTTCAGACCATCATCCTGCCGGTCGCGACGCTGGTCCTGGTGGTCCTCGCGCACATGATGCGCATGACCCGCGCAGCCATCATCAATGTCATGTCGTCGGCCTATATGGAAACGGCCGAACTCAAGGGCATCGGCGCGCTGCGCGCCATCATCAAGCACGCCGCTCCCAATGCGCTGGCGCCGATCATCAATGTCGTGGCAATCAACCTCGCCTACCTGATTGTCGGTGTCGTCGTTGTGGAAGTGGTCTTCGTCTATCCGGGGATGGGTCAGTACATGGTCGATGCGGTGACCGTGCGCGACCTGCCGGTGGTGCAGGGCTGCGGGCTCGTCTTCTCGGCCATCTACATTCTCCTCAACATGATCGCAGACGTCCTCTCCATTCTCGTCAATCCGCGATTGAGGCACCCACGATGAATTTCCGGTCGATTCCACTCACGGCCTGGATCGGCATGGCGGGTATTGCCATCGCTGTCCTCGCTGCCACCTTTGCGCCCTGGCTTGCGCCCTTCGGCGAAAACCAGGTTGTCGGAAACCCTTGGGAACCCGCAAGCCATGCCTATCCGCTTGGTCTCGACAATCTCGGCCGGGACCTCTTGTCCCGGATGATCTATGGCGCCCGGATGACACTCTTCGTGTCGGTCTGCGCAACCGTCCTCACTTTCTCGCTCGGTGTGGTGCTGAGCTTCACGGCAGCCGTCATGCGCGGGTTTGTGGATATGGGCCTGTCGCGTCTCAACGACCTGATGATGTCGATCCCGACGCTGATCTTCGCGCTGATCGTGCTCGCGGCGCTGCCACAGAATCTCTTCGTGCTGATCGTCGTCATGGCCGTGCTCGATTCGACGCGCGTCTTCCGTATCGGCCGTGCGCTGGCTGGCGACATCGCGGTGATGGACTTCGTCGAAGCGGCGCGACTGCGCGGCGAGAAGACGCTCTGGATCGTGTTTCGCGAAATCCTGCCGAATGCGATGACGCCGCTTTTGTCCGAATTCGGTCTGCGATTGGCCTTTGCGGTCCTTTTCATCTCGACACTGTCCTTCCTCGGCCTTGGCATCCAGCCGCCGACCGCAGACTGGGGCGGCATGGTCAAGGAAAACAAGGACGGCATCATCTTCGGCGTATCCGCTGCGCTCGTACCGGGTGCTGCGATCGCCATCCTCACCATTTCCATCAATCTCGTCGTTGACTGGCTGCTGAAACGCACCTCCAGTCTGAAAGGGGGCCGCGGTGGCTGAGTTGCGGAACAACGACAAAACCACATTGCTCGAGGTTCGCAACCTGCAGATCGGAGCCATGGCCTATCCGACGGGCGAACGCCCCCACGCGATCGAGATCGTCAAGGGCGTGAGCTTCACTCTGGAGCGCGGCAAGGTGCTCGGCTTGATCGGTGAATCGGGAGCCGGCAAATCGACCATCGGGCTTTCGCCGCTGGCCTACGGACGCGGCGGCGTCACCATCACCGGCGGCGAGGTCCTGCTCGACGGCGTGGATATCCTGAAGCTTGGCAAATCCGGTACGCGGGCGCTTCGCGGCGCGCGGGTCTGCTATGTCTCGCAATCGGCTGCCGCTTCGTTCAATCCGGCGCACAAGCTCGGCGATCAGGTCATCGAGGCCACCATACGCCACGGCCTGATGAGCCGCAGCGAAGCCCGCAAACGTGCCGTCGAACTGTTCGGCATCCTCGGCCTCCCGGAGCCCGAGACCTTCGGGAACCGTTATCCTCACCAGGTTTCCGGCGGCCAGTTGCAACGGGCGATGACGGCCATGGCGCTATGCAGTCGGCCGGAGCTCATTGTCTTCGACGAGCCGACGACGGCGCTCGACGTGACGACCCAGATCGATGTTCTGGCTGCGATCAAGTCCGCGATCGCCAAGACCGGAACGGCAGCACTCTATATCACCCACGATCTGGCTGTGGTGGCGCAGGTTGCCGACGACATCATGGTGCTGCGCAACGGCGAGACCGTTGAATATGGCAGCACCGAAAAGATCATCGAAAATCCTGACGCGGACTACACCCGCGAACTGGTGAATGTTCGGGCGATCCGCCACGAGGAAGCCGCCGATCAGTCCGACCGCTTTTTCGAGATGACGAATATCTCGGCGTCCTATGGGGCAACGCCCGTTCTCTTCGATGTGTCGCTGCATGTCCCGAAGGGGCAAACTCTGGCGATCGTCGGTGAATCCGGTTCAGGCAAGTCGACACTGGCGCGCGTTGCGACAGGACTGTTGCCGCCGACCGCCGGCACAGTGACATTCGGCGGCATCGAGCTGACACCGGCGCTCAAAAATCGCAGTCGCGAGGAGTTGCGTCGTGTCCAGCTCATCTACCAGATGGCCGACACCGCGATGAACCCGCGCCAGACCGTGGGCGAGATCATCGGCAGGCCGGTGACCTTCTACGAAGGCCTGCGCGGCGCGGCGCGGCGAGATAGGGTCAACGAACTGCTCGAACAGATCGAGATGGGCAGCGGCTTTTATGACCGTTATCCAGCCGAACTGTCCGGTGGGCAAAAACAGCGTGTGGCCATTGCCCGCGCGCTTGCCGCACGGCCTGAACTGATCATCTGCGACGAGCCGACCTCGGCGCTCGATCCGCTGGTGGCCGACGGCATCCTGAAGCTGCTGTTGCGGCTGCAGGAGGAAGAAAAGCTTTCCTACATTTTCATCACCCACGACATCGCCATCGTCCGCGCGATTGCCGACAGCGTTGCGGTGATGCACCAGGGGAAGCTGGTCCGTTTCGGCCCGAAATCGCAGGCTCTCTCTCCGCCCTTCGACGGTTACACCGACCTGCTGCTCAGTTCCGTTCCCGAAATGAAGATCGGGTGGCTGGAGACCGTCCTCGCCAATCGCAGGATGTCCAGTTCAGGCAACTGATCGATCAATTGTGGCCCGGCCCGAAATCGCGGCCGGGCCGCCGCCCAATCCAGACTGAAATACAAATACAAGAAGGTGAAAACCATGGCGCAACAAGGCTTTTCGACGTCCGAAGACCAGTGGATCACGCTCAAGGACGGTACCCGCCTCGCAACGCGTATCTGGATGCCGGAGGGTGCTGAGGACAAACCCGTTCCCACCGTGCTGGAATATCTGCCCTACCGCAAACGCGGTGGAACCGATCCGCGCGACGAATCCACCTATCCGGTCTTCGCCGCCGCCGGCATTGCCGGCGTGCGCGTCGATATTCGCGGGTCCGGCGAATCCGATGGCGTTATCGACGGTGAATACACCCCGCGCGAACTCTCCGACGCCTGTGAGATCCTTGAGTGGATCGCCGCCCAGCCCTGGTCGAACGGCAATGTCGGAATGATGGGCATCTCCTGGGGCGGCTTCAACTGCCTGCAGGTGGCAGCCCTCAAGCCGCCGCAGCTCAAGGCCGTGATTTCAATCGCCTCCACCGTCGACCGTTACAATGACGACATCCATTACAAGAACGGCACGCATCTCTCTGCACAGCTCTCCTGGGCCGGCACGATGCTGGCCTATCAGTCCCGTTCGCCGGACATCGATCTCGTCGGCGACAAGTGGAAGGACATGTGGCTGGAGCGGCTCGAGGGACAGCCATTCTTCATGGAGGAGTGGCTCGCGCACCAGCGCCGGGACGATTTCTGGAAGCACGGCTCGATCTGCGAGGATTTCGACGGCTTTCCCGTTCCCGCATTGGTCATCGCCGGCTGGGCGGATGGCTATCGCAATACGCCGCTGAAGGCGATCGAGGGCCTGAAGGACAAGGGCAAGGCCATCGTCGGTCCGTGGGTCCACAAATATCCGCATTTCGCATGGCCGAAGCCGCGTATGGATTTCCACGCCGAAGCCATTGCCTGGTGGAAGCGCTGGCTGGACGGCGCCGACAATGGCGCCGAAGAGGTGCCGCAGATGCGCGCCTATATTCTCGATGGACCGCGCCCCGCCCTTCGTCGCGAAAACGATCCCGGCTACTGGGTCGCCAAGCAGGACTGGGCAAAGCCGGAGATGGAGACGCTGACTGTGGCCGCCGACGGGACGCTCAATGCGTCGGGCTACGGCGGGGGCATCGGCGACGTCTATCTGCGCTCTCCCCTGGATACCGGCACCAGCGGCGGCGAATGGTTCACGCTCAAGCCGGATGCTGAAATTGCCGGCGACCAGCGTGCCGACGATGGCGGCTCGCTCATTTTCCAGACCGCGCCGCTCGCGGAAGAAGCAGTCTACCTCGGCGCGCCCGAGTTGACGGTTGATGTGGCCTGCGACGGCGACTGGGACAACCTCGCCGTGCGGATCATCGATGTCCATCCGGACGGCGCGGAGACACGCGCTTGCTACGGCGTCCTGAACCTCGCCCATCGCGACGGATATGAAACTCCTACCAAGTTGCCGCGTGGAGAGAAGACAGCGATCACCATGCAGCTCGACGCAATGGGCTACCGTTTTGCACCGGGTCACCGCATCAAGGTCGCGCTTTCGACCAGTTACTGGCCGACGATCCTGCCGTCGCCGCAGGCGCCGGGGCTGACGATCGATACCGCCAGCATTCGCCTGTCCATGCCGCTTCTCGGGGAGCATGAGCGCATTACCGTCGCTGAGCCTGAAAACGAGAACCCGCTGCCGGTCTATGAAATTCGCCAGCCTGAGGAGACCCGGCGCTCTGTCCATAAGGACCTGGTCACCGGGCTGACTCACTACCGCATCTACGAGGATACGGGTCTGGAGGTCCATCCGCAAAACGGATTGCGCACCCAGGAGATCCGCAACGAGGACTGGTCCATCGACCCCAACGACCCGACGTCCGTGAAGGGCGACATTGACTGGAAAATCCGCATCGAGCGCGACGGCTGGTCGGTGATTTCGAAAACCACAACCACGATGCGCTGCACCGCACAGGACTGGATCATTACCGCAAGCGTGACAGGCTTCGAAGGTGATCAGGAAATCTTCGCCAAGTCGTTCGAAAAACGTATTCCGCGCGACTTCATGTAGCCAGCCGCGAGTCCTCCATTCTTGCGTTCGGCATTTCGGAACCTGGCAGTAACAGAAGCGGAGGCGGTAGTTTGCGAAAGCTACCGCCTCTTCCATGTCATGGCCGACGAGACCGAATAATTCCACACCGCGCCGACGGCCGCACCGAGCACTCCGGACAGCCACCAGGAGTAATGTTGTGCGAAGAGAGCCTGGCTCACGCCCACATTGGTGAAAAATCCGACCGAACAGATCGCATAGAACGACAACAAGCCGCTCAAAAAACGCCAGCCGACCAGTTTCTGGTCTCGACAGGTCGTTGCGTTGTTGAGCCAGAAGTTCGATGTCATCGCCACCATTCCCGCCAGAGCTTGAGAGAAGGCGAAAGGACAAGACGCGGCAAGCGCCAGTTTCAGCACGATGAGATGAACGAGAATTCCCGTTCCCCCGACGAGTGAGAATGCCAGGAACCGCGGCGACACGATTCCACCACCCGTTTTCTCCAAAAGCATGGCGAGAAAAGCCAGTTCAACCGAAAGATCGAGCTTGCTCGAGCCGCTATTGCGGGGACGGAAGCGCATTGGCAGTTCCATGATGCGAAGCGGTGTCGGAGAGGACGCGAGCAGATCGACGAGAATCTTGAAACCTCGGCCTGAAAGCTTCGAGGCATGTTCGTCGAAAACTTGCCGACGGATCATGAAGAAGCCGCTCATCGGATCGAAGATGTGGATCTTGAGCAATGTTTGCACCATCCAGTTGCCGGAGCTGCTCAGCAGATGCCTGCGCGAACCGTCAAGGCCGGAGGCGTCACCTTCAGGCGCGAAACGGCTTGCAACGACGACATCGGCCTGATCGGTTTCGAGAACACCGATCATCGTCTTCAGCAGCTGCTCATCATGCTGCAGATCCGCATCGATTACGGCGATATAGTCGGCCGACGAGGCCATCGCGCCTTCGATTACGGCGGATGAAAGTCCGCGACGTCCGATGCGGCGGATGCAGCGCACGCGAGGATCCGCCCGCGCCAGGTCCTTGGCAACCGCGGCGGTGCCGTCCGAACTGTCGTCGTCGACGAAAATGATCTCCCAACCGCTTGGGCCCAGCGCCCACTCGACGGCCTGCGCGAACGGCCTGATATTGCCGCTCTCGTTCAGCGTCGGGACGATGATGGAGAGAGAGCATTCGGAGCGGCGCGGCAGGCGTGCATCTGATCCGGATTCGCCAACAACGGAGGGATGCCCGTTCATGGCATTTTTGCCGTCGCGATGGAGAGAAAATACCGGGTGTATGGCTTGTCACGATAGCCACGCCACAGTGTTACGAGGCCGCCTTCGAGCCGGTATTTCCCCGCGATACTGCCTGGCGGAGGAGAAGCTTCACGCATCACCACAACTGCGGGCAGGGCAACCGGCGCAATGGAAAAGCCTGCATAACGCGGCTCTTCGGTAATGTGCGTGACTGTTATGTCCGAGGGCGCATAGAATCTCAGGAGGCTCACTGTTGCATAATCTGCCGCAATGATCTGTGTGCTGTCGTTCTGACGAGCGAACTCGGCGACATCTGCCGCAAATCTACGCTGACCTTTGACGTGGGCAAGGGGATCGCCTTCGAAACTGGGGCCAAACGGCTTGAGGGCGTGCAGCCAGACAAGCGCAACCATGGCCGCTCCAACGAGCAGTGACCAGAACGCAAACCTGCTCAGCCTTGGCAAATCGCCGTACCGGTCGATCAACGAAGCAAAAGCGAGAAACGCTGCTGGCCAAGCGGGAGCAAGCCAATTGCCTTGTACCCGCAAGAAGGGTGATACCCCGAGAAAGAATGCGGCCGGAACGATGAACCAAAGTGCCAGGAGCGTGTCGAGGGGCGCCGGTTGGCGCCAGCTCCGTCGCGCCATGATCCCGATTGCTATCAGCAGAAGCACGAACAGTCCCGGCGTGATCACACCGATCTGGCCGCCGAGATAGTCGAACATCAAGCTGGGCCGCACCGTTTCCCAGCGCACCAGGCGTCCACCCTGCTTCGAAAACGAGGCCCAGCCGTGTCCGGCGTTCCAGATGAGGACAGGCAGGAAGGCCACGGCAGCGATTAGTGCTCCGATCCATGGCCAGGGTCGCATGAGCCAGCGATGTAGCTGCGGGGTGAGGACAAGCCAGAGCGCAATGGAGATTGTCAGCAGTCCCGCAGTGTACTTGCTGAGCAGTGCAGCGCCGCCTGTGAGACCCACCAGCAACCACCAGTTTCCCGCCGGTGCCAAAGTGAACCGAACCAACGACCACAATACGATTGTAGAGAAAAATAGGAGCGGGTTATCCGGCGTCATGATGATGCTGCCGGCGCCAAGCAGCAATGTTGCCTGCGTCGCACCCACACCGATCAGAGCCGATCGCAAGGAATAAGCGCGCCGCGCAGCGTCAAACAGCAGGCAGGTCGCCACCATTATGCCGATCTGACCGAAGAAGCGCACGCCAAGCTCGGTGTCGCCGAAGAGATCGGTGCCCAAGCGGATAAACCAGGCAACTGCCGGCGGATGATCGTAGTAGGAAGGCTGAAGATTTGTTGACCAATACCAGTAGTAGGCCTCATCGAAATGAAGTTCGAGATGTTCGGCCAGCGCCAGACGCACGGCCGTAAGTGTCGCGAGCGCCACAAAGGCGAGGAACGCTGCGTTCCAAGGCACCTTGGATGTGCCGACCGTCGTAGCTGCCATGACAACCTTCAGAGAGCGGGACGAAACCATCCGCCGCGAGGAGCAAAACCATCCGCCGCGAGGAGCAGAAGATTCCCGTGTTTTCCCGCCCTGTGCGTGGGCTGGCTTGCAGAAAACTTGCAGGTTCAATTTTTGCAGAGTGCCGGGCTAGACCGCTGGCTTTGGGCATCGCACCCGAAGGCTGTTTGCGCCGACGTTTCGGCTCGGTGATCTGATGAAGATGCCCGGCTTTGCCTCACCGATTTGTCGGACGGATAGATCCGCAGTCGGATCACGAGCTATGGCAACGAGATATTGCGTGGGAGGCGGCCGCAAAATTCATCGTCGGCCGCCACCACTGAAAACACATTGCGCACTCATGCCCACCTCCAATTGGAGGTGATGGGTTCTCCAACTTTTCCGGCGGTGGGCCACCAATGTGAGACACGCGTGGTGGACAGTACTGGCCACCAGACGGCAAAATGTATTTCCAGCTGAGGAAAAACGCTGGAAAATCAATCTTATTCAGAATTTGAAGAGGGTAAATTGGCTGGGGAACCTGGATTCGAACCAGGACTAACGGAGTCAGAGGCCTAAGAGGCCTATTGTTTTCTGAGAGCTTTTTTCCCGACCGAGGGAAATTCCTCTCATGGAAGATCAACAGGTTACGACGGAAACTCCGACCGCAGTTTCGGGAGATCGTGTTAGTGCCGCCGCTGTGTGGTATGGCGAGCGAAGCGGCCATGTCGAGTGCCCGATACCTCTGCTGAAGTCCCGATTTGGACTGACTGCCAAAGAAGCGATCAAAGCAATGCGGATTGCGACGGGAGGCGGCTATGTCGGCTGATCTCGTCGCCTCTCCTGCACTTCTGCGCACACCACTCGTCCAGGCCGGTAGATACTCAAGCAGCGATGAAGTGATGTTCGGTGCGGGGCATGCCTACACGGCTCCCGTTCATCGACCTGCTAGCAGCTTTGCGAAGGCTTTGCCTGGCTTCGGAAGGTACGGTTTTGCTTGGCGTCAATTCAGCGCTGAGAACCGGGCGCTTGCGCATGCAGGGCGAAGGGTGAGAGGCGGTGACGGTCGCTTGCCCGCTCACATCCGCCGTCATTACACGGAAGGTCAGCGCGCCGCACTTAGCATTGTAGCCGAGGAAGTGCGGAAGCGCGGGCAATGCACCTTGATGGTCGCTCGCATTGCGAGACGTGCGCGCGTTGGTATCCGCACGGTCCAGTACGCCCTCAAGCACGCCATGGCCTTCGGTCACCTCATTGTCAGGTATGACCGCCCACCTCGATCTCGCACCAATAACCCGAACATCATCCGGATCGCTGATGCAGCGTGGCTTCGCTGGATTAAGCCCAAGCGCAGCGACAGCGCGAAAGCAGGGTGCAAACAAGTGCATACCTACGAGTCCATGAGGACAGAAGAGAGCGCAGAGGGTGGCGAAACTGCGGTGACAGTGTTTCGCAAAGACCCTGCGCCCCTCACTTGGGCTTTGGAGGGGGTGAATGAGGCCGGATCTGAGCAACCCATCTGGCGACGACGAGGAAGTGGCGGCTGAGAGAAGGTCGGATTGACATCCTGCAGACCATTTGCGATCTGCATGTGGGGACGGCTTGCACCACAAAGGAGCCGTCATGGACATCAACGACCAACTGAGAATTCACATCTCCGTCGCTCTCAAGACCGCGCCGAAGGCAACGCGCGCCGGTCTTGCTGGGAAGCGTTGGACGGAGACCGATCCTGCCGCCGCAGCCCTTGCCGATAGGCTGGTGGATGCGCTGACAACCGCATTCCACATCACGCCGCGAGATCGCATGGCAGGCCCAGGCTTGATGTCCGGCTTGACCAGGCCGCCGGACTGAAAACCGAATCGCCTACCGGGGGTGGTCTCCGACTTTCGCACCCGCTCGGGGACCGGCGGGGGGAGCATCGCGCGAGATTTTTTCTAATTAGGTAATAAATTCAACTTGCTAAGGCGATTGAGGGCTGCTTTTGACCGGTTAGCGGCCCGAAATTGGGGAAAATCCTATGTCCGCAAATGGGCGTAGTTGTCCTAAGTTGGGCAATTCCTAAACTGACCGGCGGCGCGGACAATCGCGCCCATGTTGAATTTTCTCCGCAAGTTCCGGTCCGAAGCCAAGTCGCTCACCTCGCCAACCGACGAGGAATTCGCGCTGCTGACCGGCATGAGCCTGACCGGAACCTCGGTCGGGATGCTGACTGCGCTGTCCGTCCCGGCCGTGTCCAGCGCCGTGCGGG